>Ga0105237_10009185_pt1 | contig 10614 bp, 7 predicted proteins | sample KBSC24metaG_FD_81520 | JGI IMG/M metagenome (GOLD analysis project Ga0105237, IMG submission 81520) | Corn rhizosphere microbial communities from Kellogg Biological Station, Michigan, USA - KBS C2-4 metaG | ecosystem: Host-associated > Plants > Roots > Rhizosphere > Soil | place: Michigan, USA... | reverse complement strand
GGCTGTAGCGTCCTGACTATGTCGGGTGATGGGGCGGGCGCCGCTGGCGCACGGACATCAATCTCCCACGAATCCAGGCGGCACGTTCAAATCGCCAGACATAGTCCGGTAGGGTAGATAGTGCCGAAGCACATGAGGCGTTACGTGTTTGCGTGCCAATGAAGGACACTGCGGACGCGCTACAGCAAGATGTTTGTCGAGCAGGTCCTGCAGCGCGTCGTGGCTCAGGGCCGTGCCTCGCGTGGTCGGGAAGAGCGGGTCCGAAGGCTGCCCGCCTTGCTCGCGTAGCCAGTCGCGCAGCACTCGGACCGTGTCTTTGCGCAGCGGCGTGCAGCGCCGCTTGCGGCCCTTGCCTTCGCAACGGACATGGGCGCCCGCACCGAGAACGATGTCATCGCATCGAAGGCCTGTGAGTTCCGCCGCACGCAGCCCGGTCTGCACCGCCAGCATGAGAAGCGCCCGGTCACGCCGTCCTGACCATGTCGCGAGGTTCGGCGCGGCGAGCAATGCGTCCACTTCGACGTCGCTGAGAAAGGCGATCGGACGCCGCTCGTAGCGCTTACTGGGCATGGCCAGCACGCGCTGCGCGACGGCACTGTGCTCCGGTGCATGCAGCGCCACGTAGCGAAAGAAGGAATGGATTGCGGCCAGACGCACGTTGCGACTGCGGGAGCTGTTCTTGCGATCGCGCTCCAAGTGATTGAGGAATGCACCCAGTAGCGGCGTATCGAGGTCGGGCACCGCCAGGCTCGTCGGGGGCGTGCCCAGGCGCTGCTGGGCGAACTGCAGGAGCAGCCGAAAGGTGTCGCGGTAGCTCGCGATCGTGTGAGGGCTGGCCTGGCGCTGCTGCATCAGCCGATCCATGAAGAACGCCTGCACCAGCGCGGGCAACGTGGCGACGGTGCTCATGGCCGTTGCTCCCGGGACCGCTGCACACTTTGCATCACGTAGTGCAAGAGCTCGGGCGTCGCGGTGAGGTACCAGTACGTGTCCGTGACATGGGCGTGCCCGAGGTAAGCCGAGAGCCGTGGCAGGTGACGCTCGACATCGGGCGACGCCGTGCCGATACCACCTCAGCAGCGTGGCGGTGGCGAGGCGATGACGTAGATCGTGCAGCCGAGGTCCCCGCGAATCCTCCGGCCCCCGCAGGCCGATCTCTCGCGACAGCTTGACGAAGGTCCATCGGACACACCACTCGGTCAAGCGAGTCCCTCGGTCCGAGACGAAGAAGCTTGATGTCGCCGTAGCGGGGCAGAAGCGGTCCCGCAATTCGGCGTAGCGCCGTAGTGCGCGCAGGCTGGAGGGATGCACGGGAACGTAGCGGGACTTGCCGAACTTCGTCCCGCGGATCGTCAGCACGCCACTGGTCAGGTCGACATCGTCGCGGTCGAGCCGCAGCGGCTCGTTGGCCCGCAGCCCGGCGGCCGCGTACAGACCGAAGAGCGTGGAAAACGTATGAGGCCGCAAACCAGTGAGTGATGGCAGGCGCCGGGCGGCGTCGATCAGGCTCTTGATCTGCTCGTCGCTGTACAGGTAGGGATCGGGACGCCGGTATCGGTGAGGAAGCAAGTCCGGTGGCGGCACGACGGTGCGTGGCTCCTGTGCACTGCAATAAAGTGCGAAGCGGCGAACCATCCCCAGCCGGTTCGCCCATTGAGCGGGTTGCGCCGAGCCAGGCTGCGTTGCCCAGGCCGTGGCGAGGTCGGAGGTGATGTACGTCGCCCCCTGGCGCTCGGCGAAATCGACGAAGCGTTGCAACAGGCGGCCCGACAGGCGCAGCTTATGACCCAGGGCGCGACGGAACGAGAGGTATTCGTCGAGCGCGACTTGCAGCGGGCTCATGACGTACTCCCCGGCCACGGCAACGCGATGCCACGCAGCGCCTCGATGTCCACCTTGGCATAGATTTGCGTGGTCGTCGGCTGCTGGTGGCGCAGCAGTTGACCGATCTCGCCGAGGGACGCGCCGCGGCGCAGCAGGTCCGTGGCGAGGGAGTGACGCAACAGATGTGCTCCCTTGCACTCGGGATTCAATCCAGCGCGTGCCAACGCGCGGCGGACGATGCAACTGACGGCTGACTGTTGCAAGTCTTGGTAGGGCGCGATCAAGCGAACAAATACTCGCCGCGTCGCACAGGTCGGACGGACTTCGCAGAGATAGCGAGCCACCGCCGCACCGACGTCGGCGGGCAAAGGCAGTCGCTCCAACCGCGGGCCCTTGCCACGCACGACGAGTTCGCCGAGCTGCCAGTCCAGATCCTCCAAATCCATGTGCAGGACCTCTCCGCCTCGCAAGCCAAGGCGGGCCAACAGCAGCAAGATGGCGTAGTCCCGCTTGCCGCTTGATGATCCGCGGTTGCAGGCCGCGAGCAGTTGCTCGACCTCCTTGGGAAGCAGCGAACGCGGCAGATGCGACAGTCTCCAGGTGGCCACCGCAGGTAGCGTGCGGGCGAGGTCAGTCTGAATGGCGCCGCGCAGAAGCAAGAAGCGCATGAAGGACCGCAGCGCCGTGATGACGATCTTGCCGTGTGTGCGACTGACACGATGGATCTCGCCAACTACGAAGCGCTGAAGGTCTGCAGCTCGAAGTTGCTCCAGACGGAGCGCCTTGCGTCCGAATCGCTCATGGAGAAAGCGGCGGACGACCGTCCGGTACGCGACCACCGTCGACGATGACAGTCCACGCTCGGAACGGACAAACCCTTCGAAGTCATGCAGAACCAACGCCCCAGGGCGCACATCGATGGCCCGTGCCGCCAGAGCGACGTGGCCATGCTCGCGCAGATACTGGAGAAGCTGCTGAGCCGTCGCGGGATCGCCGCGACGCATCTTGCCTCGGCGCCGACGGCTGGCCTGGAACTGCCTCAGCCGACCCTCGTCCAGAGCTGCCACAGCGAGCTGGTGCCCCTCAAGCCAGCGGTTGAGGTCGGCCAGCAGGTCACACTTGGTATGGATCGTGCCCGGTGCATATCCTTGGCCTGAGAGTTGCGCCGCAAAGCCCTTGACGCAGCATTCCATCGGTCCTGCGCAGGAAAGCTCGTCGGCTGCAGTTGCTCGCCGAGTGGTCGCCATCGTTCGTCTCCTTGAAGTTCCGGGAACAGTCCCGGGCGGAGACGACAGCCGAATAATGCCGGGAGATCAAGAGACGCCTTCGGCGACGGCTGAACAAGGACACCGCTCGCCGCAGACCAGGCGGTCCGCACCCGGAATAATCCAGGACCCGGAGTTATGCCTCAGGTCATGGATGCGCGGGGCGTGATGAGTACCGCGGTTGCGCCAACCCAGTTGCCCACGCAGCTCACCGAAGACGCGATGCACCTGTCGATCGCCAAGTGGCAGTCCACGCCGTCGACCTCGAGTGCCGACGAAGAACGCGGCGGCGTCTGCCGCAGACTCTCCCGCCAGGTCGCGCATCCTGCGATAGCGACGCAGCGCGTCCACGGTGTTCGGGTGCATAGGCACCTGGCGTGACTTGCCGAATTTGGTCTGGTAGATGCTCAGCATCCCGACCTTGAGGTCGACATCCACGTTGCGCAGGGACAGTGCCTCGGAGATCCGCAGTCCGGTACAGGCAATCAGGCCGAACAGCGTTTCGAAGATGACACCGCGCAGGCCCGGCGTCGGCCCAAGCCGTCGCGCAGCAGCCAGCAGATCGACGATCTCCTGGTCGCTGTAAATGTGCGGGGCCAGCCGCCCCGGGAGGCTGCCGAAGATCGCGTTGTTGGGAACCTCGGTGCGCGGTTCGAATTGCTGCAGCCAGCGCGTGAACGAACGCAGATGCTTCAACCGGCGAGCCCAGGTGTGAGGATCACTGCTGCCATGGCTGTCGAGCCGCGCCCAGTCGGCCATGAGCTCTGCGGTCAAAGGCCCGCGGATGCCAATAGCCTGAACATGCCGCGCGAAGCTGCGCAAGGAATAAGCCTGAGTGCGATTGGAGAAGCCGAGACGGTGACGCTCGACCAGATAGCGTTCAACGAGCGCTGGCAGGGATGTGGCCGCGCTCATGCTTCGCTCCCCGGCCATGGCAGCGCCACCTCCACGAGCTTGCGGCTGTCGAGTTTGGCGTAGATCATCGTGGTGTTCAACGAGCGATGGCGCAGCATGTCGGCCACCTCCTTGAGCGAAGAGCCGCCTGCCAGTAGCCGGTTGGCCATCGTGTGGCGCAGCAGATGTGACCGCGTGTAGGGCAGACCGGCGCGTGCATAGGCTTGGCGGATTGTCTTGCGCACGAGATCGGGACCGACGGGCTCGTCGCGGGGAGCCACGTGGCGTACGAAGACGGCGCGATTGGCGGTCTTGGGGCGCTCGTGCTTCAGGTACGCGGCGATGGCTTCGCCGGTGGCCTCTGGCAGCGGCAGCTGATCCTCACGGAGGCCCTTGGTGTGGCGCAGCGTGACCGTGCCAACGCGCCAGTCGATGTCGTCAAGGCTGAGCCGGGCAACCTCGCAACTGCGAAGGCCGAGATCCAAGGCGCAGCGCACGATGGCGTCGGCGCGCCGCATTGAGCGGCCGGGTTGGCCGAGTGAGCCGACCAGCTGCGCGACCTCTTCGGCACTCAGTGTCTTGGGCAGCGAGGACAGCTTCCAGCTGGCGGGGTAGGACACCGCGCCAATCAGCCCGTGTACGACATCGCCCAGCGAGGCGCGGTAGCGGAAGTAGCCGCGCAGCGACGTCACTACCGAGCAGGCACACGCGGGCTTGCTATGGAGCTCGGCCTGTTGCGCGAAGAATCGCCGAACGTACTCGGGCTTGATCGCAGAGATGTCGATGACGCCGTCGCGGAAGCGGGCGCGAAGCAGCCGCCCAACGATGCGTAGCACCGACTCAATGGTCTTGGGCGTCAGGCCACGCACATGCTGCATGTGCTCGCCATAGCGGCGCAGTTCCTCTTCCACTGGCGTCGTACTGACCGCAGGCGGCGAAATGGCGCCCTCAGCCCGCAGCACCGTAAGCAGGTGTCCCAACGCAGCGCTGTGGTCGCCACGGGTGTGTCGAACAGGCCCGGCGCAGCTGCAGTTCGGCAGATGCTCGCCGAGAAATTCGCCGATCGCCGATTCGTCAATCCGATGTACCCGCAGACGCTTGCCCCGAGCCCACAGGGCGAAATGCGTGATGCAGGCAAGATAGCTGCTCAACGTACGCGAGGCGTACCCGCGGCCAGTCAAGTGCTGCTTGAACGCATCAACGTATGGCCCGACCGGCCCGTCGGCGAGCCAGTCAAAGTTGACGCGGCGTGAATGATGAACGGTGCCCATGGCGCTCTCCAGAAGTGGGATCACCAGTGCACTCGCATGCAGAAACTATGTCCAGATCTCCGACAACCCGCCTCCAGGAAAGCCGCGCCACGCCTACGTTGGCGCCATCCACGTCCTACCTTCTTCGCATAGTTCCGGCCTGCGCATAGAGACTGAGTGCCGACGTTCGAGTTCAGCACGTTGAATGTCGGCGGTTGCCGAAACCTGCCTTTCAGCGGTCGCGGCGCCGACTGTCTGCTCTACCTTTGAACCGGCCGCTCATTTGTGAGTCGACTGGATGGCGATCATCTGTCGCCACCAGGACGGCCGGCCAGCGGCAGCTCTCACCAACTCCGTGCAGCGGCTCACGACCCACTCCGGGCACTTATCCCGCCCAATGGGCATCTTCAAAGCGGGCATTGCGATCCGTTGTGTCGGAGGTGCGGCGTCTACTGAACTGAACTGACCGAGTCTTCAGAGCGGCGCATCCCCCGTTTCGCGCGGCCGAGTTGCCGATCAGCCGACGCAGATCCCAGGCACCGCGACCTTGGGGAACAGAAGGGACGAGGCAGGGCCCAGGTTGTGCTTGACGCCTCGGCGGGGTGGTGCCGACACCGGGTTGCGCAGGCCCACGGGACTCGAACGTCCGAAGCCCGTGCCTAAAGGTCGAGCGCACCCGCTACGGGGGAACTTGCCGTACGCGACCCGCGAATTCGCGTACCACGTCGTCCGGAGACGGCAGCCTGAAGACCTCGACGTGGCGGTCGGCGCGCACCAGCACGCGGTGGGCGTCAGCAAGCACCACTTCTTCGAGATCCGACACGTTGAAGTCGTAGCGCAGGGCCCCTGCCACGCTCCAGACCTGCACCAGCCCTTGCCGCGTTGCGGTGACGAAGGCCCGGCGGTCGGGAGCCACGTTCAGGCTGGCGTACGCCGTAGCCGACTCCCCGCGCCGGTCGGGGGCCGGCAAGACCTTGAGCGGCCCTTCAAACCCCAGGCGCCAGAGCCGGACAGGTCCAAACCGTGCCGCCGTCACGATCGTCGAGTCGTCCAGCCACGACGCCCCCACGACCATGCCGTCGTGCTCGTAGCGGGCGATCGGTTTCTCGCGACAGAGATCGAACACCCGCACCCGGTTGTCGCTGGCGACCGTCAGGACCCGGCGTCCGTCCGGAGAGAACGCAGTCGCCAGCACGGAGGATGTGTGGCGGAGGACACATCTGGATACGCCGTCCGGCGACCAGACCTCCGTGACGCCGCTCGTGGAGGCGGTGGCGAAATCCCCGTCGTTGCTTGCGTTCGCCGCGTTGAGAGGCGCGTCCAGGCGCAGGTCGAATCGCGCAGCGCCGTCCGCCGACCAGCCCCGGACCGAGTTCCGACCGACGGCGACGACCCTGTCTGCACCGGTCAGGAGCAGACCGGCGATCAGTGGCTCGTCGAGGGCGAACGTCTGCAGCAGGCCGCCTTCAGCGCTCCAGACCCGCAGCATGCGGTCTTCCGAACTCGTCAGGATGCGGCGCCGGTCGTCCGAGATCGCCGCCGACGTTACCGCACCACCGTGCGCAAGTCTGGCGACGAGGTGGCCCCTGGCGTTCCAGATGCATGCTGTCGCGTCCTCCGAAGTCGTCACGAACCCCTCCTGCTCCAGGCCGGGCACTGCGGCATTCACCAGCCGCGAATGACCGACTGAGACCGGCAGCAGCGGCTGCAGGTACTGGAGCTCGGGATGTTCGACTTGGCCCTTGTCGAACCGCAGGAGGATGGCGCCGTCGGGGGATAGTGCCCCAAAACTCGGCACCCTGCCCAGCCCCAGCCTGACCGGTACGTTTGAATATGGACTCCATGCCTCGATCATCCCGCCGCAGACACGCAGGACCCGTGAGCCGTCGGCCGAGAACACCGGCTTCGGTGTCGCGCGAACGACCGTCATCACGCGCCTGCCGGCAACCTGGCCATCCTCCTCACCGGGTCCGCGACGGCAGGTCCGTTGCTGCTCGAGGAGTTCGCTCGACACCGGCGCGGCGGGCATCTCGCGCTTCCAGTTCGCTGTCTCGTGGACCACGAAGGTGCCGTCCGCGCTCTCGAGCAGCAGGCGGGTGCCATCCGGCGAGACCTCGATGAACCGCGCCGGAGCCGCCAGGGGCAGGGTCGCCGCAATCCTTCCCTCCAGGTTCATGACCCACGCTGCATCCTTCGAAACCGCCAACAGCGAGTGCTCTCCCGGCACAAACCGGCCCTTCAGGACGGGCGCAGGAGCCTCGATGGAACGGCCGCGTCCGGCGGCAAGGTCCCAGAGGACGACCTTGCCATCGGCGCCCGTCAGGAGCACTCGGTCTCCGGCGGCCGTGACGTCGACCTGCACGGTCGAAGGGCGGCGGAGCTTCTCCACGAACGCCTCCCCGCCGCGCATCCAGACGACGGCGTGACCTTCGGGCGTGACGATCGCGATCGTGTCGCCATCCCGCGACGTGGCGATCGTTTCCGACTCCCAGGGAACCTCCTGCAGCTCAGCATCGGCGGCTGCGATTCGCGACGGCCAACGTCCGTTCAGTTCGACAGCGGCAAGCTTCCGGCCCCCTACCTCCCGCAGTTCGAGCCGCGAGCGGTAAGCTTGACGATCGTACCCAGCTGACAGCACGTCGGCTGGTGTGCGACTCTCGAGCGCCGACCTGACGACAACGTGCAAGTCGTCCCGCGTGAAGGCCACGAACTCGTAGCCAGCGGGCAGCGGCTCGCCAACCGCCCGACCCAGCAGATCCCAGACTTGCACACCCGCCGGCGCGGGCCAGACCAGCGAGGAAGGGCTCGTGGCGACCAGCCGGCCGGCATGGGAGAACCTGCCGTATCCGGCGGCCGGATAGTCCAGCCGTGCGGTCCGTGAACGCTCCCAGAAGCTCAGCAGGGCTTCGCTGCTGAAGGCCGAACGCTCGATCTGCCAGGCCTTGCGGGCCTGCGCGAACGCCCGCGGGTAGTCACCTTGCTGCAGGGCGACCTGGGAAAGATCGGCTGCCTTGCGCGATTCGGCGGATGCGTTCAGGCGTTCTTGGTTGCGCACCAACTCCACCACAACCACCGAGGCGCCGACCGCGAGCAGACCTACCGAGGCGAGGGCGATCCGCAGGCGCCGGCTCTGCCGCCGTTCCGCGCCGTCCAGGTCCTCCTTCGTGACGCCCCGGATCGGGGCGGCCAGCGCCGCGACGGCAGCCCTGAAGTCTGGCTTACGAAGCGACGCATCACCGGGCCGCCGCAGGAACCGCAGGTCGACGACATATGGCTCGTCGGCAAAGACGTCGGCCAAGGCCGCGGGGATCGCGTCGGACGTTCGGTCGAAGTCGTTGGCCCGGCTGTCCCAGCCCCAGTGACCGGCGGTGATGCCGAGCAGGATGCGGGCCGCAGCGTCGGGCGCACTCGCGAGGAAGTGCCGGATCTCCTTGTCGACCCACGGCGAGGCCGCCGCGCCCGGGGAGCACAGCACGACCAAGTATCTCGAGGCCCGGATGGCCTGCTCTACCGACCGGGGCAAGGACGTCCCAGCCTGAAGGACTTCGTCGTCTCTGAAGATGCGCAGCGGGCTGCGACGATAGAAGGGCACGCCGATGCGCCGCACAGCATGGCACAACGCGGCGGCGGTCCGGCCTTCCGTATCGCGCTTGTAGGAGATGAAGGCGTCGAAGCCGCGAACGATCTTGCCTTGCATCGTCAATCCCCGGCCGTGGCCCAGAGCCTGCCTTATTGGCTAGTCGAACTTCAGGCTGCTGAAGGCCTCGGCCATCGCCTGCCGGGTCCGCTCGGAATCGCCGTTGAAGAGGAAAAACACAAACGCGTCGGCGCGGCCGGACACGTGAAGCATCAGCATCATGCCGCGCTGATAACGCGTCGAGACATCCGGGCGGGGCACGAAGGCCCGGCTGACCGCGCCCCATTCGGCCCGGAACATCTGCACGTCCTCGTCCTTCATCTGCAGAAAGGGCTCGAATGCTGGGTCGATGAAGCCTGTGACGTAGGTCGACCCCGGCGGGAGCTTGATCTTGGAGCCCGCCTGCACGACGGAGGTGACGGCGATCGCGCCTTCCGGAACCTTCATGCCGGCCTCGAAGGGAATGATCTTCACGCCGGGGTCGTTGGCCACCTCAAGAAACATCATCGTGATTGTTTTCTTCGCCGTGGTGCCGGACGGCGGCGCGGCCCTGACGGCGTAGCGAACTTCGAGGTCGGCCTCATGGCAGCGCAGTGCGAACTGGTGCGGCATGCGATCGTTCGCCGGAACAGCCACCGCGGCAAAGCAGGCCCCGGGCATGCTGAAGTGAAGGCGGTGGCGCCTCAGTTCAGCGGTGAATGCGTCGGGGAGTCCCGTCTGGGCGCCGGCCAGTCCGGCCCATACCGCCAGCAGCAATGGAGCGAGAGTCCTTCGAAACATGACCCCTCCTGATGGTGGATGGATGGTACTTGACATGATGAGCACCACTGTCGCACCGTGCCATCCGGCTTCGGGTACCACGTTGAGCTCAATCAAGTGAATGGAGTGCTAAACGGCCCTCGCAAGAGCCGAAACGGGGCCCTTGCCGGCCTGAGGTGCCCCGAAGTCCCGTGGTATCGAGCCCGAAATGCCCTGACGTCCTCTCTGTCGGTGCGCCGCCCGCCGCACTGCCCTGCGTAGCCAGCCCCTGGCCCATTCATAGGGGGCGTCCGCAGCCTCCGAGTCGGGGTTCGCCCGGATGCCGAGAGCGTTGTCGACGGCCAAGCCGGCCCCGCGCGCAGCATAGCCCCGACTCTGAGTCCCGAGCCAAGCCTGGTGGCCTGTGGCGGTGTGTCTCTGATGGCGGACGCAGCCCAGTCGACGCGATGATGCGGCACCGGCTCGCGTGCTGGCGCCTTGGGCGGCGGCTGTGGCTCCAGCCAGATCCGCGATGATCTTCTCGAGCACCGGCTGCGCATTGATGGTGCGGACGGAGTTGAGGTGCCGGCGAGCTGCCGGTCGCGAGCGACCCTTCCTGGCCGTGACCGGATTTCCCCTGAGGTCGCCGAAGGTTGCCGAAAGCTGACTCTGGCAGGCAGCGCCATCGCGCCGAAAGTCAGCTTCCCGGCGCGGCCTCGTACTCACAGTCTCGGCCAGGAACCGCCGTTGGCCACAGGCAGCTTCGTGGAATCTCCTCTGCCAACCAACCAAGCGTTGGAACCGCAAGGCGGTCACCCGGAGATGGGCACTCAATGGCAGGCGGCCGTCGGAGCGATTGAGACGCGCCGCGCGGCTTGAGAACCTCCGAGGTCACCATCTTGGGGCGCAAGCCATCGGCTGGCAACTCCAGCCGTCGCCGAATGGCACCCCGGCGCACTACGGACGCGCCAACCTCGAGGAGACCCTGCGTTACCGCCCGGTGCAG
>Ga0105237_10009183_pt1 | contig 10616 bp, 9 predicted proteins | sample KBSC24metaG_FD_81520 | JGI IMG/M metagenome (GOLD analysis project Ga0105237, IMG submission 81520) | Corn rhizosphere microbial communities from Kellogg Biological Station, Michigan, USA - KBS C2-4 metaG | ecosystem: Host-associated > Plants > Roots > Rhizosphere > Soil | place: Michigan, USA... | reverse complement strand
GCTCGCACTTCGCCTGCGTAAGCGGATGATCGGGCACGGCGAAGGGCAGCCGCGTGAGGATGACGTTACTCAACGCCTCACCCGGCACATCGACGCCCTGCCAGAACGAATCGGTGCCGAAAAGAACCGAGTCGCGGTCCTCCTTGAACTTCTGTAGCAGCCGGTGGCGCGGCAACGAGCCGCCCTGCACCAGGCAGGTGATCCGTTCACTGCGGAAAAATGAGGCGAGGGTATCGGCCAGCTTCTGCATTGTCTGGTAACTGGTGAAGAGGACGAATGCCTTTCCCTGCGTCATTGAAACGAAATGGCGAATCCAGTGGCTCAGCGCATTCTCATAGGTCTCACGCGCCGCCGGTTCCGGCATCTTGCGCGGGATAAAGACGCGCATCTGCCGCGCGTAGTCGAAGGGCGAATCGACCTGGAGCGTCGCCGCCTCCTCGCCACCGATCCGGTTGACGAAATAGCGCAGCCCATCTCCCACGGCCAGCGTGGCACTGGTCATGATCGCGGTGTTTTCGGGACGGAACAGGAGCGTGCGCAGCTGCGCGGCAACCTCGACCGGCGCGGCGGTCAGGGTCAGTCGCGCCTCCCGCTTCTCGTGCCGCTCGATCCAGTAAACATGATCGTCGCGCGTCTGACCGAGAAACTCGCCGAGGCCCACGCGCAGTCCTTCCACCCGCCGCGCCGCCTCCTGCACCTCCGCCTTGAAGACCTCGTCTTCAATATCGCGCGCGGCGTCGGCCAGGTTGCGGAAAAGCCGGATGAGGGGCAGGTCGAGCGAGTTCTCCGCGATGCCTGGTTCCCGCAGGCGCAGTTCCTTGCCCCGCTTGAAATCGAGCGACCGCTCCAGCCGATCGAAGAAAAGGTCCGATTCCTCCTCTGCCTCAAGCACCAGCTTCACCGCCTCGCCGTTATGCATGGCGGCGGCGATCCCCTTCTGCGTCCGCGGATGGAAAAGCCGGTGGAGCAGGTAGCGGAGGCTGCCGTGCGAAATCTCGAGCCCGAGATGCCGCGCCGCCACGCTCTCCAGCGTGTGGGCCTCATCGAAGATGACGAAGTCGTTGTGAAAAAGATAACCGCGCTCCTCCATCGTCCCCTCCGTCCCGGCGAGGAAATTGAAGAAGAGCGAATGATTGAGCACAAGAATACGCGCCGATTCCGCCTCCTTGCGCGCGCGCTGGTAAAAACACTCGGGCCCCATTCCGCAGGTGCGTGCCGTGCAAACGTGCGGCTCGCTGCAGACCTGCTGCCAGACCTGTGGATCGGGCGCCGGGTCGAGATCGGAAAGCGTGCCGTCACTCGTGCGGTGGCTCCATTCCCAGATCCGTTTCAGCTCCTCCTGTTCGCGCGAGGCGAACAGATCACCGCCATGCCCCATGGCCCGTTGCAGCCGCCGCGGGCAGAGATAATTCTGGCGCCCCTTGAGCAGCACGGCCTTGAATTCGGTGGGCAGGAGCTTCTGGACCAGCGGGATGTCCTTGTGGAAAAGCTGCTCCTGGAGATTGATCGTGTGGGTCGAAACGAGCGCCTTGCGGTTCTCCGCCAGCGCGTGGAAAATCGCCGGAACCAGATAAGCAAGGCTCTTGCCCACACCCGTTCCCGCCTCAACAATGAGATGCCGCCGGTCCTGGCACGCTCGCGCCACAGCGGTCGCCATCGCCTGCTGCTGCGGGCGGTATTCGAAGTCGCGCGACTTCGCCAGCAGCCCTCCCGGACCGAAGGCGAGATTCATCTCCCGCTCAAAATCCGAGGGAAAATCGACGACCGGGGCGATCATTCCGGAATCTATCGCGAATCGGCGGACAGGTCGACCCCGACGCGCGAAAAACTGGATGCCCGGATGGGATTTGGCAAAGGGAATGACTCGCTTCGCTGGAGAGAACCCAGCGAGGACACGACCGGCGATGTGAATGGTTGCATTCCGAACGCCGTTGGGCGTATAGTTTCCGGCTCTTCTCAACACCCCATGGAGTAGCGGTTAGCTCACCTCCCTTTCACGGAGGTAGCACGGGTTCGAATCCCGTTGGGGTGATTTTTATCCCTTCCCGGCCAGTGCCGCATCAGCGGTCTGCAACTGGATCCAGAAACGGGTGCCGGTCCCCGATTTCGACTCGAGACCGATTCTGCCCCCCATTTTCTCCACGGCCTTGCGGACGATGCTCAAGCCGATGCCGGTACCGGGGTAGGTTTCAGCGGAATGGACCTTCACGAAAATCCCGAAAATCCGCTCCTGGTCCTGCGGCTCGATGCCAATCCCGTTATCCACAAACCAGAGACGCACCTCGTCCCCCTTCTGTTCCGCCGAGATGGTCACCTTGGGCGTGATGCCCGGGGCGACAAACTTCACGGCATTGTCCATCAAGTTGGAAAGGCATTGCGTCAGCGCTGCCTCGTTGGCGAGAACTCGGGGCAACGGCCCCTCGATCTTCACCTCGGCCTGCGGCGATTGCAAACCTGGGTACTGCGCAATGATTTCATGGATCAGCTTTTCGACGTCAATTGGGTCCAGCTGGAAGGTGGCCCGTGAAACCTTGCTGTAGCTCAAGACATCCTGGATGAGATGATCGAGCCGTCGTGCGCCCGTGGAAATTCTCTGCAGATAGCCCTGGTGTTCCTCTGTCAAGAGCTGGCTGCTTTCCTCAAGTAAAATTTGCGAGTAGCCCATCATCGCGCGCAGGGGCGCCCGCATGTCGTGGGAGATGCTGTACGAATAGCTTTCGAGCTCGGAGACCGTTTCCTGCAGTTCGGTGGTGCGTTCGGTCAGTGCCTTGTTCTTTTGTTCCAGCTCATGGTTCAACTTCGAGATTTCAGCAGCGGCGCGACTGCGCTCGGCAATTTCCTCGTGCAGCTTCCGCCGCATCTGGGCCAGCTCCACAAAGACCCCCACCTTAACCCGCAGGATATCGGGCACGATCGGCTTCACCAGGTAATCGACCGCTCCCGCCGAGTAGCCCTTGAACATCATGTCGTCGGTCTTCACCAAGCCGGTGAGGAAGATGATCGGGATGTGCCGCGACCGTTCCCGCTCGCGAATGGCTGCTGCCGTCTCAATGCCATTCATCTCGGGCATCTGCACGTCGAGCAGGATGACCGCGAAATCCTTCTCCAGCACCTGCCGGAGCGCCTCCCTCCCGGAAGAGGCACGGACAAGATTCTGGTTGAGCCCCTTGAGCGTCGCCTCCAGCGCCAGCAGATTGGCCGTATCGTCGTCGACCAGGAGAATATTGGTGGGTTGATCGGGATTCATGATGCGGCTCGGCCCGTACAGGCCCACAATCCGTGTTATCCTTGGGAAGGAAGGAAACCAACTCTAAAGAGAATCGTCTCCACGGAGCCGACTTTTGCGCAGAAATCATTCCTCTTGGAGAAAATTCTTTCCTGGGATGGGAACGGATTCTTCATAAGGCGTTAACATCAAAAGAATTGTCATGATAATTTATCTTCTAAATAAGTTCCTGCTATCTCAAATACTTCTTTTAATAGGCTTAAATCCGACAGATATCTTGCAGCTTACACAAGCTCAGGAGCCCAAATTAGCAAAAAGCCCGATAAGAGAATATGAGCCGATTTCCTAATCAGCTCATCGTTAATCCGTTATAAAAATCTTCCAGCAGTGGCATGCCCGTTGCCATGACTAAGGCATGGCACGAGGTTCCAAAAGCAGTTACACCAGCAAACAAAAACGTCAAGCGGAGCATATTGAGAAGAGCTACGAAAAGCGTGGCGTTTCCAAGAAAAAAGCCGCCCAACGCGCCTGGCAAACCGTCAACAAGCAAACTGGCGGCGGTGAAAAGAGCGGCGGTGGACGCAAAGCTTCTCCGGCGAAGCGGGCTGCCCGCAAGGAATCGGGCCGACGTGCCGCCGCATCGCGCAAGGTCGGTTCCCGGCGCGTACAAAAAACTCCCACGCGCAAGCGCGCCTCCCGTTCCAAACGTTCCTAATAACCTGAGCATTTTATGAAAACGATCCGCAAAAAAAATCTCTCCAACCGGCCGGGAAAAAAGCCCCTCACCTTCGGCGATCTCGTCATGGCCACCTACCGTGCTTATGGCAGTCGCCGCGCCGGTCGCATGCTTCAGTTCGCGATCAATTCGCATGTGATCCGTTTTGACAGGCTCTCCGAAAATATAGCGGCTTAAGGCCTCTAATAGCTCATCCCTAATAGTCAGCAGTATTTTGTTTGAAGAGGCAACTCGCGACGGTGGGGTTAAGGCCCCATGGCATGGATTGTTATCAGCTCATACGATTGAGGCGTGTCGGATCAATCAATCTACCATGTCAATTCGGGCGCCATGGCTACCTCCCGTTACAATGTAAACCGCCTGCTTATCATTTTTTTGACGATGCTTGCCACTCTGGTGCCTACATCGCTGGCCATGCTGCATGCCGCCGAAGTGCCCCTTGTCTTTGACTTTGACCGGATACTAAAGAGTGGAGTGAATCCGCGCGCGGCGGGAATCAATATCTGCTGGCTATTGGATTCTGATTTGCGGCGGAAGCAACCGCTACCCATGTCACAGGCATTGGCAGACATGGGTGTAGGAGCCCTGCGCTTTCCTTACGGACATCTGGCAGACAACTATCTTTGGCATTCGCCGCCGTATGACCATACAGTGTGGGGATTGCGTCCGCGAGTTGCCAGTATGAATCAAACTCCGGGTTTGTGGGCGTGGGCAGTGAAAAAGAATGCCACCATGCCCAATGGTATGGACTTCGATGAATACATGGCTTTGTGCGGGAAAATTAACGCCAAGCCCTTGGTTTGCGTAAGTGCTTTGTCTTTCAAATATCCCGGCGGACCCACATACAAGGAGTTAAAGGCTTCCGCGGTGGCCTGGGTCAGTTATGCCAAAAAGAAAGGCTATAAAGTCGCCTATTGGCAGATCGGAAACGAGGTCGATCACAAAGAAAATTCCAAGCTGCTTTCAATGAAAGAATACGAGACTCTCTATGTGGATTTTGCCCGCGCCATGAAGAAGGTTGATCCCTCCGCCCAGATTGGGCCCGGGCTCATGTCCACCTCGATCTATTATCATATTTTCTTAAAAAAATATCCCGAGTTGGTCGATTTCGTTTCCGTGCATCAATACATGGAAAATTGGCAGAAGACGTGTGCGAATTATGACGGTTGGCGGGACTGCAAGGATTCCTTCGTCGATAATATCGAAAATGCGTCCAAGATTCTCGCAACAGAGGGCCGCCCGCATGTCCAATTGCTCGTAACCGAAACCGGCATATCGAGTTCATCGAACGTGGGAGGCATCAACAATACTTATAAGGCTTTGTGGAGCTTCGAGATTTTTATGAACGAACTCTCTACTCCCTCGGTGGCGTACACTTTCTTCTGGGGAACCCACACGCCCTGGGATTTTCACGGTAATAACGTGGAACCTGCCAGTGACGCGGCTCTTGCCCTGCATTTGCGCACGAACGCGGAGACCCCGACTGGGGAAATCCTGCGCCTGATCAATGGCAACCTGCTTGAGGAATTTGTCGCCACGAACCGGGTATCCGGGCGACTGCGCTGCTATGCCATGCGTTCGCAGGATGGAATCCAGTGCGAGGTATTTCTCTTGAACAAGGATGACAAGCCCTTGCCGGTAACATTTTCCATTTCAGATGCAACGCGAGAGCTATCCATCCAACGCATAGAATTCGCTGGCCGATCCCCCGATGACATAGCACCGATTATACGCAGCAATGTTTTGCCAATCGGACAGGAGACCGTGCTACACGCCACGCTGGCACCCTTATCGATTACTATTTTCAGATGGAACAAAAATCAAATCGCGGACGAAAAACCGCACGAGAAAACGAAGACACTCCTGTCTCTGCGTTAAAAGGAAGTCATCCAGCAAAGTATTCCGGAATGCTTCGCAGCTGTCGCAATAAAGATCGCGCATTTTTTATGTCGAATTCAGCCGGAGCATCCGACATGAACTGCGTGCTCATGGGAGATCGACTGAAGTGGCAACAACTCGCCTTCTTTTTCCCAGGCGATGCGTGCTGCGTGCATCTTGGCCGCCCGGTCGGCGTTTTCACTCCGTTGCTTCTCCTGACGCGCCTCCCGCTTGGCACGGCGTTCCTCCTTAGTCAGTATGGATTCTGATTTGAGAGCAGTCATGGACTTCAGGTGTTAAGCACAAAAGGCCAACCCTGATAGGAGTCGGCCTTTTGCAGCAAGAAGCCTGTTATTTGTTCTGGGATTTTCCTGCGCATCCTTCTGCGGAGTCTTCGTTGCCGAGGGTGCTCCGGAGATGGTGGTGGAGGTTGGAGAATTGGCCGGATTAGTGGCGTCTTTCTTGGAATCCTTATTGGGATTCGTTCCCGTATCCTGATCCTTCGGGCCCGCAGGATTATTTTGCTGATTCTTCGAATCTTGGGCCGAAGGACTTCCGGGAGTCGCAGAAGCGGAATCCGCATAACTCAAAACCGCACTCCCGATAAATAGTGCCATAGAAGCGGCTAAAATTATTTTTTGTATTTTCATAATTTTAACATGGCAGTAGAGATGCCAATTTAGGTGAAATTCATAAGACGAATAACAATCAACAGATAAATTATATGCAATTAATGATCGGGCAATATCTTGCACAATAGTCGTTTTTTTGAGTGTGCACTCTGATTATACACACTCTTGGCCAAATAAATAATCCTTCATGCGAAATGACCGAAAAGATCAAAATGAGCAGGCATATTTCAGAATTATTGCAGGACTTATTATCTGCAGTAATGGCTGATTTTGAGAGGAGAAAGCAAGTTTTATATGTTTCTGGCATCCCTCCTGCAAAGGCAGATGCCTAACCAAATAAATCTATGTCAAAAATTACAAATCTACATGATGTTTACGTCGAACAGTTAAAAGATCTCTACAGTGCTGAGACTCAATTGATTAAAGTCTTGCCCAAAATGGCCAAGGCTGCGACCTCTCCGGAATTGGCCAAAGGTTTCGAGGAGCACTTGGAACAAACCAAGGAACATGCCGCACGCTTGGAAGAAATCTGCAAAGGATTGGATGAAAAACCGACCGGCAAAACCTGCAAAGCCATGAAGGGCCTAATTGAAGAAGGCGCTGAAACCATCGAGGAAGATGCCAGTCCGGCGGCCAAGGATGCCATGCTCATCGCTGCTGCTCAGCGCGTCGAGCATTACGAAATCGCCGGCTATGGCACGGTCAAAAACTATGCTGAATTACTCGGTGAAGACGAAGCAGTCGAGCTGCTCGAACAGACCTTGCAGGAAGAGGTGGAAACGGACGAGAAGCTGACAGAGGCAGCTGAATCCATCAATGCAGAAGCCCAAGAGGGTGAAGAAGAGGAAGAGGAAAAAACAACCTCGAAGCCCACCCGTCGCTAAAACTCCAATGACTCGAGCCAGCAGTTGACTTCCACTGCTGGCTCCTGCTTCTTTAAATATGTCTTAATCGTTCTCATCATTGTTTTGGTTCTCTTGTTTGGCGGCGGCGGCTTTTATTTTGGCGGACCTCGCGTCGGCGGTGGCGGTCTCGTCGGCCTTCTCGTCATTTTGCTGATCTTACACCTCTTGGGTGTTTTCTAGGCAGGCGATGCCAAAATCGCATGTCTCTTCAGCTGACAATAAAGGGAGTGCCCTCGATCCGTAATGAGCCTCTTCTCATTGTCTAGCGATTCACTGCCTTCTCTCCGCTCTGGTAATCATTTTCCCCAGTGGTATTTCCAACACATCGGCAATCGTCTTGGTGGTGTCCAAGTTGGGGCTTCTCTCTCCCACGTGTTTGAACCCAGCCCCCGCCTTCCTCGGGCCGGGATCAAGACGTGGCACCTCAAACTCCCCGCAGCAAAAGCAGCCGCCGTGACGCGAGGATACGGCGCGGCGGTTGCCAAATTATCGCAATTAATCTATTAAAAAGTGAATTGAATACCGACGTAGCTGAGGAAGGTGGCCCGGGAGCTCAGAAGTCACCCCGACGTTGATTTCCCACTGAGTGTTTCCTGGAGTTTCTGTGTCGTCTGTAAGCCGCCGGGGTGGGACGATGTCGAAACCACTGCCAAGATCTGGCAAAGGTATTCCGATCTCCAATTGCCCCAACTCAATATTGGAGTTTACCGACACCGCGCTGGTTACTTATTGAGACTTCAGGTTTAGTTCGCTCAGCAAGGTCCGCAATGGGTTGGCAATTTTGCCCCGCTGCCAAACAACGAATAAATCCCAGGTTGCACCCCCATCAGCGATGGGAACCAGTACGACGTTCGGAACTTTCAGGTGAGAAATAAAGGCTGGTTGAATCGAAATCATTTCTTCATTCGCCGCCATGGCGAGAGTTTCCACAAGACCATCCGCTCTTTCAATGGTGCCCAGGCGGGGACGGAAGCCACCATACTTGCGGCAAAACTGACTAACCCTCTGCGTGTATCCCGGCACCACATCGTCCGATCCCCGCACGAACGTTTCCCCCTTTAATTGTGAGAGAGACACCTGTCTTTCGGTCGCTAACCGGTGGCTGACGGGAAGCGCAACCAGGCTCCTGACAGTCGCCAATTTACGAGCATAGAAATCGCGCGAGAGCAGATTTATACCGTGCAAGGTCATTGCTAAATCAATTTTACCTTGCCGTAATGCGATAATCATCTCGCCGGGTGTTTGATCCAGCATTTTGACTTTCAGCTTTGGATAAGCGCGTCGCAGCACTGCCAGAGCCGGACTAAGATACTCCTGGACGGCCGACGCGATATAGCCAATACGCAGCCGTTCACTTTCTCCGAGATTCATCCGGCGGACCTCAGCCATGGCAGAATCATAATCTGCCAGAAGCGATTTTGCCCTTTCGGCAAGGGCTTGTCCTCCGTTCGTGGGACGCACCCCGACCGATGTTCGCTCCAAGACGCGCCCACCGAGATCGAGTTCGAGTGACTGCATCTGTCGCGTGATGGCTGACTGAGAAATGCGCAAACGGTCCGCCGCACGACGAAGGCTGCCTTCCTCAAGGACCACCAGGAACACGCGAAGTTTATCCAGCATGCTTGAAATAGTGATGCACGATTCGCATCACGGCAATCACGAACCGGCATTAGCGCAAGGATCGAGAAGACGTAGGTTGGCAATATTGATAATAAAATGAAAACCGATTTCGTTTTCCAGGTCGTGGCTCTTATGAATCTGTGCGTGCGGGGTAATCACCCCATAGCGATATGGGGTGGGACTAGTGTTCACTCCTAGGCACCTCCCATCAGAAATATCGATGCAGCGCCTCAAGTTCGTGTTTGAACCAACCGAACTGTTTCAAAACTAGATAATTATGAAAACCCAACATCACTTTAATGATCTGACTCAACGCCCACCCCGGAGCTTTCGTGTTCGTTTGGGCAGCTACGTGGTATTGGCACGCATGCTCGACAAGGGCCGGGCGACTCTGGCCGGGAAGAATGGCGAATACATATATAATTCCTCCACCGACCAGCATCTGGTGAAATTTCTTGGCTTCGATCCAGATGCCCTGTTGAAGCAATTGGCAACCGGCAAAGGTGACGGGGAAATCCTCGAATGGGTTCAGGCCCATTCCAAGACCCCGCACTCCCCATGGGAAATCGAGGCCTGGTCTGCTTTCATGGAAAAGCGCGGACTGGTCGGTGACGCCGAAACACTTGTTTTCTTTGCCGAACACTTGGGAAAGCTCTCGAAAACCCGCGAAGACATCAAAACCTTGTTCGAGTTCGGCGAACTCGATGACTACGTCAGCTTTGGTGGAAAAGCGTAAATCTCAAATTCTAAACAAGCGAAAAACAAAAAAGAAAATATATGAGCAACAACGGACAAAAATTGGCGGGAAAAATTGCAGTTATCACAGGCGGAAACAGCGGAATTGGCTTAGCCACAGCCAAGCGCTTCGTGGAAGAAGGTGCGCACGTCGTGATCACTGGCCGACGAGAGAAAGAGCTGAAAGAGGCCGCAGCCGTGATCGGGAGAAACGTCACGACGGTCGTGGGCGATGTAACGCGCTTGGAGGATTTGGACCGGCTCTATGCCGTCGTGAACGAAAAACATGGTCACATCGACATACTTTTCGCAAATGCCGGCTGGGGTGAAGTCGCACCGCTCGTAGCCGCTACGGAAGCTCATTTCGACAAAACCTTCGACTTAAACGCGAAGGGAACATTCTTCACGACGCAGAAGGCCCTTCCCCTCTTCAAAGATGGTGGCTCGATTATCCTGACCTCCTCAGTCGCGAACGTAAGGGGAGATGCAGCCTTTACCGCCTACGCCGGTGCCAAGGCAGCCGTGCGCTGCTTCGCTCGCGGCTGGACGATGGAGCTAAAGGATCGGAAGATTCGAGTGAATTCGATGAGCCCTGGCCCAATCGAAACTCCGGCTTTGGAGAACGCGGGCCTTACCACTGAACAGGTGAAGCAGGCGGCAGCTCAGTTCGCCTCGGAAGTTCCGCTCGGCCGCAGAGGCAAGCCCGAAGAAGTCGCTGCCGCCGTTTTGTTCCTCGCTTCCGATGAGAGCTCTTTCATCACCGGCGTGGATCTCGCCGTCGATGGAGGCATGGCGCAGGTCTGACCGCCGTGGTTTTAACACAAGATCGGAGAAACACTATGAGCTATGCGATTGTGGGATTCGGTAAGATAGGCCAGGCCCTC
>Ga0105237_10009178_pt1 | contig 10621 bp, 6 predicted proteins | sample KBSC24metaG_FD_81520 | JGI IMG/M metagenome (GOLD analysis project Ga0105237, IMG submission 81520) | Corn rhizosphere microbial communities from Kellogg Biological Station, Michigan, USA - KBS C2-4 metaG | ecosystem: Host-associated > Plants > Roots > Rhizosphere > Soil | place: Michigan, USA... | reverse complement strand
CTGAAGCGGCTCGTGGCCAGATTGAAGTCGGTGGCGCCCCAGGTGACCGAGGATCACATCCAGGTGCACCGGCCCTGGGGAAGCTATCAGTCCGTCGACAATGGCGATCGCCACCAGGTCAAGCGGATCATCGTAAAGCCCGGAAGCCGGCTGTCGCTGCAGAAACATCACCACAGGTCCGAACACTGGATCGTGGTGCGCGGGACCGCGCTGGTCACCATCAACGACCTCGTCAAGACCGTGCACGAGAACGAATCGATCTACATCCCGATGGGGGCCGTGCACCGGCTCGAAAATCCGGGCAAGATCCTGTTGCAACTGATCGAAGTTCAGACCGGCAGCTATTTCGGCGAGGACGATATCATCCGCATCGAGGATGACTTCCGGCGATCCTAGGTCGCAGGATACGGCGGCATTGCGTCAGCGAATGATGAAATCATGCGCGTGCAGGTCGGAAATATGAAAATTGACCAGGGTCAGGCTGTCATGATTTCCGAGATTGATGATCGTATCGTGACCATCGTTCGCGGGTTGGAATAGAGTCTGCGCCCGACCGTTCTGCGCCTCGAATACGAATGCGGCTAGGTGGGCATTGTCGGTAACCGACGAAAATCCGGCAAGTTCGATTGCAAAACTGCCTGCGGCATCCGTGACGGTGCTGGTGCCGAGTCCCGGTCGGAATACAAATACGTCGTTGGTTGCGGCCTGCAACAAGGGGGCCGATGAGGTGCCGCTTGGCGCGACGGGAGTCGTGAGACCGATGGTGCCGTCGCCGTTCAGGTCCTGGTGGAAACTCGTCTCGAGGGTTTTCAGCGCCGTGCTACTGCCCGACACCACCCCGAGCAGGCTGGAAGTATAGTTGCCGCTGCTGTCGGTGGCCCACACCGTGTATTGGTCCGCGCCCGGAAATTTCCAGGCCACCTCATACCCGGTTGCGGTCTGCTCAACGCCGATCGGCGCCCAGCCGCCGGTCTGACTGGCGTCGATGGCCGCGCCGCCGCTTTTCAACTCGGGACCCGTGCCGCTGCTGATGCCGTCGAGATAGAAGTTGCTTCCGACCTCGACCAGGCTCGTCGATCCCAGCGCCTCGATCACCGTCGAGCGAAGACCAACCGTGCCGTCGCCGTTCAGGTCCTGATGGAAACTCGTCTCAAGCGATTGCAGCGCCGTGCTGCTGCCCGACACCACCCCAAGCAGGCTGGAGGTGTAGTTGCCGCTGCCGTCGGTGGCCCACACCGTGTATTGGTCGGTCCCGGGGAGCTTCCAGGCCACCTCATAGCCGGTTGCGGTCTGCTCGGCGCCGATCGCCGCCCAGCCGCCGGTGTGATTGGCGTCGATGGCCCCGCCGCCACTTTTCAGCTGGGGGCCGGTGCCGCTGCTGATGCTGTCGAGATAGAAGTTGGTTCCAACCTCGACCAGGCTGGTCGATCCAGACGTCTCGATCACCGTCGTCGTTGACGGGGGGGGACCGATCAGTCCATCGCCGTTCAGATCCTGGTGGAAGCCGGTCTCGATCGATTGTAGCGCGGTGCTGCTGCCCGACACCACCCCGAGCAGGCTGGAGCTGTAATTGCCGCTGCCGTCGGTGGCCCAGACCGTGTATTGGTCGGTCCCGGGAAGCTTCCAGGCCACCTCATACCCGGTTGCGGTCTGTTCGGCGCCGATCGGCGCCCAGCCGCCGGTCTGACTGGCGTCGATGGCTGCGCCGCCGCTTTTCAGCTCGGGGCCAATGGTGCTGCCGGTGCTGAAGAGATAAAAATTGCTTCCGACCTTGGCCAGGCTGGTCGATCCAACCGACTCGATCACCGTCGTTTGCGACGAGGGAATGCCGATGACGCCGTCGCCGTTCAGGTCCTGGTGGAAACTCGTCTCGACCGATTCCAGCGCCACGCTGCTGCCCGATACCACCCCGAGCAGGCTGGAGCTGTAGTTGCCGCCGCTGTCGGTGGCCCAGACCGTGTATTGGTCGGTCCCGGGCAGCTTCCAGGCCACCTCGTACCCGGTTGCGGTCTGCTCAACGCCGATCGGCGCCCAGCCGCCGGCCTGACTGGCGTCGATGGCCGCGCCGCCGCTTTTCAGCTCGGGGCCGGTGCCGCTGCTGATGCCGTCGAGATAGAAGTTGCTTCCGACCTCGACCAGGCTGGTGGATCCCAGCGCCTCGATCACCGTCGAGCGAAGACCGATCGTGCCGTCGCCGTTCAGGTCCTGGTGAAAACTCGTCTCGAGCGATTGCAGCGCCGTGCTGCTGCCCGACACCACCCCAAGCAGGCTGGAGCTGAAATTGCCGCCGCTGTCGGTGGCCCAGACCGTGTATTGGCTCCCGAGCTTCCAGGCCACCTCATAGCCGGTTGCGGTCTGCTCGGCGCCGATCGGCGTCCAGCTGCCGGTTTGATTGGCGTCGATGGCCACGCCGCCGCTTTTCAGCTCGGGGCCAATGCCGCTACTGATGCTGTCGAGATAAAAGTTGTTTCCGATCTTGACCAGAGTGGTCGATCCAAGGGCCTCGGTCACCGTCGCGGACGGACCCGTCACTGTGAAGCTCTGCCATGGGCTCCACAACGCGCCGTCGTTGACGCGCACCTGCAGCGAATCGGTGCCGCCGGCGGTCTGATAGGTGAGCTGCGAAAGCTGCGCCGCCGTCACGTCGATTTCTTGATTGTTGGCTTGAGCGACGCCGTTCAGGACAAAGTGGCCATTGCCGGTGTCCTTGAACGCATAGATGGCGATCGCGTCTGCGTCAGGATCGGAAGCTGTGAGCAGTGAAGAGGCCGCCACCGTTGTGCGGCTGGCATTCAAGATCACGTTCGCAGCCGCTGCGACCGGTGCGCGATCGATTGCGATTTGCGAGGCAGTGGTGAGGTTGTAGGTTCCATCGTTCACCGCCCAACTGACGGTGCGTAGTGGATGGCTTCCGCTCGAGGAATCGGTGCCGCCATCCTGGTAGGTGATCTGGCTGAGCAGCGTTTGGTAGGCCGCGACCGAAGCGTTGCCGACCAGATTCAAGGTCTTGGTCGTATCGTTCCAGCTCACGGCCACGAGGCCGCCACCGACCGTGCCGCTTTGCTGGCCGTTGATGTAGAGTTTATCGCCCGCAACCGCACTGCCGCCGGCGTTGGTGACCTTGATCGTCGCGCTGGATAATGTTGCGCTGGCCGAGTCGGTGATGACCGGCGGCCTGCTCAGAAGCGCAACGGCTGGTCCGCCCTGGAGCGCTTGAGAGGCTGTCGCGGTGACAACGATGCCCTGCGCTGCCGTATGAAAGCCCAGGGCATCGAGCTGCTCCTTATCAGCAGCCGTAAGGACCTGACTGGTGCTGCTGGTGTAGAATTCATTGAAGGGGTCGTTGGGTCCTTGAACGCCGCTGTTGAGGAAGTCGCTGGGATCGGAAATCTGACCGAAGTCAGCCAGCTTCGTGTTGCCCCCGTCGATGGAGAAATAGGCAGAGGGTGCGGTGTTGCCACCGTTGATCAACCGGACGCCGGGACTGGTGAAACGAAACAGGTCGAAGATATCGGGCTGGGGACCGTATGGCGGGCCGTATGGGACGCGACCCATGGCGTGGGTCAGTTCGTGAAGCGCGACGCCGACCAGCAGGTTCGGATTGATGTCGGTCGCAAAGGTAGCGCTGCCGTCGTCAGTGGTGGTGTCGTTTGCTCCGAGTATCCCCCAGAGCTTCAACTGGGCGTTCCAGACTGCGACACTGGATTGCCCCTGGAGCGATGACGCGTTGGGCAACGCGTTGAACGTTGTATCGCCCGGCGATGCGTTGTTGATCAGGTCGGCCCTGACCGATGAATAGCTTTGGTAGGTGCCGTTGTCGGGGCCGGCAGCGGCGCCACCGCCGACTCCGCTATAGTCGATCTTGATGTTGACGGTGATCTTGTCAGAGATCGCCGCCGTCAATATCGATGCGGCCTGCTGGATGCCGGCCCGAAAGCTCGCGGGCGCCGCCATGGCCGCGGCGTCGAACAGGAGATTGATGGTGATGCCCCCGGCGCTCATGGCGAGGGCCGTGGGGGTGCCACCGACGGCGTTGGCGGCGAGAGCCTCGACCGCCTCGCTCGTCAGGGCCGTTGCAGGAATCGCCACCGGGCCGAATCCTGATGAACCTCCAGTGGCGAAGTGGGCAAGCGGCGAAAAGGCCGCAAAGGCCTCTGCCCAGCCCGTGTCGAGGAAGCTGAAGCCGTCGAGGTGGTCTTGGGGATCCGTGCTGAATCGGGACTTCATCGCCTGGTTCTCGGCCGGTCGGTGGTGAAAATTGCCCAACGCCCATCCGATAACAGCGAGTTGCTAACGAGCAGCGAAAGCTTCACCGAAAATCATAGCGATGGTAGGCGGTCGTTTACTATGCGAGCTGGCAATGGTGGTTGTCCGTGGAACTGGCAAGGTCCGCCAGCGGCAAGTCAATTTATTGATTTAATTGGATAATTTAAGATATTATGCCTTTTTGGATCCCCGTTCCGGTGGTTGAGCAGATCGGTGGCCTCGCGTATCTCATGGGCGCTTGCCGGCGCCAAGGCTGCTCGTGATGCCTATGCGAACGATCGACTGCGGAAGCCCTTGGCTGCCGGCCCGGCTGGCCCACGACGACCTCGAACCTCGCCAAATCGGCCGGCCAGCATAGCCGTCACCTTCACATGATACCGTTTTGGAGAACGTCTAAGTGGACACGGATGCGCCTTCATCCCTCCCCTAACTGATTCTCAATGGGAACGCGCGAGTGTCGTCGGGCGTTCTAGCAAGGAGGAGCACCGTCATGACGGCGAAAACACCGACCCTCATCTCAGCGATCGACGCACAATATACCGGCCACCGCGATGCGGAGGAGCGCCGCCGTCAAACGCGTGAATGGCTCAGGAAGCGCGAGCGTGACCTCGCGTTCATCAGCGACGCGCCCGCCGTGGCGCCGAAGAAGGATCACCACAACTAGGCCTTGCCCAGCGCCCTCGCCGGGGGATACGCCATGGCGCTCGCGGCCTGCTCTGCCGCCTTGGCATTTGCCGTGTGCATGAGGAAAGTCAGGGTCTGATTGCCGGGATCGAGCTCCAGGCCGGCCACGAAGTCCTTTGCCGCATCCTTGGGCCGATCGACCTCGATCAGCACGCTGCCACGAAGCAGGAATAGCGCAGCATTATGGGGGGTCTGGTGGATCGCGCGCCCGTACAGCCCAATCGCCTTTTCAAGTTCACCGCGACTCTTTGCGGTGTCGGCCTGGCGTTGCAGCGCGGTGGTCGCGCTTGCCGCCCGTTCGGCCGCCTTGGCGTTTGCCGTGTGCATGAGGAAGGTCAGGGTCTGATTGCCGGGATCGAGTTGCAGGCCGGCCACGAAGTCCTTCGCCGCATCCCGGGGCCGATCGACCTCGATGAGTGCGCTGCCGCGGAGCAGGAATAGGGCTGCATTGTGCGGGGTGCAGTCGATTGCGCGCCCATAGAGACGAATCGCCTTTTCGAGATCACCGCGAGTCTTCGCCTTGTCGGCCTGACGTTGCAGATCGGCCGCCCGTTGCGGGTCTACGGTTTTCGGCGGGTCGAGAATGAGCTTGATATGGTCTTGATCAAGGAGATGCTTTTTTTCAGGGTTGGTCTTCGCGTCCGCGATGGCCCAGGCAAGCAAGACTATATCAAGCGCAGTCGATGCCCCGGCAAACAGTGTGACAAACGGCCAAGCAACGACGCGCGGCAAAAGCTTAAGCATTGGAAGCCCCCTTCCTCAGCGGTACTCTATTGGTGTGAGACTGATTTGTCCAATCCGTCGACGGCCTGAAGGGCGAACCGGCGAAGTTCGCCGTCGCGACGAGCCTGACGGCCCCTGCGGGCGGGCGGCAGGACTACACAGCGCCGCCGATGGTCCCGTCGTGGAGTTGGTGGGAATGAGAGTTGGCGTGGCTTCCGAGGTGGTGGTTCGAAATCATCCGGCGTTGAAGCGTTGGGTCGGACATCTCGCCATCAGCAAGGTCTGTCACGACGCCTGATCGGCTTGCCGCCTGCGGTTGAATTGGCTGTTTGATCGTCCGACATCTGCTTCGACCCGATCGCGGAGTCGCCTGCCAGGTTGACGAGTCCAAGGGCAGGATCACGGAACCGACTAGCGGGCGTAACGGGTCCCCACCGTTGGGACCCACCCGGAGCATCGAGCGATTGATCCCGGGCCGCCAGTCGATTTCGCTTACATGGCCTTGCCAAGTTGCCAGGTGGCGCCTCACCAGGCCATCGCTGGCGGCAAATGTTCCGACGCTGCCGGGCTCACCGGTCCCTTTGCGGAGCCGTCGCCAGTTCCGCGTGATCTGCCGTCGCGCCAAAGGCCTGCAGCGTCGGTTGCACCGCACTGTTGTCGTCGCCGAAGAGTCCGCGGCGTAGCCGGCGTGCACCCATCTCGATCAACGAATGTGCAACCGAGAGGAAGTTGCGCAAGCTTAGCGCGGTCGATTGGCCATTGGAACGTTCGGTGGCAATGACGGGGATCTCCACGTACGTAGCGCCCCGGTCGAGCAATTGCGCGATCAAATCGGCTTGGAAGGAAAATCCGCGGCTGCGCGAATGCCACCGTAATACGCTGGATCGGCGGTGGACCGTCGGTGAGTTATAATACCTAATCTGATGCCCCGTGATCAGGTTAACGATCCTAGTATAAGTATTCGAGATAAGATTGCGCATCGCCGAAAAGCCCTCGCGACGCGACGGATAAGTGATGACCATGTCGGCCGTACCGACGGCGGCGAGGGCGGCCCGAAGCGTCTCGACGCTCTCAACATTGTCGCCGCACACCAGCCGATACCAAGTGCCGCGTGCCGCAAATGCAGTCTCGACATAGTTGAGCGCGAGGCCGAGATTACGCTCACGCACGACCAACTCGATCGGGATACCGGGATGGTCCGCATGGAAACGTTCGACCTCGGCCGCCGAGCCATCTTGCGAGGCATCATCGACGACGATGATTTCAAAAGAGAAGTTGCTACCTGAGAGCGCCGAGGTTAGCGTCTTTAAGGTGGCATAAATGCTTTCCCGCTCGTTGTAGCAGGCAACGAAAAACGTAATGAAGACAATATCGCCCAAATGATTGCTCCCCAACGTCATCCCGAGGGCTGGAAGAGGTCACAGTTATGCCCGTTTCTTCGGTTTGAGCAATGCGGATTTCTTGCGGTGCGTGTCCAAAAAGCTGTTGACAACTTCAGAGCAGCTGACAGGCACCTCCTCATCATTCTCGTCATTTCGACGATCGTGACGATTGTCTGGAGCCTGACTCAGCCACTTCTGTACAGCAGCGATTCCATGACCTATGTGCGGCTGGCGGAGTTTCTGGTGCACCGGACCCTCCCTCATCCCATCGTCTTTATCCGGCCGCCCGGCTATTCGCTCCTGTTGATCCTGAGCGGCGCGCTCGCTTTCCGAAGTTTCGTTGGCATTCTCCTGATCCAGGCGCTGATGGCCATCACCATGCCGCTGATCGTCTACAAGACCGTGGCGTGCTATTCCAGGCGGGCGGCATTCTCTGCCAGCCTTGCCGTCATTTTCACCCTGATGCCACAGATTCATTCGCGCTCGATCATGACCGAGCAATCATTCATATTCGGTTTTGTGTTGCTCGCATGGTTGGTCGTCCGCTACCGCTTCGAGCCGAGCACAAATTTGTTTTGGTGCATGATCGTCACTACGATCGGGCTCATGCTTTTGCGACCATCAGCCAATCTCTTCGGATACCTAATCGTTGGCAGCACACTATTCGTTGAACCTCGGCGATGGCGGCGCGCGGCGTTGGCGGCCGCTGTGCTCTTTCTCGTTCCTGGAGCATGGGCGTCATTTGCCGCGGGCGTATCCGATCCCAATGCCGGGGGAAATTTAGTCACACGCATATTCACGGGAACGCCGAGCTTTGCCGGGAAGCAACTCTTCTTTGACGCATACGTTGTTGGCCAATACGTCCCGGCCCGCCAAAATGCGGCGCTAATTGGCGGCAGCGTACCTCGACTGACCTTTTCCGCGGAGAACGGACCGGCTAGCGCGCGGCTGCTGCAAACGTTGACGACGTTCGCTGAGAAATATCCGCAGTTCTGGACGACGCATCCGCTCGCACGACCCGGCGACGACGCGGCTGGCTTTGTGGAGGGGCTGCGCTCGCGCCCCAGCCAACAGGCTTTCGGATATATGTGGTCGGCGACCGACACGATGCTCGGACCGGCAGAAAGCTCACGTCTGTTTGGTGCCGTCGCATTGGAAGCGCTCGCGGAGCGACCGACCATTGTTCTGGCCCTCGTCGACAATTTCATATCGGTCTTGTTCGGACCGATGACGGTCTATAGCGGCGCCGGTCGTCTTGTGGTGCTCCCGTGGATTGATTCCACGACCTTCCCGGATCCTGACTTCGGAACGATGGTGAGGCCTTATCGCGTGCTGCCCGCGGCGGCGCTGTGGGAGAGCGCGCCTATCTCATATCTCTACGGGTTCGGCTATGTCCTGTTGAAACCGGCGCTGAGCTTGACGGTGATCCTCACGCTGCTCTTCATGGTCGCCGGCCCGATGCGGTGGCCGGCGATGGTCCTGGTGAGCGCGGTTCTCGTTCATCACGCCATTTCCGCGGTATTCGCACAAAACCTGACACGCTATAGCGATGAGGTGCTGCCCGTTACAGTGGTGATCGCTGCAATGGGGATCGTCGCCGCACGGCGCAGACTAAGGCCATCGCTGTGCTCACAGGATGCGTCCGTGATCGAGTGACACTGGTTTTCCGATAGAAGCGCGGTTCGGAAAGATGTTTTTCGCATGCTTCTCTAATGGCCGCTCGACAAACCTTGCCAACAGCAATCCAGCAGTCAGCAGTGCTGGGAAATAGACAGTTGTCCGAATCTGATCGCTTACGACCATGGAAAGGAACTTGTAGAGCGCGAAGTGGGAGACATACATGCCATAAGAGGCGTTGCCCAGCCAGCGGTCGAACCTCAGATCGCGTGATGCCATAAAGGCAAACGGCATCATGAGCCACGTCATGGCAATGAAGATGTTCACCCGGATGCTGTTATCGATGGGAATGTGGTTGGCAGCTACCGCAAAAAGCATTGTCGCTGCCGTCATCAGTCCGCCAGCTCTGCGCACCACAGGCGTGTCTGGAAGGGCCGTATAAAGATAGTAGGTCGCCATCCCTGCAATGCAGTAGCTCAGATTTAGCGGGCTACCCGCCTGTGGAACGCCGAGGCCAAGGATGAGCGCCGTCGCGACACAAGATGCGACGATCAATATCGTCCTTCGAAGCATGATGATAGGGGCCAAGAGGTAGAACAACATTTCGACGGCGAGCGTCCACGCAGGGGGGAAAAGCATGAAGCTGTGAGCGGGAATCGCGCCAATCTCCGCGCTAGTTACAATATTGCCGTCCGGCATGATTCTTCGGACGATCAAGTAATCGATTCCGAAAATCAGAATATTGGATGAAGCAATTAGCGCAACAATTGCCGAGGGAAAGCCGGCAAGCGCATTCCATGCGGCCTCGGTCGATTGCGTCCAGAAGAGGATGCTCGTTTGGTGATCTCTAAGCATCAGCAGCGCACTGACGCAAAGAATAAGCCAGTATGACGGATATATCCGAAGCGCGCGGTTCAGATAGAACGCCCTTACGCCATCCGGCGCCGGCATCTTCATGTATTTCGTGTCAAGAACCATGGCCATATAGAAGCCGGACATGATGAAAAACGCGCAAACCGGTGCACTGCCGTAACCCGCGAAGGGCAGGACGCTGCCACCGAAGATGAATATTTGAGCGTGATCGGCTGCGACGATCATCGCCAGGAATACGCGAAACAGACCGACCAAGCCCATGCCTCCCGAACGCTTAGTCTTTACCACTACAATTCTACCTGGAACAATCCCTGGATCGCGCTGTCGAAGATCAAGCTTGGCGTCACGCGGCGGCCAGGTGCGGGGGCAGTGGGGCGCCTCATCACATCAGGCGTTTTTTGCGCGGTTCCGTCGCGGTTCGGCGTGCTCGGTGGTCCACCATGATGCAGCGCGCGGCATCGCCATTCGCGCATGCATGTGCGGCCGCGGCGGCCATCAGCAGGATCTCGGCAGCCACCTGCCGGTGCGCCTCGGGCTGCTCGTGGGAGGACAGGGTATCGCAGGCGTGACGCAAGGTCTTCAACGGCCCGCGGCCCTTTTGATCTCAGGCCGCCAATCTATTTCGCTTCCGGTTGCTGGCCCATACGTCGAAGCAACTCCGCGCGCCGCGGAATAAGTCGCGTTGGGCCCTTGCTCGATCGCGGCGGAATAGTCCGCAAGGGCGTCGTTAGACTGGCCCAATTGCTCCTTCGCGGCCCCGCGGAGGAAGAGCAGTCCGGCATTCCTTGGCACCAGCGCAAGGCCTGCGGTGGTATTGGAGACGACGCCGGCATAATCTTGCAGCAGCCATTGCGCCTGGCTCATCCGAAAGCGCATAGCGGCATCAATTTCGCCGGTTTTTGACGCGGACTTGAAGTCGTCGAGAGCCCCGGCGGCATCCTGCGTTTTCAGCCTCAGATCTCCGCGTAGGATACGGAATCGCGGTTCATCGGGCTCGAGCCGAATCAGCTCGGACAAATCGCCGCTCGCGCCTCGGTCGTCACCCCTGGCGAGGCGAAATGTCGCCCGGCGTTCGT
>Ga0105237_10009176_pt1 | contig 10621 bp, 6 predicted proteins | sample KBSC24metaG_FD_81520 | JGI IMG/M metagenome (GOLD analysis project Ga0105237, IMG submission 81520) | Corn rhizosphere microbial communities from Kellogg Biological Station, Michigan, USA - KBS C2-4 metaG | ecosystem: Host-associated > Plants > Roots > Rhizosphere > Soil | place: Michigan, USA... | reverse complement strand
TGGCTACTCCGTTTAATTTTTACGCCGTTTGGGGCCCGAAATCTGCCTGGTGGAAATTAGGCTTAGGTGTTTATACGCCATTTGGGGGATTAACCGACTGGGGGAAAAGCTGGCAAGGTAAATATGTGCTGGAAAGCCTCGACCTGAAAGCCATTTATTTTCAACCTACAGTTAGTATTAAAATAAACAAAGTTTTAAGCATAGGCGGAGGCTTTGTTTATAACCGGGGAAGTGTTGACCTTACGCAGGCCATTCCTCTTGGCAATTCAATCGGACAGGACGGGCAGGCCGAATTAAAAGGCACTGGTAAGGGCTACGGCTGGAATGCTGGTATATTTATCAAGCCTTCGCCAAAAATCTCCATCGGGCTTACCCACCGTTCAAAAGTGAGCACAACGATAAACAATGGCGACGCTATTTTTACCGTTCCAACATCAATTCAAGCCGGTTTTCCGCAGCCAAACAGCTTCACATCAACTATACCTTTGCCCGCCACCAACTCGGTTGGGATTGGCCTCTATCCTACCGATAAGTGGACAGTTGCCCTTGATGTTAACCTAATTAACTGGAATGTTTACAAGGTGTTATCTTTTGATTATAAAACTAACACATCATCGTTGCAGGACACGTATTCACAACGAAACTATAAAAATGCAGTATCGCTACGCGCAGGCGCCCAATATAAGGCTAACACTAAAACGGCATTGCGATTTGGTGGGGGGTACGCTTCAACGGCCGTTCAGGATGGCTATGTAACCCCCGAAGCTCCGGACGCAAACCGGGTGTATGTTACGGCAGGTCTTGGGTATAAGCTGGCAAAAGGCCTTGATGTGGATGTATCATTTGAATATGAGCACCTGATGTCGCGCAAGCAAACAAACATTCAATCTCAGTTGTCAGGCACATTTGAAACCAATGTGTACATCCCTGGTATTTCACTTGCTTATCACTGGTAATTTAAAAATCAAATCAAATGAAGACACTTAAACACTTTATTTATATTATAATAGGTTTGGTTGGGCTGGTTGCCTGCAAGCCTGAAATAAATACACCAAAGCCCAGCCATGGCACCGCCAATTTTTCAAGATTTATTGCGGTAGGCAACTCGCTAACAGCAGGCTATGCCGATGGTGGCCTTTATCTGCAAGGCCAGTTAAATTCGTATCCGGCTATCATGGCCAAACAAATGCTTTCTGTTGGCGGAGGGGCATTCACTCAACCACTTTTCAGCACCGCGCAGTCAAATGGGTCGGGTTATTTACAATTAACAGGATTTAGTTCAACCGGCAGCCCTATTACTGCCCCAGTTACTTCAAACCTGGCCATAAGAGGAATTTTGCCTGTGCCCGGCTTCGGCAATGTAACATTGTATAGCAAGTATAGCGGCGATATTAATAATTATGGTGTACCGGGCATCAAACTGCTTAACATCACTTATGCACCTTATGGTAATTTAAATGGTTTTTATGAAAGGTTGTTGCCGGGCGATTCACCAACAAATACCACCCCTTATCTTGCTTTTATTACCGCAAAACCTTTTACTTTCTTTTCCAACTGGTTGGGAAATAATGACGCCCTTGCCTATGCCACATCGGGCGGAGCCGGCGATGTTTTGACGGACCCCACAACATTCGCGGCCTTAAATACCTTGTTGATAAATACGTTAACACAAGGCGGAGCAAAAGGCGTTGTAGCCACAATACCTGATGTAACGTCAATTCCGTACTTCAATACAGTTACAGAAGGTGCGATCCTTGCAGGAGTACAAAAAGCGAACCCTTCGGTTACCGGCCTGTATATTAATGCCCTTGTTTCGGGCACAACCTATGCACCAAGGGTAGCTACTCCGGCTGATTTAATCGTTTTAACCTTCCCGACAAGCAAGATAGGACAGCCGGTAAGCACGCCATATGGCACGCTTCCTTATGGACTAACACCTTATACGCCAATTGATAACCAATATGTGCTCGACGCCAATGAGGTAACTTTAACCGAAAATGCGGTTACAGCGTTTAACAGTTCTATAACTTCAACCGCTAATGCTAAGGGACTTGCAGTATTTGATGCTTACACGTTCCTGAAAAACATAAAATCAAATGGCCTGGTTACAAATGGCATAAACCTTAATTCGAACTATATAAGCGGTGGGTTGTTTTCACTGGATGGAGTGCATCTTACGCCTCGCGGTTACGCCATAGTTGCCAACGAATTTATTAAGGCTATCAATACAAAATATGGTTCAAGCATTCCATTGGCCGACGTTGCGGCTTACGGCGGAATCAAGTTCCCTTAAGTAAAAAATCAGCAATCGGACGTTTGCCTGAATCAAGGCATGCAGAAAATGGTTGACCTGGTGCCTGCCGCATCTTAAGTTAAAGACGGTTCTATGATTAACGAATTACCTGATTACTCCATTTTATCAGGTGCTTTTTGTCAGGAACTGGCGAGAAATGGGTGAGCGGCCTAAAATTAAAAAGCCTGCGGTCATTTGATTTGCAGGCTTTTGTTTGTCAAAAAAACAACAATTTATAATTCCGGTAGCCATCAGAACTATATGGATATTCACTCAACCCCAATAGTTGCTTTTCGACAGTTATAAAAAATCCGGTCCAATCAGTTTATCTGCATCTCTTCACGCGGTTAGTTGCACAGTTTTCTTACCCATCTGTTGGAAGTTTATGCTTTAAATTGTCCAATTTATCAAAATTATTTATTCCTTTTTTTTCTGACCATTCCAAAATGCGCCAGTACATTGTCAATTGCGGAGCTGTCTCTTGATACGTTAATCCGCATCTTTGTCATCGCATATTCCGACATCTGCCAACCAAGTGGCAATACAGGCGATATATTGGTATTAGGTAAACGTTCGGCTGTCGGTCTGAATAGAAAAAAGCCATAATGATTTACCTGAGAAAGGGAATAGTTCCAGCCATCGGCTCTTTTCGTATAGCCTGCCCTGCTGTTCAATAGCCCATCGGGTGGTGCCAGTGGCTCGAATAAATTCACTGGTTTACCGGTTGATTCTGTCGCCAGTATCGAGTTGGGGAGCGACAAAAATTGAGGCTGTATATGATTAAATATCGTATCCTTCTTTATCAGCTTTTGTCGTACTCTTTCAAACACATTCAGTACCTGGAGCGAAGTCTCGGCGCCTGAATTATCCCAGGTGCCGCCATCAGTAAAGTGATGTTCACCGTTTAATTTGGCCGTAGGGCTTATATAAGGAAACCGGGCGCTTAGAAAAGCCGCGGTACTAAGTCGCAAGTCGCCCGGGTCCTTAATTTCCTGCTCCAGCATTACCGTTGCTGGAAAATCAAAATTGTTCAGTAATACCGGTGCTATTATGCCCTTTTTCCCACTATCTATATCAAAAGTATTGGCAAATAGCAGCGGTACCTCATAATTATTGCCCTTACAAAGGGCAGCTATGGTAACCCTCATATCTGCATGACGTGCATAAGTATTTCTTTCCCAATCCTGTTCCATTATTCTTGCGCGGTCGGCTCAGGGTGCAATTCCAAGTGAAGATGCCAGCATATCCCGTCCGAGCAATCCAACCATGTTTGAAGTAAAATAATCATTTCGATAAATGGCAAGTGAATTGAGGGGATAAAAAACTGTATCATCACCTGTTTGTTGCCTGTAATGGTAACGGGCGCTACAAAGTAATGATAAGCCGACTGTACCGCCGGATGCCCCGGAATAGGAAAAAACGTAATGTTGAAAATCAGATGTATGGGAATTATCGCATTTATTCCCTGATTTTAACAGGCTATCAAGTGTGCCTATAACCATGGTAGTCCACACCGTTGCGCGAATGCCACCACCATAGGCATTTACGAAAAACACCGGATACGACTGACCGGGATGCCTCGCAATAAAAACCTTAATATCATCCTTACGACTGTTTAACCAATGTTCTGTATAGCTATTCAAAGAATCCAGTGATTTATGGTAGTTTGTTTGCTTTTGAATGTAAACCTCATGATAATCTGTGATCGTACTCACTGACCTGTAAAGGGCAAACAATAGTAAGAACGTAATCAGACTGATAACGATTTTTTTGCCGGTGAACTGCAAAAAGGAGAAACATAGTAAGTAGCCTGCCATAGCGCATAATACCACGGGCATAGTAAAAAAGCGGTTATCACGGGTAATATAATTTAAAAAAGAAGGGAAATTGCACAATACAAAAAAAACCAAAGCACCTAGTCCGCTAAAAGTAATCCAGGGTGCAACATTCCATTTAGCAATTGTCTGGAAACAGGTACGCAGGGTCGTTGTAATCATAAACATCATCGACAAAAAAACCAGATCCAGAGATAAATAAGCAAGAAAATAGGGTTCGCGGTTCTGTTTGCCATAACCCCATCCCCATATTACCAGGGGGAACACCAACAGAACCATGCTTAGCCAGTAGCGCCATTTAATCACCTGCTCATTGCTTTTATAAAGGCGATCAATCCACTTGTACTCCAATGAGATCGCATAAAAAGCAAGCATCGCCACCAGCATAATCATGGGAGAAATGCCATTGAGCATATAATCAATGTGGTAAGAATTCATCGTTTGCAGGATACCTGTCGCAGGTATAAGAAATCCGGCTGCTCCCAGCAATCGCCCAATATTCACTTTTACCGGAGGCCTGTTAGTTCGCGTTTTCTTAAAATCCACAGGCCCCATAAAAAACCTTCCAAAGCTTATATTACGCGCATTATCAATCGCTTTAGGTAAATGCCAGCACATCAGGGCTACCAGTATGGTTGATACAAGAAAATAAAAGCTCGCCAATCGTGATGTGTTGATCGAAAGTAACAGATCCTGTACCTGGTTACTAAAAAGCCCCAAAAAGAAAACCAGGAGGGTGAGCAGCACAATCCGAAATCGCCAGGAATACAACCGCAATCCTCCGAGCCATGCAGATATAAATTCAAGCCAAAGCCTGGGTTTGTTCAACTTAAAAGCTTCATATAACAGCTTGATGAGGATGAAAATCAACAGTAGGTATTTCGCCCATGCAATGATGCCGATAGTCCAGGCATCAGGCAATGCTTCCTTAAGCCGAAAATGTAGTAGTAGTCTGTTGGTCTCTATATTTACCAAAACATCCATTAGCCCCGCCAAAATGGTCAGAGCCCCCAAAATCAAAACAGTTTTTTGTGAGATAACCCCCTTGCGCGGATTTGCCTTTCGACTGCCTATCCGAATAATTAAAATGAGCAAAAGAGCGGTATAGCCCAAAATATAGCCATAGTCCGCATTGTTGTGCAGAACAACCGCCTCAATACCCGTTATCGTTTTCGGGTAGTTAGCATTACTGGTATAAACCTGGGTTTTCTTGAAGCCTGCCTGCCATTCTTTCAAAATGGAATCCCTCCTGGCATTATTCATATTGATTTCCCAGTTCACAACGCCAGAAGGAGTATATTTGGTGATGATTAGGTAATTATCTTTCCACGTCATGCTACCAACAACCAGAAGGCCAATTAGAAGCAGTAAGAAAAGGGGTTGGAAATGAATATTGACCCGGTTCTGCAATCGTCGAAAGATAATCCAATACCGAAACATATTCCAATAAATAAGGGTGACCAATTAAAGTTACTGAAAATTCCGCATAGAACTATCTTCCTCTTGCCAAAAGTCCTTATTAACTGCAAATAATGTTCAGCTGTAATCTGCTGGATTAGGTAAATCCATGGCTTTTTTTTGACTTGTGCGCCACCGGGGCGAACATTCATCAGTTAGGTTACCAATATTTAGAATACTGACTTGCCGTATTGGAGTTTTCGGAACTGAATTTGCAAACCGATAAACAATTTGATTCAAACTTTAACGCTCATGATTAAATAATTCAACAAACGGTGCATTAAGACTTCTTAAATCCCTTTGAAAACCAATAGATTTTGATCACATAATAAAGCCGCTTCATGTTTCCCTTCTGTATAAATTAATATTTGATTAATTGAATATCGCGGTTGATGCGGATTCATCACTTACAGGCTGATATAGGCTATTTTTTGAGAAGGCAGAAATATAAATATCACCGAATTGAAATACTCTGCGGTTTTAGGCATTCTTAGTTTTAATAACTTTCTCTACTATGGTATTTCAAACACCATGATATTTTATTCTTGTTTTATTGGTCAAATACGTCCAAGCATAAATTTTCAGTTAAAAGTAAATTTATGAAAACACATATCTTATAGGTTCGGGTAAGCACCGAAGAACAAACTTTAAATGGCTACCGGCCCTCTTATTTACGATGAAAAAACATATCGACCCACTACCCACAGTAGGGCAGCAGCAATGATTTACCTGAAAAATAATAAATTACAGGAAAATAAAAAAGAAGAGGCCTCTTTTTGGGAGGCCTTTTCTAAGCAATGGGTGGAAGGACTTCCAAATTTCATCGCGTTTTATCGCTGATTTAAAAAGGCTGGCCGATTTGCCAAGAAAAATAAAAGAAGTTGAGGGTTGGTTAAAAGGCGGATAAATTAATATTTTCGTTAAATTTTGTACCATACGGCAACTGCGATTTTATCTATAGTAGAGTGCTAGCGAGGCTCTACTATAGATATTTTAAAAGTCTTTAGTAGAGTACTTAGGGATTCCTTGTATGAGAATTGATTTCTTTCTTTGTACCAAAAGGAGAACAGGTCAATTAAACCCACCCGCTCACAAATCTGTAGTATATCCGCAAGATTGCCAGGATACGGTATTTGTTAAGCAGTAACCCTTTTTGTTTTTTTTGTTTGGAATAATAAATTCTGTAAGCCATTATCTTATGATCTTTGTAGCTAAATTTCATCCATTGATTTAATAGGTTGTCAATCATTTCTCCCTCTTGTTAGCCAAATCGCTGTATTATTCTTAACGAATGAAACAGCATAGATCATTCTGGCATTGACGCGTGTAGAAACAACTCCCGTACATGTCCCATCTTTAAATATTTAATTTACTTCCATTTGAGTTCGTTTATACCTTATCATATTTTTATGACGTTATTTACGTTTAAAGGTCCAATTGTGTTCAACAGCCGTCAAAACAATAAATAAATGTCTTCAAACAATGCCATTTATAAGGTCTGTTTGCCTCTTGTATTTACCCGGCGGCATCCCGGTAACCTTTTTAAATATTTTCGAAAAATAAAATACATTCTCAAAGCCGGCTTGTGCGGCGACATCAGAAAGTGGCATTTGTGTAGTGACCATTAGATATTGGGCCCGTTCAATTCTTTTTTCATGAATGTATTGCAAAGGCCGTTCGCCCGTGTGTTCATGAAATAACCGGGAAAAATAATCAGGATGCTGGTTAGCTATTTCCGCCAGGCTATTTACCGTCAGGTCCCGATGCAGGTTTAACTGTATATAACTCATGGCATCGAGAATTTTAACAGGGATGCGACCTGTTTCATGGTACTTAAAAAGTCCAGGCGCCAGGAAACGGGAAACCAATTGCAAAAGAATGCCATGTGTTTCAGTAAAGGCAGACATACTCTGATGATTATTTAATTCCTGGTATTCCCGATAATAAATATTCTTCTCATACACAATCGGATTATCAGACCGATTGATACCCCTGCCCGGGTTTATTTCCAATAGCCGTTTAAAATTCAGGGTATCTACTTCCTTTGCTTCGATTTTAAAGATCTTACGATTATTTAAAAAAAGCGAAATGCCGTCCGGCGAATCTTCAAAAAACTGTACGAAATACTGGCTCAGAGCATCCTGGCAGCTCAGGTTACAAAAAGTAAAACTGGGTATTATATAAAGAAACCCGGACTCCAGTTTTAACGTGGTGGAGACGTCCGAAATTTCGCCCGCACCGGAATCAATATAATAAATCCTGAAATAGGGACTGATTACATTCTTGTAATTCCATTTGCGCCCAAGATGGACATGATCTACGTTCAGTAATGTAAATGTATGCCTTAGCACCCTTTTAATCATAAGCACCCTTTTAAACTCCTTGTTACAATAATAAACAAAATGTCGGTTTTGTATAAAAAAAAGTCCCTTTAAATTAAACATCCGGACATTCTGTAAACTAAATTTGATTTACCAATCATCAACGCTTCCTAAGGGTGTTGTGAGAACCAATTGTTAAAACGCTATTGCTAGTTTATGTCAAGATTTGCTATGTCTGTTAAAGAAACAAATGGCAAATGAAGAATTTATCGAAAACCTTGAAACTAATGAAAAGAAGAACACTAATTAAGGGGGCGCTATCTGCAATTCCAGCGCTATATCTGCAAAGAACACTTGGAAGAGGCCTCTTCCAGCCAACCGTGGAACCGCGTCTTGCATCCGGGCCATTTCAGCCGAACTGGGATTCATTAGCGCAGTACCAGGTACCTGATTGGTTTCGCGATGCCAAGTTCGGAATTTGGGCGCACTGGGGGCCTCAATGCCAACCCGAGCGCGGCGACTGGTATGCCCGCGGTATGTACCAGGAAGGCAGCGATCAATATAAATATCACATTCAAAAATATGGGCATCCCTCAAAATTCGGCTTTAAGGATGTGATAAATGAATGGAAAGCCGAGAACTGGGACCCTGGCGAATTAATTGGCTTATACAAGCGTGCAGGGGCCAAATATTTTATGGCACTGGCCAACCACCATGATAATTTTGACCTTTACGACAGCAAATACCAAAGCTGGAACTCGACCCGGCTGGGGCCTAAAAAAGACCTTGTTGGCGGTTGGGCAAAAGCTGCCCGTGAAAACGGCTTACCTTTTGGTGTAACGGTGCATGCCTCGCATCCCTGGACATGGTATGAAGTTGCACAACGGGCAGATAAAACCGGGCCCTATGCCGGTATCCCTTACGATGGTAAACTCAGTAAAGCGGACGGCAGCGGCAAATGGTGGGACGGTTACGACCCGCAGGAACTGTATGCACAAAGCCACGCCCTAAGCCAGGATAGTCTGGATGACAACAGCATGGGTCGCCACTGGGATTGGGGAAATGGGGCCAGTGTACCTGATAAGTCGTACTGCGATAAATTTTTGTACCGCACCATAGAATTGATTGACAAATACGGCCCGGAACTGATTTATTTTGACGATACCGCCTTACCCCTTTGGCCTGTAAGCGATGCGGGCTTAAAAATAGCAGCGCATATGTACAACACCAGCATTAAAAAACATGGTAGACTACAAGCGGCATTGTTTGGTAAAGTACTAAATGAACAGCAGCGTAAATGCATGATATGGGATATTGAACGCGGACAAAGCAACCAGATAGAACCTTTGCCGTGGCAAACGGATACCTGTATTGGCGGCTGGCACTATGATCGCCGCATATTTGACAATAAAGGCTATAAAAGCGCCAAAATAGTGGTACATACACTGGTCGATATAGTAAGCAAAAATGGCAACCTGCTGTTGAACATCCCGGTACGCGGCGATGGCACCATTGACAGTGAAGAACGCAGCATAGTTGAAAATGTTGGCGCGTGGATGCAGGTTAACAGCGAAGCGATTTACGGCACCCGCCCATGGAAGATATTTGGGGAAGGCCCGGCAACAGACTCGGTAGCACCAATCAGTGCGCAGGGCTTTAACGAGGGTAAAGGCAAACCATTCGGGGCCGAAGATATCCGGTTTACCGTAAAAGGTAAAACTCTTTACGCTATCATGCTGGGTTGGCCAACGGGAAATGAAACCCTTGTGAAAAAACTATCCACAGGTGATGATGCAGCTAAGGTAACCAAGGTAAGCATGCTCGGAAACGGTCATTTGAGTTTTGAGCAAACCGCAGCAGGCCTTAAAGTGAAATTACCGGAACAGGCCCCCGGTAAAGATGCTTTTGTACTAAAGATTGAAGGAGCTATTGGCTAAATATCATGACAAAAAATAAAAGTCTTTTTCCCTTTATTTTAATTACCAGTTTATTCTTTTTATGGGGATTTGCTCATAACCTTGACCCTATATTGATCCCCCACTTAAAAAAGTCGTTTACACTCACCACGGTTGAAGCTACCCTGGTAGATTCGGCTGTATTCATAGCCTATTTTTTGATGGCGTTACCGGCCGGATTTATCATGAATAGGTATGGTTATAAAACTGGTATTATAACCGGGCTGTTGGTTTTTGCATGTGGTTCATATTTGTTTATACCTGCTGCAAATACGCAGCAATACGCATTTTTCCTGGTTGCTTTGTTTATCATTGCCTGCGGGTTGACCATCCTGGAAACAGCCGCGAATCCTTACGCCTCCTTATTAGGGAACCCTGACACAGCCACACAAAGATTAAATTTCGCACAGTCATTTAACGGCCTGGCTACAACGCTGGCGCCTGTAGTAGGTGCAAAAGTAATTCTTACCAAAGGTTTTACCCAGGCACAGTTAGATAGCATGACAACAGGTGCGCGCAAGTTAGCGCTAGCCGCCGAAGCATCGTCTGTAAAATTGCCTTATTTTATACTTGGAAGCGTGCTGGTATTAATAGCGGTTCTTTTTGTATTTACCCGTCTGCCTAAAATTCAGCATCATGAAGGTCACGCCGCGAGTAAAAATATTTTCCACGCGCTTAAACACCGCCATTTGGCCTGGAGCGTTGTCGCGCAGTTTTTTTATGTGGGGGGACAAGTCTGTGTTTTCAGCCTGTTTATCC
>Ga0105237_10009173_pt1 | contig 10625 bp, 7 predicted proteins | sample KBSC24metaG_FD_81520 | JGI IMG/M metagenome (GOLD analysis project Ga0105237, IMG submission 81520) | Corn rhizosphere microbial communities from Kellogg Biological Station, Michigan, USA - KBS C2-4 metaG | ecosystem: Host-associated > Plants > Roots > Rhizosphere > Soil | place: Michigan, USA... | reverse complement strand
TTGAAGTCTGTTTCTGATAGCGGCGGCTCAACGAACACGCATATCCCTGGCGAATTATCGCAGCGAGCGAGCAGAAAATGACACCCGGGCTCGCTCCTTCTGTTCTCTATGATCGGCACCACGAACTCGCGGCCGCGAAGGCTGGTGCGGTGAGCAGGTGGCGAGCAGCCCTCTATCCTCTGCTATGCTGTGCGGCTCTTCTGATTTCGATCGCCATCGCCCGTCCTTTTGCGGAAAGTGCCTTCAACGACGATTGGTCCTATTCGTACGTGGCCCAGCAATTCGCGCAGACCGGCAGCTTTCACTACAGTGGCTGGGGCAGCCCCACGATTCTGTTCCAGACTCTGTGGGGCGCTGCATGGATCCGCGTATTCGGATTTTCTTTTGACGTACTCCGAGCCGCGACAATTCCTTTTGCCTTGGGATTCGTCCTGGTCGTATATGCCCTGGCGCGGAGAGTGGGGCTGACCCGCAGCTTCGCGTGCTTCGGCGCCCTTACAGTCGCCACGTCGCCGTTGCTTGTTCCCCTTGCCGCAACGTTCATGACGGATGTTTATGGCTGTTTCTTTATCATGGTCTGCATCTATGCGGCTATCGCTTGTATGCAGACGCAAAATGTCACAACGGCGAAGCGTTGGCTTTGGGTATTGACTGTTTCCGGAATGGCGGGCGGCTCGAATCGCCAGTTAGTGTGGGCTGCGTCATTCGTCCTGATCCCGCACCTGGTATGGCTGAAGCGGCCCGACAGGCGATTTGTCGTCCACGCCATCGCGGCCTATAGTCTCAGTATTGCGGCGGCCGCGTTGGTGCTGACCACTCTTTCACAGCCATACGCGCCTCTTGAGCTGTCGGGGCATCAAATCGTAGGGGTCATTCAGGATAACTGGTTCCCGGGCCTGGCGTTGATGGTTGATTTACTATTGACCGGTCTGCTGGTAGCCCTGCCGGCTCTCCTGTGCTTTGCTCCACTCTGGAAAGCGCTGGGCCGACGGAGACTAATTGTGTATGGGCTGATAGCCGTGTTGGGAACTGCTGTCTTAGCCCGCATCCTGGGGAGCGCGTACGGCCTCGCTCCGTTTCTGGGGAACATGCTTACGCCGAATGGAATCATGAGGCCAGGTCAAGATGCTTTGGGTTTCAGGCCAGTCATTCTTCCGCTGCCTGTTCGTATCTCGCTAACATGGCTGCTGCTATTCAGCGTCGCAGCCTTCATTCATCTTTATCGAACGATCAGCGTCCCCGCACGAACGATTGCAGTGCGGGTGTTCGCGAGTTTCTCTAGTGTCTACATGTTGCTCCTGGTCCCTGGAGCACTCGTAATCCTTAGCTACGACCGTTACATGCTGCCGTTGTTTCCTTTGCTGGTGATCATCATTCTTCTGACGTTCCAGTCCTCGGTACAGTCTCTTCCGTACGTTGCATGGATCTGCCTCGCTCTGTTCGCGGCATATTCCGTAGCGACCACGCACGATTACTCCAGCAGCTTGCGGGCACGAGTTCGGGCCGCTCAAACGATGGAAAGCAGGGGAGTCCCCCGCAATCGAATCTCGGTAGGTTTTGAACGGGACGGCTGGACGCAGCTCGAAAGCTCTGGAACAATTCAGGTGGTTCACTACAATGAGCCGATTGAGTGGAATTCCACCGACAAGTTCGGCTTCTGGGCAAAGACTGTGGCAATCAGGCCGGATTACGTGGTGAGTTACTGGCCAGCTTCGGCCCTGCCCGCAAACCGCCTTGCGACTATTCCCTTTGATGCCTGGTTTCCTCCCTTCCAGCGGGCGGTCGTGGTTCTGAAACGTGAGGACTTGCCGAAGAGTGAAGCTGGTACGCCAGGAAATGGATCTCCCAGGGTGGAACCACATGGTCAGTGAAACCGCGAAACCGGAGACCGGGATGGAGGCGGCTTCTCAGACTGGTGTTCCAGACGGAAACCAGCATCCCGACGTATCGGACCAAAAACCCAAAAGCCGCGGCGACTCGGAGCGGTGGCTGATCGATGCGTTGCTACTGATCTGCCTTCTGGCGACGGTAGCCGCCAAATCCATCATTCCCGCGGCGGGCATGGATGAAGACCTCTGGTGGCATGTGAGCACGGGCGACTGGATTCTGAGCCATCATGCTGTTCCGGTGAAGGACCTCTTTTCGACCTACACGATGGGCACTCCATGGATTGCCTACACGTGGCTTTTCGACGTCCTCGCGTCACAAATCTACAATACCTGGGGGCTGCACGGTGTATTGACGTTTACTACATTCTGCACGCTGAGCTTCGTGGCAGCGGTGGTCCTTCTGCTGTCGCGGTACGGCCGCATGGTTCGCGCCCTGGCGTTGGGCGGTCTCGTATTCGCGGCGTCGGGTACGATCGTTACGCCTCGCCCGTGGTTATTTACCTGTGTCTTTTTTGTCATCGAACTACACTTGCTGCTGCAGGCTCGAAGTAGTGGGAAGGTTGCCTGGCTGTTTCCGCTTCCGCTGCTTTTTGCATTATGGGCCAATCTTCATATTCAGTTCGTGTACGGCCTGGGCATAATCGGTCTGTTTGCCGCGGAGCACCTGATAGCAAACATCTTCAAGTGGCCTTCTTCCGGCCCGAAGCTGCGGGCGGGATGGTTTTGGGCACTGCTGGCTGCCTCGACGGTCGCGACACTCGTCAATCCCTATGGCTGGCGCCTGTACCTGGTGGTGGCGCAGTATGCAATGCAGACCGTGCCTTTACAGATCGTGAAGGAGATGCAGGCCATGCACTTCCGGAGTGTCACCGATTGGGCTGCACTGTTTCTCGCCTCCTCCGCGCTCTTCACGATTGGAAGCGCACGTCGCAAATGTGCGTTGATGATGAGTCTGCTGGTGGTCTCGCTGTGGTTCGGCTTCCGCAGCGAGCGAGATGGATGGTTTCTCGCCGTAGTATCGGCGTTAGTAATGGCCGCTTCCGGTGAACCGGCCGAGCCCGGTCTGAATAAAATCCGACGCAGGCAATGGGCGATCGCGCTGCCTGTATCCCTGGTCCTCGCGGTTGCGGTGTTGGCATCGGCCGGCGTATCGCCCGGCGTATTGCAGCAGACCGCGTCAAAGAGATTTCCGGAGAAAGCCAGCGCCTACATCCAGGACCATGCTTTGCAGGGACCGCTTTATAATTCCTACGCGTGGGGTGGATACCTGATCTGGCGTCTGCCGGGGATGCCGGTATCGATCGACGGACGGGCAAATCTTCATGGCGATGCGCGCCTGGCCCGTGCCGCCGTGACCTGGATGGGCGGTGAGAAGTGGGCCGAAGATCCGGAACTGATGGCCGCCAAAACGATATTGTTGGAGCGGGAATCCGGTTTGGCATCGATTCTTCGGTCGGACTCGCGATTCCGTTTGGTTTACCAGGACGAGCTCGCTTCTGTCTTTCAGCGTGCAGAAACGACAAGCAAGTGAGAACACAGTACAGATGACCACTCAACCTGAATTCGATCGCTATTCCGGTTCTTATGAAGATCTTCTAAAGGACCCCATTCGCGAGTCCTTCGCCGGTAGCTCCGCTTTTTTTCATCTCAGGAAGAGAGACCTTATCCGCGAGTATTTTCGACGGCGGCGCCGAAACACACACGCAATGAGGTATCTGGATTTTGGTTGTGGAAAAGGTGAACTCCTTTCATTGATTGGAGCAGATTTTGCGTACGCTACCGGCTGCGACCCTTCAAGCGGAATGCTGGAATCAGCGCATGGCTTTCCGGTACGGGTGCAGGAGGAGCCGGGACGCATACCGTTCGATGATGCGCAATTTGATTTCGTCACAGCAGTCTGCGTTTATCACCACGTGCCTCGGGAGCAACGTGCGTCGCTAACCGCCGAGGTCCGGCGGGTGCTGCGTCCCGGCGGCATGTTTGCTGTAATCGAACACAATCCTTACAATCCGGCGACTCGGATCATCGTCAGCCGCACACCTGTAGATGCCGATGCTGTTCTGTTGCCGGCTTCCGAAACGCGATCGATGCTCAACACCAGCGGGTTTTCCATTGACTGGAGTTGCTATTTCCTCTACTTACCGGAAAGACTCTATCGCAGAGTTGCGGGAGTTGAAAAGGTTTTGCGGCGAGTTCCTTTGGGCGGCCAGTACGCGGTTTTCGGTCAACGCGAGGGATGAGCACTTACGGTGTGCGAAGAGTGATCGGCTTGCTGTATCAGAATCGATCCTGAGAATGGTGGCATCCAGGTACGATATGACACCGGAGCGAATGCGGAATCGCGCAAGCCGCGAACAGGTGATAGCGAGAGGACGAACTCGGGATTTACGCTTGGAGCGTAAGGCCAGAACCAGAAGGGATCGGGTGTCGGATAGGTCCGGTTGGTCATGGAGATGTATGATCCCGGGGGGTTTGTGATGCCGGGGTCGTTAGCGTGTCCGGCGGCTAAGAGCTCTGTCCAACCATCAAATTCGAACCCACCCGAAATCTGATCCCGTGATGTGCCTGCGGCCATAACGCGAGTCACTGCATCGAGCCTTGCGCGTGACCGGGCGAAGTAATCGTGTGTTGTGAAGACACCAAAAGTAATCATCACGCACATGGAAACGGTCGCGGCAATAGACAGATCCCGGATCCCCGCGTTCTGTAAGGTCTTAAGGACCAGAATGGTTATCAGAGGCAGGACGGGCACCATGTAGCGGTCAAAGACGTTCCACGTTAATGAAAGCGGTGTGAGTGCGCCCAGATAAAGAATTGAAAAGAGTATGTACGGACCAATAAAGCTGCTGGGAATGGAGCGGACGAGTGATCTGGCTCCGGATAGTTTACGAAAGAATGTAACCCCCAAAATCATGGACAACCATGCTGCGCAGAGGCCGATGATCAGTTGAACGAAATACGGTAGGACTACAGGTTTTGGACCGGGGATGTCGGCGGGCAATAGTCCCCATTTCGAGAGCACATTGCCCGTAAAAAGCTGCATTGGCCGTAGCTGACTCAGCATCGCCGACAAGACAACTACCAACCCAAAAGATACCCACGCAAACACCAACAAGTTACGGGGGAGGCGAGTATTCTTGAGGGGCAATCCCAGTACTAGAAGTGGAAACATCAACGCCATCACTTCAATCGTTAGTGTCGTTACGTTCAAAAAGACGAGTGCCGGCACGATGGGCCAGAGGCGCGATCGAAGCGCTGATACGGCAAGCGGATTAAGGCCGGGCAATGTCGCCACATAGGGCTGAAAGTGGAACCAATAAGCTAATGCAGCCGCACAGATGAATCCCGTAATCCACAGAATCCATAATAGACCTGTTCTTCGCTGTCTTTCCCGTGCCAACAGAGGGAACATCAGAAACGGCACTATCCAGATGATCTGGCGGATCGTGCCTCCGGCGAGACCCGACATGAATAGTACGGTTGACCATATCAGATATTTGGACCGTGCATCAGCGTCGATCAGACGTTGATAGCTCAAGAGACACAACAAGAGGAAGAACAGCCCCGGTAAGTCCGTCAGGAAGGACGCCTCAAGGGGAACCATTAATGGTGAAAGCATGAATGTAACAGTTCCGAACACCGCGAATCTACGTCTTAGGCGAGCTGCAAAGAGGAGATAGTAAAGCAATACCGAGCAGCCTACGACGAACGGTAGTGTTGAGGCTCGTACAAGAGTGAAGGAGAACCCAAAGCACTTTATCCACAGTGCTGCCCAGAATGCTTGAATACCCACCATTGTGGAGCACCCGGTATAAGTGAGGAGACCGGTTTTGGCTACCTGTAGGGCAATGTACACATAATGCCAGTCATCATTGAACCCCATCTCAAAGAAGGGCCATGTCGCCAAAATGCCAAGAAGAACCACAGCGGCACACGCCGCGGAAAGCCAGGCATCGCTTTTGGTCAGCTGGGCAATGCGTGATGGAATCGACGAGGTAGATGATGGTGGAAGTCTAACCTCGTTTTCGGCCTTACAGTCGTGGTCCATTGCGCCTTACTGGATGACTGGGCTCTTGGGGTTCGCGTTGTCGTTTGTCGAGCGCGCAAAAATGACGGACCTGTCATCCTCATAAATTGATTTCCAGCCAGGGAGGCGGGGTATGACACGAACCACAGGTTCTTCGCGCGAAAGCAGGCAAAAATCAATATGGTACTTGTCGAGGAGAACGCCCGGATCGGCTTTGATATTCATCATGTCCATGTAATCGCCGAATACGCCGGTCCACTCGTAGACGTCCGCACGGCCGTCGATAAAGACTTTTCGATCTGGAGCAGCCCAGATCAGGTACCCGCCATAGATGTACTCGTTTAGCATCCTTCCGGACAGGCCAGACTGCCTGATAAATTCGACAGCCTTTACCGGATTTGACGTGTTTACCTGGTCCAGCAGATAACTTGAACTCGGAAAACCGAGCACGCTCGGCACGACCCCCACAATCATCATGATGAGATTGAGCACAACGGACTCCCGACCAGGGTCATAGCTATCCCAGGCCCCTGCAATGAGGCGGCACAGGCACGGCATCACAAGAATGCCGAATACGATAAGCATTCGCTCGTGTTGGACGGCGAGTGCGAATCCCAATCCCGTTATTAGCAGCTCTTCAGCCCTTAGCTCGATGCGCCGGAGAAGGGGCACGATAAGAATGAGGCCTGCGATCCCAAACAGAGCCCAGACCCTCACATCATTCATCGGTGCAGGCTGCCACTCAGACGAGTACTGCAGCCCAATGTGCTGGGTGAACATAGTATTCAGGGGATATGTGAGCTGACTTAAGCCAACTGGGTTGAGGAAAAGGGCCATTATGGACAACGAGAATACCGCCGCGAGCATGTTGCGGCGCTGCTTGTCCCATCGATGCGAGACCAGCAGTCCAATACGAAACTCGAGACAGGCGGACAACAGCACAACACCGAGCACGATCAAACCGAACAGGAACGATCCGTGCAGGTTCACCCACACCACGAAGAGAAGGGGTAATGCCAGGAACCATCGCGGACTCCGCGAGCGGCCGAGACATAGGATCAGCAGTTCACACAGAAGGCACAAATAGCCGAGCAATTGGGGTCGAACGCTGATTCCTACCGTGGCAAAGAACCAGATACCCATGGCGCCCAGGAAAGCGACCTTGGCATTGCCCGAGTAGAGCGAGCACAGAACATACCCGGCGATGCAAACCAGGGACGTGATCAGGCAAAGCCAAAGCATAAGTCCGGAATAGCCGCCGAAATGGTAAGCCGCGTAAATCGAAAGCTGCGCCAGCCACTCATGGGGCGTGTAGGCGTGCTGGTTCGTGGTAAACGAAAACAGATCCACTTGCGGTATGGAGTGGGTCTTCCAGATGATCTCGCCGGTTTTCAGGTGCCACCACATGTCCGGATCGCTGAACCGCGACCGTGACGTGAAGGTAGCCAGAACCACCAGCAGGGTCCCGAGCACGACCGGGAAGGAGAACAGCTTGTGCGCAAGGCCCCGTGTCGCGGAAGGGGCGGGAGCTATCATTGCGGGGGAAAGTGGTGCATTAGCAGTCATGGGCAATTTGCGAAAACTCGTCTGGCGATGTCAGGGCTTGGGCACGGCACGCGCTTACCCGTGTCTTTGCAAAGCATCCTGACAGCCGAACTGTTCTCTCGAATTATCATGAACTTAAATCGGCAGCGTTGCCGGACTTGTACACGCTTGTTTACAACCCGTGATCCCCGGTTTACTGAGGTGCGGCGATTGGCCCATAGCAGAGAGTCGTGATACCGGTCGACCCGTATCGACACCCCAAGCCCTGCATCCGTTGGTACAAAGCCATCTGGCAATAACACGTAGTAAGTGCGGACTAAAGTCCTCGCGCACAGCGGGTTGTAAGACCCAGATAGCTATCTCGGCAAGGTGCATCTGCAAGCGACACTCGCGTATACGCCAATTAACACGTCAGGGATTCAGTGGTCACCAGAAGGACTCATTTCCCAAGCACTTCGGCCCGTGTTCCGGATGGTGCTTCATGTGCATAAGGAAGTCAGGTATCAACTTGCCGATACCCCTTTAGGAAACTTCCATTCATGCAAGTTAACGTTCAGAGCGAACAACGCAACCGTTGCGAGAAAAAAGTTGTGGTGGTAATGCCTGCATATAATGCCGCGAGGACGTTGCGGATGACGTATGCTGACCTCCCCCATGACATGGTCGATCTGGTGATCCTGGTCGATGACGGCAGCAAAGACGAGACTGTCCGGATTGCCAGGGAACTCGGCCTCGAGTTGTTCGTTCACAATCGCAACTACGGTTACGGCGCAAATCAGAAGACCTGCTACCGCGAAGCGCTGCGCGCCGCCGCCGACATCGTGGTGATGGTGCACCCCGATTACCAATACGATCCCACGCTCCTGCCACAGATGGTGGCGCCAATCGAAAGCGGTCAGGCCGACATCGTATTCGGGTCCCGCCTCCTGGGCGCCGACCCGATGAAGCAGGGTATGCCCTGGTGGAAGTACGTCTCCAACCGCTTCCTCACGTGGGTCGAGAACCGCGCCTTCGGATTGAATCTATCCGAATTTCACACCGGCTATCGCGCCTATACTGCCGAGGCGCTCCAGTCCATGAACCTCGCGACGAATTCCGACAAATTCATCTTCGACCAGGAAGTCGTCGCCCAGGCCGTCACGCTGGGCCTGAAGATCACTGAAATTGCCGTTCCCACGCGCTACTTTCCCCAGGCCTCCTCCGCGTCATTCCTGCAAAGCTCGCGCTATGGACTCTCGATTCTCTACCTTGTCATGAAGTATGGGCTGCACAAGTCGGGCATCCGTCGCTCGCGGCAATTCGAGAGCCTGTCCCGCCGCTATCGCATCGAGAAGAGGGCGGGTTTGAGCCGCGCCGTTTAACAGAACAGGTACTTCTCCCACGGCACGCGTTCCCTTTGATGCCTGGTTTCCTCCCTTCCGAGCGGGCGGGTAAAGAGTAAATGCTAAGCCAGGGGCCACATGGTTCGCGCCAATGGCGTTGGGCACTTCAAACACGGGTATCGGCAAGGTGTATCTTCAAGCGACACTCGCGTATACGCCAGTTAACACCTTGGGGATTAAGTGTCCCCAGGGCCCTCATTTCCCAAGCAATTGGACCAGTTTTCCGATGGCGCTTGGTGTGCTAGGAAATCAGGCATCAGTGCGCCCGTCACCTAAGGAAACTCCATTCATGCAAGTTAACGTTCGAAGCGAACAGCGCAACCGCTGCCAGAAACATTACTCGGTCGTCTGGCAGAAAGATGGTTTGACCCGTTCCCTGGATGCCCTTGGGGTCGACATCTCGCGCTCCGGCATTGGCTTTCGCTGTAAGGCAGAACTTGCGGTCGACACGTTAGTCCACATCGAAGAACGCGACAACAGCTTTTCCGGAAGCGGCGTCGTCCGTCATTGCACCGAACAACAGGGCACGTTCTTGATTGGAGTGCAGTTCAACGAAGAAACCAAGCAGACCCTGCCGCGGACCGACTTTGGCGCGGATTACTACGAGTTTCTGCAGATCAGTCCCAAAGCTGAACCTGCGACCATTCAGCGGGTTTATCGTTTTCTCGCGGCCCGCTTCCACCCCGATAATCCCGAGACGGGCGATCCCGAACGCTTTCTCATGCTGGACCGGGCGTACGCCGTCCTGTCCGACCCGAAACTCCGCGCTGAATACGATGCCGGCCTGAACGGCAAGTCAGAGGCCATCCCTGCCTTCGAGTCGATCGACTTCATGGACGGTGTCGAAGGTGAAGTGAACCGACGCCTCGCTGTTCTGTCTCTCCTATATAGGCGCTGCCGGGCAAACATCGAAAACCCCAAGGTGTCGCTGCCCGAAATGGAGACCCTGATGGGGTTTCCTCGCGAATACCTGGATTTCACCACCTGGTACCTCCGCAGCAAGAAGTACATCACGCGTGAAGATAACTCCGATTTCGCATTAACCGTTTCCGGAGTGGATTTCGTGGAGGCCAACTACGAGAAGCTTCCCATCCTTCACAAGCTTCTCAATGAAGGCCTCGGTGCCTCCCGTCCGAATCGTCCCGGAGACGCCCAGGATCGGAAGACGCTGATGCTCGGCCCCGGCGAATTGTCCTCCGACGGGTCCGACCACTCCTGATGAGGCCTGGCGGTTTCCCCTTGATTCTCCTGGGTCGCATCCCCGGTCGAGTCAACTCGTAGAGCCGGCAAGTGCCTCGGAACCAGTTCCAACGCACCCGCCCCGGCCAGTGTGAACTCGTGTGTACACCCTCAAGGCCTCCAGTCTATAGTTGTGGACACTAATATCCTCCTTTACCTAAGTAGTGGAAGGAGTTAGATTTTAGGCCCGCTTCTTGCAACAGATCACCAAGACGCGAATACTTCGGGACTGTGCATTTCGGCTGACATGTTCCTTACCACTTACAGAAACCGCAACCGTCCACTGGCATTAGCCCTGTCAACACTGGTTCATGGCAGCCTGTTTTACATGGCCGTAGCCGGTTCTTCCGATGCCGTACAGAGATCCCAGTTCAGGATCAGGCGGAACTATTCCGTTCTGGTGCTCCGGCTCGATGATTATCGACCGCTGCGCACACCCGGAGACAGGCCTGCTCAAAGCGCGAGGACTGGTCCCGGAGGGGCCGGTAAGAGCGCTCCATTGCCGATGCTGCCTCGTCCGTCACAGGATTCCGCCCGACCGGA
>Ga0105237_10009170_pt1 | contig 10626 bp, 7 predicted proteins | sample KBSC24metaG_FD_81520 | JGI IMG/M metagenome (GOLD analysis project Ga0105237, IMG submission 81520) | Corn rhizosphere microbial communities from Kellogg Biological Station, Michigan, USA - KBS C2-4 metaG | ecosystem: Host-associated > Plants > Roots > Rhizosphere > Soil | place: Michigan, USA... | reverse complement strand
GGTGAGTGTGCGCATCGACGAATCCTGGGAGGACGATGTGGCGCGCGGCATCGATGACGGCAACGGTGGCTGTCCCAATTTGCCGTTCGATCTCGGCACGATTGCCCGTGGCGGTAATGCGCCCCTGATCAATGAGCATCGCGCCGTTAGGAATGATGCCAAGATCGCGCATCTCTGTTCCGGTGCGGGCGCGAGACGGCCCAGCGAGTGTAACGAGCTGGGAGCAGTTCCAAACGGCTATTTGCATAGGTTGTGGGGCAGGCGCTTCCGCCTGCCCATTCGGGATGCCGATGGGTCGGCAAATGGGCAGGCGAAAGCGCCTGCCCCACAAATTAGCGGAGTCCTCATGAAGTCACGGCCGCTTGATCTGGTGGTCGGCGGCGAAGCGAATCGCTTCTTCGTAGCCGGCGTCGGCGTGACGGATGACGCCGAGCCCAGGGTCCGAAGTGAGGACGCGCTGGAGACGCCGCTCGGATTCCTCGGTGCCATCCGCAACAACGACCATGCCCGCATGTTGCGAATAGCCGATGCCGACTCCTCCCCCATTGTGTATCGAGATCCAGGACGCACCAGCGGCCGTATTGACGAGCGCGTTCAGTAGCGGCCAATCGGCGATCGCATCGGAGCCGTCGCGCATCGCTTCGGTTTCGCGATAAGGCGAGGCGACCGAGCCCGTGTCGAGATGATCACGTCCGATGACAATCGGAGCTTTCAGTTCGCCGGAGCGCACGAGTCGATTGATAGCGACGCCAAACTCGGCGCGCTCGCCGTAGCCTAGCCAACAGATGCGCGCGGGGAGTCCCTGGAATTGAATCCGTTCGCGTGCCATCGGCAGCCAGCGCGCCAGCGTTTCGTTGTGCGGAAACAATTCGAGCGCGAGGCGATCGGTGCGGTAGATGTCTTCGGGATCGCCCGAGAGCGCCACCCAGCGGAAGGGACCACGGCCTTCGCAGAAGAGAGGGCGGATGTATTCGGGGACAAAGCCCGGAATGTCGTAGGCGTGCTCTACTCCGGCCTGCTTCGCTTGAGTGCGAATGTTATTGCCGTAATCGAAAGCGATGGCACCTTTCTCCTGGAGCGCGAGCATGGCCGCGACGTGCACGCCCATCGTCGTAACGGACCGGGCGACGTATTCCCTGGGATCACGCGAGCGTAGGGCGCGCGCATCGGCGAGGGTCATGCCATTCGGGATGTAGCCGTTGAGCGGATCGTGAGCGCTGGTCTGGTCGGTAACGACGTCGGGAGTAATGCCGCGCCGCACCATCTCGGGGAGGACGTCGGCGCAGTTGCCCACCAGACCGACCGATAGCCCCTGTGCGCCATTTAAGAGTGACATGGCCTCGTCGAGAGTCCATGCAATCTTGTCGCAGTAGCCAGTGGCGAGGCGGCGCTCGATACGCTGCGGATCGACGTCGATCCCAAGGAAGTTGGCGCCATTCATCGTGGCGGCGAGGGGCTGCGCTCCCCCCATTCCGCCCATTCCGCCTGAGACCACGAGTTTCCCGGCGAGCGATCCGTTGAAGTGTTTGCGCCCGAGGGAAGCGAATGTCTCGTATGTGCCCTGAACGATTCCCTGGCTTCCGATATAAATCCACGAGCCCGCGGTCATCTGGCCATACATCGTGAGGCCGAGCTCCTCCAGGCGCGTGAACTCGTCGAAGTTCGACCAGTGGCCGACCAGGTTCGAGTTCGCGAGCAACACCCGCGGCGATTCAGGATGGGTGCGGAAGATGCCGACGGGTTTGCCCGATTGGATCAGCAACGTCTCATCGTTTTCAAGCGAGCGTAAGGCGCGCACGATGGCATGAAAGGCAAGCCAGTCGCGTGCGGCCTTGCCTCGTCCGCCATAGACGATCAGCTCGTCTGGATTCTCGGCAACGTCGGGATCGAGATTGTTGTGCAACATGCGCAGGGCGGCTTCCTGATGCCAGCCCTTGCACGAAATCTCCTGGCCGCGCGGGGCCCGGATAGCAGTAGTGGTGCTCATGTGCGCTCTGAAGAAAATCATAACGCGAACGCCGATTCCGGTTGACCACTCGCATTAGGTTGTATATACCACTTTTAAATGGTTGCATCTGCGCCTATTGAAAAGGCTGGGAATTAATGAAATCTGCAGTGCTCGCATTCTTGGCCATTGCGGCCTCACTTTTCGCAAAGGCGCCCGCTACCTCGCCGACCATCGCGATTGGGGTGACAGTCAAACCAGGAATCGAACGGGCGGAAATTGCCGAAGTCATGCCCGAAGAGATTCGCGCTACCGTGAAGCTCTATCTCGACGGCAAGATCCAGCAGTGGTACTCGCGCTCCGATGGCAAAGGCGTTTACTTCATTTTGAACTGCGCCTCCGTTGCGGAAAGCGAAGTCGCTGATGGAATCGCTGCCGCTAGCGAAAACGAATCTAGTAGTCCTCGAGTACACGCCGCTGAGTCCGCTAACGCCACTCCGATTGCTGAAGGGCAGCGGCCAATGAAGGCGTCTGACCTGGCGCTGACCGATCTCAGATGCGCCTGCGCGACGTCACGGCAGGTCGCGCGGACCCTGACGCAGTTGTATGACAGCCAGATGCGCAGTACAGGCATCGAAGCGCCGCAGTTCGCGCTCCTGATGACGCTCGAGAAGCAAGGGCCGTGCAGCCAGGTGGAGATCGGAAGCCGCTACGTTTTGGATAAGACGACGGTCTCACGCAATTTATAGCAACTGGGACGAAACGGCTGGGTCGAGGCGAAGGTGGGAACCGACCGGCGGGTCCGGGAGTTCGCACTTACGGCAAAAGGAAAGGCACGGTTGGCCGCGGCAAAGCCGGAGTGGAAGAAAGCGCACGCGACCACCTCGCGCGTTGCTTCGCTCAGCCCTTCCGTCAGCCGCACCATTTCCGCCAACTCCCGGCTTATCCATGGCGAATGCGTTCCCACCTCCAAAGCCATCCGGCTTCGCCCCATGTGCCAAATTCTTTCCTGAGCCCTTCCTTCGTCGTCCCCACTTTCCCTTCCCGCGCCTTTTCTCCTCGCTCATCCAAAATGCAGTACCGGCTTTCCCCGTCTCCCGAGTCCAATCCTACCGTCAGCCTCTGTTTTGCTCCTTAGTTGAAGCTCTCGTTTGCTTACGTGCAATTTTCGCAATAGGATTCTTCTTCATGCCGGTCTCCTTTGGCACCTTATCGAGTGCGCCTTCCGGGATCTTAAAACATCCCGCCGGGGACCGGCCTTCTCATACCATCTCGGCGAAGGTCAATATTCCTCAGAAGCTGATGTCCTCTAGTCGGGGTAATATCCTTCGCGCGCGCGTACTTTGCGGCCCTTTGCGCCGCTCAGTGTCACGTCGATGGGGTGGAAATTGTGGCCTTCCGCCGAGGGGGGCTGGAACGTGATCAGGTAGCCGTGCATCAGGTCTTCGGAAACCGTCTCAAACACTTCGCGAATTTCCGCCGGGCCGTGTATGGCGAACGCTACGCCGCCCGTGGCCTTCGAAACGGTGGAGAGCTGCTTCAGCAGCACAGGGCTATTCAGGGCGCTCCCTTGTGCAATCGTGTAGATCGGGATTCCGGAACTCTTGGCCCGCAGCATGGCGGTATCGGTTGTCAACACGCTGGTGTTGTCGGCACCATCGGTGAAAACCACGATCACTTTCTTGCCGGTGCGCCCCGCCAGATCGAGATTCACGCGGACCAAGGCATCGTACAAGGCGGTCGGCCCGGATGCATGTGTTCGCATCACTGCCCGCTTCGCCTCACTTTTGTTGGTGGTGAAAGACTGTAGTTCCGTCACTGTGTCGTTAAAGCTGTACACCGCCACGGAATCGATTGGCCGCAGATCGCCGATCAGTTTCAAGGCTGCATTGCGAAGCGCCGGCAGTGCCGGCTGCATGCTGCCAGTGGTATCGAACAACAAAGCGACAGAGACTGGACCTGTGCGGGTTTCGAAGGCAACCGTCTGAAGCGGTTTGCCCGCTTCCGTGACTGTAAACGTGGAAGCGGGCAGATCGTCCACATAGTGGCCTCGATCGTCTTTCACCGTGGCGTAGACTTCCACCAGGCGACCGGTAGCCCTGAACAGCGTATCGCTGGCACTTAATCCGGAATTGTCAGCCGGGCCCATGGATACCACGGGGGGAGTCCTTTCGGATGCAGCCTCTGACGTGGCATGGCGTACCCCCTTTCCGCCCCGCGCAAGCGAGCGCACCACATTATCGAAGCCGCCAAACCCGCCAGAGAGGTAAGAGCCTGGCGACAAACTCGACGAGACGAGAGCGGTCACCGGGAAAAGGGGCACTCGCCGAAGGTCCGCATCCACCAGGAACCGATGTTTGCTGAGCAGGCTGGGATCTTCGGAGACCAGTAATTGCTGCGGGTCGAGTAGCGCTGCGTACACCAATCCACTGAGCGCCGCGGCTGTCTTCCCCGGATCGGTTGTCGCCGTGAGCGAGGCGATGCGCGGCGCCTGCTGCAGTTCGCGCACCCTATCGAAAGCTTCGCGCCGCTGGCCATTGAGCTTCAAGAGGCTACCGGGGATCGCCTCGTCCAGATCGATGGCGGGCGTTCCAATGGTGGCCCCGGAGGCAATTGCAACCGTCTCCCGCAGCAGATTCAAGGCCTGCACTGAGTGGTCGGGCGCCGCCAGGGCATTACAGATTCTGAGGAAAAGCCCCGCCGCTTGAGACGGGTTCAGCGTTCCGGCCTTCGACCCGAGGATGATCAGGTTCACGAGGGAGTGCCACTCGCCCAGCAACGGATTCCGAATTGCCGTCTTGGCATTAGACGCCGTATTCGAGAAGGCTTCCAGCGACTCAAACTCCGCGTGCCCCAGTCCCGGAAGACTTTCGAAGTAGGGAATCAGATTCTTCCACTCCGAATAGTGGGCGGCCAGCATGGTAGCGGTGGCCTCATCGATGGGCGACTTTCGCTTCTCCTCGAGTTGTGCAATCGGAACGAGCGCTTCGAGGGCCGGGAGATCGAGCAGGCTGTCGTCTGTTGCGTCGCCCCAGGCCTTCTTCCCACCGGGAAAACGCACGTGGCCGGCTGCGTCGAGCGGTAGATCGCGAAAGATCGACGAGCGCCATCCCCCAACCAGGCGGTCCACGCCCATGAAATTTTCGCCTGAACGCTTATACCAGTTATAGAAACGTTCGGTGCGATCGGCGCTGGCCGTGAAGAAGCGTTGGTGTGCCGCATCCGATTTGGCTATGAAGGAATAGAAGGCAGCGAGAGCGCCATGTTCCTTTTCCAACAGGCTGCGGAAAAATGCGGGCGCGTCGAACGGGCTGGCTCCCACGAGACGCTGCCAGGCCAGATGGGAATCGGCTCCGCCCGGTAGTACGACGTTGCCCTTGTTAACCGCCAAGACTTCGGAATAAAGTGAAAGGATGTTGGCGGATTGCGCGACGAGTGCCCGCAGTCCCATGCCTTTCAGGAGTGCCGCGGACGCTTCCTTCGACATGGCTCCCAACCCCGCGTAGGTGCGAGCCATGCGAACATCGCGGGCAAACCATTCGATCATGCCTCCCGGATAGGCGGGTGAAGCCTTCAGAAATTCGCTCCAGGCTCCCGCATTTTCCAGACGCGCGGTATCGGAGGCGATCTCGAAGGAGAAGATATTTCCCGCCTCGAGCGCTTCCTGCATCGTGATCTCATCGATACCGAGGGCCGCGGGAACTGGCTGACGTAGCACATCCGTCGGCCGGTCTCCCGGTTCGACGGAATAGCTCCCGCCTTGCTGCACCAGCTTCCAGCCCAGTAGGGGGAGGATCTTCTGAGCGATTTGTCGTTGTGGTTCGGAGCGAAGCGATAACGTGATGACGTTGACGTCGCCTTTCTGCTCGGCCAGCTTGGTCAGTTCCGAGACAGAAACGATAAAAGCGGCGATCGTCGCGGCATAATCGGGAACCGCATCCTGATTGGCGGGCGCGCTCTCCCGGACCAGGGTGCGGCAGTACTCCTGAAAGAAATTGCCATAGGTGAATGACCCCTGCATGTGCGCGACAGTCGCAAACGCCTTCATGCCTCCCGGCACCCATGTCTCTTCGCTGACGGTCTGGGCCGGAAGAGTCGAGTCCAACTCCTTCGCGATATCGATGCTCTCCGGCCTGCCCAGATTCTCCAGGCGGGCAGTCACGGAGGGCGCATCAAAGGCCTTCGGATCGAGCTTCAGGTACTCTTTCATGTGGTCGGCGGCTGCGGTGTACTCCTTACGCGCCTCCAGGATCATGCCGAGTACGTATTCCGTGCGCGGAAATTCGTGCTTTTTGTCGAGGCTGATGGCGGTGTTGAGGGTGGCCTGTGCGCCATCCAGGTCCTTGAGGTGATAACGAATGATGGCGTTGTCGATCAGCGCGGAAGGATACCGACGGCGGGAATCGAGCTTGAGGAGCGTCTCGGAAGTCTTCGCGGCCTGGTCCCATTCCTTCGCGTCCATTTGAATGCGGGTGAGCCGGAAATAGGGTAGGGGAGGCTTAGAGTCGAGTGCGATCGCCTTTTCGTATGCTCTGCGCGCACCTTCGGGCTGGCTGGTATTCTCTAAAACCATACCGAGCGCGGTCCAGCCAGGGGCAAACTTAGGCGCTGCCATCGTCACGGATTCCATCAGCTTTTCCGCGTCGGCATAACGCCTTTCAATCAGCAGTTTCATCCCAAGGTCCCAGTCCTTCTGGGCCTTGCGAGGCACCGACATTTCAGTGATTGCGAGCGCCGGGTCATTACCCCGCGCGATCAGGATGAGGGTTGGCAATTGCGGATTGCTGCTCAATCGCGGATCGGTCAAGTCTATAGAAGTGGAGGTGTATCCGGTGCGCGTGGCGATCAGAGTGCACTGGGCCAGGGTCACGGCGGCGAAAGGATCAACGTCCGTGCGCCAGACATATTGGCCGGATTTGTCGGCGATGACCTCGATACGATTCTGCATTCCGTAGCAGCTTCGTTCGATGGCGACGGTGACGCCTGGCGGCGAGCCATCTTCCATCGTCACTTTGCCGCGAAAGAAGACCACCGTCGCGCCGGCCGGCGCAAGCGACAGCCAGCCAAGCACGAAGAGAGTGCCAAATCGTACTAAGGCCTGGAGGGTCAATTGTCAGAGTATAGCTCGCTCAGGGCTCAAAATCAGGCCTCGGCCGCACTACGTTCGTCTACGGGTGAGGCTCTGAAGAAGCGAGCGAAAATCCGGCGGGGCTTCGCACTGAACAGAGATGGGAGTCCCCGAGCGTGGATGATTGAATTCAAGATGTGCGGCATGAAGGGCGACTCGATCGATTAGCCGCTCCTCAGCCAGGTAATATTTTCTGTCGCCGATCACCGGATGGCCAATTGCCAGGAACTGCACCCGGATCTGGTTTTGCAGTCCCGTCACCAGCGTAACCCGCACAAGGGAGGCACCTGAAAGAGGGAGTTCGACAGAATAGTGAAGTTCCGCGCGAGCACCTCCGGAGTCGCTCTCCGTGGTCAACTTCTGGAACATTCCTTCCCGTCGAAAGTAATGAACGAGCGTCCCTTCGCTGCTCGCGAGCTTGCCGCGAACTACCGCAAGGTATTGCCTCACCGGAGTATGGCGAAGAAATTGTCGGACCAGGGCCTCTCGATCCACCTCCGATTTTGCAAAGAGCAGAACCCCGGACGTAAAACGATCGATGCGATGTACGACAAACGCTCGCTGTCGCTTCGCCTTCAGTTCGGCATTAAGAAGTGATAAGGCGGATGGAGCATCCGAGCCTTTCACCGGGACAGCCAAAAGTCCGGCGGGTTTATTGAGGGCCACGACGGCGGTGTCTTCGTAAAGAACCGCGAGTTTCCGTGAGAAGCGAGGCTGTCGCCGGTCTTGTTTCGCCGAAGGATGACCGCGCTTGCCTGGATGTTTTTTCATTTCGGTGAGGGTGATACCGCCGTCTGTCTTGTGCCGGCCGATATTCCACGCTATCAGTTTTGAATATACTCGTTTGGGGAACAAAGGACCATCGAAGACACCATGAAACCGGATCGTATTCTTGCCCGGCGCCGCCTCCTGGAGTGGTGTCTTTCACTTTCCGCGGCCGGCACGGTCCGTAGGGCTGAAGCGGTTCAAGCGAGCAAGCGCTCCGTCGCCCACTCGGATTCCGCGCCGCGGAAGACTTCTCTGACGCTAAATGTGCGCGAATTCGGGGCCAAAGGGGATGGCACCACCAAGGATACTGCCGCTTTTCAACAAGCAATCGACCGGACTTGGGTCCTGGGCGGCGGCGAAGTTCTCGTGCCTGCTGGGAATTTTCTCACCGGCGCCCTGGCACTCCGATCGAACACTATTTTGCGTCTGGACAAGGATGCCACTATCATCGGGTCGCCCGATCTTGCCGACTATCCCGTGAGCCAGGTGCGGTGGGAAGGCAAATGGATTCCGGGACATCTCGGGCTGATCTATGCGCTCGAGGCTAACCACACAGGTGTCGTGGGGCCGGGGAAGATTATTGGTAACAAAGCGGTGGGCGGCCGGCCTAATCAGCAGAACCCGCGGCGGCATCCCTCCATTGCCGAGCCCATCGGATGCCGCGATGTTCGCTTTGAAGACTTCACAACTGACCAGCAGGGCCTGATGTGGTGCCTGCATGCCACCAATTGCGAAAACGTGGTCTACAAGAACCTGACGATCCGGAGCGTGACTGGCAATGGCGACGGCATCGACATCGATTCCTGCAAACATGTACGAATCGAGGGTTGTGACATCGCGACAGGCGATGACTGCATCGCCATCAAGAGCGGTCGTGGCGCCGAAGCATATGCTCTACTGAACACCACCGAAGATGTGCTGATCACCAACTGTACGTTCGCCGACTCTATTTTTGCCTGCGTCGGGATCGGCAGCGAGACATCTGGCGGCATCCGTAACGTACGGATCGAACACTGCAAATTCACTAAGGCTCGCACCTTCGCCATCTACATCAAGAGCCGTCCGGGACGGGGCGCATTCATCGAAGACATCGTGGCGGATGATTTGGATGTTGCCGGTGTGATGGGCGGGTTTCTCCGATTCAACATCCTCAATAGCGGGTTACAGGATCAGGACCCCGTGCCGGGAGATGAAGGCATCCCGACGATCAAGAACTTCAAATTCTCGAACGTTCGCGTCAAGGACTGCCCGATGCTGGTAGAGGGAACCGGAATTCATCCGAACAAACCGCTGGATGGATTCTCCCTGGTCAATGTAAGCGGAACCTGTGCCAAGGGCATCGCGCTGGCCAACATCAAGAATGCGCTGATCCGCAACGTCCAGGTGACGGGTCTCAACGGACCGCTGGTCAGCGCCCACAATGTTACGGGGAAGGGCTTGGAAGGCGCGACGCAGATCGATGGGCCGAAACTGCCCGACCCGGTGGTGACGCCGGCCCAGCCGTACATTCTGCACTAGCAGCCCCTCGCGAGACGTCCGCTTCAACTCGACCGAACTACCGGGACGGCAGAGATGAAAGCCACTCTGCCAAGCGAGCATCGGGAATGGCAGGCGGAAGCACCTGCCACAACAACGCCGTCGTGCTTGGCGGGGATTTCGAAACACTTTCGGTTGTTACTTTTTGCGATTTGATGCAGCGGCGGACGCGGCTTGGTCGAGTTCCTGCTCGGTCGGAAAACGGTCGAAAGCACGATCCACTTTCTTTCCGCGGAGATTCTTGTCGAAGAAATCCATCATCGCGGTCCAGTCCTCAGCGGTGAAGGCGTGACCGTGACTCGCGTAGTTCACCCCCAGATGGTCCTTGGCATTGTAGAGGACGTACGCCGGTCGCGCGCCCTCGATCGAATGCCGAACCGCGTCGGGTAAGGAGATTGTGTCGGTGTTGCCCTCCAGTGCAATAAAAGGGCGGGGGGCCGAAAGTGCCAGGAACCAATGTTCATCGAACGGCAGCTTCTCGCGTTGTCCCCAGAATTCGTGCAGGTTTGGAGAAAACCAGTTGGGGTATTTCTTCTGCATGATGTCCAGGGTCTCACTGCGGCGCGGGCCGGCAAAACGGTAAGCGCCAATGCCGCCGCCACCCGTGACGACCGGGGCACCCATCAGGCGATCGTCAAAGGCAGCCGCGATCATCGACGACTTCCCATTTCGCGATGCACCTGTGATGATCAACTTATTCTTGTCAATGGCGCGATCGGTCACCAGATAATCGGCGACCCTTGAAGCGCCCCAAGCCCAGCCTGCGAGTACACTCCAGTCATAGCCAGGATACGCGGAGAAAAATCGAGTGTTGCGAAAGGCCCAACTGCCGTCGGCGTTACGCAGCGTTGTGTCTTCGGCGCAATCGTTGGGATTGAATACGACCAGCGCGTACCCCCGACTGAATACGTCGCGGCGCTGGATCGCCATCGCTTGTGCGGTTACTGGCGCGGGCGCCGGTATGGCAGCCACGGGAGTGGGTCCGACCAACATCAAGACATCCTCGCCTTTACCCTGATTTGGACCGGGTGGTAACCGTGGCAGTGCAGCAGCCCCCGGGGGAGTGCCGCCCTGAAGGATGATGGCGGGAAAAGGGCCACCTTGTGAAGGCGTGAAGATCCCCACGTCGAGGCCGAGCTTCTCTCCGGGTCCAAAGGTCAGGTGAACCAGGCGGTAACGGGCTGTCCCGTCAAGCACTGACTCCGCCTGCATCTCTTTGCCCTTGACGTTTCCCGGGGCAGGCGGCATC
>Ga0105237_10009167_pt1 | contig 10628 bp, 15 predicted proteins | sample KBSC24metaG_FD_81520 | JGI IMG/M metagenome (GOLD analysis project Ga0105237, IMG submission 81520) | Corn rhizosphere microbial communities from Kellogg Biological Station, Michigan, USA - KBS C2-4 metaG | ecosystem: Host-associated > Plants > Roots > Rhizosphere > Soil | place: Michigan, USA... | reverse complement strand
TGATCGGCGAGCGCGGCCAAGGCCTGGCTCTTCACTCCGAACAGGTGTAGACGCACGTGCGGGGGCAACACCGCGTCGAGCGCCGCGATGACTTGGTGCAGTCCGTTCGAGCCATGAAGCGATCGCCGACAGACAGAACCCACGCCGACCAGTTCCGGCCAATGGCTTATCGGCATCCAGTCCACACAGGTCGCGTATTCGTCCGGTCTCCATCCCTGGATCACAGGCATTGGCGCCGGTACGCCGCGACGAGCCGCTTCTTCTTCGCAGCACCGGTACTTCCACGCCGTGGCTGCCATGCGCAGCAACCGAAGCGGACGGTCATTTGCGATCTCCGGTTCGCAGCAGTAATCCATCGACGCGTACCAGCTCCAAGGATAGGCACTGACAAGGTCGAAATATTGATCAACGCTCCAGCGGTACCCGCCATAGCGCACCGCGGCGACGAAGCCAGCCGAGTCGAGCGCTGCGTCCAGACCTTCGAACTGTTGTGGGTTCGGTAGGCGGAAATCCTTGAATTCTCCCTCGTGATCGTGACCGCGAGGATATGAGCGTGCGAACGCATTAGCTGAGAACAGCACGGGCATGCACCGGTCGCGTGCCGCGGCGACAAGTCGACCGCCGGGCAGAGGTAGCCCGGTTCGCAATGTTGGGAGCGCAGTCATTCTCTCTTGCGCGCGACGATCGGGTTTTCGTTCGCGTTGGCGCGCCAATCGGAAAACTCAGTCCACGCGCTGCCGAGATCGTTGTAACAGCAATTCGCAATGCGCCAGGAGTTCTTAACTCGGGTCCAGCCTTTCTCGGCCTGCTTCCACTTCGTTGCCGCGCCGATATCGAGCAATGGACGGTTTCGCAGCGGATGAACTTGGGGAAGATCTGCCAGGTAGATATCACTCACGGTTTGACCTCAGCGGCCGGTGAGGCAGCGGCAATGGCGGCACGAATCTCTCGGGTGGTCCACCCGCCGCTGTGCCACGGAGCATCGACCAGGCAGCACTCGTTCCGACCGAACGGATACTTCTCGATGATTCGCCACTCGCGGCCTTTGGCATCGCGCCAGCGTGTGTTCAGAGTGATTGCCGGCAAGCGTGTATTGCTCATGGAGATTCCCTGATCGAACTCTCCCGAGTTTCCCACGTCATCCCTATTTCAAAAGATGTGGCGCGTTCTGCAAATACTTGTCGGTTCTACTAGGGGCTCACGCCGTTGTGCGGTTCAAGACCTTCGATTTCTCGCTGTCGAACTCGGCTTGCGTCAGAGCACCCTGCTCTTTAAGTTTCGCGAGCTTCTGGATCTCATCGGCGACGCTGCCCGACCGCTCAGTCGCCGGCAAAGCGAGCGGCTTCTGGGACTTTGCGGACTCAGCGTCCGCGCGCTTGATCAGGACGTCCATGCGTGCCTGCCACGTGCGCGCGCTGTCGGAAGCCATTTTGTATAGCATCGAGTTGCGCGCGACTTCTTGGCCAAGCAACCCGACTGTGTGCGTTGGGCTTGCCGCATCGTTGACCGTCAGCCGCAATTCGACTCGTTTGATTTTGCCTTGCTGGACGCGTTTACCGGAGAGTCCTCCAATGACCGCGCCGACGCCACCCAGCAACAAACCTCCGACCACCGCACCACCCAGTTGGCTCGATCGCACTGTTTTCGTTACGGTCTCACCATCCTCGAAGATTTCCGAACTCAAGAGATCGGTGTGCGGGATAACGCGCCGGTGAATCCGTCCCGCCACGCGAGTAAGCAGACAAAGCTTGCCGCGCGATTCGTCGATGGCGACGCCGTTGTCGCCAGTAGCTCCCATGATTTCGAAATCGGGGGTGAAGTCCTTTAGTCCGGACATGGACTGGGCCATATCGCGGCGCTTGGACGAATTGACGATTGCTAGGATGATGCCGCCGACGAACGCAGCGACAAATACGAATCCCACAAATCCGAGAAAACCCATCGCCGCCCCCTGGGTGCATCCCACATAGTTGACGCACCGATGATAGCCCACTGCATCTTGCCATTCACTTGAAAATGGCGCTTAACCGGGTTGGGACCATGGCGCCTTAACAGCCCTATTTTCCGGAAGTAGACGCAGTCACGCGAATTCATCTAGAGCCACATCTCGACAATTTTCGGGTCGTCCTTTGGATCCCGCTCAATGCGCGCCAGTCCTGCGGGAAGTTTTTCCCGAACAGCCTCGAGGGTGTGCCCCTGAATGATGTCGGCTGTCGGGCGATCGATGACGTAGCGGCGCGCGACAAACGCCTGCGGAAAGTCGAACGGGTGATCATAGATAACCCAAAGGGAAATGCCTGACTCGTTCATCCAACACCCCGTGACAATTCTCTGGGAACCGCGAGCGTGCGGTCGCCCTTTTCCCAACGGGCGACATCGTCTGGGCACGCGGAACACACGCCGAGTCCGGCTCGGCGATCAACCACCAGCCACGAACACGGACCGTTGGTTTCCTCATCACAACACGCGTTCATGTCGTCGCAGCCGCAGCTGATGCACACGGCAACGGCGCACTCTTCTTTGCGAGTTTTGTTCTTCATCGCGTTCAACGAAACAGTCCGTGGACCAGAGTCGGAATCCACGTCAGCAACACCACTGAAAACGCGATGCACACCAGAAACAGGAGACTAAAGGTGGCTGCCCAAAATCGTGGAATGGCGAGAATGGAAGCCACCAGTTTCGATACCCCATTGCGAGCGAGGATCAGCACCGCACCCAGCAGTTCGACAAGCACCATGGCCAGCGTCGTCGCCTTGATATCCATTGCACTCGCGTGTGACATGTACCCGAAACTGATCAGCACGAGACTGACCAGTGCCAAAATGAAAATGACCGCGCCAAACACGACTCGTGTCGGAGGAACCGCCTTTTGCATGAATTCCGTTTGCGATTGCGTCGGCATTGTCATTCTCCATTCGTCGCGTTACACAGGACTACCATCGGCACAGCGAGTTGCTTTGGCTTCTCCGCTTGCTTTGCACGGATCTGTTCGATCTTCGTCCACACCCGCGCGAGCTCGAGTTCTCCGGCGTGGCGCATGTCGATCCCTTGCGCTGAGCACAAAGCGGACAACGTGACGGCGACGCCGCCGACCTCCTGCACCTTTTCACCGATGGGTCGACCATAAACATAATCGACGAGAGCGTACGCATCCTGTTTCGACATTCCACAGGCCTGCGCCAGTTCGAGAGACTCTTCAATAAATCGGTGGTTGCGCTCGGCGGCGTCCGCCGCGATCTGCGAACCGAAGCACGCGAGCATCCAACGATCGACGCGGCGCTGGAATGCCTTTTGCGGAGCGACGACCCATGCCGTCACGGCCGACGTCGCCCCATAAGCGAGCAACGAGAACTCGTACGACCAGCCGCGCTGCAGATGCAGATAGGCCGCGAAACTCGCGCAGCCCACGATGATGAAGGCGATGAGAAGCACGAGCCGCGAAAACTCGATGTAGGCGATGGAGTCGTGTTTCATCCTCGGACCTCGTTTTTGATTATCGTATGCCTTCGAATGGGGCGCTGTCCGATCAAGCGTTTGCGCCGGCCGCTGCCGGAACCGGCGATTCCTGCATCGGTTCGTTCGTCGCGGGAACTTGCGAAACGGCCGCGTCGATCAACGTCTGCTGCTCAGCGCTGAGGCCTGGCCGCATGTTGGTGGTGCCCATCATCGCGGCGTGCCAGTTCGCACAGGCAGCAGCCGTCGTGATGACATGGTGCAGCGCCTTGTCGGATGGCTTGCGCGGCAGCTCTTCGAAACGTCCATCGAAGAATTGTGCCGAAGGCCGCACCCATATCTTGCCGTCGTCTTCACCGCGATACACGACCACTTCCGTGCCGCGGCGGTTCTCGTCCTCACCGATCGAGATCACCTGGTAGACCGTGCCGCGCTTGCGATGACGAAACCGCGGGAGCACATGTGCCGTCGCCGACTGCAGCGCCTTGCCGGCAAGGTAACCAACCAGCCAGAACCAGTCCTGCGGCGTTTTGCCGGCATCGTGTTCGCTGTCCCAGCGCTGACGCTGATGGGCGGCCTCGAGCACGACCGCGTTGCTGAAATCGTGCAGCTCCGGCGTGTTGAGCAAGTTTTCCTTGCGCTCCAATTCCGAACGCAACCATGTCACGTCCTGCTCGAGCTCATCACGCGAGCCTGCAGGTTTTCGTCAGTCGCCGCAGCGCGCTCGCTGTCGTCATTCAGTCCTGTGTCCATTGTGGTCCTCCGATATTTGGTTTCATGCCGAAATCAGCAGTGGTTGCACCGTGCCGTCTGCGAACACGTGGTCGAGCGGCGTATCGCCGGTCGGCTCGTCTCCGTCCCAGCCGTTCGGCCAGGTCTTAAGTTCGATCAGCTCGCGGATGCGCGCCGCTTCTTCGGCGTTGAGCAGGTCGACGCCGGGCCGGCCGAGTCGCGCCGCCGCCTCGTTGCACTGGCGCTGAATATTCTCTATCCGGTCGAGCGCCCACAGGCGCGCCGAGAAGGTGAGAGGTCCCATGCGCTGCTTGTTCTTTCCCTGTGCGATCTCGCCGGCATCCATGCCCGTTTTTTTCAGCCGGTTGTGCGGCAGCCGCAGCGCTCTATAAACCGACTTCACGCTGAGCAGCGGCCGCAGGTGATCCCACGCCGGCATCTGCACGATCGTCTCGAGCGCGAGGTCCTTGCTCGCCAGCGGGCAGCCGATGCACCCGGTGCGTGCGTTGATCTCCTCGGCTTCATCGCCGCCGTAGGCGTCGGCCAGCATCGTGGTGTCCCAGCCACCAAAATCCGGCAGCGGTGCGAAGACCTTCAGCCAATCCCACACGTGGCAGACGCGCCAGTGCAACAGCGGCGCGAGCGTCGCGATGCGGCCGCGAATTCCCGCCGATTCCGGGAGCACGTTTTGATACCAACCTTGTCCGCACTCGCCGCCGTCCTTGGTGCAGGACATTTCGATTCGGCGATCGCGCACGGCACTCTCACCCAGGCGCACACCCGTGATCATCAGCACGTTGTCGGGAATGGACGCCAGCCGCTGCTCGATCGCATCGGCCATCGGTTCGACTTTGATCTGCCGCGTGCACCAGCGAAACGTGTTGTTGTTGGGGGGCGGCACGCCGCGGCCGAGAATGTAGACCAGGAAGCGCTTGTCGAGCGAGGCGCGCACCGTTTCGACATTGATCCAGTCTCGCGTGCGCAGCTGCGCGGCTATGCGCTCCGCGGCGGCCTGCAGCGGCGGCAGCTCTTGCCGCGTATCGGCATAAAACACCGAGAGCGATTTCGGGCGCATGACGCGCCCTTCCTCGATCAAGCGCACGAGCAGCGTGACAGTTGCGGTGGAGTCCTTGCCGCCCGACCACGCTACAGCCCAGTGCTGGTGCTGCGCGCCGTAGGCATTGAGGCTCTGGACCGTGAGGTCGACCGCTTCCTCGGCAACCATTCTCGTGCCGGCGGCGAATAGATCGGTGGATTTGGGAATCATGGTCAGCCTGCCAATCGCGGCTGACGGAATTGCGGGCACTCGGCGGGCACCGTACTCGACAACCAATGCCCGTACTTGTCGACCTGCATCGGAATCGTGCGCTTTCCAAACGGCATCGCATCGCAGCACGAGTGCGGCGCAAGCTGCTCCGGGCTGGTCGCATTCGCCTGACCAAATGGCGCGCTGTACAAGCAATGCTTGCACCCGTGGCACGTGAGCGTAGTCATGCTCAACGGACTCCCTTGGTGCCGGCCTGCATTGCACTGGTCCACGCCGGCGGACGGATGCGCGCGCGCGCCGCGGCGATCGCATCGTCGTTGTCGCTACCTTCCGGGTTCGGAAGAACATTCACATCGGTCGGCACCGAGAGCACATTGCCAGCGCAGGCGGCAACCGCCTGACTCAGTGACGAGAACGGTCCTACCACTTCGGCTGCGTTGCGTCGCGCGCTGGCCGAACACATCGCCGTGTTCTCGCTGATGAAGGCGAACCACTGGCCATCGGATGCTTCAAGTACTTCGCAATGTTTCATCTGCCACACCGGCTGCGCCGGCCTCCGAAACAGGGGCCTTTCCGTTGTACCCCTGCCTGTTCGGTGAAAAAGATAGGCACGGTTTTGCCTGCATGGCGTCGCACCGATTGAGTTTGGCGGCAGTGTAGGGGCGGACTTTCTCGGCCAAATCGTCGCAAAATGCCGATTTCGGAGGGGTTTTTAGACGGTTCTTTTCTGTGAACAGTCAAGTGTCGGCTTCGCGCCAACCCATCGCGAATGGGTTCGCGCTGAACCCATCTGAGTTGGGTTCGTCCGTGATTTCCAAGCAAATCAACCCTGTAGTGGACGAGCCGGCCAGCCGGCGATCGCATCGTGGATCTGGAACCCGTCGGCACCGGCGAAGCGCGGCGCGCTGCCGCGCAGGTAGTCGAGCATCGTCTCGATGACGAGCCAGCGGCGTCCCGTATTCTCCGCAGCGCGTCCGGTCTTCGCGGTCCCGCCGAACGGATCTACCACCAAGTCACCCGGTTCCGTCAGCAGCTTGATCAGGAACTCGGGGATCGCGAGCGGCTGCATTGCGCCGTGGATGGGCAGTCCCATGGCCGCGGCGTCACGGCGGTACTGCCGCGTATCCGCGCAGCCGTGCGTGTGCTCGAGCACGTTTCGCGGAATCCTTCCTTGCGTCTTGTTGGCGAACGATCCCACGCGAACACCATGCGCGCCGTCGGCGTATCGCACGTTGCGCGCCTCGCCGCCAGCGTCGATGAGACGCTGCTGGCGTTCCGTGTGCGGTTGCAGAACGCGTCGATTGTCCGCGCGCACGCGCAGCGGATCATTCGTCAGCCAGGTCACCGTTTCGTAGCTGCCATTGAGCTGCACGCGGCGCTTGCTCGCCCACTCCACAGGACCGGGAGCCCTGCAGCGGTTGAACCATATGAGGTCATCCATTTTATGGAGCGAGAATCTTTCGCAGAGGGCCAGTGTCAGCCGTTCTCGGTACAGCGAGCGCGCTGGCGAGCTAGGGACGAAGATGTCGTTGCCAAGATTCAGGCAGATCGATCCGCCTGGCAGAAGAAGGCGCACGATCGGCTCGACAGCCCGGCAGATGAAGTCCGTGAATTCGCGCTCCCTCGGATTGCCATAGTCGCGCGGCTTGTTGAGCGGATACGGCGGCGAGGTACACAGCAGCGCAACGGGTTCGTCCAGGAGCGCGAGCACCGACTCGCAACGCGCCCAGATCGCGACACCCAATCGCGTGGAGAATGCGACGAGGCGCGTGTGCGACGTAGCCTCATGAAGACCTGCTTCGTTGCGTTGGGCGAATCGCCAGATGCTGGAGACTCCGTCGACGTGCGACAGCACGCCCATGCGCTTGAGTGTCTGCTGATGCCAGCGAATCTGCCGCGTGAGCACGCCATGTCGCTTGCCTTTGACGCCGATCGGCGCCGATGCGCGCAGCTGTGCATCGGTCAGGCCGGCTGACTGCGCCACACGGCAGTACAGTTCCTCGTTGCTCAATGTGCCGTCGGACTGCTCCGAGTAGGCACTGAGCACGTGGGGAAAGAGATCGGGCTGCGTGGCTGTCTTCACGCGACGCTGTTGCCGATGCGGTGGAAGCTATCAACGGCCGCGCGCGCGCGATCTAGCGAAAAGGTGTCGTCGACGCGCAAGCTCGATTCCATGTCCACCCACCAACCCGCCCTAGCCACCTTCATGATCTGCGGCAGCTGATCGGACAGATTTTCCGGAGACAGGCCGCCGGCGAAGCCGAATGGTCGCGATGCTTCGTTTTTCTCCCACTTCGCCGCCAGTACGCCGGCGCCGCCGCTGGCGTCCTGCAGGCGCGCATGATTGCGGATCGTCGACGACGCAAGGCCAATGTTCTTCAAGTTATGCTGGGTGATGATCGTGTGGTCCGGATAGCGCGCGCAGAGCATCTGCAACTCGACCATCGTTACCATTCCATTGACCTGAATGCGCTGCGCGCGAAAGACGAGGTCCTGCAATTGATGCTCGTGCAGTTGTTGGCGCAGTCTGGGCAGTTTGTTCACGGCGGCGGCGATCCAGTCCCGGGATGGATAGCGGCGCCGGCCTTCCGGCGTGGCGGTGTAGAGCAGACCGATTTCCGCATCGATCTTGGCCAGCTTCGATACGTCCGTTGCTTCGTCGGCGCCGGTGATCGTGATGAATCCCGGTTCAAGGCGACCGACGAGAGTCGAAGATTTTGATTTCATCGTGAAAACTCCTGCTGCGCGGCAGCCGCCAAGTTCGACTCGACAAACGGATCGTACGATCCAACCTCTCTCACGCGATCAACTTGTACTGCCGGCACAGCAGCACGTCGTCCGCTGGCGACAGTGCAGCGGCGGTTTTGTCTACGCGCCGTGCTTCGGCCTGCCACACCGCGACTGCTTCATCGGAAATGCCCGGTAGTGGCGTCACGCGATCCATGCCGGCCGCAGCGACGCGCTTGGCTCTCAAGTCCTCGTAGAACAGATCGGCGCCGACGAAATTTCGGCCGGTCTCGATCGCCGCGATCGCACTCGAACCGCTGCCGCAGAAGCAGTCGCACACCAGGTCCTGCGCCAGGGTGTACAGCAGGATCGCCCGCTTGGCCAGCCGAACGGGAAATTGCGCCGGGTGTTTCCCCAGCTTCGTGTCCGGATGGTTGTGACCCACCTGCGGAATGTCGTCCCACACGTCAGTAGGAAAAGCTCCGTACGGATGACCGGAGAGCTCGCCGCGGCGCGGCCCTTTAAACGCGCGCTTGTCGGGCTGCTGTTGTGGCGTGCGCGCGGTGTTCGGATTGAACGTCGCCTGCTCGCCTTTGCTGAAGACCATGATCGTCTCGTGTCGATCCGCGAGGCGAGACTTTGGCGTCAGCCCATGCTTCTGCGTCCAGATGACGCGGCTTTGGAACGTCAGACCCGCTCGGCGGAAATCCTCGGCGAGTACCCAGTCCATCGGAATTAACTGGTTTTGCCAGTCGCGCGTCTTGCCGACCTGGAAGCACACGACGCCGCCGGGCTTGAGCGTGCGCGCAATCTCGCTGATGCACATCATCAGCCAGCCGTGCAGAAACGTGAAGCGCATCGTGTCGGCCGACGGGCAGTCGCCGTAGGGCTTGCCGAGCCCGTATGGTGGCGAGCAGATGTGCATGGCCACGGAGTTATCCGGCAGCCCGTCGAGGAAGTCCAGCACATCGGCCTTGGCCGTGTTGTTGATTAGGTTGCGTAGCGTTTCTTCCTGGCGCTGCCGCCGCTCGGCCTGCCGCTCACGGATGCGCTGCTCAGTCTTTCGCGCACCGGAGCGCAACGCCAGAGCGTAAATGCGTCCGCGAGACCATCCGGTCATTGCATGCACCTCATCGTAAGTGTGACTGCTCAGAAGAGACAGGACGCGCGCGTCGTCGAAGTGAGAAACCTGCGCTTGCAGCATGTGTGATCGATTCCTTCGCGAAGTGCCAGACACTTAAGGCTATGCGCCGAATCGTCCGCTCAAAGTTCACCCAAGAACGGAAAAGACGGATCGCACGATCCGCGTTTTTCAGAGCAATCCGCGCTCGGCGAGCGACTGCGCCACCCCCTCACCGCCGACGATGAAGTAATCGAGCACGCGCACGTCGATCGCACTCATGCTCTTCTTCAGCGACTTCATCGTGTCCAGTTCGGACTGCCGGACGAGATCAACCGACTCGACCGAGCGATCATTGTGGGCAAACACCACCGCGGCGACGTTGCGATGATCCAGGACGCGCCGAACGACCGACCGCTGCATTTCAGGGAACGAATCGAGGCTGCCGTGGTGAAGAAACTCGAATCCGATAACGCAATGGCCCGAATCGAGCACGATCGCGCACAACGCTTCGTGAGGGATATTTTCCAGTTTCCCCGCCAAGTAGTTCCGAACGGCTGCAGGGCGTTCCATCACCGGGGTGTTGTTCTTTGCCGCCATTGATTGTTTGCTCATGACACTCGTCGTGTTGATTGATCACGACCAGCGTAAGCGCTCCCGCGGCAGAACAAAGTTGAGTTGGTATCGTGCACATTCCCGGCGTGGCCGATGACCATTCGCGGGACATTGGTCGTTCGCAACTCGCAAAAGTGTTGTTCACCACACTTTTCGATGTGGCAAGCAACAGCCACCACCGCGGCGCGCCGGCCTTGGACGCACTCCAGCGCACTGATATGGTTCAATACTGCCACCAAGGAATTTCCAATGGCCAAGTCAATCTATGAAAAGAGCACGCGCGCGCTGGTCAAAGAGCTCGTTGCCGATCTTGGGCTTAAGCCAGGTCAAGTACTGACGACGACGCGCGCCTTGGATTGGTTCAAGGAGCGCTACCCTAAGTTGCAAGAATCAACGGTTCGAGAACATCTTCGACTCTCATCCACCAATAACCCAAGCCGACTTCATCACCCGCCAATCACCGCGTCCGACGACGTCTTTTTCAAGCTCGGGCCAAGGGAATACCGCCTGTATGAATCCGGGAAAGATCCGGCACCCATCCATGATCTGGTCGAGGGCGATGTCGCGCGCGAGCAAGCGCTGGATCGGGAGACCGAGGTCGAGGAGTTGGCGGAAGAAGAAGCCGACGAACGAGCGGCCGCATCGAGCGAATTCCTGCTCGAAAAGGACCTGCAGCGATACCTTGCCGAGAACCTAGAAACGATCGAGCCAGGT
>Ga0105237_10009166_pt1 | contig 10628 bp, 8 predicted proteins | sample KBSC24metaG_FD_81520 | JGI IMG/M metagenome (GOLD analysis project Ga0105237, IMG submission 81520) | Corn rhizosphere microbial communities from Kellogg Biological Station, Michigan, USA - KBS C2-4 metaG | ecosystem: Host-associated > Plants > Roots > Rhizosphere > Soil | place: Michigan, USA... | reverse complement strand
TAGTGCAGGAACAGATTCGCGATCACAGGCGATACCGCGGAACCCTGCGGGGTTCCCCGATCCCGGACCTGCAACGAACCGTCGGGCAGCGCCAGCGGCGCAGACAGCCACCGCTTCACATACAGCACCACCCACGACAGATCAATGTTTGCCTCGACCGCCTTGACCATCAGGTCCCAAGGCACGCTGTCGAAGAACTTGGCGATATCCAGATCGATCACCCAGTCCGACGTCCAGCACCGCTGGCGGCACGCCGCCACCGCGTCGAGAGCAGAGCGATTCGGACTGTAGCGCGTCTTTATTCGCGTAGTGGGCTGTGACCTGGGCGTTCGATCGGCTGATCAGGCGGCACGGTGGTACTCGTGGATGGTGGTTCCGGGGACCTGTCTGCGTCGGATCCGACCTTCGATGGGGATGATCTCGGCTGGGTCGGCATCCGGTGGTGTCTGATCTCGTCCCTGATGGGGCCGGTGCCTGTTGTAGTGGTCCTCGTAGGCCGCGAGGATCATGCGTGCGTGGGCTTCGCCGAACAGCAGGACGTTGTCGGTGCAGTCGTAGCGGGCTGTCCGGATCCACCGTTCGGCAAAACAGTTCGACCGGGGCTGTTGCGGCGGGGTCTTCACGACGTTGATGCCTTCGGACGCGAAGACGGCGTCGAAGGAATCGATGAAGTTCGCCCCGCGGTCGCGGACCAGGAACCGGAAGTTGTCGACCTGGCCGTCGAGAGTGGCCATGAGCTGGCGGGCCTGTTGGGTGACCCAGTCCCCGGTGGGGTGTGCGGTGACGCCGAGGATGTGCACGTGGCGGGTCTTCACCTCCATGACGAACAGGACGTACAGCCGTCTCAGCGTGACGGTGTCGATGTGGAACAGGTCGGTGGCGAGTATTCCGTGGGCTTGGGCCTGCAGGAACGTGCGCCACGCCGTGGCTGTGCCGCGCGGGGCCGGCGGTATCTTGCGACGGCGCAGGATCCTGCGGATGGTGGCTTCGCTGATCCGGTGGCCCAGGCGGCGCAGTTCGCCTTGGACGCGGCAGGTGCCCCAGCCGGGATTGTCGCGGGCGAGTGTGAGGATCAACTCGGTGAGTTCGGTGCTGATCCGTGGGCGGCCAGGGCCGGCCGGCTGGGTCCACTTGCGTTTCACCAGTCGGCGGTGCCAGGCCAGCAGGGTTGCTGGGGTGACGATCCGGTGGGACCGCAGGTGTTTCGGGAGCAGCCGTGCCAGCGCGGCGATGATTGCCCGGTCGGCCCAGGTGGGCCTCGGCTTGCCGACTTGTCGGCGCAGGACCTGGATCTCGTGCCGGAGTACGAGGATCTCCAGATCTTTGGAGGCCTCGGACCGCGTGGCGAGTGCCAGCCACGCGAAGACCTTCACGAGCAGTTGGTACATCAGTCGGACGGCCACGTCGATCGATCATGCCGGATCCACACGCATCAGGGCAGAGCTTCACCGCAGGTCACGACCGAATCTGAATAGAGACGCGGTACAGGGTCCGGGACACCCGAGGTCGCCGTTCCTCACGACGTCAAGGCCATTGCCGGGACACACCGACGTCGAACAGTACGTGACCGACGCAGTCACAACACGCCAAGCACGACGGCTGCCCCACTCGCCAATCATCAGGGCCCTGAGACGCCGAATGACCCACCGCCTCATTGCTAATATATCGAACACATCAGCAACCTGGTGTTATTGGTCAGCTACCAGCCGTCGATCAAGAGTATGTGAGATCCACAACCGTGCGAGGTCATCGTTGAAAGCCCGCAAATGCTGGGTGCTGTAGTACCGATCGTCAGATCCATCGCCAACAACGCCTCGGCGGCCTGCTCAACTGGCGTCGAAAGGTAGCTCGACATCCCAAACTATAACGGATGGTCGTGTATCGGTACAGGACGGGCTAATCCGGCGCCGCAACAGCCACCGGCCGACCCAGACGGCACCGAACGGGGCACCAGGGGACCTCTGCGCCCATTTTCTCGTCCACTGGCAGGTCAGTATATGCATACCGCAAAGTTCGAACAGGTCGCCGCCGCTACGTCGCCTCGTTCGCTTGAAGCCCTCCAATAAGGGAAAGTACATGCATACCGGCAACCTGCGTGGCCGGGACCCACTGTGGTGGGACGATCAATCTCCGGCGACCGTCCGGGAGTTTTTTGCCCGTCGTTCCGAGCACGTCATCTACTTCGCCGGATATGCCGAGCTCGGGTACCAACGCGAAGGCCACGTCCGAGAGATCGCTTCAGAAGTGCTCGGGGCACTACCCCGGTCCGAGGTTCTTGCTCACGGTAGCACCATGATTCGCGACAGCGGCTTCGACGGGATCGCGGAGATGTTTGGCGTGGCCAAAAGTCTGGGCGTGGAGACGACTGGAATTTTTCCCTCGGTTTCCAGATATTTTGCCCAGACACACCGCGTACCCGACGATTGTGACCATGTGTTCTTCGTGACGGATGAGATTTGGGGGGGCTTCCTCCCCGGCACCGACCGGTTGTCGTCAAGCCTCCAACTCAACGTCGAAGTCAGTGATGAAGCGGTCTTTATCGGTGGCGGGAAGCACGCCGCGGAAGAGCTGCGCGCCTTCGTGGCGGCAGGGAAACCGGTAACGTTCATCCCGGCCGAAATGAACCACACCTTCGCCCGCGATTGGTGTCGTCGGAACGGCAAAGAGGAGCCGGACCTGCAGGGTGCGGCATACACAGCCTGGAAGGAAATATGCGAAAAAAGTGTGTAGCCGTGGACCCCCGGCCGTATCAATGCCCGATGAGCTCTATCTCCTCGAGGCTGCTCAACGCGCCCTGGCACGCCTCTAGATCGCGATGGTTCCAGGCCGAAAAGTAGACGGTTCTTACGCGACTCTCCGGATAGAGGTAGAAGTATGAGATCATTGACCTGATGAGGCGCGGGGCAATGGCCTCGACCTGCCCACCAGCTACGCCTGTACCCATCATCGGGAACACGATACTCGTAAGCTCTTCGTCCCGGAACCGTTCGTGGTCCATCCTGCTCAGACAGGCTGTGACGCACTTCTCAACATCCGGGATGACGCGATAGCCAGTGCCCGGCACACCGTGCACAGTAGCCGCGTGAAAGATCTTCTTGACGTTCTTGTTGGCGGCCAACGCCCCAGATCCGGTCACGTAAACCGTCCCCGGCGTCACGGCCTCTCGCTTGCCGACCCGCTCTCGGAGTTCATTCGCAATGGTGTCATCGACGATCTCGCCGTTCTCGTCTTTCGCAGCGCCTTCATAGCGGATTACGGCAGACAGCGACTGGTCGTAGAACCTCGCCATCTGCATGTTGGTGTTCTCCGAGTTGACCCACACGTCGATGCCGTGCCAGTCGCGGATGTCGCCGGTGATCAGGCAGAGTTCCCGAGCGCGTCGCCCCGCCAGACGGTACCGGAACTGTTGCAGCTTGCTGATTCGCTCGCGCTTCCAGTCCTTGCGCGCATCTTGCAGCAGACCGAAGATCGGACTGTCCGGGACCTCCAGGGACGGGCCACGCTCGATGTACCTGCGCAGCTCCTCACGGGACCGGCTGTAGCTGCCGTCCTCGGCCGGATACTCGACGATGCGCTGTCCGTTGATGTTGAATGGGACCGGCGCCCCGCGCCGTTTCACCAGAATGGTCATGGCGGGTTTGAGAGCATGCCGGACACCCAACTCGTAGAAGACGTTGGGATTGCCGGTGGTGATGTCGACAATGGCAAGGTCGTCCATGGCGATGTGCGTGAACATGTCCCGGTGGATCGAGCCGGGACCCACGATTTCATCGCAGCGTATCGGGGTGAACCCAAGCAACTCGAGAGGTTCAACGAAGACGTCCCGGTACACCAGGTCGAAGTCGATGTCGTTGCCGTTGAGGTCGGGCTTGCGACCGAACGGCATGATAATGAAGCAGGTCTTCCGGCGGTCGATCGACATCGGTTCATCCCCTATCCCGGAAGACATGCTGCAGGAACCAATAGAGACCGACCAGCGTCTTCGCATCCTCGATCTTGTTGCAAGCCAACAAGTCGGGGATATCGGCCACTGGGATTTCAACCAGTTCGATGTCTTCGTGTTCCTGTGGGCTCCCTCCCCCGGCAGCTACCCTAGAATGGGCTTCCACCCGGGCATGGAACAAGTGTATCCGTTCCGAGGAGCCGCCAGGTGAGGAGTAGAAGGTTGATATGTGCCGCAGCGACTCGACGCGGTAGCCGATCTCTTCGACGATCTCCCGGCGTATACAGTCTTCCGGGGTCTCGCCGGCCGCGATCATCCCAGCCACCACCTCCACCGGCCACCCGGGTCCCTTCTGGAGCGTGGGGAACCGAAACTGGCGCGCGAGCAGGACCATGTCTCGATCGGCATCATGCACGACCGCCGCTGCGGAGTCCCCTCGCTCGAAGCTCAAGCGCCGTACCGTCGGCGACAGCCCTGAGTTGGGAAGCGGGTAGCGCAGCTCGGCTTCGACTATCCGGAAACGATCATCGAACAAGGTGCGGATCGCGGCGATCTCAACCGACGTCATGAGTGACGTTTCCCATCTCGGTCGCTCGATGCGAAACCAACCATGTCACCGCATTCTCTCCTTCGAATATTCTGAAGCAGACAGCTCGGTCAGTCACGTCGAGGTTCTTCGCCAGCGAGAGCATCATGGCGAGCCCGTAGTCGCCGAGCGCGCCCAGCCCGGCGTCTACGTGGCGCCAGCTTGAGTATTGATTCAAAAGTACGACGCGAGGCTGCAGCCTCGAAATGTATTCGACGAGGTGGCTGACGACGCGATGAGCAGCCGTTTCGAGCAACAGCGGCGCATCGACGAGATCTCGCCAGGTCCGGATGAGCGTCGGCGAGCATGACCGCTCGGGCCTCATCTCGGCAAACATATACTCACGCTCACTGGGCGACAGGCACGCGTCCAATAGTAGATCGTCCAGGATGTGGTTCGCGGCTAGAACATCAACCGGACGTGGCACGCCCCGCGTTGGCGTAGGAACGGCGTCTTCGGAAACCAGGACCTCCACCCCCGGCAACAGTTCCCCGTAACGTTGTTGCGCCCATGATCTCGCCTGACGGTTTGGCTCAACAAGCACAACTGTGCCTTGAAAATTGGATTCCAAGAGACCGAGCCCGACCTTCGCTGTGAAGCCCGGCCCGATCTCCACAACAACGCCAGCTGCATCAATTGCCGAATCCCTCAGCGCCACCCCCCACGCCCGCCCGAGAGACCGACTCCAGCCGTCTGGGTCATAGGTCCAAGGCACCCGCCCTCCCAGCCTCGGCGCCCACTGGCTATATTACCGTGCTCCTACCGTCACTGTCATAGCACGAAACGTCGCCCAGCGATACGCGTGTTCTTGCTCGGAACACCATGGAGCTGCCTTCTCCATCGCTTCCAGAACAGCCCGTCAGCATCGTTGCTCTGGGGAAAACGTCGGCACTATGCCCGGCACCAGGATCGACCCCGGCAGCACTCCCCTTCATCAGAGCATTGATCCTTCTGTCACACCTTGTGGGGCTCGGAAATACGAATCGGGTGGTTGACCTGGGGTCCAGGCGGCGATCTGGTACTCGTGGGCGGGTCCGCCGAGAATGGCCTTCCGGTGGATCCGGTAGTCCGCGAGGTTGACCGGGGCTGGCGGCCCGGTCTCGGCTTGGGCCGGGGTCAACTGGCCGAGCGCGCCGTGCGGCCTGGCCTCGTTTCGGTGTACGAGGTAGGTGGTCAGGGTCCGGCGCAGGTGCTCTTCGTTAATGATCAGGGTCCGGTCGAACAGTTCGCGGGCCAGTTCCCCGATGGCCCGTTCGCAAATCGCGTTCGCCATCGGTGCTTGCGGAGGGCTTTTCAAAATTCGGATTCCCTCATCGGCGAACACCGTCGAACCCTTTCCTACACCAAAACGCGGCCACCGTTTCTGACCTGGGAGTTTAGGCTGCTGTTCGATACTCGTTGATCAAGCCTCCGAGCCGCGGATCTCGTTGATAGGCACCGGTAGCGGGATCACATTGGGTCGATCGTTGGGGGCGCGCAGACGTATGCCGTGGCCTTGATGAGGCCGGCCAGCGTTGTAGTGCTGCCTGATCGATATGGCCCACCTTGCGCAGGGTCACCCCCAAGAGGGTGGCCGTTCGCAGTCGGCCCGCCGGTGCTTCGCCCACGGACGACCGCGGCTGGTCGACGACCTGTTGCAGAAGTTCGATGCTCTCGCCTCAGAGGCATTCCGAAAGCCTAAGGCCATGTAGACCCGCGTCCCGTACCCTCAGGTGGAGGGAACAGGCTGCGCGCGTGAATCCTCAGTCAGCGGAAGAGCCTGGACCTGGAGCCGGGTCCTGACCAGCGTCAGCGAGAGTCCAACCCTTGGGCAGCTTGGCCAGGCTGATCAGCACGTCCATCCCGAGATGCTCTTTGAGCAGCGCCAGGAGCTGCCTTCCCTCTATGAGGGTGATGCGTCCGACCTCCTTGGCGAAGTCGTAGCTGGCCGGGCCGAAAGACGACGTGGTGATGACCAAGCCGGTGTAGGCCTTCTTCTCCTGCATGGTGCCGAAGAGCGCGCGTACCGCTTCGATGGGGACGGTTTTGGTGTAGCGCTTGGCCTGGATGACCGCGACGCCGCCGATGGCGATGTCGTCGCGTATCGCGATCGCGTCCACGCCGTCGTCGCGGCTGTTCTGAGTCTTGTAGGAGCGGTATCCCATCGCGAGGAACAGGTTCTGGATCAGCTGCTCGAACTCGTAGGGACTCATCGTGAGCAGATCGACACGGGAGTCCAGACCAGCCAGCGCGCCGGCCTCCGCGACGAGCTTGTAGCGTTCGAGATCGAAGTTCACGATCGGCGCGACGGGTTCGAGGTCGAACGGGTTCGGCGACACCAAGGCTTTGAGATGATGCAGGCAGCGCACCGGATCCAGCCGCGGCTCGTCGAGCTCCAGCTGGCCGAAGTCCTCCCGCGACGCCAAGAAGGTGACCAGACACGGGTTCACCGGCTTCCCGGTTGCCGGGTCGGTGGTCCGGACGTGACCGTTGACGGCGATGGTCTCGACCAACTCGGGCGAAGTGAGCGCGGCGGCATAGTCGGCGACACACAGGGTCATCCGGGCGATGGCGCCCTGGTAGATCTGCTGGATCTCGGTAGCTTTGCGCGGCTCGGCCACGATCTCGCCACGCGCTGCGACGTACCGGAAGGATTTCTCGGTGGGAACACGCTCTTTGCGCGGCAGATCCACTACCAAGGTCAGCCGACCCGTGTCGGGCGCGTAGACGACTTGAACCGGCCGGCCACGGCTGAGGAACGTCCGCTCCGCCAGCAGACCTGAGATCCGTCCGGCGTACGCCTCTGCGCCGCCCTCGTAGAATACCGCGTCGGTATCCTCACGCAGATCCTCCAGACCTCGATCGCGACCCGACAGGATGCTGCCGATCGCCTCGATGGTGGCCTCGACCCTGCGGGTCTGCTCAGCAGCCTCTTCCTTGAACTCTTGAACAACCTGCGCCTTCGCTGCGCGAGTCGCTTTGACAGCGGCCTTTTCCTCGGCGCGCTTCTTGTCCCGAGCGTCCTGCGCCTCCTGCTTCTGGCGCAGAGTCTCTCGCTTCTCCATCTCTCGGAGCACCTGCTGTACCTGGCGGGCATCTGCGGCCTTCTGCTGCTTCTGTAGCGCCTCGGCTGCCCGCTGCGCCTGCCGGGCCGCCAGCGCCTGTTCGCGGAGCGCGGTCTTCTTGGCCTTCTCCTCAAAGGAACCCGTCATGAAAGGCGATCGGGTCGAGATCGTCGTCGACACCGGCGACGGCTCGCGCACGTACGAGATCGTCGCGACCCGCGCCGGGCGGCGGGTCGAAGGGCACATCGCGCGTGGCGTGGTCGAGGTCAGCGAGATCACCAGGACCGGGACCCTGGTGCGCACCGCGCGCTTCATGGCGGGGCGAACTTTGGCGCTGGTCGAGTACCCGGCTGACAAAGGGCCTCATCCCGACGAGAAAATGAGGAAATGCCGCCAGTTCCTCGCACTGACCCGCCGGATCGGCCGCCTGAAACGGATCCCGCAGGTTGCACACATGCGGTCCTGGCATGCGGACCCTCGACGTTGTCCCTCACCTCCCAATGCCTCTACGTACACGCAGCCGTGAACGGTGGTCAACCGCCGGGGGCGACGGGATGGCGAACTGGGGCCAGCGCTAGCGCCGGGAGCACCAGCTGAACGTGGCCCGACTTCGGTACGACACGCGCACCCACCACCCCGGCTTGCGGATCGTCGTCTACCCCAGCTGATCTGACGGTGCGGTCGAATCAGGTACCCGCCACGGCCTTGCTCGCGGAGTCCGGAACTCACGGAGCCCGGGAGCGAAACAGTGGCTAACGCCACTAACGCATGTCAAGAAATAGAGATCGGAATCCTAAGACGCTGCTGACCGGCGGCGGCAAGTGTGGTGTTGCAGTAAATCCCAACCTGACAGGCAGGGCTGGGGCACCCCTCTCGCGCGCAGAGCCCCTGGGCGGCGCGACAGCCGCCCTCCAGAGGGAATCAGGCCTCTGTCTAGGATGGGCTTGGGTCCTGGATGCCGAATTGGGCGATCCGTCCTCGGCGCCTTGCCGTCTGGCAACGCCATGTGGGTACTTGGCACGTGGCATTGAGCCGCGTATTCAGAGGGGACGGGTCGGTGAGGCGGAGTTCATCGGCGTTATCGACGGTGCTGGCTGTGATCGCCGTCGTGCTGCTCCCGGCGGTCAGCAATATCCAAGCGAACGCGCTGCCCGCCTCGTGGACCCCTTACCTATGGGTGACGTGGCCGACCGGGTTGGTGTTGGCTTTGCCGCTGGTCTATTTCGATGTCCGCCAGCGCCAGCGCGAGCGGCACCGGCCGGGACCGGCGCTGCGGGCCGCCCAGACCGCGGCCCTGAACCGCACCGGAACCCGGCCGACGGCCGACGGCCGCGGGCCGCGCCACCAGCTGCCGATGGACACGGTCCTGTTCGGCCGGGACCAGCAGATCGCCGACCTGATCGAGTTGGCTACCGGTACCGGCGCGGCCGGGTCGCCGGGCACGGTAGTGGTCTCCGCGATAGAAGGCATGCCCGGGATCGGCAAGACCGCCCTGGCCGTGCACGCTAGCCACCTGCTGGCCGAGGACTTCCCAGACGGTCAACTGCTCGTTCACCTGAACGCCCACGCCGCCGACACCGGTCCTCGGGATCCCGCCGAGGCTTTGGGCCAGATCCTCGTGACCCTTGGCGTGGACCCGCAGGCCATCCCAGCCGATGTGGACGAGAGGGCCAAGGTCTACCGGGACCGTTTGGCCGGCACTCGCACCCTGATCGTGCTGGACGACGCCGCCACCGAGCAGCAGGTCCGGCCCCTGCTCCCGGCTGAGTCCGGATGCCTAGTCCTAGTCACCAGTCGCAACCGGCTCAAAGCCCTCGACGACGCCCACCCGATGCTCCTGGACGTCCTGGCCGCCCCCGACGCCGTCGCTTTGTTCGTTCGCTACGCCGGCCCCGGCCGCGTGGACGCCGCCGACCCTGCCGTGCAGCAGATCGCCGAGCTGTGCGGGTACCTGCCGCTGGCCCTGCGCATCACCGCCGTCAACCTGCGCCACGCCCGCACCTGGAGCACCGAACACCTTCAACACCGCCTGCGCGCCGGCCTGGCAGACCTGACAGCGTTCGACGACGGCGAACGCCAAGTCGCCGCCGCCTTCGACCTGTCCTACAACAACCTCACCGCCGACCAGCAAACCATGTTCCGCCGCCTGGGCCTGATTCCCGGACCCGACACCGACGCCTACGCCGCCGCCAACCTCCAGCACACCGACCCGGCACAGGCCGACCGGCTCCTACAACACCTCACCGGCCGCAGCCTGCTCATCGAGACCACCCCCGGCCGCTACCGCCTGCACGACCTGCTGCACATCCACGCCCGCACCCGCGCCGAACACGACGACACCGCCACCGACCGCGACACTGCCGTCGACCGGCTCCTGGACTACTACCAGCACACCGCGGCACGAGCCAATAGCCACCTCGAACCCCGCACTCCCGCACGTCCCATCCCCGAACCCGCCAACCTGCCACGCCACACCCCCGCACTGAACAACCGACAGCACGCCCAGGCATGGCTGACCGCAGAGCTGGCCAACCTCATCGCTGCGGCCCGACACGCTGCCACCCGCCCCAACCCCATCCACTCCATCACCTTGCCCGCTGCCTTGTGCGCCCACCTGTATACCCATGGCCCCTGGACCCAGGCCCTTGACCTGCACGCTACTGCCGCACATACCGCCCTCATCCTCCACAACCACCTCTGGCGGGCCAACGCCCTGAACGACCTCGGCGTCGTGCGGTACCAGATCGGGGACCACCCCGGTGCGCAGGACGTGCTGCAGCAGGCCCTGGCGCTGTACCAGGACCTGGGTAACCGGCTCGGGCAGGCCGTCACCTTGAACAACCTTGGCGTCGTGCGGCACCTGATCGGGGACTTTCCCGGTGCGCAGGACGTGCTGCAGCAGGCCCTGGCGCTGTACCAGGACCTGGGCAACCGGCTCGGGCAGGCCAACGCCCTAAACAACCTTGGCGCCGTGCGGTACCAGATCGGGGACCACCCCGGTGCGCAGGACGTGCTGCAGCAGGCCCTGGCGCTGTACCAGGACCTGGGCAACCGG
>Ga0105237_10009164_pt1 | contig 10629 bp, 11 predicted proteins | sample KBSC24metaG_FD_81520 | JGI IMG/M metagenome (GOLD analysis project Ga0105237, IMG submission 81520) | Corn rhizosphere microbial communities from Kellogg Biological Station, Michigan, USA - KBS C2-4 metaG | ecosystem: Host-associated > Plants > Roots > Rhizosphere > Soil | place: Michigan, USA... | reverse complement strand
CTGCTCGACAACGCCTCGGCGATCTTCGCGTCGCTGACCGGCGACCGCCTGCCCTACAAGGAACTGCCGCCCTTCGCCGATCTACTGCGCGTCCTGGCGCTGCCGGTTGCCGCGGCGCTGGCCTTCCTCTTCACCGACCCGCGCGCCTTCGGCCGCGCCCGACGCGGTGCCGCGATCCTGGCCGGCACGAGCGCCGTGTTGCTGCTCTACACGCTCGCCAAGCAGCCGCTGGCGATCGCGACGCCCGAGCGGTTCCTCGCCTGGGGCTTCATCGAGCGCGCGCTGTTCACCCAGGCCGCGCTCGCCGCCGGCTGGGCGCTGTTCCGCGCCGGGCGACTGCCCGGGCTGGCCAAGGCGCTGCTACTGCTCGGCTTCGTCAGGCTGGTCTGGTTCGACCTGCTGCTGCTCAACCCCGCCCTCGTGGCGCAGCAAGCCGGGCCGCTGCTCGCCGCCCATCTCGCCCTTGCCGCCTTCTGGTGCTGGACGCTGCCGCGCCTGCGCATTCCCGCCGCGCTGCTCAGCATCGCCGCCGCGCTCGCCGCGATCCGCTGGGCGGCGCACGGCACGCTGCTCACCGGATCGATCGGCAGCCTGGAGAATGGCGGCTATTCGGCGGCGCTGCTGCTGCTCGCGCTCGCATGGCTGTGGCGCGGCATCGCAGCGGGGCAGCACGACCTGCGGCTTGCCGGGCTGGGCCTGCTGACCCTCACCACCTGCAAGGTGTTCCTGATCGACGCCGCCGCGCTGGACGGGCTGCTGCGCATCCTTTCCTTCCTCGGGCTCGGCGTGGCGCTGATCGCGATCGGCTGGGCCTATAGCCGCTTCCTCGCCCGCCCCGCCGCCGCGCCCGAGGCGCCGCCGGTCACCTGAGCCGGTAATGGTCCGCGACGCGGTCGAGCGCGAGGCACAGCACCAGCTTGCCCGCCCGACTCGGCCAGCCCAGGCCCTTTTCGGCCGCGCCCAGCCCCTCGCCCGCGCAGACCACGCGCCAGAGGATGTCGGAGAGCCCGCCGCCCACCGCCGCGATCGCCGCGTCGAAGCGGCGCTTGGCGGCGATCTGCGCCAGCGTCGGGTCGAGCGGCTCGGGTGCCGATCGCCGCCCGCCCTCGCGCGGCGCGGGATCCCAGCGCATCGTCACCCGCGGCCCGAGCGACGCCGTCTCGTAATCGCCGCGCAGCCGCTCGCCTGCCTCATATTGCCGCGCATCGACATGGCCGCGCGCGCGCAGCCAGTCGAGCGGCGACTCGCCCAGGTTCACCGTCACGCTGCGGCCCTTGCCCGTCGACCGCTCCACCAGCTCGCGCATGCCGTGATCTCCTTTTGTTCCGATTCGCTCCTCTTGCCATCGCGGCGTATCTGTAGGAAAGTGAAAAACCGATTTGGTTAGGAGCAGGCCATGATCACCGCGATACGCGAAGTCCGCCGGGCCAAGGGGCTGACCCTCGACGACGTCGCGCGCCGCTGCGAGCCGCCGACCACCGCGCAGACGATCGGCAGGCTGGAGACCGGCACCCGCACCGTCTCGGTCGCCTGGCTCAACCGGATCGCCGCCGCACTGGAGGTGGATGCGGCCGATCTGGTCCAGCTTCCCGATCGCCCCGACGTGCCCGTGGCCGCGGTGCTGGAGGCCGACGGCGCCCATGCCCCGCGCCGCCCCGCCACGCTCGTCCCGCCACGCCCCGAGGCCGGCACCATCGCCGTCGCCGTCGAGGCGAGCATCGGCGACTATCGCAGCGGCGACGCGATCTGGTGCGAGCGGCTGGCCCCCGCCGACTTCGGCCGCGCGCTCAACCGCGACGTGCTGGTGCCGCGCCCCGCCGGCCGCTTCCTGTTCGGCCGGCTGATCGGCCGCGACGGCACCCGGCTGCAACTGCTCCCCCCCGGCGCGGGCGGCCGCCAGCAGGTGGTGACGGACCCTGCCTGGATCGCCGTCGCGGTGCGGCTGGTGCGCACGCTATAGGCATTGTTACGCCCTTGCTCGCTGCACCTGTTGGGCGCAACATGCTGCGCAACAGGAGGGAAGAAGACCATGAAGAAACTGGCGCTCATTGCATCCGCAGCATTCCTTGCCGCGGCCGGCCCCGCGCTGGCCGACGAGTGGGATTTCATGCTCACCAACGCTACCGGCAAGCTGATCACCAAGATCGAAGTCGCCCCCGCGGGCAGCGGCACCTGGGTCGACAACAAGGTCGATGCCGAGCTCAACAAGGACGGCAAGGTCAAGCCGAATGGCAAGACCACGGTGCATTTCGACAAGGCGGCGAGCGCCTGCAAGTTCGATGTGCGCGCCACCTTCGAGGACAAGACCAACGCGGTCTGGCCGAACATCAACCTGTGCGACAACAGCTATGTCACCGTCGCCTTCACCGGCGACAAGCCGACGTTCAAGGCGAACTGATCGGCAAGGCGAACTGATCCATGCGCCGGGCGACTCGAGGCGGTCGCCCGGCCCACAAGCCCGCCGCGTCGGGCTAAAAGCAAATCTATGTTCTCCTATTCGCTGAGTAGGATATCGTGGCAGGCCGAAAGGAGCCGCCACGCATGGCCAATGCCGTCCCCGCCCGTATCCGCCCCAATTTCGCCCTTCAGGTGCTGCTCGGCATGGCCGCCGGCCTGGCGCTGGGCTTTGCCGTCCGCGCGACCGGGCAGGCCGGGATCGGCGAGGCGCTCCACACCACCGGGCAGATCTTCGTCCAGCTGCTCAAGGCACTGGTGCCGCCCTTGGTGTTCACCGCGATCGTCGCCTCGATCGCGGCGCTGCGCGACCTCGACAATGCCGCCCGACTGGTTGCGCGCACCCTGTTCTGGTTCGCCGCCACCGCGCTGATCGCGGTGCTGATCGGCATCGCGCTGGGCCTGCTGCTCCAGCCCGGCCTGCATGCCGGCGTTGCCGCGAGCGCGGCCAAGGCGCCGTCGAGCACCGGCTCCTGGCTCGATTTCCTGAAGGGTGTCGTGCCCGCCAATTTCCTCGGGCTGACCGCCGCCACCACGCTCAAGGACGGCGGCGCCAGCACCGGCCTGTCGTTCAACGTCCTCCAGATCATCGTCGCGGCGATCGCGATCGGGGCGGCGGCGGTGCGCGTCGGCGAGGCGGGGAGCGCCTTCCTCCAGTTCAACGCCTCGGCGCTCGCGATCTTCCGCCGGCTGCTGCGCTGGGTGATCGCGCTGACGCCGATCGGCACCGCCGCGCTGATCGGCGATGCGGTGATCCGCTATGGCTGGGACGCGCTGTCGGCGCTCGGTGCCTATGCCGTCGCCATCTATATCGGGCTCGCGCTGGTGCTGCTCGTCGTCTACCCGGCGCTGCTGCTCGCCAACGGCCTCAACCCGCTGCGCTTCTTCGCCACCGCCTGGCCCGCGATCCAGCTCGGCTTCGTCTCGCGCTCCTCGGTCGGCACGCTGCCGGTGACCGAGGAAGTGGTCGAGCGGCTGGGCGTACCCTCGGCCTATGCCGCCTTCGCGGTGCCGCTGGGCGCGACCACCAAGATGGACGGCTGCGCGGCGATCTACCCCGCCATCTCGGCGATCTTCGTCGCGCAATTCTTCGGCGTACCGCTGCACCTGGCCGACTATGGCCTGATCGCCTTCGTCGCGGTGGTCGGCTCGGCCGCAACCGCGGGGCTCACCGGCGCGACGGTGATGCTCACCCTCACTTTGTCGACGCTCGGCCTGCCGCTGGAAGGCGCGGGGCTGCTCCTCGCGATCGACCCGATCCTCGACATGGGCCGCACCGCGGTGAACGTCGCGGGCCAGGCGCTGGTGCCGACGATCGTCGCGCGCCAGAGCGGCCTGCTCGCCCCCGACGCGCTCGGCACCCCGGCGCGCACGGCGACGGCCTGAGCCGATGGCGACCGCCATTTTCTCCGACCACGCCTTTGCCGGCGAGATTGCCGATGCGGTCTCGGCGCTCAACACCGTCCGCTCGGCCTGGCGCGAGCGCCGCGCCGAGCATCGCGGCCTGTCGCGCTTCCCCGCGCCCGCCGAGCTCGCCCGCTTCGTCGAGCATGTCGCGGCGGCACTGTTCCCGACCCGGCTCGGCGGCTTCCGCGGCGGCATCGCGCGCGAGGACGATTTCGTTGCCGAGCAGCTCGGCCACGCCTTCGCCATCCTGCGCGAACAGCTCGCCGCCGAGTTCGACTATTGGCAGCTGCACAGCGCCACCCCGTTCGACAGCGACCAGCCCGACCTGCTCGTCCGCCTGTTCGCCGCCGCGCTGCCCGAGATCCGCACCCTGCTCGACGCCGATGTCGACGCGGCGTTCGTCGGCGACCCTGCCGCGCGCAGCGTCGACGAGATCCTGATCAGCTATCCCGGCGCGCTGGCGATCCTCCATTACCGCATCGCCCACCAGCTGCACGGGCTGGGCGCGGTGATCGTCGCGCGGATCCTCTCCGAGCTCGCCAATGCCCGCACCGGCATCGACATCCATCCGGCGGCGACGATCGGGCCGAGCTTCTTCATCGACCATGGCACCGGCGTGGTGATCGGCGAGACGACGATCATCGGCCGCAACGTGCGGCTGTACCAGCACGTCACGCTCGGCGCGCGCAGCCCGCTGGGGCTGGCCCCGGCGGGCCCGCGCAGCCGCTATGCCCGCCACCCAATCATCGAGGACGATGTGATCGTCTATGCGGGGGCCACGATCCTCGGCCGGGTGACAATCGGCCGCGGCAGCACGATCGGCGGCAATGTCTGGCTGCTCGACGACGTGCCCCCGCACAGCGTGCTGGTGCAGCCCGCCGCGGTGCCGCTCCACGGCGACGCGCAGAGCAATCTGACCGCAAGGCTGGCGGAGCATCGCGACTAGGGGGAGTTGCGTCAGCTTCTCCCTCTCCCGCCTGCGGGAGAGGGCCGGGGTGAGGGTGAGTCGGGTCGAGGGAAGGGCCGCATGCGCCCCACACACCCTCACCCTTCCGCCGCCTGTCGGCGGCTCCCTCTCTCTCCCGCAGGCGGGAGAGGGAATGTCCGCGCGGTCCGCGATGGACCACCGTCAACCGCAGAGGCCCGCAGTCGGATGAACCGTAGCAGTCACGTTCGGCAATATCGGCGAAAGGAAAATGGTGGGCGGTGACGGGCTCGAACCGCCGACCCTCTCGGTGTAAACGAGATGCTCTACCAACTGAGCTAACCGCCCGCGCGCGCCCAAGGCGTCTGCGTTGGACGCCGATGCCAAAGCCGCGCGCGAAGGGCAAGCCTCAAACGAGCGAAAGTCCCGCGCGCTTCACCGCCGCGACATAGCGCTCCATCCCACGCCTGGCCGCATCGCTGAGCGCGATATAGGCGCGGCGGCGGTCGCTGGGATCGGCCTTGCGGTCGAACAGCCCCGCCTCGTTGAGCGTGCCGATCCAGCGCAGCGCGGTCGTCGGCGGCACGGCTGCTGCGATGCACAGGCTGGAGACCGAGATCTGGCGATGCTCGAGTTCCGCCGCATAGAGGTCGAGCAGCATGTCCCAGGCGGGATCGGCGAACAGGTCGCCCTCGAAGAACTCCGCCCGCATCCGCCGCGCGCGGATCACCCGGCGGATCTCCGCCGCGTCGGTCTCGACGGTGTCGCCGTCCATCCGGAACGCCATCGCGTCGTTGCGGATGCCGGGCGCGCGATCAAGCACCTCGCTGCGGGTAAGCCGCGACAGCGAGTCGGCGATGCGCGCCACTTCCTCGTGGAAGCGCCGCATGCGCATCGTCTCCTGGTCGCGCATCCCGTCGTGCAGCCGCGCCGTCGGCGCCCGGCGGGTGGCGAGGATGGCGCCGAGCCGGTCGACGTCGCTCGGCGCGCAGTGCAGCACCGCCGATTCGGGCAGCAGGGCCAGCGCCACGTCGATCTGGTCGGGCGCTACCGTCGCGATCAGCGGCACCCCCCGCGCCTCCGCCATCGCGCCGAGCCGGATCAGCAGCGGCTCGAGCAGATCCGGGGGCACGCCCTCGGCCTCGATCAGCAGCAGCTGGACGCCGTCGAGCAGCGTCTCGGACTGCAAGGCGCGCGCCGCGTCCAGCGGCTGGCGCGCCCGCAGCCCGGCCGCCGCGACGATCCGTTCCGCGGCCGCCGCGCCCCCCGGCGCACCGGCGACGATCTGCGCAACATCGACCGCGATGTCATAGGAAATGCTTTCGAGCCCCCCGGCCCCAATTGCCTCGTACATGTCCGCCCCCATGGTTCGACATCTGTTCCAACAGATGCCGTATCGCTCCGAAATGGCGGAGTCTGTTTTACTCCAAATCGGAGCGATTTGGCAGAGCAGTTATGGGGTATCTCCGAAGTGGAGCAGAGAATTCGGAACTATCCGCGTGACCGGCGCAAATCCTCGATCTGCCCATCCTGCAATCCGAGCATGGTCCGCGCCGCGCTGGCGAGAGTCGCGGTCATCAGCACGAAGCTCAACGCGACCAGCGCGAGCATGCCGGAAACCAGCAGCAGCTGGGAGATGGCCGGCAGGTTCTTGGCGGCGAGCACGATCATCAGCAACGTTTCCATCAGCGCCTGCGCATTGACGCCGGTCTGCACCAGCGCGCCCAGGATCGGCATGAAGAAGAGGGCGAGCAGCGCCAGCCCCGCCGCCGCGACAAGCAGCGCCAATGCCGCAAACGCCCCGAAGATCGACCAGAAATGGCCGCGCGACTGCGCCCAGGCCTCGTCGACGGTGATCGTCTCGTAGAGATAGGTGAGCGGCAGCGCGATCGACAGGCGCACCTGCACGAAGGTCAGCGCGGCCAGCTCGACGAGGAGCAGCGCGGCTCCCAGCCAGCCGGTCGCGGCCGCAGGGAGCAGCCAGCCGGCCAGCCCCAGCAGGAAGCCGTTGGCGAGGGTCAGCAGGAAGGTCGCGACCATGGTGGCGATGGTCAGCAGCGCCAGCAGCGCGAACACGCGCAGCTCGTTGGCGCCGAGCCGCAGATAGCAGGCGCCGCGCTTATAGGGGTGCAGCGTCGCGCGGGTCGCCGCGGTGATCAGCACCGCGACCAGGGCCAGCGCCAGCCCCTGGCTGCACAGCGCCGCACCGATCACGCCCGCGATGTTCGCCGGTTCGGCGGGCACGATCAGGATCCGCAGCAGCCCGATCGCGAAGATGCCGACAAGATAGAGGATCGCCCAGACCAGCACCGAAAGCGGATGCTGCCGCAACAGGCGGAACGCGCCGCCCAGAATCGATCCGACCACCCCATCCCCCGATCAGTCCAGCGACTTAACGATTTCTTCCACCATCTTTTTAGCATCGGCGAGCAGCATCATCGTGTTGTCGCGGTAGAAAACCTCGTTGTCGACGCCGGCATAGCCGACGCCGCCCATGCTGCGCTTGATGAACAGCACGGTCTTGGCTTTCTCTACGTCGAGGATCGGCATGCCGTAGATCGGCGAGGACTTGTCGGTCTTGGCGGCGGGATTGGTTACGTCGTTGGCGCCGATGACGAAGGCGACGTCGGTCTGGGCGAATTCGGAGTTGATGTCCTCCAGCTCGAACACCTCGTCATAGGGCACGTTCGCCTCGGCGAGCAGCACGTTCATATGCCCTGGCATGCGGCCCGCGACCGGGTGGATCGCGTACTTCACCCGCACGCCATGCGCCTTCAGCTTGTCCGCCATCTCGCGCAGCACGTGCTGGGCCTGCGCCACCGCCATGCCGTAGCCGGGGACGATGATCACCTGCTCGGCCTGGGACATGAGGAAGGCCGCGTCCTCGGCCGAGCCGCGCTTCCACGGCCGGTCGACCGCCGCCGCGCCGCTGGCACCGCCGCCCGCATCGCCGCCGAAGCCGCCCGCGATCACGCTGAGGAAGCTGCGATTCATCGCGCGACACATGATGTAGCTGAGGATCGCGCCCGAGCTGCCGACCAGCGCGCCGGTGATGATCATCGCGGAGTTGTGCAGCGTGAAGCCCATCGCCGCCGCCGCCCAGCCCGAATAGCTGTTGAGCATCGACACGACGACCGGCATGTCCGCCCCGCCGATCGGGATGATCAGCAGGAAGCCGATGGCGAAGCTTAGCGCCGTCACCGTCCAGAAGATCCAGGGGCTCTGGTCCTGGGTGAAGTAGGCGATCAGGCCGAGGATCGCGGCGAGCACCGCCAGGTTGATCACATGGCGGCCGGGCAGCAGGATCGGCTTGCCGCCCATATTGCCGTTGAGCTTGAGGAAGGCGATCACCGATCCCGAGAAGGTGATCGCGCCGATCGCGACGCCCAGCCCCATCTCGATCCGGCTCTGGAGGAAGATCACGCCGTCGCTGGCGATGCCGAACGCGCCGGGATTGAGGAAGGCGGCGCCGGCGACCAGCACCGCCGCCAGGCCCACCAGCGAGTGGAAGGCGGCGACGAGCTGCGGCATCGCGGTCATCGCGATCCGCCGCGCGGTGACGATGCCGATCGCCGCACCGATGCCGATCGCGGCGAGCAGCTCGACCAAAGTCAGCGTATCGAGCACCGGCGTGCCGTAATTCTCGCAGATCGCGCCCGTGGGACAAGGCGGCGCCATGCGCGGGACATGGGTGGCAAGCGTCGTCACCACCGCGATCGTCATGCCGATCATGCCGGCGCGGTTCCCGCGCTGGCTGGTGGCGGGGCTCGACAGTCCGCGGAGTGCCAGGATGAAGCAGACGCCGGCGACGAGATAGGCCAGCGCCGCCCAGGGATTTTGCGCGATGCTCTCCATGCTCAGCGAACCTTCTTCTTGTACATGGCGAGCATCCGCGCGGTGACCGCGAAGCCTCCGAAGATGTTGATGCTGGCCAGCACCACCGCGAGCAGCCCGAGCCATTTCGAGGTCTCGCCCGCGCCGCCCAGGCTGCCGGCCGCGGCGGCGATCAGGGCGCCGACGATGATCACCGAGGAAATGGCGTTGGTAACCGCCATCAGCGGCGTGTGCAGCGCCGGCGTGACCGACCAGACGACATAATAGCCGACGAAGCAGGCGAGCACGAAAACCGAGAGGATCGAGATGAAGTCCATGATCTACTCCTGATCCGCGCTCGGAGGCGCGGAAAGATCCTCCCCGGAACGGGGAGGGGGACCAGCCGCAGGCTGGTGGAGGGGGAGCCCGGCAAGCGACGCAATCGAGGCAGCGACCCCGTCGGCGTCCTGCAGGATCTCCGCCGCGTCGTCGCGCGCGACCTCCCCTTTCAGGGGAGGATTGGTCACGACAGCAGCCTCTCGTGCACCACCTTGCCGCCCTGCGTCACCCGCACGGCGGTGCCGATCTCCTCGTCGAGCACCGGCTTGCCCGCGTCCTTATCCCAGAAGGCCGAGAGGAAGTTGAACAGGTTGCGCGCGAACAGCGCCGAGCTGTCCGTCGCCAGCCGGCTCGGCACGTTGCGATGGCCGACGATCTTCACGCCGTGGCGCTCGACGATCTCGCCCGCCACCGCGCCCTCGACATTGCCGCCCTGCTCCACCGCGAGGTCGACGATCACGCTGCCCGGCCGCATCGTCGCGACCTGCGCGTCGCTGATCAGCCGGGGTGCCGCCCGGCCGGGGATCAGCGCGGTCGTGATGACGATGTCCTGCTTGGCGATGTGCGCCGAGACCAGTTCGGCCTGCGCGGCCTTGTAGGCGTCGCTCATCTCGGTGGCATAGCCGCCCGAGCCCTCGCCCTCGATCCCGGCGACATTCTCGACGAAGATCGGCTTGGCACCGAGCGACAGGATCTGCTCCTTGGTCGCCGAGCGCACGTCGGTGGCGGAGACCTGCGCGCCCAGCCGCCGCGCGGTGGCGATCGCCTGGAGACCGGCGACGCCGACGCCCATCACGAACACCTTGGCGGCGCTCACCGTGCCCGCCGCGGTCATCATCATCGGGAAGGCGCGATCATATTCGGCGGCGGCATCGAGCACCGCCTTGTAGCCGGCGAGGTTCGACTGCGAGGATAGGATGTCCATCGATTGCGCGCGGGTGATGCGCGGCATGAACTCCATCGCCAGCGCCTCGAGGCCGAGCGCCGCATAGCGCTCGATTCGGGCGCGCTCGCCGAAGGGGTTGAGCCCGGCGACCAGCCACGCGCCGGGTTTAAGGCCGGCGAGGCTGTCGGGGTCCGGGCCCTGCACCGCCAATATGATATCGGCGTCCGCTAACACCTCTGCACGCGATCCGATCGTCGCGCCGGCCTCGCGGAAGGCGGCGTCGGCATAGGCGGCGGCAAGTCCCGCCTCGGCCTCGACCGCGACCGAAGCCTTCAAATTAATGAATTTCTTGACGGTTTCGGGCGTAGCCGCGACACGTCGTTCGGCAATCGCCGCTTCCTTGAGTACTGCGATCTTCACGTCAGCGAGCGATCAGGAAGACGACGAACGCAGCGATGAGGAAAACCGCCACCGTGCCCCACTTCATCAAAGCCGTGAAACCATTGAAGGTTTCGACATGCGATTGGATCTCGCCGGCATTTTCACCTGTTTCAGCCATTGATGCGCTCCTCTCCTAGGTGCTCGATGTCTTATACCGCTGCTCCGGCCTGCCTCAACCCCGCCCCACAAAGAACTGTTTCGGCCCTGCTTAAGCCGAACTTTACGCATCTGGTCTAACCGATGCGGCTCGAAACGGGACATTTGGGACTGGAGTCGGCATGACGCGCAACGGGCAACGTCTTCTGTTGCTGATCGATTCGGAACCGGCGCAGCGGCGCCTGGTGGCCGCGATCGCATCGCGCCG
>Ga0105237_10009162_pt1 | contig 10633 bp, 9 predicted proteins | sample KBSC24metaG_FD_81520 | JGI IMG/M metagenome (GOLD analysis project Ga0105237, IMG submission 81520) | Corn rhizosphere microbial communities from Kellogg Biological Station, Michigan, USA - KBS C2-4 metaG | ecosystem: Host-associated > Plants > Roots > Rhizosphere > Soil | place: Michigan, USA... | reverse complement strand
TTGCTTTACGAACACTGAAGGCCGCGACCGGCCCTTTGCGGGCTAACCATTAAACACCCGCAAAACGGAGCCTGAGTCGCGGACTCGCACTACGCGTTACTTTACGAACACTGAAGGCCGCGACCGGCCCTTTGCGGGCTAACCATTAAACACCCGCAAAACGGAGCCTGAGTCGCGGACTCGCAGCCGCGACCGGCCTTTGCGGGCTAACCATTTAGAAGTTCAGGCGAAGTCCCCCGGTGATCAGACGAGCACCGTTCTGCGGACCGGTGGCGCGTCCAAAGTTCGGGTTACCAACAGATCCGTTCACAGCGAAGTTCGTCCGATTGAAAATATTGAAGATATTGGCCGAAAACTGTAGCCGTACACGGCTACCGTCGCCCTTCGGCCATATCCATAACTGCTTCAGAATGGAAGCCTGGTCGTACAGCACGGGAGGCTGGCGGAACTTGCTGTTGTACTGCGACGAGGTACCGAACGAGTATTGTCCGGGGACCGAGAAAGCCGCAGCATTGAAATAAAGACTGGCGGGATTGTTCGGGTTGAGCGAGGTGCGATCCTGACCTGTCAGGATTGGGCCACCGTTCGCATTGCACATCCGCGCGTCGGTGAATAATACACCATTTCCGAGGGTATTCGTGCAGGCGAGCGAAATGAGCGCGCCGCTTTGGTAACGATGATCATCGGCGATGGTCCAGTTGCCAACCAAGCTGTTCACCAATCGATTGCTGGTGTTCAGGAATTTCTTTCCAGTTCCGAAAGGCAGATCATATGTGCTCAGGAAATTGAACACATTCGGCAGATCGAAGGGCAGGTACGACTTTCCTTGGTTCAGATTATACATATCCTGCGGGTATACCTGGCTCTGGGAGAAAATCTGGCGGTAGGTCAGGAATCCGAGGGTCTTCGAGCGCACATAAGTTGCCTGCATTTGCCAGTTTCCGAAACGGCGTTCCACCTTGGCGGTCGCAGAATCGTACCAGGTTTGACCCTGGCCGCTGTTGCGTGACCACACGTTCAGGAACTGTGGATAGGGTCGCAACGCCTGGGCGAGACTAGCGGTACTGGAGAAATTCGGATAGGGTTTTGTAAAGCCTGCGGCTACCACAGCAGGAGAGGTGATCGACTGACCGAGTAGCGCGCCAAGGTAAAGGTAGCTGGGATTCACCTGGTTCAAGTCGACGGTAGAATTCAGGCCGTGACCACGCTGTCCAGCATAGGAAATCGCGACGAGCCACTTGCCGATCTCACGTTGAACCTCGAGGCTATAGGTATAGATGCGAGGAGCCTTCCCGAATGAAGGTCCCATGTAATCCACGGCCAGACCGTTGCCGGCGTTGGGGCTGAGGAAGGGCGGCGGTTGATAGCCGGCCGGTTTGGGAATCCCACCGTCCCATTGGAAGGGGGCACTCACGCCATCTTGGGATACTTGCTGGAACGACCCATTGGCGCCAAGAGTGCAACCGCATCCGCCGTTGCTTGTCGCTTCGTAGAAGATACCGAAACCGCCACGGATGACGGTCTTGGGCGTAGCTGCGTAGGCGAAGCCAGCGCGTGGACCGACATCGGAGAAGTCCGTGTTCCAGAACCGCTTCACACCGAGCCGGTTCGGACCGCTGCCCGGGAAGACATAAGCGCCGGGGTAATTATTCGCCGCCGGATTCGGCGTTGTCAGCGAGACTGATGCCATGGTCGGGGCCGTCCAGTTAATGGGAACATCGTAACGAAGGCCGAGTTGGAACGACAGCTTGGAAGTCACCTTCCAGTTGTCCTGGAAATAAAAGCCATAGTACTGATACCGAATGTTGGCATCCTGTACGGGAGTCGCTGCCGCGCTCGCCGTATCCGGCAAGCCGAGCAGGAAGCTGGCGAACGAATTTCCAGTTGTTCCAGTAGCGGACGGAAGCGCCGTTTCATTGCGGGCGAAAGTATAGGTCCCATTCGTGGTTGCCAAGTCGTGGCCGAAGGTCGTGAGACGCCGCATTTCCCAACCCATCTTGAACTCGTGCTTTCCGTGGACAACTGTCAAGCCCTGGGAGAACTGGTGGGTGTAATTGTTTTGCGCACCATTGTTGACTTTGCCCTGGACCATACCGAAGTACATGCCTCCCGTCGGGCTACCCCCAACTTCTCCGCCTATGGGGAAGTCGGTGGCCGAAAAAGCGATCACTGGAGTGACATCGGAGTCGCCGGTCAGATTCGGGAAGCCAACTTTCGAGGCAAAACCGGTCTGAGCGGGTGCGCTCCACAACTGCCGAGTGCTGGAGTACCCATACGTGGTGTGCAGAAGGATGGTGGGCGAGATAGTGAAGTCGTAGTTGACCCGGAAAATCTGGGGCTTCTGATATTGATTACCGAGAGCGGTGCCAAGAGCTCCGGGATAATCCGACATGCCGTTGGTGAGCTGGCTATCAAGCGATTGGAAATACGAGATCCGGTGTTTCTCAGTGATGATCTGATCGATTTTGAACGCCCAGACGTGATCCGTGACCTGCGAGGTGTTGACAAAAGAGTGGTTGCTGGATAACGCGCCGTTCGTGGGTCCAGGGATCGAGGGAATGATATTCGCCGAGATCTTGCTGAAGCGGTTGGTCGGAATGATGTTACCCGGGAACGGAGTTCGCGTGCCGCCAGTGCCTGCGCCGGATGTTGTTGCCGGATCGTAAATGATTTGGGCGAGCTGGCTAAAGTTGCCTTGTGTTTCCAGCACCGTCGGTACAGTGTTTACGACAGCTGAGGGGGAAACGGGCCGCAAGTCGTTGTCATCGGAGAAATAGAAAAATGTTTTGTTGCGGCCGTTGTAGATCTTCGGGATCCAAACTGGTCCACCGATCCCACCGCCGGTGTCGTTCAAACGATCCTTCGGGCGGAAGCCAGGTTTGTTGTTAGGATTCGAATTCACGTTCCAGCCAGCTGCTTCCCAGATGTCGCGGCGCATATTGTACGCCCAGGTTCCATGGAGATCGTTGCCGCCTGACTTGGTATTTAAAATTTCGATTCCGCCGCCGGTGCGTCCGTATTCGGCCGTATAGGTTCCGGTCAGGAGTTTAAACTCGCTGAACGCTTCGGCCGAGGGCGGGTTGAAGACTGTGCCGCCAGATTCGGGGATGACGTTGCTGGTACCGTCGATCAACTGTTCGCGAGCGCGCCCGGTCGATCCATTGATACTCGTTTCGCCGCCTGAGTTCACGCCGGCCATGAAGCCGAGGAAAGCTGATGGGTTTTGTAGCCCACCGCTCCAAAGAGGTAGAGTCGCATACATTCTGGGCGTGAGAGTCTGACCGCGCTCGCTGCTGTCCTTTTCGAGGAGAGGCGCCGCGGCGGTCACTTCCACGCTTTGCGAAACCTCACCCACTTCGAGGGGCAGATCCAACGATTGCCGTTGCGCGATGAAAATTTGGATTCCGCTGCGAACGAGCTTCTTGAATCCGGTCTGCTCCACGGAGATCGTGTATGTGCCGGCAGGAACATTTGGAAACACGTAGAGCCCGGCGTCGGACGCCACAGTCGTTAGAGTCACGCCTGTTTCTTCGTGGCGAAGATTTACGGTGGCCCCGGGGACTGAAGCTTCATGTGCATCAACGACACGGCCTGAGATCGAACCGGACTGCGCCTGGCCGAAAGCGAGGGAACACAACAGAATTCCCAGCGCGGAAAGTTGTGCGAATCGAACAACGGAGTTCAACATCTTGTACCTCGTGAAAAATTTGTTTCGAGTGATCATATCAATCCTTCAGAGACTTGGTGAACAGGATCGAGTGGAGGCGTTAACGGTAACTTCAATCGTGCAACTTTCGGACGACGAGCAATAGATCGTACGCATATAAGCTCCCACACTTCGTTCAGACAACAGAGTGAGGCTATCGTATCCCACTTGCGCCCGTAATGCAATGCCGTGACAGCGAGAAATGCGAAATTGTCATCAAAAGTGTCTTAGGGAAGTTCTGGATGACTAAAAGGCTATTGAACCAGCTGATAGCTGTCCGTGCCGTGGAGGAACCTTGCCGGACGTCTAACCCTGCGTCCTCTTCCAATCCGACGAAGAGCGACTGGGTCTTTCACTCCGAAACCGGGGTGTCGGCCCGAGAGTTCGATGGAAACCAGGTTCGGGGAAGCAACAGCGCATCTCCACAGCCAGGAACCCTTGGCGATCCCAGGAGCTGATTTGAGGTCCCCTGCGTGGTTGGGGTTGCTGACGGTCTTCGCCGCGCTCGAGGCAGGCGACGACCACATTTGCATGCGTGCTTGCGCACCAGCTTCGGCAGCTTCTATCGAGTCCAGCCTATTCGTATTTTGGCTTGTTCCCGTAGGGGCGGAAGGTTAGAGCTTCGACGGGCGTCAATGAATGCAAAATACAATCGCCGCATCTACAACCCTCGAACGAGTCGCAAATGCGGCGAAAAAACTCTCGGACCGGAAAAATTAACCCTTGGGGGCTGTGGTGGTGTCCGCGTCCTTCTTCTTCTTCTTGCCCTTCTTCTTGCTGGTACCGTCGGCCGGTTTGTCGTCCGCGAAGGCTACTGTGGTGCCGATGACGAGGGCGAGGCCCAGCATCAAGCTCATGAGTTTTTTCATTGCTGTCAGAATCTCCTTTTGATGGTTGCGACGTTTCCGTCTACGAGTCCAATCATGGCAAGCCGACATGAACTTGCTCTTAAGACACTATTAAAATCCCTTCATTACTACAAGTGGTCACAGGAGATTTAGAAAAATATCTAATTTGGATTCGTTGCTCTATCTGGTTTGTCTACAGTTAGTTGGTGTGTTTTGTCGATAAACGGGTAGCCTCTAGGGACCGAGCACTAGATTCTGGTGCTCAGTACTATAAATTCAGAATGAAGAAGAATGAACTTGCAATGCTGCTGGCAAAAGAAAACAAGATCCCGGAGAGCGCGGCAGCCGATGAGCTCGACCGGGTGGTACACGATATTCTAAGACGGCTCCGCAAAGGTGAGCGCGTCTCGGTTCCTGGACTCGGCATCTTTAAACCGGGGAAAACACAGGCCTTCCGGCTGGAGAAGTCCCTTGAGAAGTAAGCGGGATGTGCGATCGACACCAGTCCGCCTGGGCCGCGTGGTGCAACAGTGTCTCCGGGAGGGGAATGTTGTCGAGATCGACGGCCTAGGGGTGTTCCGGCCGCTCGGCAAAGGAAAGTTCGGTTTTGTGGCGGAAAGCGCGCCGAGCGTGTTCCTGGCCTATGTGGAAGAAGATCTGCCGCAGGTTCGAAAGCTGTTTGACGCGCTGGCGGCCGCCGGCTTCAAGCCGTGGCTGGACAAACGGGATCTCATGCCCGGCCAGAACTGGCCGCGTTCGATACAGGGTGCGATCAGTGTCTCGGATTTCTTTATCGCGTGTTTCTCGCGCCGCACGATGTCCAAACGAGGGACGTTTCACGCCGAACTGCGGTATGCCATCGACTGCGCATCCGAGATACCGATTGACGAGATCTTCCTGATTCCCACTCGCCTGGAGCCGTGCGACATACCACCGCGGATCGCTGAACAAATTCATTACGTAGATCTGTTTCCAAATTGGGAAAGAGGGGTGAAACGAATTGTGGCCTCCGTTCACAAACAGATGAGGTTGCGGCGGAAGCGCCGGTTACTTGCCGCCTAGCGCTTTTTTTGCGCGGAGGGCTTCTTTGCCGTCCGGCTCGAGTTCCAGGTACTTCTGGAATGCCAGCCGGGCGGACTTTTTGTCTTTCATTTTTTCTTTGGCCTCGCCAAGTTTGAAGTAGGCATCCGCCATTCCCGGATTCCACTTGGTGGCCTCTTCGAAGCGCCCCGCCGCAGCCCGATAGCTTCCCTTTTTGAAGTAGTAGTCGCCGATTTTCAATTCTTTCTCCGCCTGTAGCGGATTGAAAGTATACTCCTTCGGCTTCATGGTGACGTCTTCTTCCGGAGGTTCCTGCTCTTCGGGAGGCGCCTGCGGCTTTCGGTCCTGGGGCTTTGCTTCTTCCGCTGGCTTGGCTTGCGGCAATAGCGGTAGTGAGGCCACGAAAGGAGAGATGAAAAGCGCGAGGAAACGCGTTCGTGTCACACTTAAAGTATAGCCTTCGATCCCCTGCCTGGATCTCCGTGAAATGGATCTCCGTGAAAGAGTTTCTCAACTGCCTACTGTGCCTGGCGTGTATCTGTACAAGGACACCCACGGGGCCGTTATCTATGTAGGGAAGGCGAAGAATTTGCGGGCTCGCGTCCGCAGCTATTTCAACGAAGACCGCCTGGCTGATTCCAAAACAGGCACCCTGATCGCCGAGGCTCGCGATGTCGATTTCATTGAGGTCGATAACAACAAGGAAGCTCTCGCGCTTGAGAATAATCTGATCAAGCAGTGGAAACCCCGGTTCAACATTCTGCTGCGGGACGACAAGACTTATCCGTATATCAAGCTGACCGGTGAAAAGTATCCGCGTGCCTATGTGACGCGGCGTTTGCGCAAAGACGGCTCAAGTTACTATGGGCCGTATTTCCCCGGGAATCTCGCACATCGATTGGTGAGTTCCATTCATCGCTTGTTCAAAGTGCCGTCGTGCAACGTCGATCTGACGCGAAAGCATACGCATCCGTGCTTGCAATATCACATTCATCGCTGTTTGGGGCCTTGTGTACAAGGATTGACTACGGACGACGCCTATGCGGATGCAGTGCGCAATGTGCGGTTGTTTCTCGAGGGCCGGCATGGCGATTTGAATAAGCGTCTCCGGCTGCAAATGGAAGATGCTTCGGAGGGAATGCGCTTCGAGGAGGCGGCCAATCTGCGCGATCTCATTTCCACTGTGGAGGAGATGGAGCAGAAGCAGAAGATGGCCGCAGCCGAGGGCGACAACATCGACATTTTTGCTTACTACGCGGAACCTCCGCTGATTGCGGTGAACCTGTTCCATCTGCGCAACGGGCGTATTGTGGACCGGCGCGAATTCTTCTGGGAGGACCAGATGGAGTTCGATCCTTCGGAGTTCTTTTCCGCTCTGATCAAGCAGATTTATCTCAATCAGCAATATATTCCTTCGTGTATTCATGTGCCGATGGAGTTTGAGGATCTGGAGGCTTTGGAAGAACTGCTGTCGGAGAAGCGCGGCCACAAGGTGGAGATTCAGACGCCGCAACGCGGTCAAAAGCGGGCGATGCTGGCGTTGGTGGAGACGAACGCCAAGCATAGTTTCGATTCGCGCTTCCGCGTGCTGAAGCCATCATCGAAAGCAATTCAGGAGGCTCTGCAGGACGCGCTTACCTTGCAGGAAGCGCCCAAGCGGATTGAGTGCTTTGACATTTCACACATTCAGGGCACGGACAAAGTCGCCAGCATGGTGGTGTGGGAAGACGGGCGGATGAAGAAGGCGGACTACCGCAAGTTCATCATCCGGACGGTGATTGGAAACGACGATTTTGCGTCAATGAGCGAAGTGATTACGAGGCGGTATAGCCGGCTGCAGGAGGAGAACAAGCCGATGCCGGGGCTGATCCTGGTGGACGGCGGATTGGGGCAGCTTCACGCGGCTGCCGATGCGCTGGAGGCGATCGGAATCATCAATCAGCCGTTGGCGTCGATTGCGAAACGCGAGGAGTGGATTTACGTGCTGGGGCAGGAGGACGAGCCGATTGTTCTGGATAAGTTTTCGCCGGTGCTGCATTTGGTGCAGATGATTCGCGATGAGGCGCATCGGTTTGCGATTACGTTTCATCGCACGCGGCGAAATGCTTCGCGGATGACTTCGGAGCTTGAGCAGGTTTCGGGGATTGGGAAGCGCACGGTGGAGAAGTTGCTGCGGGAATTCGGTAGTCTGGAGCGGGTGCGGTTGGCTAGCGATGAGGAACTGGGACGGGTGATTGGGCCGGCGGCGGCGAAAAAACTGCGGAACCTTGAGCCACGGATGGACACGAATGGACACGAATAACAATCTCCGTTCGGCCGCGGATTAACACTGATGAACGCGGATAACAACATTCCTAAGATTTTGGGGGCTTACTATACCGATTCGCAGATTGCGGATTTTCTTGTTTGGTGGGCTGTGCGGTCTCCTTCCGATCGCATTCTTGATCCTAGTTTTGGCGGGGGTGTGTTTTTGCGTTCGGCTTGTAAGCAGCTTGCCAGTTCGCAGGTGCTTGGGGTTGAGATTGATCCCGAGGTGCATGCCCGGATTAGTGAGAAGCTTTGCGATGAGTTTGGGACTAAGCCTAAGAATTTGCGGCTAGGGAGTTTTTTTGATGTGGGTCCTGGGACGTTGGCTCCCGTGGATGCGATTGTCGGTAATCCTCCGTTTATTCGATTCCATCGTTTCTCGGGTGATGTTCGGCGGCTGGCTTTGGCTTGTGCGCTTGAGCAAGGGGTTCGGTTGAGCGAACTCGCTAGTTCCTGGGCGGCGTTTCTGGTCCATAGCGTTTCGTTTCTTCGGCCTAGTGGCCGGATCGCTATGGTGGTTCCGGCTGAATTCGCTCATGCGGCTTATGCCGGGGCGGTTTTGCGGCATTTGCTTGGTTCGTTTCAGTCGGTCACGATTCTTACTTTTCGGAAGCGGTTGTTTGCTGATTTGAACGAGGACACGATGCTTCTTTTGGCCGACGGGCGCGGTTTGGGGCAGGGCGAACTGTTGTGGCGGGACTTGGCTCATGCGGGGGAGTTGAGCAATCTACAGATGTCGCCTGTGCTTCTTCCTGGGACTACTCGGCTCGATTGCGAGCACAAATTGGTGGAACAGTTCGTTCCTCAGAAGGCTCGAGATCTTTATCGGCGGTTGAAGGAATCGGCGGAGACTGTAGAACTGGGCGACGCTGCTGATGTTGGAATCGGGTATGTGACTGGGGCCAACGATTTCTTCCACGTGTCGCTGGAAATGGCTTCCGAGTGGCGGATTCCGCATGATTTTCTACGGCCGGCGGTACGTCGCGGGCGGGCATTGGCTGGACTTCGATTTACACGCGGCGATTGGGATCGGGCCGCTACAACTGGCGATGCCGGCTATCTTTTATCGATCGCGTCGGCGGAGAACCTGCCGGACGGCGTACGGCGTTATATTGAGGCGGGCGAAGCGCAGGGCGTTCCCAAGGGTTACAAGTGCCGCAACCGGTTTCCTTGGTTTCGGGTGCCTCATGTGCATCATCCGGATGCGTTTCTTACTTACATGAGCGGGTTTACTCCACGCCTGGTCGCTAACGATGCGAATGCCGTCGCGCCGAATACTTTGCACGTCGTGCGTCTGCGTGCCGGGGCGGAGTTGGGCGTGGAAGCTTTGTCCGCGCTCTGGCAGACTTCGTTGACTCGATTGAGCGCCGAGATTGAAGGGCATCCTCTTGGGGGCGGCATGTTGAAATTGGAACCGACGGAAGCGGAGCGCGTGGTGATCGCGAACCGGAGGATGAAAAACACGGAGGCGGTGGGTCTGGTGCGGGAGTTGGACCGTATGATTCGGGCTGGAAAAGAAGAGGACGCTCAGAACCTGGTGGATCAGCGAGTCCTGCGTGAGGGCCTGGGGCTTTCCGCTTCCGATTGCGCAACTCTTCAGCTTTCTACCGAAACTCTGCGCAACCGGCGCACGTTGCGGACTTGATAAGTCCGGCGGATGCGGACCATTCCCTTGAGGTTTAAGCGCTAAAAGAGCTACCGCAACCGCATGTCGATTTCACATTTGGATTGTTGAACTTGAATCCGGAGCCTTCCAGACTCTCCACGTAATCGACCTCGGCGCCGTCAAGATATAACAGGCTGGCCTGATCGACGAATACCTTTAAGCCTTTGAAGGTATATGTCTTATCCAGCATGTTCGGACTGTTCTCGAAGGCCATGGAATAGCTGAACCCGGAGCATCCGCCACCAACGACGGAAATCCGGAGACCGGCCGGTTTGGGCTCCTGGGACTCCAAAATCTCCTGGACCTTGCCAACCGCTGTTTCGCTCAATTGAATCATTCGCTCACCTCCGCAATGAAATGCGTAACAATATTGTACCTGGAATCGTTCATCTATACCACTAGCTTGGATGGCGGATTCTATCCGAAAGATACATAAATCTGTTATGTTGAAATACCTTGGAACCGTGATGGCAGGCTCTACGTCGCAATGGTATGAATACGTTGAGCGGCGTGCTCCCGTTTCCAGCCACCGGCGTAGCGACCCGGACAAAGGCGAGAGTGGACCACCGAACTTCTGAGGAAGCAGCGCTTGTCCGCCGCGTTCAGGCGAAGGACGAAATTGCGTTCCGTGAGATCGTGGAGCGTTATCAGACCAAGGTTTTTTCCATCATCTACGGCATTCTTCGGAATCACAACGATGCTGAAGATATCGCACAGCAGGTGTTCTCGAAAATTTATTTCTCCATCGGGAACTTCGATTTCCGCAGTTCGCTGCTCACATGGATCTACAAGATCACGGTAAACGAATGCTACGATTATCTGCGCAAGAAACGGGTGCGCAAGCTTGTCTATGAGAGCGACTTCTCCGAAGAAGACACGATGCGGATGGAGAATTCGGAGACGGCGCGGGATCAGCGTCCGGCTGTGGACAAGACTCTGGAACGGCAGGATCTGATTTCGAAACTATTGACCAAGATTTCGGCTGAAGATCGCGCGCTCATCATGCTGAAGGAAGTGGAAGGCCACTCTGTAGAAGAACTGGCTCAAATGACCGGGATGAATGAG
>Ga0105237_10009161_pt1 | contig 10635 bp, 9 predicted proteins | sample KBSC24metaG_FD_81520 | JGI IMG/M metagenome (GOLD analysis project Ga0105237, IMG submission 81520) | Corn rhizosphere microbial communities from Kellogg Biological Station, Michigan, USA - KBS C2-4 metaG | ecosystem: Host-associated > Plants > Roots > Rhizosphere > Soil | place: Michigan, USA... | reverse complement strand
CAGATCATGGCGATCCCGGACGCCCCTCCGGTGGTCTTCGTCACGGCCTCGCAGGATTCCAGCATCGCGGTGACCGCGCTCAAGGCCGGCGCGGCCGACTATCTGGTCAAGGACGTCAAGGGCGACTTCATCCCGCTGCTGCATGTCGCGGCCGAGGGCGCGCTGCGCCAGGCCGAGCTGCAGCGCGCACGCGCTGAAGCCGAGGCCGAGATCCACGCCTCACGCGACCGCTACGCCGCGCTTGCCGCAGAGCGCGAGCTGCTGCTGCGCGAGGTCAATCACCGCGTCGGCAATTCACTGCAGATCATCGCGTCGCTGTTGCATTTGCAGGCAAGCTCCGCCGCACAGGACGAGGTCAAGGCGGCCCTCACCAATGCGATGGGCCGCGTCGCCGCCGTCGCCCAGGTGCACCGCCGCCTCTACACCTCGCAGGATCTGAAGAGCGTGATGCTCAACCAGTATCTGGACTCCCTGCTCGAGGATCTCCGCCGCTCCGCCGAAGGCAACCGGATGTCGCGCCTGACGGTGAAGGCCGAACCGGTCGAGATCGACCCGGACCGTGCGGTCGCCGTCGGCATCATCATCAACGAGCTGGTGATGAATGCGGTGAAATACGCCTACCCCGATGGCGCCGGCCCGATTCATGTCGAGCTGACTTCGCAGGGCGACGAACTCTTGCTGTCGGTCACCGACGACGGCGTCGGTGACAACGTCAAGGCCGATCCGCGCTCCACCGGCATGGGCCAGCGCATCGTCGCGGCCATGGCCACCAAGCTCGATGCCACCGTCGAGCGCGATCCCGCCCATTCCGGGACTCGCATCACCCTGCGGTTCCGCCGCGACCCAGCGGTATCCGGCAAGGCGAGCAGCGCAGCGGCGGGTTGATCCCCCATCGCACGCCCATCGCGATCCTGCTATGATCGGGTGCTATGACTTCGCGCGACTCCGCCTCTTCTGAAATCACGCCGGCCGTGCTGCTGCGCGCCTATGCCTGCGGCATCTTTCCGATGGCCGAGAGCGCCGATGATCCGACGCTGTTCTGGGTCGAGCCGGAGATGCGCGGCGTGATCCCGCTCGATGGTTTTCGCATTGCCTCGCGCCTCGCGCGCACCGTGCGCTCGGATGCGTTTCGTGTCACCGTCAACACGGCGTTCAAGGCGACGATCGCCGGTTGCGCCGCGCCGCAGGCCGGGCGCGAGGACACCTGGATCAACAAGCGCATCCGCGACCTCTATGGCGGCCTCTACGAACTCGGCCATTGCCACAGCGTCGAAGCCTGGCAGGGTGACGACCTCGTCGGCGGCCTCTATGGCGTGAGCCTGGGGCGCGCCTTCTTCGGCGAGAGCATGTTCCATACCGCGCGCGACGCATCCAAGGTCGCGCTGGTGCATCTGGTCGCGCGTCTGATCCATGGCGGCTTCGAGCTGCTCGACACGCAGTATGTCACCGAGCATCTGAAGAGCTTTGGCGCGGCGGAGATCTCGCGGCGGCGCTACACCAGCCTGCTCGACAAGGCGCTCGCCGGCGAGCCCGGCGATTTCCTGCGGCTGTCTTCAGGCGATGCGATCCCGGGCGCGCGCGCGCTCGAGATCATCGCTTCACGGCAATAACCAGACTTACCGGCTGCCAAACCCGGGAATACCAAATAGGCCCGGCCGTTGCTCCGGCGGTGGAGGCGGCGGCGGAGCCGGCTGCTGCGGTTGCGGCAGAGGCTGCGGTGGACGCTGCTGCACGGCCTGCTTGGGCGCAGCCTTTTTTTGCGCCGCAGGCGGCGGTGGCGGCGCGGCAGGCTTGGTCGCGGGATCAGGTGCTGCGGTCGCGATGGTCTGCTGCGGCTCTTTGCAATCGGTCAGCCAGATGTCGTAGATCGGGTGCTCGACGCCGTGCAGGCCCGGGCTTGCGGCATACATCCAGCCGGAGAAGATCCGCTTCACCTCGCCCTGCAAGGTGATCTCGTCGACCTCGACGAAGGCGTCGGTGTTGGCGGCTTCCGTCGCAGGCCTTGTGTAGCAGGCGTCGGTCTTCACGCGCAGCGCGCCGAACTGCACGGTCTCGCCGATATCCTCGTCGAAATTGATGATGCGGCCGGTGATCTTGTCCAGGCCCGAGAAGGTCGCCTTCTTGTTCACGATCTTCTGGGCCGGCGGCTCGGTGACGACCTCGTCGCCCGGCTGGAGGCTCGCGGGGGCCTGCGGCACGGCGCCCTGTTGCGGCGCGCCCTTCTGCTGCGGCTGGCGCTGACCGGGTGCACCAGGCGCGGCGCCCGGCTGAGCGGGCGCGCCCGGCGGTGCAACCGCGACGGCTGGCGGCGGGTTCTGGGGAGCGACGGGAGAGCCCGGCGGGGGCGCCAGCGGCTGGGTCTCGACCGGCCCGGGCATGGCATTGCCCTGGCGCGGCATCGGGCGCGACGGCAGCACGCGGCCCTGCGGCGGCAGCTCGGGCACCTCTTCGTCGTCGTCAGGGGTTGGCTGCGGCATCGGCTGCCCGCCACGGGGGATCGTTCCCGGCGGCCGCAGCGGCGGCGGATCGGAGAAGATCGTACCGATCTGCGCCTGCGCAGGCGTCGCAACCGTCAGCGCGGTGGCGGCCAGCAGCGCTGCAAGGCCTGTCAGAGTAAAGGTTTTGAACATCTCGCGCGGCTTCAACAGCGAATCGGGCTTGTTGGACATTCTATAGGGGATACCGCCGCTCGCAGGCCATCCGGTTAACACGGCGAATACGGCGGGGAAAGGGCGGCATTCCTGCCCTGCCGGCCGCCGGCTGGCCATCCTGGTCGACGGATGGGATAGTCCCGAGGTTTCTTCAGTCCATGGTTCTTCAGTCCCAAGACGCCTCACCGGGGCGTTCCAGGACGCCGGCCGCCCCTGGCACCGGCTGACAACGCCGCCCCTCATCCGCATGCCGTCCGTTCTCCAGACCGTCCTCGCCCTTCCCCTTCGCGGCCTGAGCTGGCTCGGCGGCCAGGGCACGCGTGCGGTGGCCTCCGTCGTGTTCATCGCGATGGCAGTGCCGCCGCTCGGCCTGTTGATGCGGCCCTACATCACCGAGGCGATCCTCTGCCTGCTCTGCATCTCCTTCATGCGGGTCGACCTCGTTGCGCTATCAGGCCATCTGCGCCGGCCGGCGCTGGTGGCGACCGCCACGGCCTGGACCACGATCGGCGTGCCCGTCATTGTCGGACTGATCGCGCATGCGACCGGGCTCACCGACCGCGCGCCCGGCCTGTCGCTTGCGCTGATGCTGCAGAGTATGGCCTCGCCGATGATGGCCGCGCCGTCGCTCGCAGCGCTGATGGGCCTCGATGCCACCCTCGTGCTGATCACGCTGGTGACGGCGACCGCGGTGGTGCCTTTCACGGCCTCGCTGTTCGCGAGCCTCTTTCTCGGCGGCATGCTGAGCATCTCGCCGCTCACGCTCGGACTGAAGCTGCTCGGCATCCTCACGGCATCGCTGCTTGCTGCGACCGTGATCCGCAGGCTGTTCGGCGCCGAGGCGATCCAGCGCCACAAGCAGCCGATCGACGGCCTCAACATCATCATCCTGCTGGTCTTCGCGTCGGCGATCATGGGCGACGTCGTGCACGATGTCCTGGCCCAGCCGATCGTCACGATCGGCATCGCGGCGCTCGCCTTTTCAGTCTACTTCACGCTGCTCGCCATCACGACGCTGCTGTTCCGCCGGATCGGCTATGAGCGCGCGTTCGCGCTCGGGCTGATGGTATCACAGCGCAAATCTCGGCCTTATGCTGGCTGCGACCGCCGGCGCCTTGCCGGCAACGACCTGGCTCTATTTCGCGACGACGCAATTCCCGATCCACCTTGCGCCCTACCTGCTGATGCCGATCGCGCGGCGGCTGTCGGCGCGAAATCAGGCGGCTGGGACAACGGCTGCGAGCGGAAAGCTGGAGGCCCGATCGTCCCCGTTTTCAGCGCGTGAAGTAAAACAATCCAAAGAACACGACTAGCATGAGCATCAGTTCGATGCCCGAAAGGGCTCGATCAACAGCGGCATAGGTTCTTGGAAAACGCCGTCTTGCGAACTGCCCAAGGCAAAACGCTGTCATCGCGAGCACGACGAACAAGAATAAGCCGACCGCTTTCGTCCACATGAATCTGCCCTACCCCGCTCGTGCTGCGCGCCGCAGTGCCTGCGGCGGCTGACCGAACGCGCGGATGAAGGCGCGGCGCATGCGCTCGGGGTCACCGAAGCCGGTCGCCTCCGCCACGAGCTCGATCGCCTCGCGCGAGGATTGCACGCGTTCACGGGCGGCCTCGATGCGCAAGCGCTCGATCGCCTTTGACGGCGTTGTGCCGGTTTCCGCGGCAAAGGCACGCGCGAAATGCCGTGCGCTCATGCCGGCGCGATCGGCGAGGTTTTCGACGGTCAGCGCTGCATCGAGATTTTCCCGCGCCCACGACAACAGCCCGCCAAAGCGACCGTTCGGCGTCTTCAATTCGAGCAGCGACGAAAATTGCGACTGGCCGCCGCTGCGGCGATGGTAGAGCACGAGCTGGCGCGCGGTCGCCTGCGCGACCTCCTCGCCATGATCCTCGGTGACCATCGCGAGCGCGAGGTCGATCCCGGCACTGATGCCCGCCGACGTCCAGACATTGCCGTCGCGGGTGAAGATCTGGTCCGGCTCGAACTTCACCTTCGGATAAAGCGCGACGAATTCGCGCGTGCGGCCCCAATGCGTGGTGGCGCGGCGGCCGTCGAGCAGGCCGGCCTCGGCAAGTACATAGGCGCCCGAGCAGACGCTGGCGATCCGCACGCCGCGCTTCGCCAGCCGCTGCACGAAGGCGAGCGTGGCGGGACAGCGCGCCGCAGCCCCGACGCCCGCGCCGCCCGCCACAACCAGCGTCGTGATCGCGTTCGTCGATTTGAAATCGCGCGCCATCATCTCGACGCCGGAGGACGAGCGCACGGCGCCTGCGTTCAGCGCCAGCACTCGCAGCGCCAACGGCTTGCCGCTGGCGCGCGCCGCGATCTCGAACACCGAGATTGGCCCCGCGGCGTCGAGCAACTGGAAATCCGGGAAGATCAGGATGCCGATCATGGACATGTCCGAAAATGAGGGAATTACGCCATTTTGGACAAGAGGGCATCATGCCAGATTGCTTCCGTCAAGCTCTTCATTGGAGGCTCTCATGTCGGCACCGCTCCAGATCGGTCTTTTGGTGTTTCCGCGCGTCACCCAGCTCGACTTCACCGGACCGCTGCAGGTGTTCTCGTCCGTCCCCGGCGCGACCGTGCACCTGATCTGGAAGACGCTTGATCCGGTGCCGAGCGATTCCGTGCTGATGCTGACGCCGTCAGTAACATTCGCCGACTGTCCGCAACTGGATGTGATCTGTATTCCCGGCGGCTTCGGCACTGACGCCCTGCTCAATGACGAGGAGACTCTCGACTTCGTGCGCAAGCAGGCTGCGGGCGCCAAATTCGTCACCTCGGTCTGCACGGGCTCGCTGGTGCTGGGCGCGGCCGGACTCCTGAAGGGCTACAATGCCGCCACCCATTGGAGTGCGATGGAGATGCTGTCGCTATTTGGTGCAACCCCGACGAAGACGCGCGTCTGCATCGATCGAAACCGTGTGACCGGCGGTGGCGTCACCGCAGGCATCGATTTCGCCTTGAAGCTGGTATCGCTGCTGGTCGATCGCACCACCGCGGAAGCCATTCAACTTCGGCTCGAGTACAATCCCGCGCCGCCCTTCAATGCCGGCTCGCCGGATACCGCTCCGGCTGAAGTGCTCGCGCTCATGAAGGAGCGCGTCGCGCCATTCCAGGCGCGCCGCCTCGAGGCCGCCACGCGCGCAGCCGAGCGGATGATGTAAATTTGGTGTGCGTGTCCCGGACGCTCAGCAGCGCACCGCCAAGCGGCGCTGCGCTGCGTCCGGGGCACGAGACCTCGACAATAGAAAAAGGCCGCCCGGTTTCCCGAGCGGCCTTTCCTGTCTCACGGCGGCGCACATTCTCATCGGGCGATGTCGGAGCTTCCAGACCGGGGGCCTATCTCCCGATCGAGTCCTTCCTCGGCGGCCGCTGCATTTCGGGACAGTCGCGAACTGTTGCCCGAACCGAACGCGATGGTTTCCCATCTCCGTAAGATGGGTTCATTGAGCCGCATGGCGCGCGCGAGTGCAACGCCCCGGCAGCAGACATCCCCGCTGATCCCGTTGTCCACAGCGGCGTGATGCGGATGCGTGTGCATCCAATCCGGAGATGGAAAAGTGCGGTTAGTTGGTCGGCGTCCAGGGCTGGTAGTCGCCGGTTGCCTTGGGTCGCTTGCCGCTGGCCAGCGTCGAGCCGGAAGGCCGGTAGGCGTTCGGCGTCCCCGTCGGGTTCGGCTGGTGCGGCTTCTGCCATTCACGCGGCTGGTAGTTCTCGTCCGTCGGCGGCACGTCGACGACGTGATGCATCCAGCCGTGCCAGCCGGTCGGAATGCGGCTTGCCTCCGCATAGCCGTTATAGATCACCCAGCGCCGCTCGAAGCCGAGCGTCGGGTCGATCTTGCCACCGGCCGTGCGGTAGTAGCGGTTGCCCTGCTCGTCCTGCCCGACCAGCTCTCCGAACCTGGAGGTCCAGAGTTGGGTGCCAAAGGTCTGGCCGTTCCACCAGGTGAAGAGCTTCAGGAAGAATTGTTTCATACGGCAAGGGCCCTGCTTTGTGAGGTCCTGATGCCATCCGCAGGGCCAAATGTCCAGTTCGGCAGGCGCGGCCGTGCCCCCACGCCAAGCGCGGTGCCCCGACGCCCGCCGCCACAGAGCGAGCACAGTCCGTTCATGCCGGGTACAGCGGCCGCGTGAAACTCTGGCCATTACGCGCACAGCGGCGTGAACCTGGGAACAACGACCGTTTCGGCGGGTTTGCTTGCTGGAAAAGGAGTTTGAACATGAGAAGTCTGAGAGTTTTGAGCGCTGCGGCAGCCCTAGCGCTGGTCCTTCCGATGGCGACCCCGAGCTTTGCCCAGGGCCATGGTGGCCACGGCGGCGGAGGCGGTGTTCACTTCAGTGGTGGCGGTGGCGGCGCCCACTTCAGCGGCGGCGGAGCCCATTTCAGCGGTGGCGGTGCCCACATGGGTGGCGGCAGCTTTGCCGGCGGCGGCCCCCGGATCGGCGGCGGCAATTTCGCAGCCAGCGCGGCTATGCGCCCGAGCGCCGGACCCGCCTTTAGCGGCGGTGGCCGGAATTTCGCGGCCGCCGGAGGCAACTGGAACGGTGGCGGCCACTGGCACGGCGGCGGCTGGCATCATCGCGGTGGCGGCTTCTGGCCCGGCGTTGCGGCGGGTGCAGCGATCGGCGCGATCGGCTCATCCTACGCCTATTACGGCGGACCGTATTACGGTGATGGCTACTACGCCGACGATGGCTACTATGATCAGGGCGACACCGTTGCTGTGGTGCCCGACAGTGGCGGCGATTCGCCTGCCTATTGCGCTCAACGCTACCGGTCCTACGACCCGGCGTCCGGCACCTATCTCGGCTATGACGGCATGCGCCATCCCTGCCCGTAACGCGGCCTGAAGAAGCGCTTGTCGTTCAAGAAAGTCCGGGCGGCGCCCTCTCAGAGCGCCGCCCTTTGCTTTGCCGATGCACATGCGGTGGATACCAACCTCGCAGAACAGCTTGCGCTGATGACCCGCATCCACCTCAACCTGTCATTGAAATCCTCTGGAATTCGCCCTTTGCCCGGCCGCAGCTGTCCGAAACTCGCAGGGACGCTATGCATTGCGCCGTGCATATCCAATGAAGCCCAATCCAAAATTGACCCGGCGCACGATTCGCCTATATCACCACTTACTATGGGGACTTCGATCTACTGGGAAAGGTCATGCCGCGTATTCTCGTGGTAGACGACGATCCGATGGTCGGCGCGACCATCGAGGTCCTCCTCCTGCGACAGGGCTTCGACGTCACGTTGACTGACGGCGGCGAAACGGGGCTTGCTGCGCTGGAAGCGCAGTCGTTTGACGTGATGCTGGTTGATATCTTCATGCCGCATATGCGCGGCTTTGAATCCATCCGCATCTTTCACGAGCGTGCGCCCGGCGTTCCGTTGATCGCCATGTCGGGCTACGCCTTCGCCTCATCTGCCTCGCCCTCCCCGGACTTCCTCCGCATGGCGCTGGAGCTCGGCGCGACGCGCTGCCTGCGCAAGCCCTTTACGCCCGAGGCACTCCTGACCGCGATCCGGGAGTCCCTCGGCGAGAGCACGCCACCGAAGGACCAGAAAGAAGCACCTTGATCCCTTCGCAGCGCGTCATTCTCGGTGCTGGACTTGCCATCCTCCTGCTCATCACCGCCGCCTCGATCGGCCTCGACGTCAAGTCGCGGTCGGATGCGGCCTGGGTCAACCACACCGTCGAGGTGCTGAAGAAGATCTCGAACCTGCGCCTCCTGGTTCGCCGCGCCGAAAGCGCGGTGCGCGGTTATGAAATCTACCGCACGGCGGGGTTCGTCGACGAATTCCAGGCCACCCGAAGCCAGATCGCACCGGCGCTCGGCGACCTCAGGATCGCCGTTCGCGACAATGCCGATCAGATGACGCTGATGGAGGCCACCGAGCCCCTCATCCTCCGCCGCATCGAGGTCGCGGCCGAAGCCATTCGTCTGCACACAAGCGGCGACAATGACGGCCTCAACGCACTGCGCGACCGCGGCGAGGGACGCGGCCTGATGGAGACGCTCTCGGGAAATCTGGAACGTCTGGCCGCCGGCGAAGAGAGGCTGCTCGCGGCGCGCGAAGCGGATTCGCGCCGGACTGGAATCGTGCTGCTCGGCATCGACGTCGCCGGCGCCCTGGTGATCCTGCTGCTGGTCGTGATGACGATGCGCGAGAGCCAGCGCACCCAGGGCGCGCTCAAGAGCTCGCTGTACGAGACGCAAGCCGCCAAGGAGGCGCTCGAGACCGCCGTTGCCGAACGCACCGAGCATCTCGTCACAGCCCATGACGAGCTGCGCCTGTCGGTCAACGTGCTGCAGAGCACGTTCCGCAGCATGGCGGAAGCCGTGCTGGTAATCGACAAGGACAGCACCGTGCTGCTGTCAAATCCCGCGGCCGAGCGGATGCTGCTGCATCGCACCGGCATGAGCCTCAACAATCTCCGCTCGTTGTCGGACGTCTTCCACGGCGATGGCGTGACGCCGCTCAAGGCCAACGACCTGCCGTCTGTGCGCGTGCTGCGCGGCGACGAGTTCGAAGATCTCGAGATGATCGTCCGTCCGCTCAGCGGCAACAATGTGCGCCATCTGATGATCAGCGGCCGGCCGATGCGCGACGCGCAAGGCAACATCTCGGGCGCCGTGCTGGTCTATCACGACGCGACCTCGTCGCGCGAAACCGAGCGACAATTGTATCAGTCGCAAAAGCTCGACTCGATCGGCAAGCTCACCGGCGGCGTCGCGCACGACTTCAACAACATGCTGACCGTGATCTCCGGCAATACCGAGACGCTGGTGGCGAGCCTCAAGGATCAGCCCGAGCTGCAGCGCACCGCGCGCCTGATCGACGATGCAGCCGAACGCTGCGCCGAGCTGATCCAGCATTTGCTGGCGTTCGCGCGAAAACAGCCGCTGCAGCCGCGCGACGTCGAGATCAACGCCGCCATCGCGGACATCGCGAAGCTGCTGCGCCCGACGCTGGGCGAGCAGATCCAGATCGAGACCGTGCTGGAACAGGGACCGATGACCTCTCACATCGATCCGTCCCGCCTCACCAATGCCGTGCTCAACATGGCGATCAACGCCCGCGACGCCATGCCGAACGGTGGCAAGCTGTTGCTCGAGACCCATCGCGTCATGCTTGACGAGGCCTATGCGCAGGCCAATCCCGATGTCACGCCCGGCCCCTATGTCATGCTCGCCGTCAGCGATACCGGCAGCGGCATGCCACAGGGCGTCCAGGACCTGGCGTTCGAACCGTTCTTCACCACCAAGGAGGTGGGCAAGGGCTCAGGCCTCGGTCTCTCCATGGTCTACGGCTTCGTCAAGCAGTCCGGCGGCCACATCAAGATCTACAGCGAAGAAGGCCACGGCACCACGATCAAGCTCTATCTGCCGCCGGGTGAAGGCACGGCTGAAACGGCGGCCTCACTTGCGCCGCAGGCCGAAGGCGGCGCCGAGACGATTTTCGTTGTCGAGGACGACAATCTGGTGCGCACCTTCGTCACCGCGCAGCTCCAGAGCCTCGGCTACAAGACGGTCGCCGCCGGCGACAGCAAGGCCGCGCTGCAGATGATCGAGGCCGGTCAGGCCTTCGACCTGCTCTTCACCGACGTCGTCATCCCCGGCGGCATGAGCGGCCGCGATCTCGCCGACGAGATCGCCAGACGCAGGCCGGGTGTAAAGGTGCTCTACACCTCCGGCTACACCGACAACGCGATCGTCCACCACGGCAAGCTCGACGACGGCGTGATGCTGCTGACCAAACCCTACCGCCGCAACCAGCTCGCCGAGATGATCCGGAAGGCGCTTGGCGGCGGGATGGCGGCGTCTTAGGGCGCAGGTGCAAACCACCCTGCCCGCGCATCCTCAATCCGGCATCACAACCCGGCCCTGCTCGACGAAGATCTTGTCGCCCTCGGACGGGGCGGCCGAGATTGAGGGCACGTTCGCGGGCTCAAGCATGGGAGCCTTG
>Ga0105237_10009159_pt1 | contig 10636 bp, 10 predicted proteins | sample KBSC24metaG_FD_81520 | JGI IMG/M metagenome (GOLD analysis project Ga0105237, IMG submission 81520) | Corn rhizosphere microbial communities from Kellogg Biological Station, Michigan, USA - KBS C2-4 metaG | ecosystem: Host-associated > Plants > Roots > Rhizosphere > Soil | place: Michigan, USA... | reverse complement strand
TGACAGCGCATCCAAACGTACTGCAACTAGAGGGGACCATTTCGGATCAATTGACGGCATAGGGTGCTCGTTGAAAATGTAATTTGGAGCTGTGGCATTGTGTAAGTCACCCAGTATCATTGCCTCGAGCTGGAGCACCTCCGAAGTCTGAAGAATGCTGCGCACGAGGCGCCACTGCGCCGAATTTCATTGACATTTCTTCCCAGCCATACTCGGCTTGAGTGCCACTACCTCAGCAGTTCTGACCACAATCTGCCCATCCGGCTCCTCGAATCCCTGCTTCAAAATTGGCGTGCCCATCTCATCTGCTCAATCGGGCAGCGGCAACATCTACTTCCAAATCTCGGCGTCAACATCCGTATCCTGGGTTGCGCTGGCAACAGGCTCGACCATGACTAACTCGAACATGTTCCTCCTGTATCAAGACGGTGCTGGGAACGTGACCCTCTCGCCGCGCAGATTGCAAGCGCCGCCTCCAGCCCCGGAGGGAAGCCTCCACGCAATGCCAACTGAAGACATTGGCAGTACGGCAGCGCGACTCACGCTGCTCGCTGGATCTGGCGTTGACGGGGACACCATAACCGCCAACATCATGTGTTCCAACTGCCAGAGCTGGGAAAACGGGCAGATGGTGTTGTCGAGCACGGACACGGACTGGGTTTACGCAAGGAAGAAAGGTAGCTCGCTAGACACAACCGACAGAAACGCCATGATTTATCAACACGACACTTTTGGTGGCTTTGCTCTAGATCTCACCAAAGCTACCATTGCGTCCGACGCCAATCCGTTTGTCGCCCGGGACCTGAGTCCGGCGATGACGGCAGCGATAGTGGACCTGATGCCACGTCCGGAGGGTTTAGTGTGAACGCACGCAGCACGGCCTTCGTCTCCGGCGTGGTAATGAGCGTCTTCGTTACCTTTATCATCTCTCACCCCCTCAGATGATCTCCAAGAACCGTGGACGGGCAAACAAACCGGTATAGAAACCATGCAGGTTTATAAAGTGCTTCAACAACAAGTCATGATCTGTGCTGCGGATAGAATGGTGTCGCATCTAGTGCGGGAATGCTCTCTCGCAAGTGCCTGCGTCAGAACATGATTGACACTGTCGGAAGACTGCGAAATCCAGGATCCATACCCCGTCAAAGTGGAGCCAAAAAATGCGGGCCGACATGCCATTCTGTGTGTGTGGGTGGACAGCACCTTGAGTGTATGGAAGGGGAGAAGTTCAAAGCGAAGGTGTTGGGATCAATTGTATATTTAATCCATGAAAACGTGAAGCGAGTTGATTAATACCTAGGTACATAAGTTTGGGGTGGTGCGGTGCCAAGGCCTTGATGATGGCTTTTGCGGAGGTAGTGTATTTAAGTCCTGTTCGTACAAGTTGTACCGTTGTCTTCTGGATCTCTATCCTGGCGTAGCCTCTAACCTCCTCTCTACTACTGATTCCGAGACGTGTCTGAAAGCACTCGCTACGCAAGTCTCAATGCTTGCAACTGTACATTTCCCTCATGGATTTACAATTTGTTGTCCTTTCCGGAGAGTCACTCCGACCGAATGCTTCCACAAGGACCGCGATCAAGGCACACGTTATGCGTAGATACAGATACAACCAGAGACAGATGCGGCTACAGCAGACGAAGCAGACAAGAGGCTCTGAATTTGATTGCTATGCTCAACTGACCCTTCCCTCAGCTCATACCGCAAGAGAGTCTCACTCTACTACCAAGGAGCCGCCGAGCTCGTCTTCTTCGTCCAACGGTTTGTTGGACCTTGTGGCATGGCCTCAAGAAGGCGAATTCCTAGTGGATGAATTTTATTCTTTTGATCAGCTGAACCCTCCGTATCTACCGAAGTCGATCTCTTCATGCCAATTTGACCCCTTCAGTACGCTTCCCGTGGCGTTGACCCCCCGGCTATCAGCATTACTCTACCAGGGTGAGTCGCACATCGAATCAATCGGCATTTGAATGTTCTACAACAGATGCTGGTCTAATCTAAGCCAGGTCTTGCGAACGAAGTTCGCACTTCAGTCCATGCAGATCTAAACGGTTCTTTCCAGTCCTGTTGCTTGACCGATGCGGGTTGGATATATATCACTCTCAGTCACGCAGCCAGCCGCTTTCTACCACTGGAAGGCAGCGACAGCTGTGAGAGCATATTTTATAATTCGCAATCTGTTTCTGCCGTCAATTCTGCTTTATCCCTCGGCACGGTAACGGATGCAACAATCGCCACCGTCTCATGTCTAGTCAATCTAGAGGTTTGGACTTTACCCCCTGTTGACTTTCAAATCGCTTACCCTCTGGTCAGAGTTTGAATGGATCAAAATCTAGTGCCATCATTCACACGTCTGGGTTACAGCGCATGATTCAACTTAAAGGCGGACTTGGAGAGCTCGGCCTAGATGGCGTTCTCCAACGCATGGCTTTATGGTATGGCTGCTAAAGCGCGTTATTCTATTGCCGTTGACAAGGGTACAGGTCAGACCTGCTTGCAAGTATCAGACTGGAAAAGGAACCCTCCTTTCCGTTGCAGAATCTTACTCAAAAACTTGCACCTTTGGCTGCGTTTGCGCCATCTCCTTCACTCTCCTCTCACTCCTATCTACTTGAGAACAGCATTCAATTATCCTCCTTTGCTGCAAGAGAAAACGGTTTGGATCTTTCAAACATGTTCAAGAGGCTCCATGAACTTGGAACGTTTTTGAATGTGACTCATTCTGATGCAATGCTTTGCTATGCCTCGTACCCTGATCGTGTCTATACGATTGAACACAGTATTCTTACCCTGTTAGAAAGAGTATCTATGCGACCTTGTAGCCCTGTCGGCATTGGCGTCATGAAGACCTTTCTCATTGCTGGACTCTTATACATTTATACCAATCTTCGACAAACACCCGTCGGCCATGGAATGCGAAGGAGACTAGCAACAAGAATCAAGAAATGTCACGAGCAGAACCCAGAAAGCCACTCATTGATGGCCACAGAGATGCTTGCGGAAACCCTTTGGACGATGCTTCTTGCAGGAACAGTAACATCCCAGCAACGCTTACTCCATTCTGACAATCAATGGTTTGCCTCTTTAATCAAGAAAATCTGTCTTGGAAATTGTCTACGGACCTGGAATGAGGTTGAAACTTTCTGTGCGTGTATGCCTGTGCTAGAAGCTTCATTTGCTTCAAGTTATAAGGAATACTGGCAGAGTTGCCTAGCATGAGAAGAATGTGGAGATGGTTCGCTTTCTCGAACAACGATGATCTCGCGATAAACTTCGAGCTTAAATCGTCTCCGCGCGATCATTCAAAAATCCAATCATGGCAATCGGTGTGCCACAAAGCATCGTTCCTCATGGCCTCGGACCAAGTGTTGCCACAAGCCTACCAGGCGTTACTGTCTGAAAACATTGCCAGGACCAGCATGGTTGGGAAGGATTCTACTGTACCTTTTCAATCCTTCCTCTAAAACATCTCTTTCCTGGCTGAACACTAGCCTGAAATATCCAGGGTGATCGAAGTGCTCCTCGCAAGGATGCAGTCCGACTCCAGCATCAAGCAGGCGCTGAGCAAGGCCATACTCACTCATATTCGGCCCACCTTCCTCAGGTTGCCGGAGCCATGGTCCCAGATTGATGAAGAGAAAAAATCCGGCGCTCCTGACCTAGAAGTTAACCCTCGAGAGTGGCATGCTTTGAGAGGATTGCCGAGGAGCGCCACTTATGGTTTGGAACTCACCCTTTGGCTTCGTGCCTGATCCCTGCCTTTTGCAGGCGCTGGATTGTGTACTTGCGAGCATCACTCAACCTCTCGCGAGAAAGCTTGATGAAATGATCAACAAAAGCATGATCTTCAAGTATGGTGGTACCGATGGCGACCGATGGTCCCGAGGGACTGTGAAATCTAACATTACTTGCCATTGCTTTGCGCAGCAGTACATTCTGGGTAATCAGGCAGCCCAGGCGAAGACCAGCGGCTGCAAAATCCTGGTTTTCCACCCTTAACCTTCCGGCATCTGCAAAGTATCGCAACATGACTTACTTTACTCATGCCGTATAAAATATGCCAACGATCAACATCAATAATGCCGGCGGTTTCGATTGATAATAGTGATCGAAAAGGGAGAGCATCTTCTTCGCCAGTGTGATACACCGACATTCCATATACTTCGTCACTTACCAGATGGATCGCGTTACGTTGGCAGAACCGACAAAGTTCAACGAGGGTTGATTCTGGATAACATCGTCCTGGCGGTCGTCATTGCCCCAATTCTCTCATGAATGTTCAGCGGTCTCACCTGAAGGATTATGGGGATTGACGATCAGCAGAGCTTTGACCTTGCCACTTGGCGATGCATAATTCTCAAGTGCCGACTGCAATCTCGGTATCACTTCCAATGAAAAAGGATCAATTCCAGAGCAGTCAGCATAAACGATACTGAGACCGTCGGTGTTACCAAAGTCAAGCTCAAAGCGGCCATAAATTGGCCTAGCGACCAATATCCCATCTCCAGGATCTCCGAGAGCATTGCCCAGCATCTCATGTATTGCTGTCAGAGCCGAAGCGGTTATGATTTGGCTAGCCTCAACACGCTGGATTGGGTTAAAGAAGCGATTGAGATGCTGAGCCATAGCAACAGGAAACTTGGGCCCGCCCATGGTACTGAAACCATAGGTGTAAGCGTCGTCTGGTATCGTTACCTGCGACAAACATGAACACATTCAATCTTCTCGAAACCTCGCGAAATCCAGCCCCGTAGTTGGCTTACATTCTTTCGGATATATGCTCCTAGTTCTTCTTTAACAAGACTCTAGGGAAGGTTAGCTATGTATGCTCCACAAGCTCCTACATGACCAGTACATTCTCAGCTAGAGCCAAAGATATGACTCCGTCCGGGTTCTTGTGTGCGTCATAGCGGTTTCCACCCCCAGGAGCAAACCGCCAGGGAATGTCCTGGCTCTCTGCGCTTCTTTGACCACGTCGAGATAACATGATGTCGGCTAGAATATCAACGTAAGATCTTGAAATTGTCTATGCTATTCGAGTCACTTGAGAAACAAAAGCGACTCTCTTGCGAAGGGAAGCGAAGTCGTGTTTATGTTGAACTCAAGAAAACATGGAGCAAACGGTACAAGGCTACTGTCCATTCCACGTTATATATTTTCGGCGGAATCAGCCCAAGGCAGCCACGGACTGGGGGATGACTCAAGCATGTGTCTGCGAAGATATCCACCCGGCATCCACCCGATATTCCATGCAAGAATCTGGGAATGACGAGGATGTTTGCTCTTTGTGAAAGCAGCCCAATAGATAACAACAGAAATAGAATTGCCTTGATATGAGATGACAATGGAAGGGGAAATACTGCTTAGATTGGTACGCGAACGACACCCCTACGTCTTGCTGTGGAGTCTTCTCGGATGAAGATCGAGAGTTGAACACTGCAATGAGGTATCCTGCTCGCAGGACGATGTTCAGCCAGGGTGACGCGATATTGACTAACTATTTATGGACATTGCTCTAACCGCGCTAATGGAGACTAGACGATCACGTGAGATATGCGAATACCTCGGAAACCACTAGTATTCGGATCCAGAAGAACTGTAGTTGAATCAGGGAATTACTATTATCGAGGACTTTGGAAAACTGAGAATCGAGTATGGAGCACTCAGCGGCCATCCCGGAGGTCTCCAAGCATCAGGTTTAGTTCTTGTGGAAAGCTCAAGGAGTTCGACGGTTTCGTTTTGCCAAGATCTGGGACCACCCAGGGACTACGGAGGGGTGCGGAGTCGTTGGACAGCTGCTTAGGTAATACTGGTCTTTTCTTCTGGTAGGCGTGTGGAAGCCGATCATATTACTCCAGGACCTGCTATCCTTTTGAGACATACCACCCAATCATTGATAATTTTAATTGCACGCAATCCTCAAAGCAAATTCCCGCTGTTGCGGCGCCGAATTTGCTCTCTGACAAGCAAGGCCTCCTTGTACGGGAACTTCACGGAACTGCCCATCAAACCCGAATTTCTCAAACTGGCAGAGGGCTTTCGAGAAGTCCGGTGGCAATCCTTCTAATTATCTGGAGTCTTGGGGGGGATACACCGTTCTAGACAGTCTGGTCGGGATGCTATGAGATCCGTTCCTGTATAGTTCTTCCAAAGAGGATCAATTCTTTTTCGCCATCATGGCAGTCCCGATATCCAGTCTGCTGGCCAATGGTGCGGCGACGGAGCCACGCGATCGCTGGTAAGAAGTTCCCTTTTTTTTAAAGAAAAAAAAAATCGTACTTTCTCTTACTTACAATGTAATATAAGGACTTACCTCGACAAAGTACTGTCAACGACATCACCATATGCAGGAGAAGAGTTTGTGCCCGGTGAAGAGACCATCAATGCGCTTGAGACATCCACGGTTCTGGTGATCGGTGCTGGCGGCCTGGGATGTGAAATCTTAAAAAACCTAGCATTGTCTGGCTTCAAAGATATCCACGTCATTGACATGGACACCATTGATGTGTCAAACCTGAATCGACAATTCCTTTTTCGTCAGGCAGATGTTGGAAAATCAAAGGCCGAAGTGGCGGCGGCTTTCGTAGAGAAGCGTGTCCCGGGCGTTAAGATCACACCCTACAACGGCAAGATTCAAGACAAAGACGAAGATTATTATATGCAATTCAAGCTAGTGGTATGCGGGCTGGACAGTATCGAAGCTCGACGGTGGATCAATGCAACACTCGTTGACATGGTTGACATGGAGAATCCCGAATCGCTCAAACCCCTTATTGATGGCGGAACAGAAGGCTTCAAAGGTCAAGCTCGTGTCATTCTACCGTCTCTAACATCATGCATTGAATGCCAATTGTCTATGCACGCTCCTCGTGCCGCCGTGCCTCTCTGTACGCTAGCCACTATCCCTCGGCAACCTCAGCACTGTATCGAATGGGCTCACATCATTGCTTGGGAAGAGGAGCGAAAGGGCGATACTCTCGATACTGATGATCCGGAACACATCACCTGGCTCTACACCCAAGCTCTCGCCCGTGCCAAGGAATTCAACATCCCGGGTGTTACATACTCCATGACCCAAGGTGTGGTCAAAAACATCATACCAGCAATCGCAAGCACCAATGCCATCATCGCCGCCTCATGCTGCAATGAAGCACTCAAGATCGCCACATCCTGTGCACCCTTTCTCGAGAACTACATGATGTACACAGGCGACTCTAACGAAGCAGGCCTCTACACGTATACTTTTGCAGCTGAGAAGAAGGACGACTGTCCGGTGTGTGGGAACCTGGCGCAGAACATGACCGTCGATCCAGAGAGTACGCTCGAAGACTTCCTAGCCGGTTTGGCTGAGCGGGCTGAAGCACAATTGAAGAAACCGAGCATTCGCACTGAAGCGAAGACGCTCTACGTGCAAGCGCCGAAGAGTTTGGAAGAGCAGACGAGGCCGAATTTGGCGAAGAAGCTGAGGGACTTGGTGAGCGACGGCGAGGAGGTGGGAGTGTCCGACCTGGCGTTTCAAATCTCGTTCAAATTCCGATTGGTGTTCAAGTGACATTGGGATGGACGTACTTCGGTTTCGTAGCACAGAAATGCATGGGGAAGCGATGTGAGAAGAGAGCATCTGCATCAGCCCGCTTAGAAGGTCCGTGGGGAATAGACTTTTTCTCGATCTTGCAATCTGAGGTATTTAGAAATCTTGCGATGAAAGAAACGACCAACACCTTACAATTCTGAAAGTCCATTACCAGTAAGTGCATCACATCGTCAAGGTTTTCGCTAGCATCTCGTCCGAGGCGTGAGGCACTGGAACACTTTATACCGTTTCTTCGTTCATCTCTCCATTGCATCCACAGCCCGAAGCAATCTCTGGGCCTTGTACTTGAGCACATTGACACTCTCAAGAAACAGCATGTCGCTGGGGAACTGGCCGGTGCTCTCGACATTGAAGATGAAATGGTCCTGAACCCTCCCGAGCTTGACCTTATCCTTGAACTCATCGTGGCGTAAGACCTCTCGTGAGACGGTATCCCTCATGGCGTCCTTGACGACGGCCTTCTCATCGCCCTGACGACCCCTATATGCGGGATCTGCGCCCTCAGCCTCGGAGGGAGTGACACGCTCAAGGTCGATGACACCTGGCGGGAAGCATTTCTGGAACTTCTTGGCCTCGAGCCCTAGGATGGGTTTCGTGATCGTGATGGTCGGCAATAGACGGTAGGTCGCGGTTGCGACGGGACTGAACTTCGCGTGGTCGGCGCCGATGCCCAAATGTGCGTGCAAGATCATGCTGAGTTCTTGACCCGGGCGCATTTTCACGATTAGGATGTCTGGGCTGACGGGTTCGATGGGGCCGTCCTTGAAGTACTGTTCCTGTAGTCCCGTGGGCTGCCATTGGATATGTCGTGAGTAGATGCTGCTGTTAATGTATTTCTCTTCTGGGTCCGTTGCGTTCTTGTCTGCGTTTGGGTTCCGCTCGCATTTCACCTTGAGATGTAATACGACCGTGTTGTAATCTGTGCGCTCCATGCCTTCGAAACCGATCTCTGGGTTGGCTTCAATAAACCACTTGAGCCACTTTAGACCTTCAACATTGCCCTTCAATGGAACGAGACCCAGTCGGTGTGCAAGGACTTCATCTGCGATGACTGAGGTATTGTTTTCGACGTAAACTTTTTCGATGGCCAGCGTGGGGACTTCAGCGAGGAGAATGCGCCGGAACGCATTGGCTATGGAGGCGTCGAGGCCCACGAGTGAGAAAGTTGCTTCATGCTCTTCATTCTGGTGGAATTGAACTTGGAACCTGTCTCGGAAGTTCTCGAGCGACCATGAAAGATCTTCTCCTGCGTGGTGGCCTGGGAAATCGGTGCCAGTTATGTTCGTCACAGTCTCCGCGTTGATGCCGACAACCTGCAGGGTCTTACTCAGTACTCATCTATGCAAAAACAAGGGCGTTTCAATTACCTTCCGGCGGTCTAGGCTATCCTGTGAGGGCTTAATTGGAGCCATCTTGCCCTGTTGGATTGCTATGGTACAACCATCGAGGTTGTGCTGCAAAAAAAGTTTAGGAATGGTTCGCGGGCCTTTTTTGGAGAAGTTTGGATTAACTCCGAGTGCTCACCTCAAGAGGGTAGGTAAACCGAATGGAAGTCGCCTCCAAATGTAGTTAGTACTTTTATTACTTAGAGTCCTCCGGGGTGTTCAAGTCTCGGCTTGCGCCTTACCCAAGTCTACCCCTCGACGTACCCTTTACAATGCCATGTTGAGATACGGAGTACGGAGTACCACTTAAGACATGGTCAGAATTCTCGTCGATTTCTGCTAGTCGGATTTTCTTTTTCGACTTTGAAGTCAATTTTTCGTGATGAAACTCAACACCTGTACCACCAAACCATTCGCATGATTGCTGACAAAACGTGCTGGTAGGAAATGTGCATATCTGCTTGTGAACCAGGCCTCGAAATTCAGATAATGCATGTTGAGATGTAACTCCCAGGGCCTCGGCCCTGTCGCAAGAGCAAATCCATCAGGCTGCAAGCATATCTGAATTTTGTGCTCAATGGAAGCCCGGCGACCCTTGACTTCCCGTCGCAACGATTTCCCTCCTTCGTATCCAAAGCAATGTGATTGGTCAAAACGGCCCCAGTTGCTTCAGCAGCCTCCTGCGGATGTGATGATTGCTCTAATCTATCGATTCTCCTAAGTCCGTCGGAGACGGTGATTCGGAGCAGAAGCTTCCTACCTTCCTAGGTCTGCCTAATGGAATGAGGATATAAAAGGGATTCACTTGCTCTTGACATGTTGTCGGGCCATTGTATCCATCTTGTCAAGAAAAGTCACACTTAATCAAACCGCATCAACGCACAAATCTGTCTTTAACATCATGCGCGTGTTCGTTACTGGGGCCACAGGCTTTATAGGCTCTGCAGTTGTGAAAGAGCTGCTCAACGCTGGTCATCAGGTCCTTGGTTTAGCACGCTCAGAGCAAGGCGCCGAGGCGCTGATTGCTGCTGGAGCTGAGGTACAGCGGGGCTCCCTGGATGATTTAGACAGTCTCAAGAAAGGTGCCACTGCATCAGATGCTGTTATACACCTCGCGTCCATCCACGACTTTTCCGACTATGCGGGAAATTGTGCAAAGGACAGAATGGCCATCGAAGCAATCGGAGATGCATTGGCTGGAACCGATCGCCCTTTCATCATAACTGGCGGCACACTTCTGCTCCCCTCCGGTCAGCTTGCTTCAGAAGACACTCCCCCGGATCTCAACAGGCCGAATGCGATTCGTGGTGTTGCTGAACAAGTAGCACTCTCTTTTGTCCCGAAGGGTGTACGAGTGTCAATCATACGGCTACCACCGACAAATCATGGTGAAGGTGACCATGGATTCATTGCAGAGTTGGCTAGAGTAGCCAAATCCACAGGCGTTTCAGCATATCCTGGAGATGGGCTGAATCGGTGGGCTGCAACTCATCGCTTAGACACGGCAAAGTTATATCTGCTCGCATTGGAGAAGGGCACAGCTGGCTCTATATTTCACGCTGTCGCAGAGGAAGGTATTCCGATCAAGGAGATTGCCGAAGCCATTGGGAAAAAGCTGGGTATCCCGACTGCGAGTAAGACCGCAGAACACTTTGGA
>Ga0105237_10009158_pt1 | contig 10636 bp, 9 predicted proteins | sample KBSC24metaG_FD_81520 | JGI IMG/M metagenome (GOLD analysis project Ga0105237, IMG submission 81520) | Corn rhizosphere microbial communities from Kellogg Biological Station, Michigan, USA - KBS C2-4 metaG | ecosystem: Host-associated > Plants > Roots > Rhizosphere > Soil | place: Michigan, USA... | reverse complement strand
GTACGCGGCGAAAGGTCGACCCCCGACTCATGCAGGCGATTTCCGTATGGCCTTACGCCTTCCCTTGCGCCACTGTTGATGCAAAACCCGTTCCGATTTGGGCGGATTTGGCGCAAGTATCGTGTTTTTCGATCGGCGGGCCCCACCAAAAATTGAACGGTAACGGAACGAAGCGCGTGAGTCGCGGACCAGACTTTGCCCGGACACATCGGTACCGCCTGGCGTGCGAGATCGGGCGGAGCCGTCATTGTGCCGCGCGGCCAGAGACGCGGCGCGTTATTTCTTTTCCATCACACATTGCAGCGGATGCTGGTGCTTGCGTGCGAAATCCATCACCTGCGTCACCTTGGTCTCGGCAATTTCGTAGGTGAACACGCCGCACTCGCCGATGCCGTGGTGATGGACATGAAGCATGATCTTGGTGGCCGCTTCGACGTCCTTCTGGAAGAACTTCTCGAGCACCAGAACCACAAACTCCATCGGCGTGTAGTCGTCGTTGAGGATCAGCACGCGATAAAGGTTGGGCCGCTTGGTCTTCGGCTTGACCTTGGTAATCACGGACGTCGCCGGTCCGCTCGGCGTTCCCGGGCGGTTTTCGTCGTTGCCCATCCGGGGCATGGACGTGGCCGACGCCGCGATGATTGGAGGATCAATTCTCAAGGTTATCTGCGACATTGCACGAGCGTTCGATATTCCAGCGGAGACATCGGACAGCAGCCAAGCGAACCTCTCCCGCCAGAGCCATCGCGGCTGCAAGACAGAGCTTTCCAGATCGTCATTCCCAGCCAGTCGCCCCCGTCCTTTTCGATGGAAATATGGGTCAGTCCCCGCCTTCCCGCAAGCGCCGTACGCCTGAACGCCGTCCGGACGGTGAGCGCAGGTCCGCTCCGACTGTATTCCGGCACATTAATCAATTTGGGGCACTTTGACAAAAATGATCCGGCTCCGTTCAGCGGCTGTTGACTTTGGAGCGGTTTCTACCGCCCGGCCGCGCATCCTGCGCGGCATTTGAGCCTTTTTCTCTGGTCCGATTTACCAGCTGTTGAGGCCAGGAAACTGCAATGGCGGCGCAATCCAGCTGAGGGACCGTCATGCCCGTTGCTTCCCGTGGCCATTATATCTGCTCGATCGCGCGCCGCTTCGCGGCAGCGCAAGAAGGCAATGTCGCGGTCATTTTTGCGTTCGCGATCATCCCGGTTCTGGCCTTTGTGGGCGCGGCGCTCGACTACAGCCGGACCAATACGGCGCGATCGTCGATGCAGACCGCGCTCGATTCGACCGCGCTGATGCTCTCCCGCGATCTGTCGCAGGGTACCATCACCACCTCCCAGGTCGGTTCCAAGGCCACCAGCTATTTCACCGGGCTCTACAACAACAAAGACGCCGCCAACGTCTCCGTCACCGCCTCCTACACACCTGGAACCAGCACCTCGGGATCGACCGTGGTCGTCAACGGGGCGGGCTCCGTCACGACCCAGTTCATGGGAGTTGCCGGGGTGCCCAACATGAACTTCGGTGCCAGTGCGACGTCGACCTGGGGCTCGAATTTGCTTCGCGTGGCGCTCGTGCTCGACAACACCGGGTCGATGGCCAGCAGCAACAAGATCGGAGCGCTCCAGACCGCCGCCAAGAATCTCGTCACCCAGCTTTCCGCCCTGGCTCAGAACAATGGCGACGTCATGATCTCGGTCGTGCCGTTCGAGATCGACGTCAATGTCGGCACCTCGAACGTCAATGCGAGCTGGCTGCGCTGGGACAGCTGGGATCCGTCGAACTACCCGAACTCCTGGTATCCGTACGACACCTGGTGTAGCGGCGGCTATTGGATGACCATGGCGCAGTGCCAGGGGCATGGCTACACTTGGAACCACACGGTCGGCACCCCAAGCCATTCGCAATGGAACGGCTGCGTGACCGACCGCGATCAAAACTATGATGCGGATGCGACCGCGCCCACCGGCAAGTCCACCTATTTCGTCGCCGATCAGGATCAGTCCTGCCCCGCGGCCGCAATTCAGCCGCTGACCTACAATTGGACGGCCGTCAACAGCGCAATCAACGCGATGTCACCTGGCGGCGCCACCAATCAAACGGTGGGATTGCAATGGGGATGGCTTTCGCTGCTGCAACAGGATCCGCTCAACGCACCCGCGGAAGCGACGGGCACCGGTTATCAGCACATCATCATTCTCTTTACCGACGGACTGAACACGGGCGACCGCTGGTACGGCGACTTTGGGAGCCAGAGCGCACAGGTCGACACACGGATGCGGACGCTGTGCGACAAGATCAAGGCGGGCGGCGTGACGATCTATACCGTGCAGATCGATACCGACGGCGCCGGCCAGTCGGCGGTTCTGCCCTATTGCGCCAGCGGAACGTCGAACTCCTTCATGCTGACCCAACCTGCCCAGATCGCGACGGCATTTTCGCAGATCGGCACGCAAATCGCGAAATTGCGTGTCGCGAAGTGACCTCCTTCGTCGGAGGACGAGACGTCAAGCGCGACGCAAAAGCCCGGCCATTTGGCCGGGCTTTTGGAACGAGAACATTCGCAGGACTGCCTGGGATGCGAATGTAAAAGATCGGCGTGCTCAGTTTGCAGTCGGCGAGAATTTCGAGACCAGCCCTTCCATCGGCTTGACGGCCTGCTTCGCGAGATCGCCATAAAGTCCTGCGATCTTCTGCGAATCGGCGATGAAGGTCTCGTAGGCCGAGCGAGCGAATTCAGCCTGCGCTTCGACGACCTTGTCGAGCGACTTGATGCCGGAGAGCTTCTCGACGAAGGCCTTGGTGTCTTCGAAGGACTTTTTGCCGTAATCGCCGTAGGCAGTTGCGATCGCCTGGAGACTGTTCTGCACGGTGGCAGCGGTATTGGCGACTTGCTCGAAGTGCTCTTTGCCGTAATTCTGAATGTCTTCGACCTTGAACATATTGGATTTCCTTTTCCCAGACTGTGCGCTGCCAGCAAGCTCCGGCTTCCGGACGCGAGACACGGCATAGTGCATCGCACAATAAAAGTCAAGGTTATTGTGCGTCGCACAAATTTGGCGATTCGTAGGATTCGGCGCGTTCGGGAAACGGTTGCTTAAGCTTTTGGAAACTCCCGGCACCTAACCTGATTCCCGGACTATCAGGCCTTCCCGGGTGGGAACAAATCCATTTGGGAACAAAACCTTAAACAGGTCGGCCGCGGCGGGCAGCAGGCAGGGATATGCCGGGATTGCTTGTTGCGGCAGGAAATGATCAACGGAAGTGGGCGGCACAATTTTGCCTCACGAACCAGCGATCAAGTCAGAAACTGGGACGGGGATTTTATGTTTCGTAAAAACTTGACGTCCTCGCGCTCGGTGCGGGTCGGCGTGATCGGACTGGTTGCAGTGGCTTCCGCGGTCGTGACAAGCGATGGCGCCGAAGCGCGGCGTTCCCACCATCGGCACCACGCCCATATCCGCCATACGCACGAGAGCTATAGCCCGGCGTTCTCCTCCATCATCGTCGACGGAAATTCCGGGGCGACTTTGACGGCGACCAACCCCGACGCCACCCGCCATCCCGCGTCGCTGGCCAAGATGATGACGCTCTATCTGCTGTTTCAGCGTCTGGATTCCGGCAAGATGAAGCTCGATACCGAGATGCCGGTATCGGAGCACGCCTCCGACCAGGATCCGACCAAGCTCGACCTGCGCCCGGGCCAAAGTATCCGGGTCGAGGATGCCATCAAGGGACTGGTCACGCGTTCCGCCAACGACGCCGCCGTCGTGATCGCCGAGGCGATCGGCGGCAGCGAAGACAATTTCGCCAAGATGATGACACGCACGGCGCACGAGCTCGGCATGAGCCGGACGCTGTATCGGAATGCATCGGGCCTTCCCAACGACGAACAGGTGACGACGGCGCGCGACCAGTCGATCCTGGGCCGCGCGCTGCAGGACCGGTTCCCGCGTTACTATCGCTATTTCTCGACAACGGCCTTCAACTTCCGTGGCCGGACGATCCGTGGCCACAATCACTTGCTCGGCAGCGTCGAGGGCGTCGACGGCATCAAGACCGGCTACACCCGCTCCTCCGGCTTCAACCTCGTGACCTCGATGCGCCGCGGCAACCGGCATCTGGTCGGGGTGGTCATGGGCGGTCGGAGCGGCAGTTCTCGCGATGCCACCATGCGAAGCCTGCTTGCGGAAAATCTGGAGAAGGCCGCAACCAAGCGCACCGTTGCCAGCATCAGTGAGCGCAACGCGTCCGAGACAAGCGCCGATGTTGCGGAGGCCGAGGGCGCCTCCCCGCCATCGACCCAGACGACCCAGGCTCAGGGAACTGTTCAAGTGGCCTCGGCCGACGGCGCCGCTGCAACGCCGGCCATGCGCTCTCCGCCTCCTGCCTCACAGCCGCTCTCGCTCGCCCTGGCAGCCGCGGCGGCGCCGGCAGGCAAACCGCGCTCGGAGCCAGCGCCGCTGACATCCGGCGTTATCCAGCCCCAGTCGCTCGCCGCGATGCCCGGCTCCACAGAGCCGATGAAGCCGGTCAAGGTGAAGACCCTGCAAGTCAAGGCAGGTGCAATGAAACTTGCGTCGGCCACGATGCCGCAAATTTCGCCGGCGATCGCGAGTTCGGTCCAATCCGCGCGGGCCGACATCCCGGAAAGCCCCAGCGGCGCTGCAAGGTCGGATGCCGACACTGCCAATGCGGCCCGGCTGCCCGAGACGGCTCGGCAGGAAGCGGCAAGAAGCGAACTTCCGCCCCAGCCGGCAGGGCATGGTACCGGAAACGGAATTCTTGGTGTGTTGCCGGCGTCCAGCCTGAACTCGCCGATCCCAAGCCAGGCCTCCACCAGTCAAGGCTCCGTCAGTCAGGCCATGGCTTACGCCGACCCGGCCTTGCGGGCGCTGCCGCAAGCCGCTCAGGACAACGGAGCCAGCAGGCCCGCGTCGCATAGCGGCTGGATCATTCAGGTGGGCGCGCTCGAAAGCGAGGGCGAAGCCCAACAGCGCATCGATGCCGCGCGCAATCAGGCCCACGGCCTGCTCAGCAAGGCGGACTCCTTCACCGAGCCGGTCGTCGCGAAAGGCGATCGCAAGCTCTACCGCGCACGGTTCGCCGGCCTGGAGCGCGATCAAGCCGAAGCGGTTTGCAAGACCCTGAAGCGCGCTGACATTTCCTGCATCACCATGCGCAACTGACACGCTCGATCTTCCAAGAATAATGCAAGCCCGCGCCACAAGCGCGGGCTTTTCGTTGTGCGGTCCCGAGAAGGCGGTTTTCCCTCGCGGTCGATGCCGGGGGCGTTTGCACGGGAAGATCGCGCCAGAGACAAAGTCATGACCCGATGCAGGCTCATCTGACCACTATCTCGCGTGGTGGTTCAGAGGTGTCTTCATCGTGGCGATGGCTGTGTTGCGAACTTCGGATTCCGGACACGAAGCGCGAAACAATTGGCTGACCTTGATGACGCAAACCTCTCGTCAAGAATTTGCAGCTAAATCTTTCCCTCAGGGAATGGTCGACCACGCCGGGAAACGGCGGGCGTCAGATGGAGCAGCACACGGAAGCTGCGCTCGGTTTGTAGCGTTTTTTGCCGGAGTTAGCTGTAATGCGTACGAAGCAAAGTATCCTTGGCCTCGTTTACCCGGGCGGCGAGATACGTCGAGCCCCCCTGGTCGGGATGCAATTTCTTCATCAGGGAACGGTGCGCCCGGGCGATGTCGTCGCGCCCCGCGCCGGGCTGCAGGCCAAGGATCTGATAGGCCTCCTCGTCCGTCATTTTGCCATTCGCCGCCGCGCGGCGCTGCCCCCCTGCCGCATCGCCCTGCGCGTGCTGACGCCAAGCGGGAAACCTGCGGTCCAGATAGCTTTCAAGTAAAGCAACGCTTTCCGCATCGAAGCCAGCGAACATCGCCGTCAATTGCGGCAGGTCGAATTGGTCGAGCGAACGACCTGCATCCGGACCGGCCACGATCTGGCCGGTCAGCACGCCACTGTCATGATCCAGCGTCATGTCCAGAAATTGCGATCGGACCCGCGAGCTCTGGCCCGCCGAGCGTTGCGCACCGGTGCCGAACAGCCCCCCGATCGCACCGAGATTTGGCATTCCGAACGGCGACCAGCCCAACAGCCCCGCGCCGACGATTCCGATCGGAATGGCAACCGCCAGTTCCCCCTTCAGACCGGTAAAGGCGGCGACCGCCAGCGCCACCACCCCGCCGGCGATCTTGACGGCGCGCGCTAGCACAGCCGGATTGGCCGCGCGAAACATCTGCAGCAGCGAGTAAAGAACGATGACGGCAACGGCACCAGCGATCAGGGTCGGCATGGCGTCAATATAGGATGGTTTGCGCCAAAAAGCATGCGGGTTGGCCCGGCATGCCAATCCCTCGCTGCGATCACGAAAAGCTCGTTGGCATCGCTGGCGCGAGGTCCCTACCCTGCGATTTGGATTGGCCGGTCACGGAGGGAGCCATGACGCCACCAGGCCTGACGACGCTTCCGAGCAGCCACACGGCGCGGGACACGATGAACCGCCTGGAGGCGGCGGTGAAGGCCGGGGGAATGACTGTGTTCGCCCGGATCGATCACGCAGCCGGCGCCGCTAACGTCGGAAGGTCGCTGCTCCCAACCGAGCTATTGATCTTCGGTAATGCCAATGCCGGTACGCCGCTGATGCAGTCCATCCGAACCATCGCGATCGACCTGCCGCTCAAGGCGCTGGTCTGGCAGGATCCGGCGGGGGCGACCTGGCTCTCCTACAATGATCCGGCGTGGCTCGCGACACGGCACGGACTGGACGGCACGACCGACGCCGTGATCACCAAGATGACCCGCGTCCTTGACGAAGTCGCAAGAGCCGCGACCGGCAACTAGGGCCTCATCTGCCCGAGCAGCCCAGCCGCGCCGCTTTCCCGCGCCGACAGCCGCATCAGCGCCTCGCGCCCACCCGCAGCATAGGCCGCGGCCGCGCGCAGCAACTGCCGCAACTGGGCAGCGGCTCCGGGGTCAAACCGACACCAGGCCCCGCCGGTCAGTCGGGCGATTTCGCGGAAGGCCTGCTCTGCAGCCGCATCTAGCCCTTCCTGGAACATGAAGACCGGTACCTTGAGCATGCCGAGTTCGCCAGCTCTCGCGCAGAGATCATCGACGCTTTCTTCCATGGCATCGCCCACGAACACCACCGCGCGGACACCCGAGGCCGTCGCTTCGCGGCGCGCCTCCGACAGGACCTTCCCGATTTGTGTATTGCCGCCGCGGCAATCGATCTTGGCCATGAGTCGGGCGAGTTTGGCGCTATCGGAGATCCAGCCCGAGGCCCGACACTCGGCGAGACCGCGGTAATAGACCAGCCGGATGTCGAGGCTGCCCAGCGCGGCGGCCTCGCGGAACATGTCCGCCTGCAGTGCGCAAGCCATATCCCAGGTCGGCTGCCGGCTCATCGTCGCATCGAGCGCGAAGATCAACCGGCCCCTTGCATCCACCGCATGGGGTGACATCGCCCGGGCCTTGGCGACGAAGGCCGCGATGTCGTCCGCCGTCGACGCCTTGCTTTGCGGCAGGGACCCCGCCTGGCCTGCCTTGGCGGCCGAGGTCACGTCGGTTGATCTGGTCTTGGATGGATCGCCGGACATGGGCGCTCGCAAGTTGCCGCGGTTGGAGAGGATTCAACGTGCGCTCCCGCAGCGTTCCGAGCTCTCATAGCGCGAGCGTCAAGTCCAACACTTCCATCCCGGATCTAATATTTGCCGGCGGCCGTTCAACTCCGACATTTGCAAAGACGCCGGCCTCAGGAAGACGCCAAACGACGGCACCCGGCCGTTCGCCTGATATGGCCTGCTTCAAAAACCATCAAGGCGCCGCAGCGAGCGGCGTGGGTGTCAATGTGTCAGGGGTTTGTTGCTGGCCTGTTTCGGAACCGGTGCATAGGGAGCAACGGGACCGGGATCCGCCAGCATCGGGCTGGCCTTGGTCTCGACCGGCGCAAGATCGCTGTCGCTATCGCTCAAGAACTTGTCCAGCATCGACTGGATCGAAGACTTTGCCTCTTCCGGGCCGGTGTCGCGCATGTCGTTGTGCTGAAAGCCGGTTTTGACGACGGTAATTCCCGCCTGGTCGCAAATTTCCTCACTCGGGATCACGCCCGGATCAGTCTTGAACTGCGGATCCTGGGAACGGAACGAGAGAGTCTTGAATTTGCCGTTGGTGATGAAGGGGACCCGCAGATTGTCGAGGGTGACGACCTTCTTGACCTCTTCCGGATATTGCTTGGCGAAATACATGGTGATGTCGCCGCCCATGGAATGTCCGACCACCGTCAGGTGGCCGTAGTCCGCGTTCGGCTGAACCTGACGCATTTGCGCGACTGCGAATTTGATATTGGCGACGCCGCGCTGAATCTGCACGAGACGCCCGACGAATGGCTCACCCACCTTGGTCACCATCGGCGGATCGGTCGGCAGATCATGCTGGATGCTGATCACTTCGTAGCCGCGCGCGGCGAACACGTTGGCGAGGAACGAGTATTCGGTAAACTTGACGGTGTTGCCGTGATTGAGGACGGCCACCGGCAGCTTGATCATGCCGGCGTCTGCCTGCATCTCCCGGTCGCGACGCACGGCAATGTCGACCTCGACCAGACGATTGTCACGCGCCGGATCATGGAACACGATCGTCTCATGTCGAATCGCCCATTTGCTCACGGTAAAATAGCCGAGAGTGACCAACGTGCCGACACAAACCAGAACCGCAATCCCACGCTTCATGATTGTCCTCTGAGCGTAACCGAGGCGACCTTCTCGGCAGGAATTTTGTCTTTTATATATGTCACGGTGGCGTGACAGAAAGCCCAAATGTTGTGTGTTGACCGCCTTTTCATTGTGCGGCGCCGCAACCCTTGAAGGATGCATGTTAAATTTGGGTTCCAAGGAGCCCGCACACATGCGGGACAAACCGGAAACGTCAGCCGGATTGGTTACGGAAGTTGGGACGAGGTAGGGTAATACTTCTCGATCAAGCGCTGACGATGTCGTGCAGCTCGAGCGGCTTGTCGACCTGGCTAAACCATTCGGCCCGATTGGCGGCGCGGCGGCGGCCCCGCTCATCCAGCGGCAGGTTGAGCCGGCGCAGCAAACCGGTGACCTCTTCCCGGGCGGTGACATGGCCGAGATTCGGACGCGTGCCGAGCGTGATTTCGTCAATGTCATCCAGCGCGGTCAATCCGCGCGGAAAGAACTCCCGGTAAACCACGCGCTCGGCAAACCCGTCGATCGAGCGGAAGCCGAGGCGGAATGACAGTTCGTTGAGACCCTCGGCCACCAACTGCTTGTTACGCGAACCGAGCATCGACAACCGGTTGCGCACGACAATCCAGTCCGTCGAGGCGCCATCGAGTTGACGACGCCGCCGCCGGCTATCCCGTACCATCTCCGCATAGTGGCTTTCGCCAGTCACGGCGTATGTCGCCGGGTCGACCTTTCCCAACACGTCGAAATCCAGGAAACTGTCATTGATCGGCGTGACCAGCGTATCCGCCATCGAATGCGCTAGTCGCATCAGGTAGCTGTCGTTCCCGGGAGTATCGATCACGATGAAATCGAAGGTGCGCTCGACCGCGCCGACCGCCTCCATGAACTGCTGAAATTCGGATCTTTCGTTCTCGGCGATCTGCATCGTCTCGCCGAGCTTGATGCAATAATGCATCGGCAACTCGAGATTGAGGCCGGTGCGACGCGCCCAGGCACTTCGATTGTTGATATAGTGGGTAAAACTCTGCTGGCGACAATCAAGGTCGATGGTCGCGACGCGCTGACCGGCTTTCATCAAGGCAACGGCAATATGCAGCGCGGTCGTGGATTTTCCCGACCCGCCCTTCTCGTTGCCCAGCACAACCACATGCGCTGAACCTGATTGACCTTGGCTCGTCTGCACCAGCATGCTTCGACCCTTTGGAATATCTTTCAGTTACGCTGTCTGCGCGGTCAAGAGAAATGCGGGCTCGCTCACTTAATTCGATCGGAGTGTGCTTTAATCATGAATCCAACAACCACCGCGACGAAGGTGAATGCCAATGATGCGTGTCCACGACAATCTTCATGAGTCGGCGCACGCTTGACGCCGTGGCATCGATTTGGCGCAGCGAAGCGCACGCCTCGATGCCCGCACGATGATGGCCGCCCGCCTCCGGCCAATCGAGTCGGGATGTCGGAGGTTCCACCGTCTCCGCTGCGCCGTTGGCGATCTTCATGAACCCGCTCGAGTTCGCACCATCGATGCGTTCTTTATCCGCTTACCTGGAAGGCCGATGCCGACAACCTCTTCCCCGCGGTGCGATACGAAATCCTGACGGCACGACGATGTAACGGAGAGGTCTATCAACGCCCATCGTGCCGCACGGACGGCGACTGCAGGCACCGAGGATCGCTTTCGCCATGTGTCTTTGGCGACGTCGCGGCCGCACCCGGCGACTTCTTCACGCATGCCACTCGCGCTCTTCGGTGAAGAAGAGTTTTCCGACAATTGTGGGCGGTAGCGCGGATGGCGATTACCGCTGCAAGATTTCGCCCTCAACTACCGGACTCGGTCATATTGAGATATTGGCACCCGCTGATTCGCACAATCAGGGCGGATGCGGATTCTGGTCGCGGCGCGACCG
>Ga0105237_10009155_pt1 | contig 10638 bp, 8 predicted proteins | sample KBSC24metaG_FD_81520 | JGI IMG/M metagenome (GOLD analysis project Ga0105237, IMG submission 81520) | Corn rhizosphere microbial communities from Kellogg Biological Station, Michigan, USA - KBS C2-4 metaG | ecosystem: Host-associated > Plants > Roots > Rhizosphere > Soil | place: Michigan, USA... | reverse complement strand
GACCGCGAAGGCGAGTCGTTCGAGCAGCGCATTCGCAAATGGCTGGGAGATACTCAGGGCGAGTATGACGTGATGTTGGCCGTCCACTCCCTCCGCACGCCAGCCGAGTACCTGGCCAGCAGCGAGGAACGGTTGCGCGTCGAAGCCTCGGTCTGGCTCGATCTCTGGGAGCGCACCAATACTCGTGCCATGGTCTATGCGGCGTTGTTGATCGAGCGCCACGCCCAACCGCATCCGGCGATCACTCGCCGCGCCAAAGCGGGGCACGGTTACGACAGCTCGCACTTGGCCTGGCTGCTGGATTTTTTGAAGGCCCTTTACCGCCCCGGCCACATTGAAATGCTGCTGAGTGCGCGCCCTGTCGGCCGGCCCGAAAACGAACTGGTCATTCTGCAACGGTTGCGCGATGGCGCTTTCCGCGATGAAGAATTCCGGCTCGAAATTCCCGGACCTTTCGCGCTTTCGCTGCGATGCGAGGATTGGCTGCGGAAGGTGATTCCGGTCTGCAATGGACAGCGGACCTGGGCCGAAATTTTCGACTACGCCAAGAAGAACGAAATCATCCGCGAAGACCTCGCGATTGAAGAATTCGCCAAAGGACTGGGCGTGCTGGTCTCGCTCGGAGCCTTTAAATTGCCGGAATGAAAGGAGAAAGCTGCTAATTGTATGAAAAATCACATGTTGATTTTATCTGAAGGAGGCTAGTACCCGATAATTGGTCGCACTTCATCCGCGTTCTTTTGTTAGGTCGTATAATCCAACGAGGAACGAGGAAAGCTGATGGTTCCGGGAGAAAAACCCGTTCCAGCCGGCACCGGTTACAGACCGGCGCTATTTTTAGATGGGGGTAGGAAATGGCAAGAGAGAGCACCCAACATAAGCTTGATCGCGTTCGCTCACCACGAGTTCAAATCACATACGACGTTGAAATTGGCGACGCGATTGAATTGAAAGAATTACCGTTTGTTCTGGGGGTCCTGGGCGACTTCACCGGCATGCCGGAAGAACCGCTCGCCCGCCTCAAAGACCGTAAATTCGTCGAAGTCAATCCCGATAATTTCGACCAGGTATTGGAATCCATGAAGCCGCACCTGGCCTTCTCGGTGGAGAACAAGTTGAGCGAAGACCCGAATGCGGGCAACCTCAAAGTCGACTTGCACTTCAAGTCGCTCGATGATTTCGCTCCGGAGAATGTGGCGCGCCAGGTGAAGCCTTTGCGCGAACTACTGGAATTGCGGAGCCGGATGACGGACCTGCGCGGCAATTTGCAGGGTAACGACAAATTGGAAGAGCTGTTGCGCACGACAGTAGGCGACAAGGACAAGATGGCCCAATTGCGCAAGGAAATGAATATGCCGGAGGGATCCAATGAGTGAACCTCAACAGGGTTTAAAGGCGCAGGCGACCGAGACAACGACTGAGCAGGTCAGCCTGCTCGACCAGATCGTAGAGCAGGGCCGGTTGGCCCGCGACCCTGCCGCAAAAGAGCGCGGCAAGAACCTGGTACGGGAATTCGTGGCGCAGGTAATGGAAGGCGCCATGACGGTATCGAAAGATGCCGAGGCCATGATCACTGCGCGTATCGCGCAGATCGATCACTTGATCTCGATCCAGTTGAACGAAGTGCTGCACAACCAGGCCTTCCAGAAGTTGGAAGGTAGCTGGCGCGGTCTGAAGTATCTGATGGATCAGAGCGAAACCAGCGTGATGTTGAAGATTCGCGTCCTCAACGTCGGCAAGCGGGAATTGCTTCGCGACATGCAGCGTGCGCCCGAGTTCGACCAGAGCGCCCTCTTCAAGAAGATCTACGAAGAAGAGTACGGCGTCTTCGGTGGCGCTCCGTTCGCCGCCATGATCGGCGACTACGAATTCAGCAAGCATCCGGAAGATATCGAACTCCTCGAGAAGGTGTCGAACGTGGCGGCGGCGGCTCACGCCCCGTTCCTGTCGGCGGCTTCACCCGAGATGTTCAACATGGATAGCTACACGCAGATCGGGAATCCCCGCGACATCGGCAAGATTTTCGATACCACTGAGTATGCGAAGTGGAAGAGCTTCCGGCAGAGCGAAGATTCGCGCTATGTCGGCCTGACTCTGCCTCACGTGCTGACCCGCCTGCCTTACGGCAAGAACGGCGCTTCGGTAGACGGCTTCAATTACGAAGAGGGCGTGGACGGTACCGACCACACCAAATACCTGTGGAGCAACGCGGCCTATTGTCTGGGCGCGCGGTTGACGAATGCGTTCGCCCGATACGGCTGGTGCGCGGCAATTCGTGGTGTGGAAGGCGGCGGCCTGGTGGAAGGACTTCCAACCCACAACTTCACAACCGACGAAGGCGAAGTGGCGCTCAAGTGCCCTACTGAATCGCCGATCACCGATCGTCGTGAGAAGGAACTCGCCGACTGGGGCTTCATTCCGCTCGTGCACTGCAAGGATACCGACTACGCGGCATTCTTCAGCATTCAGTCCGCGCAGAAGGCGAAGCTTTACGATAAGGACGCGGCCAACGCCAACGCGCGCCTGTCAACGCAGTTGCCTTATATCATGGCGGTATCGCGCTTTGCGCATTACCTGAAGGCCATGATGCGGGACAAAATCGGCAGCTTCATGTCGCGTTCGGACTGCCAATTCTTCCTCAATCAATGGATCCAGAACTACGTCGCAGTCGGTGATGTGGGTCCCACGATTAAGGCGCAGAAGCCGCTTTCCGCTGCCAGCATCGAAGTGGCGGAAGTTCCCGGAAAGCCCGGCGCCTACCGCGCCGTCGCGTTCCTGAAACCGCACTTCCAACTTGATGAACTCTCGGTTTCTCTTCGTCTCGTGGCGGATCTGCCCGCTTCGGCTAAGAAGTAAACCTTTCTGCCGGGACCCCGGTTCCTGGGGTTCCGGTTTCACTCTAACGAACTAAGCAGTAATTAACTAAACAGAGGAGGAGTACAAAAATGGCTGTTGATTATTTTCTGGACCTAAAAGGCATCAAGGGTGAATCCCAGGATTCCGTTTACAAAGGCTGGATCGATATTTATAGCTGGAGTTTCGGAGCCACCCAGAGCGGATCGGGCGGTCACGTTGGCGGCGGTTCGGGCGCCGGTAAGGTGAACATGCACGACATCACCGTCAGCAAGCGCACCGACACGTCAAGCGCGGACCTGTTCCTGAAATGCGCCAACGGTAAGCACTACGATGAAGCCACGATCATCGCGCGCAAGGCGGGTGAGAAGACGCTCGACTTCCTGAAGATCAAGTTAACCCAGGTGCTGGTGACGTCCTACCAGTTGGTCTGATCTCACGGGGACGACACTCCCACCGAGAGCATCACTCTGAACTTCACGAAGATCAATATGGACTACAAAGTCCAGAAACCCGATGGCAGCGGCGAGCCCGCCGGCCAGATGGGTTGGGACGTTGCTGCAAACATTAAGCTCTAGGCAACATTGGATTTTCAATGACAGCCAGGGAGCTATACCAGGCTGGCAAACTCGATGAGGCGGTGCAGGCGCTGAATGCGGAACTCCGGAATGCTCCGGATGACGTGAAGCGCCGCACCTTCCTTTTTGAACTGTTGTGTTTTGCCGGCAATTACGATAGAGCAGAAAAGCAGCTCGATATTCTCTCGCAAGGTGGTCCCGACTCCATGACTGGCGCGATGCTTTATCGCGCCGCGTTGCATGCGGAACGCACCCGGCACGAGATGTTCGAGAAGAAGACTCTTCCGATTTCCGACTCTAATGTGCAGGAGCCGGCCGGAACGCTGAACGGGAAGGCATTTGCTTCGATCGCCGACAGCGACCCGCGAATTGGCGCCAAACTCGAAATCTTCGGGGCCGGCAGTTATATGTGGATCCCGTTCGAGCACATCGCGTCGCTCGAGATGCAGCCCCCAAAGCGCCTTCGGGATCTGCTTTGGGCTCCGGTTATACTGCGTACTGGCCCATCCTTCAAAGGTGTGGAGTTGGGCGAAGTGCTCATACCGGTTCTTTCGCCGTTCAGCTACCGTCATGCCAGTGATGCGGTGCGGTTGGGACGCGAGTCGGTGTGGGAACAGCAGGGCGACGAAGAAATCCCGTTCGGGCAGAAGTCTTTTCTGATCGACGGCGAAGACTTCCCGATCCTGGAGTTGCGGCGACTGGAGATCGCGGGAAGCGAAGAAGACGACGACCCGCAAGACAATGCCCCTTCGGAATGATTTACTCAACCCGATATCGGTTGACAACCCTGCCGGAGTAAACCTCCGGCACGACCCCCTCTACGACAAAATTAAAGAAGCCCGCCGCGAAGAAGTCGATGCTCCGCAGGGCGAGTGGAAGAGCGAGCGAAAGCTAGCCGACTGGCTGCTCGTCATCAAACTCACCAACGACGCCCTCGCCACCAAGACCAAAGATCTGCAACTGGCCGTCTGGCTGGCGCAAGCGCTGCTTCGCCGCGAAGGCCTCGAGAGCTTCAAGGAAGCTCTCGATTTCGTGCGCCAGCTCATGGAGACGTTCTGGGACACGGTCTATCCGGAGATCGAAGACGGTGACCTCGAACTGCGTGTCGGTCCGCTGGAATGGATCGGCTCCGAGTCTCCGCGTGAGCCGGATCGGCCGGCAAACGCAGTCAAATGGGTTCCTATCACGGCCAGTGGTCTTACGTGGGTTCAATTCGATGAAACCCGCCAGGTCGGAACGGAAGACCAGGCGGATTCGTACGAGAAGCAGCAGGCCCGCGCCAAGAAGATTGAGGAGGGCAAGTGCTCTCCCGAAGTGTTTGATAAGGATTTCGAGGCTACACCGAAAAAGTTTTACGTCGCCCTGGAGAAGACCTTCGACGACACGCTGGCTTCCATCGCGCAACTGATGGAATTCTGCAACCCAAAATTCGGAGACCTGAGCCCCACTTTCGGAGACCTGCGCAAAGTACTCGAAGAGGTCCGGCAAACCGTCCACGTTCTGCTGGTCCGGAAGCGTGAGAAGGAACCTGACGAGGTTGTACCCGGTGAGGCCAAGTCCGAAGGCGAGGCGATCGACAGCGCGGTTGGACAGAATGCGGCCCGTGCGGGCGGTGCACCTACCGGTCCGCTGGCGCCGATTCCCACATCCTGGCCCGATGCAGTGGGACGCATCGTAGCGTCCGCAAAATACATGCGTCAGCAGGACCCGGCCAGCCCCGCGCCCTATCTGATGCTACGCGGTTTGCGATGGGGCGAGCTGCGAGCTTCAGGGCCTGCGATCGACCCCAAAGTCCTGGTGCCGCCCCATCCTGAAGTTCGCCAGGGATTGCGCACGGCAGCCATGGACAACAAGTGGGCCGAAGTGTTGGAACTGGGCGAGACCGCGATGGGGATGGAATGCGGTCGTGGATGGCTCGACCTGCAACGCTATGTGGTTCGCGCCTGTCAGGAATTGGGTGGCTTTTACGAACCCGTGCGCCGCGCCATCCTGGCGGAACTGCGCGCCCTACTCGAGACCTTTCCGCAATTGCCCGAAATGACGATGATGGACGATATGCCGACCGCCAACGCGGATACGGTCGGTTGGCTCAAGAAGCAATCGCTTCGTCCCAGCGAAGCGGGAGAAGAATCGCTGCACAACGGCGCCTCTTCGCCATCCCGAACTTTTGAGCTGGCGATGCAGGCTGCTGGCTCGGGACGTCCCGAAGTTTGTACGGAATTGCTGACCCGCGAAATTGCGCAGGAACCCAGCGGGCGCGGCAGATTCCAACGACGCCTGCAGATTGCGCGCCTCTGCGAGGCCAATGGCAACGATGGCATCGCAATCACGATTCTGCAGGAAGCCGCTACCGAGATCGAATCCAAACGCCTGGAGGAGTGGGAGTCCCGCGAAATGCTCGCCGCGACACTCGGCTTGTTGTATCGTTGCCTGGTGAAGACTGACGGCTCCTCCGACGAGCGCGATCGTGTGTATACCTGGATCTGCCGTTTAGATCCGATTGAGGCGATGAAGTTGGCCAGGTAAACTTATGCCGCGCTGGGAACCCGAGCACATGGTTGAGCAGTCGCTGCTCGAGCGGCTGATCGATAACGAACCGAAGAATCCCAACGAGCAGCCGATCTCGCGCGCCCAGTCGGTGCGACAGCTGAAGGCGTCCCTGCGCCGCGATTTGGAGTGGCTGCTGAATACGCGCCAGACACCTGAGGCGGCCGGCAGCGAATATCAGGAATTGCAACATTCACTATTCAACTACGGGCTCCCCGATCTCACTTCTCTCAACTGGGAATCCAACCGCGATCGCAACGACTTGGCTCGCATGATCGAAGAGCTGCTGGCAACCTTCGAACCCAGGCTGAGCGGCGTTCATGTCGAACCGATCGGCAAGGTTGCCGCTACGCAAAGCGTTCTTCGCTTTCAAATCGAGGGTCTGCTTTATATGGATCCCGCGCCCGAGCGCATCTCGTTCGACACCGTGCTCCAGCTTTCGAGCGGCGAGTATCAGGTGAAGGGAGAGCCGAGTGCGGGATGACCTGCTGCTCTACTACGAACGCGAGCTGAACTTCCTGCGCCAGATGGGTGCGGAGTTCGCAGCCAAGTATCCGAAAGTCGCTTCGCGCCTGGTCCTGGAGCCGGACAAGTGCGAGGACCCGCATGTCGAGCGCCTGCTCGAAGCGTTCGCTTTCATGGCGGGCCGCGTCCATCTGAAGATCGACGATGAGTTTCCGGAAATCACCGAATCGCTGCTGAGCGTGATGTACCCGCACTACCTGCGACCGATTCCCTCGATGTCGATCGCACAGTTTCATGTGGATCCGGAACAGGTGACGCCGCAAGCGGGCCTGAAGCTGGAGCGCGAATCGGTGCTCAATTCGAAACCGCTCCAGGGTGTGCCGTGCAAGTTCCGGACTTGCTACGACACGTGGTTCTGGCCGGTGGAAGTGACCGAAGCCGAATGGAAAACGCCGGACCGGCTGCAGCCTGCGATCAAGTCCTCCGATGCCGTGGCAGCCATACGCATCGAACTGCAGGGCTATGGCGATTTGAAGTTCTCCGAGATGACGCTCGATTCCTTGCGCTTCTATCTCAACGGGGACAGCAACATGGTGCACTCGCTCTATGAGTTGCTCTGCAATAACTGCGTGCAGATCATCGTGCGCGATCCCACGCCGCGTTCCAAAATCCCACCCGTTTATCTTCCCGGCGATGCTTTGCGGCCGGTGGGCTTTGCCGAGAATGAAGGAGCTCTGCCTTACCCACGACGGTCGTTCGTGGGCTACCGCCTGCTACAGGAATATTTCTGCTTCCCGCAGAAGTTCTTCTTCGTCGATTTGACAGGGTTGCAGAAGGTTTGCCAGGCGGGCTTCGGCAAACGCGCGGAGGTGATCCTGCTGATTTCGTCGTTCGAGCGCAACGATCGCCGTCAGTTGCTGGAATTAGGAATTTCGAAAAACACCTTCCGATTGGGTTGCACTCCGATCGTGAATCTCTTCAAGCAGACAGCCGAGCCGATTCTCCTGGATCACACTCGTTTCGAATATCAGGTGGTGCCGGACGTGACGCGGCGCAAGGCCACTGAGGTTTTCGAAATAGTCGAAGTAGTCAGCGCCAATCCGCAGACGCAGGAGATTCTGCACTTCGAGCCGCTTTATTCCTTCCGCCACGGACAAGGCCGGCAGAAGGTACAGCTCTTCTGGCGGCCGGCGCGACGCCCCTCCGGCTATCGCGACGACGAGGGGACGGAAGTCTTCCTCTCACTGGTGGACCGTTCCGGACGACCGACGCGGCCGAATGTCGACACGCTGGTGGTGCGCACGATTTGCAGCAACCGCGATCTTCCCGCCCGGCTTCCCTTCGGGGATGAGAACGGGGATTTCGAATTGGAAGGCGCGATCCCGGTCAAACGAATTGTGGCGCTGATGAAGCCTACCGATACGGTGCGGCCTCCCATGGCCAAGGACTCGTTATGGCGCCTGACCTCGCAGCTATCGCTGAACTATCTTTCTCTGGTGAGTGAGGGCAGGGAAGCGCTGCAAGAGATTCTGCGGCTCTACAACTTCACCGGCTCCACCTATTCCGAAAAACAGATTGAAGGAATCACGTCGATCAATAGCCGCCGGCACTTCTCGCGTGTGGTCTCGGATGATGGGATGGCCTTCGCGCGCGGCACGCACGTGGAGTTGGAACTCGACGAGGAACAGTTTGTGGGCGGTGGCGCTTACCTCTTCGCCGCAGTGCTGGAGTATTTCCTCGGGCTTTACGTTTCGATTAACAGCTTCAGCCAGCTGCAAGTGCGGACGCGGCAGCGAAAAGAGATTCTGGCGCGGTGGCCGCCGCGTGCGGGGAGAAAGATCCTGCTGTGAGTTCCCTGCTCCAGACCGGTGAAGACGAGCCGCGCGCGGCAGTCGATCTCTATCGCTGGCCGATCGTCGATTTTCTGGATCGCGAACCTTTTTGTTTCGACTTCTTTCAGGCAGTGCGACTGCTGACCCGCATGGCGCCCGATCGTCAGGTAGTGGGCCGCTTCAGCGTGCCATCAGCCGAGGTGGTGCGATTCGGCTCGTATTCCTCGGTTGCCTTTCCCGCTAGCCAGATTCAGGAACTGCAGCGTCCCGTGAAAGGCCCCGCGCGCATGCGGGTGAATTTCATGGGGCTGACGGGCCCTTCGGGGGTATTGCCGCTCGTTTACAGCGAACTGGTGATCGACCGCCTGCGCGTCCGCGACCATACGCTGCAGGATTTCTACGACATCTTCAATCACCGCATGATCTCCATGTTCTACCAGGCATGGGAGAAGTATCGCTTCGTCATTCCATACGAGCGCGGTGAACTGGACCCGTTTTCGCACCATGTACTTGCGCTGCTCGGCCTGGGCACGCCAGGCCTGCAGGATCGCCAGGATGTTTCGGACGACTCGCTGCTCTTCTACAGCGGGCTGCTCTCGCTGCACACCCGCTGCGCCACCGCGCTGCGGCAAGTCCTCTCGGATTACTTTGACGTTCCAGTGGAGATCGAGCAGTTCGTCGGCGCGTGGTATCCCGTGGAGCAGGAGTCGCAATGCTCGCTGAGCGAATCCAATGACTACTCCGAGCAGTTGGGCTACGGCGCGGTGGTGGGGGACGAGATCTGGGATCAGCAGTCGCGGATACGAATTCAACTCGGTCCGTTGACGCTGGAGCGATACATGGAGTTCCTTCCGGGGGGAGACGCGTACCGTCACATTCGGGCGCTCGCCAAATTCTTCGCCGGGAAGGAGTACGATGTGGAGATTCAACTCATCCTGAAACGGGAAGAGGTTCCGGTCTGCGAGTTGAAAGAGGAGCCGGGGCCGCAATTGGGATGGACCTCGTGGGTGAAATCAGCACCGTTCCGGAGAGACCCGGGCGACGCAATTTTAGAGTTGTAGCGGAGGGATTCTGATATGGCTATCGGCTTAAAAGCGATTGTTACCAGACTGAACGACACAACGCGCAAAGCGTTCGAGGAAGCGGCTTCGCTGTGTTTGGCGAGAACCAATTACAACATCGAAATCGAGCACTTCCTCACCAAATTGATGGAGCCGGAGCAGACCGATTTCGCGCGCATCATCAAACAGTTCGGGGTTGACCGGACGAAGCTCGCGAACGAACTCTCCCGGAGTCTCGATGGGTTGAAGCGCGGCAACGCCCGCACCCCCGGGTGGACTCCTTCGTTGATCCGCATGTTCACGGAAGCGTGGTCGATCGGTTCGCTGGAATTCGGCGCGGCCGGGCAGATCCGGTCGGGCTTCGTGATCCTCGCGCTGCTCTCGGATGAAGAGCTCGCACGGATCGTACACGGCATCGGCAAAGAACTGCAGAAGATCGAACCGGAGAGCCTCAAGAAGATTCTGCCGGCGATCATGGAAGATTCGGGCGAGTACGCGCTGGAGCCTGCGGCCGCCGGACCCGCGGCCGCAGGGCCCTCCGGTGGGGTTGCTAAGGTTGGCGGCAAGAGTCCGAACCTGGATCAGTACACGGTCAATCTCACTGAGAATGCCAAGGCTGGCAAGATCGACCCCGTCCTGGGCCGCGACTTTGAAATTCGGCAGGTGATCGACATCCTGACGCGCCGCCGCCAGAACAACCCCATCCTCACGGGTGAAGCGGGCGTCGGCAAGACAGCCGTGGTGGAAGGTTTCGCCGTGCGAATTGTCAGCGGCGACGTCCCGGACGTGCTGAAGAACGTCACGTTGCGGACGCTCGATCTGGCGCTCTTGCAGGCCGGCGCCGGGATCAAGGGCGAATTTGAAAACCGGCTGAAAGGCATCGTGGAAGAGGTGAAGGCTTCGCCCACCCCGATCGTTCTCTTCATCGACGAAGCGCATACCATGATTGGCGCGGGTGGAGCGGCCGGGCAAAACGACGCGGCGAATATTTTGAAGCCTGCCCTGGCGCGCGGTGAACTGCGCACAATCGCGGCTACGACGTGGTCTGAGTATAAGAAGTATTTCGAGAAGGATCCCGCGCTGGCCCGCCGCTTCCAGGTAGTGAAGGTGGAAGAGCCGACCGAAGCCAAGTGCGAAGTGATGATGCGCAGCGTCTCGCCGATGCTCGAGAAGCACCACAACGTTCGCATCCTGGACGAAGGCTTGTCGGCTGCCGTGAAGCTGTCGCACCGTTACCTGGCCGACCGGCAGCTTCCCGACAAAGCCGTCAGTGTTTTGGATACCGCGTGCGCGCGCCTCTCG
>Ga0105237_10009154_pt1 | contig 10638 bp, 8 predicted proteins | sample KBSC24metaG_FD_81520 | JGI IMG/M metagenome (GOLD analysis project Ga0105237, IMG submission 81520) | Corn rhizosphere microbial communities from Kellogg Biological Station, Michigan, USA - KBS C2-4 metaG | ecosystem: Host-associated > Plants > Roots > Rhizosphere > Soil | place: Michigan, USA... | reverse complement strand
CAACCCGCGATTTGTTTTCGGCAAAAAGACCGTAGCGGAAGGCCGTCACGAGCCCTCGCCCCTTCTGACCAACGGCAGGGTCCAATTGAAACGTCAAATCCGGCAGGTCGAGGATCACCCGGTATGGATCGGCCAGGGTGAAGGCTTGCACCATCAACCCTTCGCTCAACGTAAGCTGGAAGGTCGTCGACGCCTTATCCCCGGTCAGCCGCGCGTCCGTGGCTTCGGCCTTGGTCGCGACCTTGCTGGGGGCGGCCGCCAGCCCCATCGTTAACGCTATCGTCATGCCGGCGGTGGCGATGGCCAAAGCTTGGTATCGCCAAAAGCGTTCTCCGAGTCGGACCATCAGCCCTGAGACACCCCCCGAATGCAAAACTCGATCCCGCCGAGACGGCCGTTAAGGCTTTGTTTTCAGAAGCAATATAATGCTTGTATCCGAGCCAGGCGGGCGCACCTCGATGGTCGTTTTATAGCACTTGCCAGCGATCGGGTGACCTCGTAGTCTCTTAGTCGTATTCGGTGGCGCTCAAGACACACCTTTCGAGGGCAAGTTCGGCAAGCGCCTGCGAACCTGGTCGGCCTGCTGCAGAACACGAAAAAACTCTGCTTTCACAGGTAATTGGGCCCGCACGGATCGCATCTGCTCGAGGCGAAGCGTACGGGAGTTTAACGTCGCTCAGTGAGGTGCGCAGCTTCGACTTCCAGCCCTCTGATGGCCCTGTCGAAGCTGAGGAGCTTTTGTGCCGGTCGCCCCGATTTCTCAGTCGGGTAAAGGCGCGTATCGTAGGGCGGCCATACTATTGCGAACGCGGCGCCGAAGGCGCTGCCAAACCCTTTTCCCAGCTATCCGTCTCGCAAATGCGGACGAGCAGCCGGGCAGTACACGACAGGCCCATGACGATAACTTGCACCATACACGACGGCACCCGACGGACCCCGGTCCTGACGGCATCCGCGTGGATACCGGCGCGCTGCCTACGCGCCGCCGGGATCACTGTGCTGCAGGGGACGCCGCGGCCGGCCTCCACCACCCAATATTCACCCAACACGACGCGCCGCTGCGCGAGCCTCGCCATCCGCTCCGTTAACCACGGGCCAAGGTGCGAGCAGCCGTCCCGGCGCGCCAAGGATCCAGATCAATGTCCTCCAATACGAAAATGCTTATCGATGCCACGCATCCCGAGGAAACTCGGGTCGTGGTGCAGCGAAATGGCCGGGTAGAAGAGTTCGACTTCGAGAGTGCCGCCCGCAAACTACTGCGGGGCAATATCTATCTTGCGAAAGTGACGCGCGTTGAGCCGTCGTTGCAGGCGGCCTTCGTGGACTACGGCGGCAACCGCCACGGCTTCCTCGCCTTCAACGAAATTCATCCCGACTATTATCAAATTCCGGTCGCCGACCGGCAAGCGCTGCTTGAGGAAGAAGCCGCTGCCGAAGCCGAACTCGAGGCTGCTGCCGACCGCCGCGCCGAGGCGCTGGCTCGCCGAGCCTCCTCAAGAGGTGGGCAGAGCCACCGCCAGCCCAGGGAAGAGACGGGTAGCGAGGATTTCACCGACCTGCCTATGAGCGGGGCCCCGGTCGAGTCATCCCACATCGTCGATGTCGAGGAAGACGAACATATCGAAGAAGTCGGCGGCGGTGAGGAAGGCGAGACGGTCAAGGTCATCGCGGCCGCTGTCGGGCACTCGAGCGACGAAGAACGCTCCGAGTTGCCGATGCCGGACCAAAATGCTGAAGAGTCCGACGACGAGGATAGCGGCGACGAAGATGCCGCCGATGAAACTGAAGCGCCCCTTGAATCCGCTTCGGATTCAGAGGACGCCGACGTTCATGGTCATGGGCATGAACACGAGCATGAACATGAGCACGAGCACGAGCACGAGCATGAGCACGAGCATCAACATGAGCGTGAATCTGAACAGTATGAAAGCGACGACCAGCCGAGCGACGCCGATCTAGGCAGGCAGGATGCCCGCAACGGCGACGACGTAGCCAGAGGCAACGACGAAGGCTCACCCCGCGAATTCCGCGATGGGCAACAGTCTCGTCAGCGGCGGCGCCCGCGCAGCTACAAGATCCAGGAAGTCATCAAGCGGCGCCAGATCATTCTGGTGCAGGTTGTCAAGGAAGAGCGCGGCAACAAGGGCGCAGCCCTCACGACCTACCTATCGCTCGCCGGCCGCTACACCGTTCTGATGCCGAACACGGCGCGGGGCGGTGGCATTTCGCGCAAGATCACCAACCCTCAAGATCGCCGGCGGCTTAAGTCCATCGCTCAGGAACTCGAAGTTCCGGAGGGCATGGGGCTCATCATCCGCACAGCCGGCGCCGCCCGCACAAAGCAGGAGATCAAGCGCGATTTCGAATATCTTCTGAGACTCTGGGAAAGTGTCCGCGAACTGACGCTGCAATCGACGGCCCCGAGCCTCGTCTATGAGGAAGGCGACCTGATCAAGCGATCGATCCGCGACCTCTATAACAAGGACGTTGAGGAGATCGTGGTCGCCGGCGACGCCAGCTATGAAGAAGCCGCCGCCTTCATGCAGATGCTGATGCCGAGCCACGCCAAGAACGTGTCGCCCTACAAGGAACCGACGCCGCTCTTCACCCGCTACGGCGTCGAACGGCAGCTCAACGCCATGTTCCAACCGCAGGTGACGCTGCGCTCGGGCGGCTACATCGTCATCAATCAGACCGAGGCTCTCGTCGCAATCGATGTGAACTCCGGAAAATCGACGCGCGAATTTTCGATTGAGGAAACGGCCCTCGCGACGAACGCCGAGGCCGCCGATGAGATCGCCCGCCAGTTGAAGCTTCGCGACCTCGCGGGCCTCATCGTCATCGACTTCATCGACATGGAGGAAAAGCGCAACAACCGGACTGTTGAACGGCGCCTCAAAGACGCGCTGCGCTTCGACAGGGCCCGCATTCAGCTCGGCCGGATTTCGCATTTCGGTTTGATGGAAATGTCGCGGCAGCGGCTCCGGACCGGCGTGCTCGAGGGCTCGACGTCGCAATGTCCCCACTGTCAGGGAACGGGCATCATCCGCTCGACCGAGAGCGTCGCACTCGCTGTATTGCGTGGTCTCGAAGATACCATCACGGCCGGGGCCACCGGTTCGCTTATCGCAACGACCACGCCGGCGGTGGCGCTTTATATCCTGAACAAGAAGCGCGCCTACATTGCCGACATGGAAACACGGCACGGTCACACCATCACGGTGCTCGGCAGCGAGCGCGTACATGGAGCGAACTTCACCGTCGAGCGGGGCGCCGCGTCAGCGCTTCCCGTACGCCGGGTCGAGCGTGCCGCCGTCAATATGGACTGGGGCTTCGACTCCGATGAGGAAGCGCCATCGGCCGAAACTTCCGATTTGGAAATGGTGCCTGAGGCTGACGACGGCGAGGACGAAGGTCCGGAGCGCGAGGCCCGCGACGGCGAGAGCCCTCGCATGGACGGAGACGAGAACGGAGCACGGCGAGGCCGGCGCCGCCGGCGGCGGGGACGCGGTGGACGCGACCGCGGTGAAGGTCGCGAGCGTTACGCGTCGGGACCGCGAGACGGTGACAACGATGCGCCGCCAACTGCATCCGAGCACCCCCAGTCGGGCGAAGATTTTGAGGAAGAGACGGCAACTGACGACGGGGCGGGCGAACCGCCCATCGACAGCGCCGCCGACCGGCCGGAAGATAGTCGTGATGACAGGCCAGGCCGGCGCCGCAGGCGCGGCCGTCGCGGCGGCCGTCGCGGGCGCGATCGTGGACCGAATGACGTTGGACCGAACGACGTTGCGGCCGATGCTGGTGATACCGGTAACGCCGGCGACGCCGAGCAGCCGGAAATCGACGATGATCAGTCCGATGTTGCGGACTCGACCAGCCCACCGGCGCTGCCGCGTAGGACGGGCCGCCCCACGTCGGTACGTGCCGCTAACGACGCGGATGCCGATGCTGACGCAAGCCCCAAGGTTCAACGGCAGCCCCGGATCTGGGATGTGCCTTCGGCTGCCAATGGCTCCGATGTCGGGCCGTCCGCTCCGCCAGCCGCTGAGATCGCAAAGCCGCAGGAACCAGCGGCCGAGCCAGAAGCCAATCCGCCTCGGCCGATTCGCCGCCGCCACGAAATCGGCTCCAGCGAGCCGCGCATCGAGCGCGTGGTCGTGAAGGCTGGGGAGAACACCGCCGAAAGCGGCGCTCCCGACACCGAGGCGGCGCCACAGCGTAAAGGCTGGTGGCAACGCAAGTTCGGCGGCGAATAGCCGTTTAGCGGTTTAAATCAACAGCGGGCCGGAGCGCGAGCACCGGCCCGTTTCGTATCTGCGGTCGTCCCGAAGGCTCGCGTCGTACGATCACGACCAGAGAGCTGTCGATCATCGGCCCCCAGACGCTTCTCGAACCGCCAAGTCCCCCCTATAAGGCGCTTGCCATAAAAGTGTCATACGGAGCCATCGCGGCTCCACGCGTTGGGAGGGGGTCTCTTGCGGAAAGCACCGGGTACAGTCGCGCGGCTCTTCGGCCCTTCGCACAACGAAGAGTTTGTCGGGTTGCTGATCCGGCTCGCGGATGTCGGAGTCGAATGCGCGGCGCACTTCCGCGCCACGGACGGCCAGGATTTGCCGGGCATCATCGCCTTCGAGCGGCGCGCCGATAAACTCGTCGACCAAATTCACGAACTTCTCGACAACTCGTTCATCATGCGGTTCGACATCCCGGACGCGATGCGTCTAACCGATGAGATCGACGACGTTATCGACGGAATGCGCGGCGCGGCGGCTCATATCGACATCTACAAACACTTCCTATCGGATCTGCGCCCCGAGGCTCGCGAACTGATCGTGACGGGCGAACGCTCCCTTCAGGCGCTGCGCAATCTGATCGTCATGCTGAAAGATCCGAAGCTGTCGCTGCCCCTGACGCGCGATTTGGCGCGCGCCATAAACGACGCGGAATCGGAAGCCGACAACATCATAGCGCGGGCCGAGCGCGGTCTCGTCAGCGAATTCTCCGGCCCGTCGGCCGACACGCTCGAATTCATCGCACTCGAAAAGCTCTATGCGATGCTCGAGGAAATGACGGACGACGCCAAGCGCTGTGGCAAGCTCATCGTGTCGCTGGCCCGCAAGGAGGCGTGAATGAGCGCCGTTTCGTTTGCGCTCATTCTCGCGCTTACAACTGTCTTGATGGCCGAATTCGTCAACGGCTGGACGGATGCGCCGAACGTCATCGCAACCGTCGTATCCACTGGCGTGATGTCGCCCAGAGCCGCCATCCTGATGGCGGTCATCATGAATACGGCCGGCGCCATGTCGGGCACGGCGGTCGCGGCAACGGTCGGCAAAGGCATCATCGACCCGGCCGCGCTCACGCTTCCCTCGATCACTTCGGCGATGCTCAGTATCGTGGCCTGGGGCACTTTCGCGGCGCGAGCTGGTCTGCCAATCAGCAAGTCGCATGCCCTTCTCGCAGGCCTCGCAGGTGCCGCGTTTGCAGGCGGCGGACTGCAGGCGCTGCAATGGGACGGCTGGGAAAAAGTCGTGATCGGCATGGTCCTGTCGGTCATTCTCGGCGGCGTTGCCGCATTCGCCATCGGATTGGTGATCGTTTTCTTTGCCGGCGATTCCAAACCAGCCCGCTCAAAAAGACTTTTCGATCGCCTGTCGCTCGTGGCGGCGTGCTTCATGGCCTTCAATCACGGACTCAACGACGGCCAGAAATTCATGGGCGTGTTCGCGACGACCCTGCTGACCGGCGGCGTGGTCTCGACCTTCGAGATTCCGTTCTGGGTCATCCTGATCTGCGCGCTGACGATGGCGCTCGGAACATCGGCCGGCGGCTGGCGCATCATCAAGACGATCGGCTCGCGCATGACGAGGCTGCAATCGTGGCAGGGTTTTGCCGCTCAGGCCGCCGCAAGCTGCACGATCTTCGGCGCTTCCGCTTTCGGCATTCCGCTCTCGACGACGCATACGATCACGAGTGGCATCGTCGGCGCTGCCGCCAGCCGGCGCGTATCGGACGTGCGCTGGACCGTATTGAAACGAATCGTACAGGCTTGGCTGATTACGTTTCCAGTGTGCTTCACTGCGGCGTACATCGCGGCGCGTGCCGTAAACTCGTTGTTTTAGATCCCAGCGCTCGACGCCTTCGGCTGCTCTGCAACGTCAAGTCGCAGATCGCGAGCCGACAACGCCGTCCTGCCATGCTGACGCCAAAATATCGTCGACTGATCCCTGCGCCCGAGGCGGAGCATATTTGACCCAAACGGCCTTGCCGCATACCCTGAACAAGCACGGTGTCTCGAGACACGCATCGAGATTGAGGCACATCCTATGCCCACGACAAAAGAAGCCGTCCCGGTATGGTCAAACTTTCGCCGCGGCGTCTTAGCTCTCGGCGTGCTGCTGACATCGCTTCCGGCGTTCGTGGCAGGGGCACGCGCGCAGGGCCTGCCGCTCATTCGCGATGCCGAGATCGAGGCATTGCTGCAGGACTACTCGAAGCCGATTTTCGCCGCGGCAGGATTCGGCGGCGGCCGCGTCACGGTTCGCATCGTCCGCAACGACGCCTTCAACGCTTTCGTGGTCGACGGCGCTAACGTTTTCATAAACACAGGCACGCTGCTGCAGGCTAAAACGCCGAACGAAGTCATCGGCGTCATTGCGCATGAGAGCGGACACATCGCCGGCGGCCATATGGCGGCCCTTCGGGCGCGCGTTGCTAAGGACCAGACTCGGGCTCTCTTGACCCAGATCCTGGGCATCGGCGCGATGGTTGCAGGCGGCGTCGCGGGAGGCGACTCGGGACGCGACACGATGGCCGGCGGACAAGCCATCATGCAGGGTGGCACTCAAGTCATCATGCGCGGCCTCTTATCCGAGCGCCGCTCTCAGGAATCCGCCGCCGATCAGGCCGGGGTGAAGTTCCTGACGGAAACCAAGCAGTCGGGACGCGGCATGCTCGCTACGTTCGAGCGGTTCAAGGAGCAAGAATACCTCTCCGAGCAGTTTCAGGATCCTTTCGTCAGAAGCCATCCCGTCGCCGGCGATAGGCTCGCGCATCTCAGCTCCATTGTTGCGGCAAGCCCCTACGCCAATCAAAAAGACCCTGCACCTTTGCAGCTTCGCCACGACCTGATGCGCGCCAAGCTGTCGGGGTACCTTGAGACACCGACGATCGTCTTCAATCGCTATCCTGAGACCGATAAATCGCTGCCGGCGCGCTACGCGCGTGCCATCGCCAGATTCTTCCGAGGCGGCACCGGCGCCCTCGAGGCTTCGGTGCAGGAAATTGATGGTATGATCCGCGAGAACCCGTCATATCCTTATTTCTACGAACTCAAGGCCGATCTGCTGATGCGCTCCGGGCGAATGGCTCAGGCGATCCCCGACCTGCGTAAGGCATTGAAGCTGGCCCCCGACGCATCGCTCATCCGCGTCGAACTGGCGTCGGCATTGCAAAGTAGTGGTGAAACCGGTGCGGAAACGGAATCGATTAGTCTGCTGCGCAAATCCTTGGTCATTGACGACGAGAATGCCCACGCCTACCGCCTGCTGGCGAACGCCTATTACAAAGCGGGCAAGGGGCCGGAGGCAGATGCCATGACGGCGCAGGCCTATTTTTGCGAAGGTGACGTAATACAGGCGCAAACTTTTGCCAAACGCGCCCAAAGGCAACTTCATGCCGGGTCACCCGAGTGGCTGAAGAACGACGACATCATCAACTACAAGCCGCAGACGTGAGCGGCCTTCAATCCTGATCAGCGAGATGAGACCGATGATTCCGAAGAACACCATTTGGCAGACCGTAAATTCGGCGCGAGCTAGAAAATGGGCGGCCTGCGCCATCGCCGCCAGCGGCTTGGCGTTGTTGCCGCTTGGCGCGGCCGGTTGGCCCGGCGGTCTTACGGACCCGTCCGCACACGCCGAGACAATTACGCCAACGGCCGGCGGATCGGCTTTTTCCGACGAGCAGAAGAAAGCGCTCGGCGAGATCATCAAAGACTATCTCGTCAAGAATCCCGAAGTGATGATCGAAGTGCAGAACGCACTCGATGAAAAGGTCGAAAAGCTGCAGAGCGCCAAGCTCAAGTCATTCATGGCCGAGAATGGCAAGACTATCTATCGTAGCCCCGACAGCTCCGTCGCGGGCGACCCGGATGGCGACATAACCGTCGTCGAATTCTTCGATTTCAACTGTGGCTACTGCAAGCGCGGATTGCCCGAAGTGCAGAAGCTTATTCAAAACGACAAGAAAGTGCGCGTCGTCTTCAAGGAGCTGCCGATCCTGTCGAAGGGCTCGGAGGAAGCCGCAAAGGTCGCCTTGGCCGCCAAGCGTCAGGGCAAGTACTGGGAATTCCACCAGGCTATGCTCGGCTCCAAAGGCCAAGCCAACGAGGCGTCCGCTCTCAAAGTCGCAGACGGTCTCGGGCTCGATATGGGAAAGCTCAAAACCGACATGGCAAGCGACGCCATCAAAACTGAGCTGGATGACATGAAAGCTCTCGCCACCAAGATGGGCATCAACGGCACGCCGCATTTTCTCGTCGGCGACAAGTCGATCCCCGGGGCGCCGGAAGACTTGCATGACCAGCTTGAGAAGCTCGTTACGGAATTCCGCAAGGACGGTTGCCCGGCCTGCTAGCTGAAAACCCAAACAATGCGGCCCTACGTCGAAGCCGTTAATGAACTCTGCGCCGAAAGTACGCGCCCGCCGGCGCGTACTTTGCGCATGCCTGGAAAGCTGTTAGACCCTGGACTCCGCAATTGCCTCGGGTGGTAGCCCGAAGCTCGAACGGTCTCCAACCATGACCCGCCTCATCTACGTCCTTAACGGTCCTAACCTTAATATGCTCGGAGTTCGCGAGCCCGAAATCTATGGGACCGAGACGCTTGCCGACCTCCGTTCGCGGACTGAAAAGGCGGCCGCCGCAAACGGCCTCACGATCGAATTCCGTCAATCCAATGTCGAAGGCGAACTCGTCAACTGGGTGCAGGAGGCGCGCGGCAAGGCCAAGGGCATCATCATCAATGCCGGCGCCTATACCCACACGTCCGTGGCTGTCCTCGATGCCTTGCAGGCGGTCGGCTTGCCGGTCATCGAAGTCCATCTGTCCAATATTTTCCGCCGCGACCAGTTCCGCCAGCACTCCTACGTTTCGCTTGCCGCCACCGGGATAATCTGCGGTCTTGGCGGCAAGGGCTATGAACTCGCAATCGAAGCCATGACGGATATCCTAAGCAAGGGCGGCAACAAGGCGTGACGGTGGCAGCTTCGTTTGGGCTATAGATGCACGCTAACTAGAGATCCGAGGACACGGAACGTATGACCGCGAAGGAACAAGGGGCGAAGTTGGTAAGTGCGGAGGGTCAGATGATCCGCGAACTTGCGGAACTTCTGAACGATACCGGCCTCACCGAAATAGAAATCGAGAAGAGTGGCCTCAAGATTCGCGTTGCGAAGAAAATTTCAGTTAACGTTGCACCGCAAACTTACCCCGCCGCCACGGCCCCGATAGGGCCAGCCGACAGCAAACAGACGACCCTAGCGCCGGGCGATCTTTCGAAACATCCCGGCGCCGTAAAATCGCCGATGGTCGGTACGGCCTATCGTTCACCCGAACCGGGTTCTGCGACGTTCTGCGAAGTCGGCAGCAAAGTTAATCAGGGCGACACGCTACTTATCATCGAAGCCATGAAAACGATGAACCAGATCCCGGCCCCGCGCGCCGGGACCGTCAAGGCAATCCTGGTCGAAAACGCCCAGCCGGTCGAATATGGCGAACCTCTGATCATTATCGAATAGGCGCCGCAGCCGATTGATGCGCTGATGCAGACGCCTGGAGAGCTTCCCCATGTTCGATAAAATTCTGATTGCCAACAGAGGAGAGATTGCGCTGCGCGTCCAGCGCGCCTGCCGTGAGCTTGGCATCGCGACCGTCGCCGTACACTCGACCGCCGACGCCGACGCCATGCACGTGCGCCTCGCTGACGAAAGCGTCTGCATCGGTCCGCCGGCCGCGCGCGATAGCTATCTCAACATCCCGGCTCTCGTCACGGCGTGCGAGATCACAGGCGCCGATGCCGTGCATCCGGGCTATGGTTTTCTGTCCGAAAACGCCCGCTTCGCTGAGATTCTCGAAGAACACAAGATAACGTTTATCGGCCCGACGTCGGAACACATCCGCATCATGGGCGACAAGATCGAGGCCAAGGAAACAGCCAAGCGCCTCGGCATTCCGGTTGTGCCGGGCTCGGCTGGCGCTATCACAAGCGAAACCGAGGCGATGAAAGTCGCCAAGGAAATGGGCTTCCCCGTCTTGATTAAAGCGGCCGCCGGCGGCGGCGGACGCGGAATGAAGGTCGCGACGAGCGCAGCCGACCTCGGCGAAGCGCTTTCCACGGCGCGCTCGGAAGCCAAGGCGGCGTTCAACGACGATGCGGTCTATATCGAAAAGTATCTGCAGAAGCCCCGCCACATCGAAATCCAGGTGTTCGGCGACGGCAAGGGCGACGCCGTCCACCTCGGCGAGCGCGACTGCTCGTTGCAGCGCCGGCACCAGAAGGTATTGGAAGAATCGCCGTCGCCCGCGCTCAATGCAGCCCAGCGCAGTAGAATTGGCGCCATCGTCGCGGACGCCAT
>Ga0105237_10009152_pt1 | contig 10640 bp, 6 predicted proteins | sample KBSC24metaG_FD_81520 | JGI IMG/M metagenome (GOLD analysis project Ga0105237, IMG submission 81520) | Corn rhizosphere microbial communities from Kellogg Biological Station, Michigan, USA - KBS C2-4 metaG | ecosystem: Host-associated > Plants > Roots > Rhizosphere > Soil | place: Michigan, USA... | reverse complement strand
TCAGGCGATCAACCACGACTATATCGATCACGAGTTGGAATTTCTCACCTGGGGGCCAATCGACTACCTCGATATTCTGCGTCTGTACATCACGCCCTCGCTGTTTGGCCCGTTTAACGTCGAATCTCTGTATTACCATTACATCATCCCACTTGGTCTGGTGATTTTTCTGATGGCGGGGCGGCTGGTGATCGCGCTGCTGCGCATCAAGGTTCAGGCGCGCTGGCGCGTCGTCATCCCCGGTTTCATGCTGATCATTTTTTTCAGCGCATGGGCGCAGGGCGGGACGCCGTTCATGCTCTGGCTGTACAGCACGTTTGGCTTCCTGCGCGAGTGGCGCTTCGTTGGGCGGATGCAGGCGGCGGCGACGCCCTGGATCGCCATCATCGCGGCGATCTGGTTTGAAAATATTGTGACCGGCTTATGGGAAAGCGCGCGGCGGCGTGAGTTCGCGTTCGTGATACGCGCGGCTGCCGGGGTGATTTTGCTGACGACGCTCATCATCGGCGTGGCAGCGGTCAACGATGTGCTGCAAAACTGGAATAACTGGAGCGGCACCGAACCGAACGATTTTGTCGAGCGCCCGCCGCTGGAATACTTGCGCAGCAAAGACCCGAATAGCTTTATTACGGTGCAAACTTCCAGTTTTTACGGCTACCTTCCTTTTTACGAAACCGACATCCGTGCCAGCTTTGGCAACCCGGATTACCGCGCCGTTGGCATCGCTCCGACTCTCGGAACGACGGAGATTATGAAATTTCCGCCCGCCTATGCGATTTCGGGAGGCGGCGACATCGACCCGGCCTATCTCAGTCAAACAGGTTTCCACGTCCTGCCAGACAGCGACCATCTCTTTGGCTGGGATCTACTCTGGACGAACCCGACTGCGCTGTCGTATATGTTTCTGGTGCATGTGGGCGAACTCCAAATCGCGCGCACGCCGCTCACCCAAGACGTGACCCAACCTGTGACGACTTTCGTCAATAACGTCGATGAGGTTGAGGCGACGGTCAGCGATTACAGTCTGGGACAGGTGCTGGTCGTGCAGCAGGTCGCTTATCCCGGTTGGCAGGTCAGCATTGACGGTCAGCCTGCGGCGCTTGAATCAGTCGGTGGCCTGATTGGTGTTCGGCTGCCGCCGCAGACAGGTGACGCGACTAACGTCGTTTTTAGCTATCGCCCGACCTGGCTGTTCGTCGGCGTGGGGATCAGCCTGATCAGCTTCGTCGGCTTTATTCTCTATCTGCTGCATCTGGATCGCCTTTTCAGGCGCAAACGCTCATCACGAGCGATAACGCAAGGGGAAATGGCGGAAATGCGTGCGCCGCGTTAAGGGAACATGAGCGATGCGATGTTACGAGAAGGTGATTTTATCGGGTCAGTGTGAGTGCATCGCCATTCCCCCTGTTTAAAGAGCCACGCTTGCAGTTTGCGCGCCGCGTTGTAGACTCTACCCGTCATTTACACCGCAGATTGAGGCAGGTATGGCGAAAGAGAAAGAAAGTAACAAACCGACACCCAAACCCGCGCAGAAACCAATACCCAGAAGCAGCGGGTCGCGCGCAAGCGAACGGCGCAAGGAAGGAGAGCGCAGCAGCGGCGGGCGCAAGGAAGGGGAGCGCGAACGGACAGGCGGGCGCACAGTCGAGCGCCGCAAAGAGCGCGAGAAAGAGCGGCAGCGGCAGCGAATTGTCACCTACGGCGTGATTATCGGTGCGTTGGTCGCGGTCGTCGTGATTATATTTCTGATTGTCAACGCGCCTGCCGGAGCGCCGATTCCTCCGGGTGCGCTGACGCGCTACGAGGGAATTCAACTCACGGACACGACGGAAGGCTTCCCGCGACTGGGCGATCCCAACACGTCCGTGCAGGTCGCGGAATACGGGGGTTTTGGCTGCCCTCACTGCCGCGACTTTAATACCGATGGCATGAATCAGATTCTGACGCGCGTGAAAGCGGGCAAAATCGCTTTCACCTATGTGCCGCTCTATGGATATGGCGATGTTGCCAACGATCAGGGAGCGGCAGCGGCAGCGATTTGCGCCGACCAGCAGGGCAAATTCTGGCCGTTCCACGACGCGCTGTTTGACTGGCAGGGAGAATTTGGCAATTCGGCGTTTACCAACAACCGGATTAACGCTGGCGTAACTGCTTTCGCCCTGGATGAAGGGAAGTACAAGGGTTGTATTACCAGCGGCAGTCCGGGAACCGTTTTGGATGCCGCCAGAAGTTCGGCTGCATCGCTTCTGAATTTCCCCAAGAGCACGCCGACTTTCACCATTAACGGGGTTGTGCCGCTGGATGAGAATCAGCAGCCGATCAGTGATATGGCCGGGATTCTGGCGCGCATCGACTCCGAGATCGCGCGGCTCTCTGCGCAGCCAACCGCCGAAGTCACGGCGGCAGCGACCAGTCAGGCCACAGCGGAGCCGACGGCTGAAGCGACTGCGCAGGCCACCGCTGAATCGACAGCCATAGCGACTGCCGAATCCACCGCCACTCCAGAGACGACCCCCGCAAGCTAACCTGTTTTTCAGGGGCGATTCGGCACGCCGGATCGCCCCATGATTAATCCAGTTTTGCCAGCATCGGGCCGAGCTTTCGCCCACCGAGCAAATGCATATGCAGGTGAAAGACTTCCTGCCCGGCATCGCCCTTGCAGTTGATCAGCAGGCGATAACCGCTCTCGCTGATACCCAGATCACGCGCAATCTGTCGCGCCACGACAAACAAGTGACCGAGGACGGCCTCATCTTCCGGCGTCACGTCGTCCACCGTCGGGATTTCCTTGTTGGGGATGATCAGGATATGCACCGGCGCAATCGGGTGAATGTCTTTGAAGGCCGTCACGCGATCATCCTGATAAATGATGTCGGCTGGAATTTCCCGTGCGGCTATTTTTGAAAAAATGCCCGGCATAAATTCTCTCTCCCTAATGCTCCTGTATTTGCTCAGTCCTCAGTCCTCAGTCCTCAGTCCTCAGTCCTCAGTCCTCAGTCCTGTTTTTCTTTACATCGCTAGTCCGCCATCGACGTTGAGAACATGCCCGGTGATGTACGAAGCATCCTCCGAGGCGAGGAAAGCGGTTGCCAGCGCGACATCTTCAATTGTCGCCCAGCGACCGAGCGGAATATTCTCGTTGATCTTCTTGGCAATATCTTCGGGTAGGCTGACAGTCAGGTCGGTAGCGACGAAGCCCGGCGCAACCGCGTTGACGGTGATGCTGCGCGAGGCGACTTCACGGGCGAGGGCTTTCGTGAAGCCGATGATCCCGGCTTTGCTGGCGCTGTAATTGGTCTGCCCGGCGTTACCCATAATGCCGCTGACGCTGGTGATGTTGATGATGCGCCCGTAGCGCTTGCGCATCATGTCGCGCACGACGGTTTTCGAGCAGAGCCAGGTGCTGCGCAGATTCGTTTCCAGCACCGTGTCGAAGTCTTCGGCGCTCATGCGCATGATCAGGTTGTCGCGGGTGGTTCCAGCGTTGTTGACGAGGATGTCGATTTTGCCGAAGCCGTCAATCGCCGTCTTGATCAGCCGGGTCACGTCTTCTTCGAGGCTCACGTCCGCCTGAACGGCCTGCGCTTTGCCGCCTGCCGTCGTGATTTGGGCGACGACTTCGTTGGCGGCGTCGGCGTTGCGCTGATAGTTGACGATGACGGTTGCGCCGCGCTTCGCCAGTTCCAGCGCGATTCCGCGCCCGATGCCTCGGCTACCCCCGGTCACGACGGCGATGCGCTCGTTTAGCTGCGTCATGGTGATGCTCCTTCGCGTGCGAAAAATAAAATCTGTTTTGCAGCGTTTTCTGACGAAATTTTCGCCAGGCTTACTCGTTTTTTAGCGACAGGCTCATGCGAATCACATGGATTGCGCGGATCAGCCGCCGACCCAGCCAATCAGGTCGATTTGACCCTTCAAGCTGCCCGTCAGATCGACCAGACCGAGGCCGTTCGGGTTGGTGACGTAAATATCAGTGCGCCCGTCGATGTGCGGGTTGATGCCGTCGAAGGCCAGAAATTTATTATCTGGAGAATAGACCGGATCGCACATGGTCGGCGGCGGATTGCTGCGCGAAACCGAGTTGAGATTGCTGTCCACGACGACCACGCCATAGGGACACTGACCGCTGATCCCGCCGATGGCAATATGCGTGCCATCGGGCGACCAAGCGGCGGTCATGCCGTAGCGCGCGAACGGGAGGTCGCTGATGCGGCCAATCTCCTGACCACTCAGGTTCGCCAGCACAATATCGGTGCTCGTTCCGGCAGCCTGAAAGATGACTTCCTGTCCATTGGGCGACCAGGCTTCCGCCAGCTTGAGCGGAACGTCATTGCCGTTGAGCGTCAGCTTGCGCGTTTCGCCGCTGATCGCGTCAGCGGCGTAGATGGCGTGTTCCGAATCGCCGAGGAGTGGGTCGCCGCTGGAAAAGACGACGGTGCGCGGGTTCGCCCACTTCGGCGGATCCGTAACCCACCGATCGGATACCTGACGCACCTTTTTGGTTCCCATCTCCATGATGTAGACGTTGCCGCCTGTGGGCGGCGGAGTATCCGTGCCATCGCAAGTGCCTGCTTCGCCGGGAATCCAGCTTGGGCATTTGGCGCGGTCAGAGACGAAGGCCAGATATGAGCCATCGGGCGACCAGACCGGCCAGAAATCATACGAGCCTTGCATGGTCAAATCAGTCGGGTTAGAGCCGTCGCGCCCAACGATGAAGATGTCGATGTCGTAGCCCGTTGCCAGCGCGATTGCCATTTTCGAGCCATCGGGCGACCAGACCGGGGCGTTATAAATGCCGCGCTGTGTCAGCGAACGAATCGGCAGGACACGCGCGCTGATCGCGCTTTTGAAATCGGCGATATACAGCCCGGCGGTATTGTTCGTCCCGGTGGGTTTGAGATAAGCAACCGCGTCGCCAGTAGGGGCAATAAAAATCTGCTGCCCGGTTGTATCGTCCAACTGAAGGATCGGGATGCGTGAGGCCGAATTCGTCGGCGGGACGTAATAAAGCGTTTCGATGTCGTTACCGGGCTGTGGGGTCGCGTTGCTGGCTCCGGTTTTATTATTGGTATTGATGAAGGCGATCATCGGGCTGGCGAGCCGGGCGCTAATGTCGCTCGGTAAAGAGAGCGACTGCCAGTTTTCATAGGTGAAGCCGGTTGTCGGTCCCGGCGTATTCGAGGCGGTGGGACTGGGTGTGAAGGTGGCTGTATTGGTCGCCGTTAAGGTGGGCGAAGGCGTAAGCGTAGGGGTATCGGTGGGTGGAACTGGACTGGCGGTTGGTGTATTCGACGCCGTTGGCGTGATCGTCGGGGTATTGGTCGGCGCTAAGGTGGATGTCGGCGGCGGCGCGTTCAAAGCGTTGCAGGCTGCGCTTAAAAGCAGCAATAAAAGGAAAATTCGGCGCATTCCCAGCTTCCTGTTTGTTCCAGAAACTTGCGCCGTTAGGATACCACAAAAGTCAAGACGGGGAATAGAGCAAGAGGGCGCACCGAAGATCGCTGCGATGCGCCCTTGATCCGCTACTGGATGACTGCGCCGCAGTCCGCCGGACAGCTATCCGAATTTTCGTCCGGTTCGCAAACATTGTTGCCGCACTGCGACTGGACAGTGATAGTAATCTGGAAAGTCCGGCGTTTGCCGTCCTGCGTGAGCACGAGCAGGGTATAGGTCGTGGTCTGATCCGGGCAGACCTGCCGCGAGTCGTGACCGGAGACGCCCTGGCCTTCGAAATAGACTGCCTTGATGTTATCCACGTCCCAGCGCACGATGGTGCATTCTTTGTAGGCGACAGTCATCTTGTCGGCGCGCAGGTCGGGACCCACGATGCCCGCCTGAGTCGGCGTCGGGGTCGGGGGCGGCGGCGTGTTGGTCGGCACCGGGAACGGAACACGGAGCGTTGTTCCGGCGACCAGTTGATTCGGGTTGGCGATGCAGTTGCCAGCCTGAAGATCAGCAGTCCGCACGTTGATGCGCAGCGCAATTGAGGACAGATAGTCGCCGCGCTGGATAGTGTAGCGGTACGTCCAATCGGTGCGCGGTGAGCAGGTAGTCGCCACGACCTGAGGCGCGGGCGTGAAAGTCGCGGTTTCAGGTGCGGCTTGACCCGGCACAATCGGTGGTGGGATGACAATCTGGCGATCCAGCAGCTTAAACGGCGCGACGCTGATGGCGTTGACATCGAACGGCTGCGGTTCAGAGGGTGCGCCAGCAGCGTGCAATCCATCTGTGCCGCCGAGCGGGATACCGACCTGAGCGCCGGGCTGGACGACGCGAGTCACGCCGCCTGCCGTGATGACGCCCTGACCTTCGACGATGGCGAATTCCATATCCTTATTGAGTTCCGCCGTGATGTAGGCCGTCGAGCCGAGGGTCACATCCGCGCCATTGATGTTCATAGCGACCTGCGAGCCTTCGGGAGCCTGAATCAGGACTGCTGAGTCCGGCACTTTGGAGCAGGTGGTGTTGCCAATCCGTGTACTGACGGTGACAGCGTTCATGCCCGGCGATGGGTTATCGACAGTAGTATCGCCGTAGAGCAGGAAGGTCACGTTTTGACCGGGAAGCGCATCCGGTAGGTTTGCCTGCGCTTTGATGACGGCAATCCCCCAATCCTTCGTCTGGATATTGAGAGGCGATGTGCTCAGCTTCTTCACCTGAAGCAGATCGACGGTATCGCCCGATTTCTGGAAGGTAAGCGGCGAGTTCGGCTGAAATTCGACTGAGACCAGATGGTTGCCATAGCACGCCTGATTGCGCCCAATCCCATTGCAGACCAGGCCGACGGACGTTTCCGCCAGCGTGACCAGTTGGTCGCAGGTAATGTTTGGTGGAGGAGTCGAAACCTGATCGACAGATTCAGCGACAGAGCTTTGTGCCGCCATGTTGCAGCTTGCCACGAGAAAGACCGCGACCAGCAGCATGATAAACGAAGTCATACGCGACGACATATGTCTATCCCTTTCGGAAAGTTCGACAGTACAACTATAGGGCAGTCTGCGAAAACGGGCAAACCTATTTAGATGTTGTTGAGGACGTAATAGGAGCCGCGTTTCTGACCGAGCTTGCGGAGAATATCTTTGGTCACGAGGTCAGCCAGGTCACGCCGGATCGTTTCCGGGTGAACCTCCGGGCAGAGTGTTTGCAAGTCGCTGTTGGTGATGCGGGTGTTGCCATCGCGCAGGAGATAGACGAGCGCCGCTTCCTGACGCGGATTGACCGGTTTGCCTTTGTACTGCCCGTCGAGCTTGAACTGGTCGCTGGTTGCTTCCTGCACCGAAGCCGGTTTTTCGAGTTGTGGATCGTTGAAGAGCGAGACGCGGAAGCCTCCGGCAGTCTCCTCGAATTCAGGAGCGCGCAGGTGTTTTTCGTGCATCAGGTCGATGACGCGATCCACACCGTAGCCGAGGCGCTCGATGAAGCCCATATCCGAGAGCACCTGTACAATCACCGGGTTGCGCGAGAAGCGTTCATCCTTGATATTGTCGATGGTGACGGGACCCGGTAATCCGCCGGGGCTGGTGACTTCCATACGGCTGCGGAAAATGAACAGGCGGATTCCGTCTCCGGCGATGCTGTAGTCACGGTGAGCGGCGGCGTTCACAACCAGTTCGCGCGCTGCTTCGAGTGGATATTCGAAACTCTCGGTGCGCTCCATTGACCTCCCGATGCTCACCTCTTTGCGCAGGTAATCATGCAGGAAGGCTTCGGCGCGGCGAATCTGATCGGGGATCGTGCCGACAATATCCTCGCGCTTGAAGCTGTCGCTCATGGTGTCGCCGGGGAAACGCGCCGCCGTGATCTCGACGTTGCGAATGTGGCGCTGCGGGTCTTTGCCAAACAGCAGAATCCCGGCATTGGTCGGGCGCAGACGCCCATCTTCTTTGGTCAGGCAGCCGCGCCGGAACAGCGCCGTTTCGACTTCGGCTTCGTTGATGCCGCCCAGATTGGCGACGTAAGCCCGTGCTTTGTCCCAGTCAATGTCGTCGAGGCTCGTGCCGTGCGCGATTTCAGTTTCGAAGCTCAATTCGCCGCGCTCGATGATCAGGCGGCGTAGTTCGCGCGGCTTGAGCGCCGTGTTGTCGATGCCCTGACGGCTGAGATAGCGCCCGTCGAGCGCGTAGACGTGCGGCATCCCCGGCGGGATGTGGACGACGATCACCTGCTTGTCCTTGAGCGCGACGGTGCGCGGCATCGGGATGATCAGTGGCGGCTCAATCGAGAGCGCAGCCTGAATCACGCGATCAATCGCGTTGTTCGCGTCGCGCACGCCGATCAGCGTCGCAGTGGGGCCGATGATGCCGAGCACCAGCGTCCCGCCACGACTGTTCGCCATCGCGGTGAGGATGGTCGCCATTGTGTCGAGCGGAGCGTTTTCGCTCAGCCATTCAAGCCGCTCCGAGCGACCATTTTTGATGAGTTGCCACAGATCATCCGAAGCCATGACGAGTTTGCCTGTCGGTGCTGCCAATGTCGCCAGATGCTCAAAGCATCTGGCTAGGGCTTCAAGCCGTCTGAAGACGGCTGCCTTTCAGCCTGCTTCAGCAGGCTTGGTTTGCTTAGCCGGAGGCAGTTAGCGAAGCGGCAGCCTCCGGCGGTTCTCGCGGCATTCAGCAGCGCTTAATCGTCGTCATTATCTTTTTCGCGCTCGCGGCGGATGCGGTCGAGCCTGCGTTCGCCTTCCGGCGGTGCAGGCAGCAGCACCAGATCAAGTACCTGCTGCATGTTTTCGACAAAGTAGATGCTCATATCCGCCCGTGCATCTTTCGGCACATCGACCAGATCGCGTTCATTCTGCTTCGGTAGAATTATATGCTTGATCAGCGCGCGGCGCGCGGCCAGTACCTTTTCCTTAATACCGCCAACCGGAAGCACCTTGCCGCGCAGCGTGATTTCGCCCGTCATGGCGAAGTCGCTGCGGATTTTGCGCTCAGTGAAGGCCGAGATGATCGTCGTCGCCAGCGTGATCCCGGCGGAGGGACCTTCTTTCGGGACTGCGCCTTCGGGCAGATGAACGTGAATGTCAAAGTTCTCGAAATCGTCGTGCGGGACGCCCAGTTCTTCGGCGCGCGAACGCAGATAGCTGAGCGCCGCCTGCGCCGATTCCTGCATCACGTCGCCGAGCGATCCGGTCAGCATGAGATTGCCTTTGCCGGGAAGCACCTGCACCTCAATCGTCAGGATGTCGCCGCCGAAGGGCGTCCAGGCCATCCCAGTCGCCACGCCGATTTCATCCTGATCGTTGGCGCGAATGTCGTCAAACGGCGCGGGACCCAGCAATTTGCTCAGGTGTTTGACTTCGATGTTGGCCGGATGGCGCTTGTCTTCCGCGATCAGGCGCGCGACCTTGCGAAAGACGTTGGCAATCTCGCGGTTGAGATTGCGCACGCCCGCTTCGTAGGTGTACTCGCGGATCAGGGTGCGCAGCGATGCATCCGTGAAGTGGATTTTATGATCGGTCAGGCCGTTGACTTCGAGCGCCTTCGGGATCAGGAACTGGCGCGCGATGGCGATCTTTTCTTCCTCGATGTAGCCGCTGAACTCGATCAGTTCCAGACGATCCAGCAGGGCAGGCGGCAGCGGATCGAGATCGTTGGCAGTTGTGATGAACAGCACCTTCGACAGATCGTAAGGCACGTCGAGGTAATGGTCGGAGAACGCGAAATTCTGCTCTGGGTCGAGGATTTCCAGCAGCGCCGCCGCTGGATCGCCGCGAAAATCCATGCCCAGCTTGTCGATCTCGTCAAGCATAAACACCGGATTGATCGTTCCGGCGCGGCGCATCGTCTGGATGATCCGTCCCGGCAGCGCGCCGATGTAGGTGCGGCGGTGTCCGCGAATTTCGGCTTCGTCGCGCACACCGCCGAGGCTGACGCGCACAAATTCACGGCCTAAGGCTAAGGCGATGCTTTTACCGAGCGAGGTTTTGCCGACGCCGGGCGGCCCAACGAAGCACAAAATCGGGCTGTTCTGCTGCTCCGGCGCGAGCTTGCGCACCGCAATGTATTCAAGGATGCGATCTTTGACTTTAGGCAGGCCGTAATGATCATGCTCAAGGATGGCCTTCGCGGGCGCGACTTCAAGCTGATCCTGCGTCGCCTTGTTCCAGGGAACGCCCGTCAGCCAGTCGATATACGTCCGCACGATGCCGACTTCAGGAGCCATCGGTGCCATCATTGCCAGCCGCGAGAGTTCTTTCATGGCCTTTTCGTGGACTTCCGGCGGCAGCCCAGCCTGAACGATCTGCTCGCGAACTTCGTTGATCTCCTGCTGGAAAACGTCTTCTTCGCCGAGTTCGCTCTGGATGATGCGCAACTGTTCACGCAGATAAATCTCGCGCTGGGTGCGATCCATCTCCTGATGCACCTGACTGGTGATCTCGTCCTTCAGTTCGAGCACGCTCAATTCCTGACCGAGCAGTTCAGCAACGTGATCGAGCCGTTCCTCGACGTTGAGCGTTTCCAGCAAGCGCTGGCGTTCTTCGGTTGGCAGCGTCAGCGTCGAAGTGATCAAATCCGCCAGCCAGCCGGGATTATTGGCGTTGAGCGCGTACAACAGCACTTCTTCAGGGATGTTGTCGTTCAGTTCAATCGCGCGCTTGAACAGGTTCAACACGGCTTGCATCGTCGCATTGGTCTTGC
>Ga0105237_10009151_pt1 | contig 10640 bp, 12 predicted proteins | sample KBSC24metaG_FD_81520 | JGI IMG/M metagenome (GOLD analysis project Ga0105237, IMG submission 81520) | Corn rhizosphere microbial communities from Kellogg Biological Station, Michigan, USA - KBS C2-4 metaG | ecosystem: Host-associated > Plants > Roots > Rhizosphere > Soil | place: Michigan, USA... | reverse complement strand
TGTTCATCCTACGGCTGTATTGGGCCCCGGCGTCGTGATCGGCAAAGGCGCTTCCATCGGACCCTTGGCGAGTCTGGGCGCCGGGGTGCATATCGGCGATGGAACTTCCATCGGCGCCGGGTCGGTGGTCGGGGATTACGTCCGTATCGGGCAGCGCTGCGTCTTGCACCCGCGCGTGACTGTATATAACGACGTGACCGTAGGGAATCATGTGATCCTACACTCGGGTTGCGTCATCGGAGCCGACGGCTTCGGTTTTATCCTGATCGACGGAGCGTACGAGAAATTTCCGCAGGTGGGCCGTGTGATGATCGCAGACCACGTGGAGATCGGCGCGAATTCCTGCGTCGACCGAGCCGCTTTGGGCGTGACCTCTATCGGCGAAGGCGCCAAGCTCGATAATCTGGTGCACATCGCCCATAACTGCCGCATCGGGCGTCACGTGGTCATCGCGGCGCAGACGGGACTCTCCGGTGGAGTGGTGGTCGAGGATTACGCGGTCATCGGCGGGCAAGTCGGGATCGGCGACAAAGCGCGCATTGAGTCGCGCGCCGTGCTGGGTTCCGGAAGCGGCGTGCTGACGTCGAAGATCGTCCGAGCGGGGCAGGTGATGTGGGGCACGCCCGCGCGGCCCTTGAAGCAATACCTGGATCAGCTGGCGATACTGTCCCGCCTGGCGAAGAAACGCCGGCCTGAAAATTAGTCGTTAGCGCGGCCAGTCCAGCATCTCGGTCAAGCTTAACCCGGCGGCGAGATTAATCGTCAACCGGAAGCGAACCTTGTTGGACGCGTTGCGGTAAACCATGCTTCCGCTGCTCAGGTTGGCTTGGTCGAGCTCGACGTGCTTGGTTTCGCCGCCATCCTCGATCTCCAGCACGCCATCGCGGGCCGCACGCACTCCGCGAGCTTCTGGATTCCAGTGGACCGTCAGGTTCTCGCCCGTGCGCTGGACTGTGAGGGATAAGGCGAAATCGGAGGCGCCGCGCTGCGGCCCGGTGATTCGCGAGGCTTCATAGCCCAGAAGAACTCCCAGGAGCAAAAAGACGAAACTCGCCACCATCCAAATGCTTGCTTTCGATTTCGGCGCATGCGGATCCTCCCGAGCCTGCTTTCCGGGCTCCGCGGGTTCTGCCGAAAAGATGCGGTAATACGGATCGGGCTCCGCCACGACCTGCGGTTCTTTATCCTTTTGCTTCTTCTCATGCATCGGCCGCCGGGGTGGCTCTTCCCCCGTCATTTCCCAGCGGCGAAATGGAAATTCCAGGGGTGTCGCGGCAGGGAAGACACCGTTTTCCCGAACGAAAAATCCCCCCACGCTCGGCTTAGTCGCGAACGGTTTCACCAGTAACGCGATCCGGGCAGAAGGAAGAGACTGGTTCAAAAGCTCGATATCCTCCGGCTGGAGGGCCAGCCCGTCGCGAGTGTGACTGCGATAATAGCCAACGATCTCCGCATTGCGGCGCTGGCATACTTCGTTGAATAAAGTTCGCTCCGCGTCGGTCAAAAGGTAGGAGGGACCTCGCGAATAGGTACATGGAATTACTTCGAAATCTTCGATTCGGACGGAATTCACTTTGCCGGGTTGCGTTGTGCCGATCAAGATACCGCCTACTTCGGCGCCGCGCTTGGGAACAGCGCCAAATCCACGCAAAATGTCGCCGCTCATGCGGTCGACTACATTGATGCTCAAATGGATCACCGGTTGGCCCGGCGCTTGCCACACAAAATAGCCGGGCACGGCTTGTATAGCTTGGTCCATTTCAGTTAAGGTTCATGGTACTACGCGATGCCTGGAACACTCTATCTTGTAGCGACGCCCATTGGCAATTTGGAAGACATCACTTTGCGCGCCTTGCGCGTGCTGCGGGAAGCCGATCTGGTGGCCTGCGAAGATACGCGGCAGACCGGCAAACTGCTGGCACATTTTGGCATCGATAAACCCATGGTGAGCTATCACGATCACAATGAAGCGTCGCGAACCCAGGAATTAGTGGCGAAACTTGACGGCGGCACGAATGTCGCTCTGGTCTCCGATGCGGGCACGCCGCTCGTATCAGATCCGGGATACCGGCTGGTGACGGCCTCGCTTGCCGCGGGGATTTCCGTGGTCCCAATACCGGGCGCATCGGCTGTCCTGAGTGCGTTGTCCGGTGCAGGTCTACCCACGGATGCATTTCGGTTCTGCGGCTTTCTTCCTCCGAAACAGGGCCAGCGAAAAAAGGCACTGGAAACGCTTCTCGGCGAGGATTGCACGCTGATATTCTACGAGGCGCCCCATCGGATTCTGGACGCACTGGCCGATATCGCAGCAGTATACGTCGAGCGTCCGGTGGTGGTCGGGCGTGAACTAACCAAGCTGCACGAAGAATTCCTGCGCGGGACGGCGGATGAAGTTCGCGCCCAGCTCGCTGCGCGTCCGTCGGTGAAGGGCGAGATAGTGCTGCTCATCGGAAAGGGCGCACTGGTGGCGTCGGACACGCCGATCGAGGATGCTGTTCGAGAACTGGAGCAGAAAGGCGTTCCACGTATGGATGCCATCAAGCAGGTGGCTCGCGAGCGCGGTCTTTCCAAACGCGACGTCTATAAACAAGTCACTTAGTAGGTCCGGTCTTCAGGCCTGACGGTACTACCGGTCGCCGGGGCGCCGGGCAGCATCCCTCCGCGCACTCGGCGTGATCTTGCGTTACCATTTCCGCGATCATCTCGATCATCGCGGGATGCGTCCCCACCGTGCCGGCGCGGACTATGTTCACACCCAGCTCCTCGCACACCGCCCGAGCTTCTGTGTCCAGATCGTAGAGCACTTCCATGTGATCGGAAAGAAACCCGATAGGTACGATCACAACGTCGGAGCGAATCTCTTGCAAATACGCGCCGATATCGGGCTCGAGCCAGGGCTGTGTTGGCGGACCACTACGGCTTTGATAAACGAGCTTCCAGTCCTCTCTACCCACGCCGTGCGCGACCACGGCGCATGCCCGCTCCAGTTCACGCACATACGGACTCGATTCGGCCATTGCAAGCGGCACGCTGTGCGCGGTAAATACGAGGCGGCCTTGGGGAAGCTCGGCCAGCGCCATCCGCGTGCGATCGGTCATCGCCTTGATGAAATTGGGATGCGCCGAAAACGGCCTGATCTTCGAGATTTGCGGAGCATTGCGTCCTTCCGCCTCGACCACCGCCCGAGCCCGTTCGATGTCGTCGATGTATTGCCGGCAGCCGGAGTACGATCCGAACGCCGAGGTGGCGAACGCGACCGCCCGCAGAACACCGTCATTGCGCATCTGGCGCATGGTATCGGCCAGCATGGGGTGCCAGTTACGATTGCCCCAATAGATCGGCATATTCACTACCGGTCGAAGCGCATCGATCAAAGCCCTATTCTGATCGTTGATGGGGCTGCGTCCGTTGAAGTGATAGTAATGCTCGGCAACCTCCAGCATTCGCTCGCGGGGAACGTGCCTGCCGCGCAGAACATTTTCCAGGAACGGAATCACGTCCTCGCGTTTTTCCGGACCGCCGAACGAAACGATTAACAGTGCGTCGTATTTAGGCATGCTGAAAGACAAGTCTCAGGCTATCGCGGGTAGGGATGCCCGCGCAGAGTAGTCAGCACACGATAGATCTGCTCCGCAAGCACCACACGCGCCAGCTCGTGCGGCATGGTCAGGGCCGAGAGCGAGACCAGAAGATCCGCCTTAGGCTTCCAGGCTTCCGGAAGCCCGTCGGCTCCGCCGACGACGAACACCAGATCGCGATCAAACAGCGCCGTTAGCTTTTTCGAATCGAGCGTCTTACCCGCCGGATCCAGCAGGATCTTGCGTGCCGAAAGATGTTTCGCCCACGGATCAAACCTGGCCGGGTGGATCTCACGCATCTCACAAGTCGCGAACCGGCCCGAGCGCTTAATGTATTCCTCCGCCATGGCGTTGGTGTGCGCATCGCGCGCTTTGCCGACGTAGTAGAGGAAGACCTTCACTGTTTCCTGAAGTACTCGACGCCGTCGCGCGTTTCCACCAGTTCCACCTTGTCACCAATCTTTACTCGCTCGCCGGCGATCCGTGCGGTCAAGCGGCCGCCGCTATCGAGCGATACAATTGCGAGCTGATACGGTGCGTCCGCCACGAACTCCGCGGGCGCGGCGTGAACCACAGTCTCGGTATAAATCACGCCCGTATTCATATTCCACCCATGACGGTCACAACCGCGGTGGCGCCCGATCCACCGAGATTCTGCGCTAACCCAAGCGAGTGGCGATCCAGTTGAAGCTCGCCGGCCCCGCCGCGGATCTGTAGCGCGACATCGCAGATCTGACCGACGCCGGTTGCACCCACGGGATGCCCCTTGGCCTTCAGTCCGCCGCTGGCATTGATGGGACGCTCCGCACGCAAACAGGTGCGGCCTTCGAGCGCATACCATCCGCCTTCGCCTTTTTTTACGAATCCTAGATCTTCCGTGGCAATAATTTCGGCGATGGTGAAGCAATCGTGTACTTCGGCGAACTCAATATCGCGGGCGCTCACGTGCGCCATCTTGTAAGCTTTCTCTGCAGCCTCGTGGACCGCCCAGAAGGTGGTAATGTCGGCCTTCGCATCCAAGGCGACGTAATCCGAAGTCTGGGCGATGCCCAGAATCCGGACCGGGAGGTCGGTGAATTCGGAGGCCCGCTCCAGCGGCACGATAATCACCGCGGCCGCGCCGTCGCTGATTAGCGAACAATCGAAGACGGTGAGGGGCTCGGATATCATTTTGCCCGCCAAGGCTTGTTCCATCGTGATCACCTTGCGCATGTGCGCCAGCGGATTCTTCGCGCCATTCGCGTGATTTTTCACGGCCACCGCGGCCAGGTGCTCGCGCGTGGTGCCGTACTGATGCATATGCCGCCGGGCGATCATCGCGAAGAGGGCCGGGAATGTCGCGCCCGCGCGTCCCTCGCCGGCCATATCCCCTGCCCCGGCCAGGATTTCGGTGACCTTGGGCGTGGTCTGTGAGGTCATCTTTTCGACCCCCGCCACCAGGACGATATCGTTCAATCCGGCCGCGACGCTCGAAACCGCGTGAAAAAATGCCGAGCCGCCGGAGGCGCAGGCCGCCTCAAATCGGGTGCATGGTACTCCGGTGAGTCCCAGGCTTCCAGCGATGTAGGGAGCCAGGTGGTTCTGGCCGACGAAGGCCGGTCCGGCGAAGTTGCCGAGGTAGAAAGCCTCGATTTGTGATGGACTTACGCCGGCATCCGTCATGCATTTCTCGCCTGCCTCTACCGCTAGCGAGCGCAGCGTGCGGTCCGGGAACGCGCCGAACGCGGTTTTACCAATCCCCACAACTGCAACCGGCCTCATATATCATTAGGATATCGTGACCGCCGATAGACTATAGACTGGCGGGCCAGACTGCACGCTTGGGCGTCCTTCCGCGTCATCCGTATGCGGGGTGAATTGTCCCCAGGGATGCAATGTCGGCAATGACCAGTCTGCTAGCGGCTAGTGAACGCGTGATGAGCGAAATGCCCGGATCCACCCGGTACGATGCCACTCCGCTCTCTTCGGAGCAGCAGAACCAATTTGTGGCCGAAAACATGCGCCGCGTGTTCCTGCTGATCTATCGCGTGGTGGGCAACGTCGCCGACGCCCAGGATCTCACCCAGGAAGCCTTTATCAAGGCACTGCAACGGCAGGATCAGCTTAAGGATTTGGAGAAGGCCGCGCACTGGCTGTCGCGGATCGCGACCAACACGGCCATCGATTTTCTGCGTCGAGCGGGACGGGTGAATTTCTCGGATCTGGAAAGTCTCCCCGAGCCGGTGTTGCGTTCCCATCAGGAGAGTCCGGAACAGAGGGTTTTGCGCGCCGAGCACCGGGAACGTCTGGAAGCCGGTCTGGAAGTATTGACGGCTCGCGAGAAGATGGCTCTTTTGCTGCGCGACGTGGAAGATCTACCGGCCGAGGAAGTGGCTCTGCGGTTGAAATGCTCGAAGGCCACGGTGCGCTCGCATATCGCCAACGCGCGGGTGAAACTGCGGCGCTACATGGAACGAAAGAAGATATGAGTCGGGAAGCCATGAGTCGGCACGTGATGGAAACTGATCTGGCGCTGTACGCCGCGGGCGATCTGCCTTTATGGCGCGGAGTGGTCGTGAAGTTTCACGTGCGTGGATGCGCTGAATGTCGCGCACTGGTCGAAGCCTTGCGTCTGGACCGCCAAGAACTCCGCCGCTCGGCCGATGACATGCCGGCGGGCCTTTCAAAAGACTTCGATTGGGACCAGCTGGCGGCGGAAATGACGGCGAATATTCGCGTCGGTCTGGCAGCCGGTGAATGCGTCACTCCGCGCGAGCGCAAGATCACGTCGGTCTCCTGGCGTCCCATGGCGATCGCCGCGGGATTAGTGGTATTGCTGGCGGGAGCGTGGTGGCTGAATATTCCGCGCACCGATACGGAAACCATTGGCCGGGCGCTTCGCAACATCGCAACCGGAAAACGGGGTGGCACACCGCAGGAAGAACGTGATCCGGTCGTGGGAGCTTCGTCCGCTGGAGTCGTGTTGGTCGAAAACGGCGGGCAGATCCGGATCGATCAAGGCGGTTTGGAACCGGTGATGTACTCGGTGAGTACGCAGGGCTCAGCCAGCGCCCGTTATGTAGACCAGGACACAGGACAAGTGACGATAACGGCGACGTATGTCCAATAAGATTTGTATTGCGTTTGCCGTGGCCAGCGGGATTTCTCTGCACGCGCAGGCGCTCAATCACAAGATCGATTTCCCCAAGGACTCTCCGGTCAGCCTGCTCTCGGAAGATTTTGGCAATTCGAACGCTACCGCGCGGGGCGCGAACCTGATCGACGTCAATGCCGCGTTGTCGCTGCGCAACTCCGGTCAGAAGCGGATCCGCAGCATGACGCTCATGGTCAGCACGCAGGATGCAGCGGGAAAGGGGTCAGTATCGGTTCCCACGCTGGACGCGGGTCCCGGGGAAACATTCTCCATTCATATCAGCACCCGCCTTGTCCGACCGCTCACGGCCGGAAATCCAGTAGTCGAAGTGACGCTCGACGGCGTCCTGTTCGACGATTTGAGTTTCTACGGGCCGGACGTGCTGCATTCCCAGCGCAACATGATCCGGTGGGAGCTGGAGGCGCAACGCGACCGCAAGTACTTCAAGACGCTGCTCGCGGCAGGCGGCCCAAACGGCGGAATAGAGGGGCTCCGCAAAGAGATGCTCTCAAGCCTTGCACGGCAAGGCGATAGCTCGCAGCGCGGCGTGCAGATGGTGCGTGGCCGTGCGACGAATATAGACGCGGAACCTGAGTCGCAGTTCGCGTTCCTGGACATCCCGGAATCTCCGGTCGAGGCCTCCAACGGTCGGGCTCGGATTGGGGCAAGCCTGGCCGGCGCCCCGCAGTTCGAGGTGCGCAACCGTTCCAACCGTCCGGTGCGGCATCTGGAAGTGGCCTGGATCGTCAAGGACCAGCAAGGCCGCGAATTCCTGGCGGCTTCCATGCCGGCCGATATGACGCTGGCTCCGAATCAGAGCGGCCCGGTGGCGCAGGATGCTGCCTTACGTTTCGATCGTCCCATCTCCATCCAGAGCATGTCGGGCTTTGTTTCGAGCGTCGAATTCGCCGACGGCTCGCAATGGATTCCCAGCCGTGGAGCGCTCGATCAGACCCGTCTGCGGCAGCTGGTCAACCCGTCTCCCGAAGAACAGCGCCTTTCGCAGATCTACACGAAGAAGGGTATCCAGGCGCTGATCGAAGAGCTTAGGAAGTTCTGATGTCGAACTTAAAAAGTTCTGATCTCAAGCTTTAGAAGTTCTAACACACACCCGCGTATGATGGGGTGTGATGGCTGCACCTCCTCTTGAAATAGATCCCCAGGAAATCAAACGGCGTCTGGACTCCGGTGAAAAGCTCCATCTGATCGATGTCCGCGAGCCTCACGAGTTTGCACAAGCGAAAATTGAAGGCGCCACGCTGATCCCCATGCGCTCGGTGCCAGGCGAGCTTCAAGATCTGGACGCGCGCGCCGATGAAGGAACGCTGATCGTGTATTGCCATCACGGCGTCCGCAGCCTCAACGTCGTCAACTGGCTCCGCGAACAGGGTATCGAGGCGTGTCAGAGCATGGCCGGCGGAATTGACGCCTGGAGCCTGCGTGTAGATCCTTCGGTTCCACGTTATTAGCATGCGTGCCGCATGGAGGGAACAAGCTCCGCTGTACCTGGCTGGCGCGGCGGCAGCAGCCACCGTTGTTTCCATCGCGGCTAGCCAGATTTTGCTGGGCGTTGCATTCGTCGCTCTATTAGCGACTCGCGACAAATGGCGATGGCCGCCCGTGGTTTGGCCGGTGGTCTTGTGGATGGCGTGGACCCTCGTATCGCTCGCAGCCTCGGGCCACGCGCGCGAAGGCCTTCCACAAGTGAAGAAATTCTACGTCTGGCTGATGCTGTTCGTAGTGTATTCCGCCGTCCGCACTCTGTCTCAGATTCGCGTTCTCGCGCTGGCCTGGATAGCCGGGGCGACGCTGTCCACGCTGTGGGGTTTTGGGCAGTTCGTCCGCATGTACCAATCCACGCCCCGATTCTTCTACTATGTCTATGTCAACGGCAATCGCATAACCGGTTTCGTCGATCACTGGATGACCTTCAGCGCGTTGCTTATGATGACGCTGCTGATGGCCGGCGCGATGCTGCTGTTTTCCACGGACCGGCGCGATTATGGCTGGCTCACTCCGGCGGTTGTGATTATCGCCGCAGGGATTCTCCTCGCCTTCACTCGAAGCATGTGGCTGGGGACTGTGGGCGGCGCGTTATGGCTGCTGTGGTGGAAAAAGAAATGGCTGGTCGTGGTGGTGCCACTCTTACTCGGGATTGTCTTGCTGGCGAATCCGTTGAAGGTGCGCGACCGCGCTTTATCCAGCTTCGGCGCACAAGAGGGTGTGCTGGATTCGCGTGCTCATCGGGCCGCGCTGCGTCGCGTGGGTTGGGAAATGATTCGGGCTCATCCCATCCTGGGCGTGGGACCCGAGCAGGTTGGCCCGCAATTCATGCAGTATTATCCGGCCGACCTCCCTCATCCTTTCCCCGTCGCCTGGTACAAGGAACACCTGCACAACATCTACATCCACTATGCGGCCGAGCGCGGATTGCCAGCATTGGGCATTTTGCTCTGGCTCCTGGGCCAAATGCTGGTTGATTTCTGGATCGCTTTCCGCAGCCTACCGGCGCAGTCCGATGCACGCTGGGTGCTGCATGGCGCCATCGCCACGATCATCGCGGTGATGATTTCAGGCTGGACGGAACTGACGCTGGGCCATAGTCAAGTGCTGGAGATGTTTTTAGCAATCGTCGCGTGCGGATACATTACCGTTAGTGCTTCGCGTTCACACTCGGAGAAGTTAACCCGATGAGAAAGGCGTGGAGTATCTTCCGTTTCGCATCGCTGGGCGGGATTTTGTCGTCGATGCGTCGCGCGTGCGAGCCATCACTCCATTCGAGCCGAACCGCCGCGACGTCCCTATCTTCGATCTGAGAGAAAGACTCGGCCTGCCGCCGGTTTTCTATGGCCGGCATCCCTACATGGTCGTGGTTGAGACCAGCATGTCGGAGTCGGGCTTAGCGGGTTTCGCGGCGGACTATGTTGCGGATCTGATCCTCGGCTCGGCGGAAGATTGTCGCGGCGGAAAACTGCGTGTCGCCGGGGGCCGCTCAAAGTGGATCCTGGATCCGGACTCGCTTCTTATCCGGTGCCCTAGCTTTTGATTCCTTCGAATCCCTGCTCGATCTCACCCTTAGCCTGAGGAGTGACTACCGTCAGCGGCAAACGCGTAGGACCGCCGTAGTAACCCTTCAGATCCATCGCGTACTTCAGTCCGGGGACCCCATAGGTCGTCGCGCACAGCTTTGCGGCGCAGGCGATGCGATTCTGCCAGTCCATGGCAGCCTCGGGTTCGCGGGTGCGGTGAGCCTCGTAAACACTGATGCACGCGTATGGCACGGCGTTGGCGAGAGCCAGAATAGCCCCCGGGCATCCAGCCGCCAGCGATTCCGCAAGCAAGCCGGCCGAGCCCGTAAGCACCTGGAAACCGGGCTTCACCGCGGCGAGGAACCGCTTGGTGCCCTCAAGATTTCCCGAGCTGTCCTTCATCCCGATGATATTGGGATGCTCGGCAAGTGTCGCCACCGCTTCGGGCGTCAGATCGATACCGGTGACTTGGGGAAAGTGATATAGCAGGATCGGAATCTTGGCCTGATCGGCCACCGCGCGGAAGAATAAAATCTGCGTCTCCATGCGGCTCATCATGCTTCGGAAATAGTGCGGAGCTAATACGAGGCCGGCCTTGTAGCCCAGCTCGGCAGCGCGATTCGTGAGCCGAATCGACTCGCGGACGCTCTCGGCTCCCGAGCCGGCGATCAGAACTTTATCGGAAGCCGCGTACTGCGCCGACCATTCCCACACCTGGAGCTTTTCTTCCGTTGTGAGGTAGGGAGTTTCGCCGGTCGAGCCCGCAACCAAGTATCCCGCCAGCCCGGTGCGATTCCATTTTTCGATGTTGTGCTGAACTTTGACCTTGTACAGGTCGCCGTTGTGATCGAAGGGAGTCGTGATGGCGGGGAAGATGCCTTGGAGCTTCATGCAGGTGGT
>Ga0105237_10009150_pt1 | contig 10641 bp, 6 predicted proteins | sample KBSC24metaG_FD_81520 | JGI IMG/M metagenome (GOLD analysis project Ga0105237, IMG submission 81520) | Corn rhizosphere microbial communities from Kellogg Biological Station, Michigan, USA - KBS C2-4 metaG | ecosystem: Host-associated > Plants > Roots > Rhizosphere > Soil | place: Michigan, USA... | reverse complement strand
TACTTTTGTACCCCTTTATGTTAAGAAACCTTTTTAGTATAATCAGATTTTTTATATTCTGGCTGCTGTTCTTCGTGATCACGCGGCTCACGTTTGAATTATACTTTTTTTATAAAGTTCGCGTTGCCAGTTTCGGCGAATTGCTCCAGACATTTTTTTACGGCTTCCGGCTGGATGCTTCGGCTACGGCCTATATCTGCATCATCCCTTTGCTGGTGTTTATCATTAATTGGTTCATCCCCTCCTGGCATATCAAGCCTATCTGGCTTAAAATTTATGTAGGGATCATCCTGTTCTGTATCTCCTTAAACACCATACTTAACTTTAACATTTTCAGGGAGTGGGGTACTAAGGTTACTTTCAGGGTATTTAGTTCTTTTTACCACGCTCCTTCCGAAGCGCTGGCATCATCAGGCTCATCACCGGTGGGTAAATGTATCCTGATAGGCGTGTTATTGCTGAGCTCTGGTGCATTATTATCCTGGTACGTTATTGATTATAATTTCAGGAAGCTTGTAGCCAAACCTGCTCTTAAAATAGGGTTGATATGCTTGCTGGTATTTGTGAATTTCCTGTTTATGCGGGGTGGCTTACAAACGGAACCTATTAATCAAAACGCGGCTTATTTTTCTGACAAGGAGATACTAAATCAATCGGCCCTGAATACCGAGTGGAACCTGTTCAATAACATATTTGAGAATTTCCGTAAGCCTTACAACCCCTACATATTCATGGAACCTGCCGATGCAGAAAAGCTGGTACATGATTCCTTTAGCGTTAAGTCCGACTCGTCATTAAAAATATTGACTACCGACAGGCCCAACGTGGTGATCATCCAGTTGGAAAGCTATACTGCCAGCATTATTGAATCCTTAGGTGGCGATAAGGGCGTAGCACCTAATTTTGAAAAATTCATTCAGCAGGGTGTACTGTTCAATAACATCTATTCCTCGGCTGACCGTACGGATAAAGGTATCATATCCATTATGAGCGGCTTCCCGTCGCAGGCTATCCGCACCATTATTGCCGATACACTGAAACAACGGAAACTGCCAGCCTTATCTGTAGTATTTAAGAATGCGGGATACCATACCTCCTATTTTTATGGTGGTAAAAGCAGTTACATGGATTTTAATATCTTCATGAAAAGTCACGCGATAGACCAGATCACCGATGAGCAGGCTTTTGCGCCGGCACAGGTACAAACTAAATGGGGTGTTTATGATGATGTACTGCTCAGCAAGCATTTGGAATTCGCGCGGCAGCAAAAACAACCTTTCTTTTCGTATCTGCAAACATCCACCAATCATGAGCCTTTTGTGTTGCCGGTAAAAGCGCATTTCCCGGCTGACGAGGATGGTGATGCCAGCAATAAGTTCAGGAGCACAGCTTATTTTACCGACTCCTGCCTGAACGCGTATTTTGAGCAGGCCAAAAAACAGGCCTGGTATAAAAACACCCTGTTTATCCTGGTGGCCGATCACGGGCACCGCCTGCCCCGCAATATTGCCGAGGCTTACGACCCTGTTAAATACCATATCCCGCTATTGCTTTTTGGCGATGTGATCAAACCGGAATACCGGGGTAAAAAGATCAATAAATTAGGCGGACAAACTGATATCGCGGCTACATTGTTAGCCCAACTGGGTATATCATACAACCAATTTACCTGGTCGAAAGATCTGCTGAATCCTGGCAGTAAGGATTTCGCTTTTTTTAACTGGGATAACGGCTTTGGATTTATGACGCCGCAGCAAAGCATCTCCTATGATAACTCTGGCCGCAGGATAGTTTATAAAGGCAATAAGAATGCGGGTGAGGCTGTTACGGACAAAACCCTGCAGCAAGGTAAAGCCTTTTTGCAAGTGGTATATACGGAGTATATGGCTTTTTGACCGTTGATTTTGTCTGATTACGTTGATTTCGCTGATTTTTTCTGAACCAAAAGAGGCTGTCATGCTGAGCCTGTCGAAGCATGGTGGGCAGGCTTCTGCGCACGAGTCTTCGACAAGCTCAGACTGACAGGCCATATTAGCTCAGCGATTTCCCCAGCTGCTCTACCCATTGGTTAAACAGTTTGGTTTCAAACGCGACGGCTTTGTTGGCATGGCGTTCCCAGTCGGGCGAGAATTTGTGCAATTGGTGCAGCATTTCTTCCAGGTGGCCTTCCTCTTCTAAAATGATCGATTTTACGTTTACTTTGCTACCGGCCTCGTCGAGCGCGTCCTGATAAATAGGGTAAAGTTCATCTGCACGAACTTCAATAGCATAGGTAACCAACAGATAGGCCGCAAAACGCAGTTCGCTACCGCTTAAGCCTAATTCTTTTTTCAGGTAACGGCAAACATCCACATCCAGCTGGTTCAGGTAATATTTGCTTGAACCGGGAGCCAGCAGGTATTCGGCGGCATAGGTAGGCAGTTCCACCCCTGTTTTTTCCAACTGTTTTTTGAGATAGAAAGCGTGACGGTGCTCTTCGGCGGCGTGTTTTAGGATAATATAGGTAACGGTATGCGGATCTTCGCTGGCCGATATTTTGCGCGCGCCCGTATTTTCCATCAGCGACAGCGTGTTTAACCAGCGGGAGTGCAATTCGTTATCGGCAATTATTTGGGGTAGTAGTGTATTCAGCATAGTTATATTTCTTCAAGTGCCTGCTCAATTTTGCTGTAAACATAACCGAGTTCGGCATCAGTAATGCAATATGGGGGTAAAATATAAATAACATTGCCCAGCGGGCGCAATATAATACCTTCGGCCAGAAAGTAATGATACAATTTATCGCGCAGCGAACTAAAATACGAGGTATTGTCGCCGGTTTCCCATTCCATAGCCAGTATGGTACCCGTTTGCCTAACGGTTTTTATTTTAGGGTGATGTTTTATTTTAGCAGCGAATTGTCGGTGCGATGCTTCGATACGCTGCATGTTAGCAGCTGTTTCCGGCGCCAAAAACAAATCAAGACTGGCTAGTGCCGACGCGATAGCGATCGGGTTTGCGGTAAAAGAATGTCCGTGGAATAGGGTTTTCAGCTTATCGTCAGACAAAAAAGCATCGTAGATCTGCTGGGTACAGGTGGTTAGCCCAAGGGCCATGGTGCCGCCTGTGAGGCCTTTGGAGAAACACATGATATCGGGCTGAACCTGCACATGATCGCAGGCGAAACGTTTGCCTGTGCGCCCAAAACCGGTAAATACCTCGTCATCTATCATCAGCACGTTTTCCTGTTTACAATGTGCCATCAGCTGGTTCAGATACTCCGCCTCATACATGATCATACCGGCAGATCCCTGTACCAGGGGCTCAAAAATAAAACAAGCCAGTTGGGATTTGAGATCTGAGATCTGAGCTTTGAGATCTTCTATGTTTTCTTTATTTGGGATGTCGATGAATTCCACCTCGAATAATAAACTATCAAAGGCTGCTGTAAAAGCGCTGCGACCACTTACGGCCATGGCTCCAAAAGTATCGCCGTGGTAAGCGTTTTTAAAAGCCATGATCCTGGTACGCTGATCGCCTTTGTTAAGCCAGTATTGCAGGCACATTTTGATGGCCACCTCAATAGCGGTGGATCCATTATCGGAATAAAATGCTTTTTGCTGGTTATCGGGTAAAATAGCCAGCAGCCTTTCGGCCAGTTCAACGGCGCCTTCGTGGGTGAAGCCTGCAAATATCACATGCTCCAGCTTAAGCAATTGCTCCGATACTTTTTTAGCGATGTACGGGTGCGCGTGCCCATGAATGTTTACCCACCAGGATGATACCGCATCGATATATTTTTTACCCTCTTCATCAAATAACCCCGCTCCCTCGCCGCGTACTATGCCTATTGGCGGCGCCGCGGTTTTCATTTGGGTATAGGGGTGCCATATTACTTTAAGATCGCGTTCGGTAAGGTTCATAGTTCGTTCTGTAAAAGTTCAACCACACGTTTATCAGTCGGAAATTCAAAGTCGGCTACACTCAGTGCGGTAAGCGGTACCCACCTAAAAGCTTGTAACACCTCTCCATCACCTTCAAAATCAAAGGCAATAGTTTTTATATTAAGATTAACTGGCGTAATATTTTTTACCATATAATATACACTGATAATCTGCGAATTATTAAAGGCCGATTTTACGGCAAAATCAGTAGTATAAAAATGACTAACAACTTCTATCTCCAGATCGCACTCCTCCATAAATTCGCGTTTAAGGCCATCAATCAGGCCCTCGCCAAGTTCAAGACCGCCACCGGGGAATTTTGAAAAACGCATGCCATACTCCTGTTCATCACTGATTAGCAACTCGTCATTATCATTAAGCAGCAGGCCATAAACCCTTACATTAAAGTATTCCATTATTCAAAGTGTTTTTTGTTGCGTACTACCTTGTCCATTGTCCAAGCAATGGTTTCTGTTTGAGGTTCAGACCGAATAGGGCAATTGGGCATGCTGCAATAGTGGCAGCAATCGGGAACGCAGGGGTCTGAGTGGATAAACAATTCTGTTTTGATACCGACTTCCTTATTGATCATTTTATCAACTAAGGATACTTCAGCATGTACATGATTCAGGTCGAAGTAATTGGGCAGGGTCATGTGGCAATCGATATGCAACTCGTTGCCATATTTCTGGGCGCGCAGGTTATGTACGTCGATCCAGGACTCACGGCGTTTTTCGCTCAGCACATTAATAATATCAGTCACCACCTGAAAATCGGCCTCGTCCATTAAACCGGCTACCGATTTACGGATCAGTTTATAACTACTATATATAATGTATAATGCAACCAGGATAGATAAACCACTATCGAGCCATAATATCCCGGTAAACCGGATGAGCAATAAACCAGCCACCAGGCCAATACTGGTCACCATATCGGCTATCAGGTGACGGCCGTCGGCATCCAGTGTAATGGAGCGTAATGCTTTACCTTTTTGTATCATATAGTAGCCTAAACAGCCATTAATGATACCAGTGGCACCAATAATAGCAGCACCGGTAAGCAGGTCGTGGATATTGTTGGGGTACAATAAACTGTAAACAGACTTGATGATGATCATCACACCGGCTATACCGATCAATGCGCCTTCAATAAAAACGGAGAAGAACTCTACTTTACCATGACCGTAGGGATGATTTTCATCCCTTGGCTGCGATGAAAGGTAGATACTAAAGAAGGCGAAAGAGCTGGCAATTACGTTTACAATACTTTCGGCGGCATCGGTAAGCACAAAATTAGATGCTGTTAAAAAATATGCTCCAAACTTCGCCAGCATCAGCACAATGCCCGTAATCAGCGAAATTAATATGATCCTTTTTTGTTCTTTCAAGCCAATCTTTATTAGGCGACAAATTTATAAATAACAAGCGTAAGTAGCAGTAAAGTTATTTTCTATATTTGCCGCGATAACATAATTTATATGAGCGCATTAAGTACCCGGATCAATAACTTGTCCGAATCTGCAACAATTAAGATGGCCAAATTAGGCCGTGAACTTGCCGCTAAAGGTGTTGACGTGATCAGCCTTAGCTTTGGCGAACCTGACTTTCATACCCCTGAGCACATCAAGGAGGCAGCGAAGCAGGCCATGGATAAAAACTTTACCTACTATACTCCTGTAGCCGGCTATCCAGACCTGCGCAAGGCAGTAGTTGCCAAGCTAAAGAACGAAAACAACCTGGATTATGATTTTAGCCAGATCGTGGTATCAACCGGTGCCAAGCAGGCTATTGCTAACGCCGTATTGTGTTTGGTAAACCCGGACGAAGAGGTGATCATCCCTACCCCTTACTGGGTATCTTACTCAGAAGTGGTAAAGCTGGCCGAAGGTAAAAGCGTATTCATTAACACTACTGTTGAGCAAAACTTTAAAATAACACCAGAACAGTTAGAAGCAGCTATTACGCCAAAAACCAAACTGTTTATGTTCTCATCTCCATGCAACCCTACCGGTAGCGTTTACAGTAAAGATGAGCTGGAAGGATTAGCCAAGGTATTTGAAAAACACCCGCATGTATATATCCTGAGCGATGAGATCTATGAGCATATCAACTTTATCGACAAGCATGAATCTATAGCACAGTTTGATTATATTAAAGACCGTGTAGTGATCATCAACGGATGGTCGAAAGCTTTTGCCATGACCGGTTGGAGAATTGGCTATACCGCCTCAAACTCTGAAATTGCCGCCGCCTGTGACAAAATGCAGGGGCAGATCACTTCAGGAACTTGCTCTATCACACAACGCGCGGGTGTTGCCGCTTACGAGGGTGGATTGGAAAGCGTGTTGGAGATGCGTGCAGCCTTCAAAAAGCGCCGTGATATTGTTTACAAGCTCTTGAGCGATATAGAAGGGGTTAAAGTTAACCTGCCCGATGGTGCATTTTACTTTTTCCCGAATGTGACTTCTTTCTTTGGCAAAAGCTATAATGGCCGAACCATAAAAGATGCCGACGAGTTGAGTATTTACCTGTTGGAAGAAGGCCACGTGGCAACCGTAGGTGGTGATTCTTTTGGCGATCCATCATCTATCCGTATCTCTTACGCAGCTGCAGAAGATAAACTGATAGAAGCTGTGCGCAGGATCAAAGAAGCCTTAGGTAAATTGAAATAATATCTAAACCTTGATTAATATAGGGTTCAAACACCAAAAAAGCCCCTCAGCAAATGCTGAGGGGCTTTTTAAATAATTCGTGTAAAAATCTTACAAACCGAATCCGTAAGCAATACGTAAGCCTACGAGACCATAGTTAGAGCTTTGACCCGAGAAGTTTTCATAACGTACGCCAACATCCCATGATTTATTCGCCCAACCTAAGCCTGGAGATAATATTAATTTTGTATTACCCTCACTCTGGGTTTCAAAACCGGCACCAGCTTCTGCACCAAAATAAATGCTTGGAGCAAAGAAAGCTTTAATACCAAGCTTAACAGGTACCATACCAGAACTTTTACCTCCCAGATCTTTAGACAATTGGCTGGCGAAGAAATTATAATAACCAGATGTTAATGTAAGAGCCAGGTTATTGCTTAAACCATACTGTAAACGTGCTGTTCCGCCCAATTCAAACTTTGAAAGTTCATGAATGTTTCCGGTTGGGATACCTCCTTCAATTCCAATGCCTAAACGCAACGCGCTTTTATCAACGGTTTGGGCTTTTACATTCGTTCCGATAAATATAGCTAAGGCAGTAAACGCTCCGGCTATAATTTTTGTCATTGTTTTCATAACTGTGTTTTTTAGTACTACAATTTTTATTGTATTAACACCTCCTTAACAAATACTCTGCCATTATCGTAATCTGCTCCAGTTTTAACATTGCTAAAATCCCAACTGGCTCATGATATACCGCATTAAACATTGATAATCAACCCCTTTTTATTCTAATTAGTCAATCAAAATAAATAGTTACAAAACTTAATTGCAGATTAAACTTCGGTGCGAAAAGCTGAATCCCCTAAGGGGTTTATGTCGGTAAATGATGAATCTTTGTTCTGTTTTGCCTAATATTTATATGGGCAATACCTGATCTCCAAATCAGCTCAAACAAAAAAGGAGAGGCAATGCCTCTCCTTTTTTGTTTGAATCGAAAATATTAAACCTCGGGCTCATGGCCTTTATGCGGATCGTAGTTCTTTTCCAATTCGGCCAGTTTTTCTTTACCATAAGCAAAGCGGGTAATGATAAAGAACAATACCGGTACAATGAATATGGCCAAAGAAGTGGCCGCAAGCATACCGCCGAACACCGTCCAGCCGATGGTTTGGCGAGCTACGGCGCCTGCACCTGTTGCAAATAACAAAGGCGCTACACCTAATATAAACGCCATAGAGGTCATGATAATCGGCCTTAGCCTTAGTCGTACAGCCTCTAAGGTAGCTTTCTCCAACTCCATACCACTATCCACACGTTCTTTGGCAAACTCTACAATCAGGATGGCGTTTTTGGCGGCCAAACCGATCAGCGTGATCAAACCAATCTGAGCGTAAACGTTGTTATCCAAACTTTGGTTAAATGTCAGGAACAGGATAGCTCCAAATGCCCCCAGAGGCACGGCCAACAGTACCGAGAATGGTACCGACCAGCTCTCATACAAGGCAGCCAGGAACAGAAACACAAAACCTATGGACAACATAAAGATGTAAATGGTTTTTGATCCCGATAATTTTTCCTCACGGCTCAGACCCGAAAACTCGTAGCCATAACCTTGAGGTAAAGTTTTAGCAGCCACTTCTTCCAGGGCGTTCAGCGCGTCGCCGCTACTGTAGCCCTGTGCTGGGTTACCATCTATCTCGGCAGAACGGAACAGGTTATAATGCGATATTAAGGGGGCGTTTTCAATTACTTTATAAGTTGTCAATGTACTTAAAGGCACCATGGTACCAGCCTGGTTACGTACAAAATACTGCCCAATGTTCTGGATATTTGTACGATAATTGGTATCGGCCTGGGCCAATACGCGGAATGTACGGCCGTACAACGTCAGGTCATTGATGTAAGAGCTACCCATATAAGTTTGCAGGGCCGCGTTTACATCAGACAGGGCGACACCAAGTCTTTTGGTTTTTTCCCTGTCGATAGTTAACTGATATGCCGGTGTACGGGCGGTGAAGAACGAGAATGCTTTTGAAATTTCGCGGCGTTTACCTAATTCGGCTATAAAATTACGCATTACAGATTCAAAATACTTGATATCCCCTCCGGCTTGCTTCTCTTCCAGTATGAACGAGAAACCCGCGGTGTTACCTAAACCAGGTATAGCCGGCGGCGGAATTACCACCACGCTGGCTTCTTTAAACCGCGAAAGTTTTTTCTGCAGCATAGCCACTAACGGGAATATGGTATGTTGTTTGCCTTTACGCTGATCCCAGGGTTTTAGCTGCACAAATATGGTAGCACTGTTTGATTTGGTTGCGAAGGTTACCGCGTTCAAACCGCCCAATGCTGCATAGTGACCAATCTCGGGAACACTATCCAGGGTACGCATCATTTCATGCAATACTTTTACAGTACGCTGTGTTGATGAAGCTTCGGGCAGATCATAAGTAATATAGATACGACCATCATCCTCTGTTGGGATAAAACCACTTGGTTTACGCTGAAACAGGATAATAGTACCTACAATAATACATACCAGTATAATTATAATGAATTTGGAGTTTTTGATACTCTTATCAACACCATTACGATATCTGCCGGTTACCCGCTCAAACCAGGCATTGAATTTAAAGAAGAACTTATCAAGTCCTTTCGACTGCTCATCCAGTTTACGAGGTTTCAATATCAGCGTACAAAGCGCGGGTGTTAATGAAAGGGCCACAAAGGCCGATATCAATACCGATATAGCAATAGTAATAGCAAACTGTTGATACAACCGGCCTACAATGCCCGGTACAAAACCTACCGGCACAAACACCGCCGCCAATATCAATGCTATGGCTATAACCGGCGCGGATATATCGCGCATGGCATGTATCGTAGCCTCTTTGGGCGACATCCCTTCCTCGTCCATATAGTGCTGCACCGATTCTACCACCACAATGGCATCATCCACCACAATACCGATGGCCAGTACGAAACCGAACAGTGTAAGTGTATTAATGGTAAAACCCAGCGGGATAAAGAAGATGAATGTACCAATGATAGATACCGGGATAGCCAATACCGGGATTAGCGTGGTACGCCAGCTTTGTAAAAACAGGAACACCACCACAATAACCAGCACCAGCGCGATGACCAGTGTTTCAATTACCTCGCTCACGGATACCTTTACCACCGTTACCGATTCAAAAGGTACTACATAATCCACATCGGCAGGGAATGATTTTTTGAGCTGCTCCATGGTGGAGTACACGTTATTTGCAGTCTCAATGGCATTACTGCCCGGTGCCTGATAAACCAGCAAATAGGAAGCGCGCTTGCCATCAACAAAGGAGTTACCGGCATAGTTAAACTTACCCAGTTCTACACGAGCCACATCTTTCAGGTGCACAATAGCACCGTTATTTGGTTGTGTACGTACAATAATATTTTCAAACTCGGCCTGGCTGCTTAAGCGTCCCTTAACCAAAACCGTATATTCAAATGGCTGCCCATTCTCCTGCGGGGTTGAACCCACCGACCCTGCGGCCACCTGCGCGTTTTGTTCGGCCAGAGCCGCTGTTACATCGCCAGCCGTCATGCCTAAAGCGGCCATCTTATCAGGCTTAAGCCATATACGCATACTAAAGTCATCGGCACGTGTAAACACGTCGCCCACGCCTTTGGCGCGTAAAAGCGCGTCACGAACAAAAACGTTGGTATAGTTATCTAAAAAGGTAACATTATGTGAGCCCTTAGGAGCAAACATGGCCACCAGCATCAAAATACTTGGGTTACGTTTACGCACTGTTAAACCCAGGCGCTGTACCTCCTGCGGCAATGTTGGTGTGGCAATACCTACACGGTTTTGCACGTCAAGAGCGGCTATATTAATATCGGTACCCACTTCAAAGTTAACGGTCATGCTCATGGCACCATTGCTGGTACTGTTACTTTGCAGGTAGGTCATGCCTGGTGTACCATTCACCTGCACTTCTACAGGGGTGGCCACCGTTTGTTCAACTGTAAGCGCATCGGCACCGGTATAGGTACCGGTGATGTTTACCGTTGGTGGTG
>Ga0105237_10009149_pt1 | contig 10641 bp, 8 predicted proteins | sample KBSC24metaG_FD_81520 | JGI IMG/M metagenome (GOLD analysis project Ga0105237, IMG submission 81520) | Corn rhizosphere microbial communities from Kellogg Biological Station, Michigan, USA - KBS C2-4 metaG | ecosystem: Host-associated > Plants > Roots > Rhizosphere > Soil | place: Michigan, USA... | reverse complement strand
GGCCCGTGCTTCTTCATGGATCCCGCCGGCGGCCCGCCCGATCCGATGTGGCAGCCGATGCAGGCCTATCTCGCCGGGCTGATCGCCAGCCTGCCCGAGCGCCCACAGGCGATCCTGCTGATTTCCGGCCATTGGGAGGAGCGCGACGTCACCGTGCATGTCGGCGACGGCCAGCCGCTGCTGTTCGACTATTATGGCTTCCCCGAGCACACCTACCGGCTGCGCTGGGATGCACCCGGCGCGCCCGAGGTGGCGCTGCGGGCGAAGACACTGCTGGAAGCTGCCGGCTTCCCCGCAGGCGTCGAGCGCGAGCGCGGCTGGGATCACGGCGTGTTCATTCCGATGAAGGTCGCGGTGCCGGATGCCGACATCCCGCTCGTGCAAGTGTCACTGCGGGCGGACCTCGATCCCGCCGCGCATGTCGCGATCGGCAAGGCGCTGGCGCCGTTGCGCGACGAGGGCGTGCTGATCGTCGGCTCGGGCATGAGCTTCCACAATCTGCGCGTTCGGGGCCCGCAGGCGACCCCCTATGCCGATGCCTGGGACGAAGCGCTGGTCGAGGCCGCCACCGATCCCGATCCCGCGCGCCGCGAAGCCCGGATCATCGCCTGGCGTGACTTGCCCTATGCCGAATTCGCGCATCCCCGCGAGGAGCACCTCCTGCCGCTGATGGTCGCGCTCGGCGCGGGCGGCGAGGGACCTGCCGTGTGCGACTATCGCGACCATGTGCTCGGCTGGGCGGTGAGCGGCTTCCGCTTCGGCTAGTCCCGCCAGCTGCGGTCGGTCCTGTCGACCAGCCGGACCATCGCCGCGAAGTCCGCAGCACCGGGACCGCCCGGGACTTGCGCCATATGGACGTCGCGCTGGTGGACGGCGACGACTTCGGGCGCAATCTCGATCGGCTGCCCCATGCTCATCGTCGCGACCTGGATCTCGCAGGCGCGCTGGAGCGCCCAGTGCTTGACGAACGCCTCGGGCAGCGTGCGGCCCATCGCGAGGATGCCGTGGTTGCGCAGCAGCATCACCCGCTTGTCGCCCAGATGCGCGAGCAGCCGCTCGCCTTCCTCGTCGCGCACGGTGACGCCTTCGAAATCATGGTAGGCGATCTGGCCGATGAAGTTGCAGGCGTAGAAATTGGTCGGCCGCAGCCCGCCTTCCAGTGACGCGACCGCCATGCCGGCCGTGGTGTGGCTGTGCATGATGCAATGCGCATCGGGCAGGTGCCGGTGGAAGAGCGCATGCTGGACGAAGCCGGCGCGGTTCACCGGATAGGGCGAGTCGTCGAGCTTGTTGCCGTCGATGTCGATCTTGACGAGGTTGGAGGCCTTTACCTCGCTGAAGTGCAGGCCGAACGGGTTGATCAGGAAAGCGCCGTCCTGGTCCGGCAGCTTCACCGTGATGTGGTTGTAGATCATCTCGGACCAGCCGAGCATGTCGAACACGCGGTAGCAGGCGGCGAGCTGCTGGCGCGCCTCCCACTCGGCGTCGCTGACCCGGGGCGTGGGGGCGAGCGCGGTTGCCATGGCACCTCTCCAAATTTCTGTTTTCGAGCTTTGGGTATGCCATGAAGCGGGCGGCACCCGCAAGCGTCAGCGGAAGCCGTAGGGCACGGCGCGGCGGCGGTCGGGATCGATCTCGATCACCGATCCGGCGGGCGGGAAAGCGCGCTGGTCGCAGTCGAGGCGCGGGCAGATGCGGCACGAGGCGCCGATCGGCGTGGCGGCACCGCCGGTACGCAGTGCATCGGCATAGACGAAGTCGGCGGCATGCGCCTCCTCGCAGCCCAGCGCGACCGCATAGCGCCGGGGCGGCCGGGTGAAGCTGCCCGAGGGCTTCACCAGCCCCTTGGCCATCGAGACATAGCGGGTGCCATCCGGCATCTCGGCGAGCTGGACGAGGATGCGATCGGGGATCGCCACCGCCTCGTGGACGATCCACAGCGGACATGCGCCGCCGAGCGCCGCGAACTGCAACCGGGTGGCGGAATGCCGCTTGGTGATGTTGCCCGCCATGTCGACACGGCAGAAAAATACCGGCAGCCCCTGCGCGCCCGGCCGCTGCAGCGTCGAGAGCCGGTGACATGCCTGCTCGAAGCTCACCGCGAAGCGCTGACGGAGGCGATCGATGTCGTGGCGCACTTCATATGCGGCGGCGCGGAAGCGGCCATAGGGCATCAGCAGCGCCCCCGCCGCGTAATTGGCGAGGCCGACGCTCAGCAGTTCGCGCGCGGCCGGAGAGGCGAGCCCGGCGCGGTCGATCACCAGCCGCATCTCGTTGGCGAATTCATAGCGGACCAGCCGGTGCGCGAGCAGGAAGGCGCGGCTTTCCGGCGGCAGGGCGTGGTTGAGCGCCAGCGTACGTGCGTTCTCGTCGAACCGGCTGAGCTCGCTGCCGTCGCCCTGCGCGCCGATCACCCGAACCCCGTGCCACAACCGCAGCCGGTCCTCGAAAGCGCGGACCACATTGTCGTCGTCGAGCGCCAGCGCATCGGCGAGCAGTTCCGCCGAGCGGTCGATCGCGTCGATGTAATTGCCCTCGGCCTGGAACCAGTCGCGCACCTCTTCCCAAGGGAGCGGCGCGGCGTCGCCCGAGCCGGTGTCGAACCGGTCGTCGAGCACGCGCAGCTGTTCCTGGCTGCGGCGATAGGCGTCGTGTAGCGCCACCATTCTCCGGGCGAGCAGCGGCTGCTGTTCGATGCCGCGGCGAATGTCGGCCTCGTCGATCCGGTCGGCGGGCACGCCGCTGTCGGTCGCGGCGTCGATCGCGCGGAGCAGCGCGGCCGTGCCGCCCTCGCCGTTGATCTCGGCGGCCTCGACCGGGAATTCGCGGGCCAGCGCCAGCAGCACCCCGTCGGTGATCGGCCGGTCGTTATTTTCGATCTGCGAGAGATAGGAAACGGAGATTCCCAACCGCTGCGCCATCCCCGCCTGGGGAATGTTCAGGCGGCGTCGCAACTCGCGCAGGCGAAAGCCTTCGAACAGGCGGCGGCGGGGCAGGGGCGGGAGCTGGCTGGCCATGGGATCGCATAGTCTGCAAACCGGCGCCCCGCAACTTTGCAACATTGCATTTGCGAAGCCGGCATGCCCCGGTGCACAAGCCGCGTCCACGGAGAGAATGCCGATGTCGTCGACGATCGAGGAACTGGAACGCCGTCGCGCCGCTGCCCGTCTGGGCGGCGGCCAGAAGCGCATCGACGCGCAGCATGCCAAGGGAAAGCTGACCGCCCGCGAGCGGCTCGAGGTGCTGCTCGACCAGGGCAGCTTCGAGGAGCTCGACATGTATGTCGAGCACAACTGCACCGATTTTGGGATGCAGGATCAGGTGATCCCCGGCGACGGCGTGGTCACCGGTTCGGGCACGATCAACGGCCGCCTCGTCTTCGTGTTCAGCCAGGATTTCACCGTGTTCGGCGGCTCGCTCTCGGAGCGGCACGCGCAGAAGATCTGCAAGATCATGGACATGGCGATGAAGGTCGGCGCGCCCGTGATCGGCCTCAACGACAGCGGCGGCGCACGGATCCAAGAGGGCGTCGCGTCGCTCGGTGGCTATGCCGAGGTGTTCCAGCGCAACGTGCTGGCCTCGGGCGTCGTGCCCCAGCTCAGCCTGATCATGGGCCCCTGCGCCGGCGGCGCGGTCTACAGCCCCGCAATGACGGACTTCATCTTCATGGTGAAGGATTCGTCCTACATGTTCGTCACCGGCCCGGATGTAGTGAAGACCGTTACCAACGAGATCGTCACGCAGGAGGAACTGGGTGGAGCGGTGACGCATACCACGAAGTCGGGGGTCGCTGACGTGGCCTTCGAGAACGATATCGAGGCGCTGCTCGCGGCCCGCGACTTCGTGGACTTCCTTCCCGCCTCGAACCGCGAGGCGCCGCCGGAGCGGCCCTGCGACGATCCCTGGGATCGGATCGACGAGAGCCTCGACACGATCATCCCGCCCAACGCCAACCAGCCCTACGACATGCACGAGCTGATCCGGAAGACGCTCGACGAAGGCGAGTTCTTCGAACTTCAGCCCAGCCATGCAGGCAACATCCTGGTCGGCTTCGGCCGGATCGAGGGGCGTACGGTGGGCGTGGTGGCGAACCAGCCGATGGTGCTGGCGGGCTGCCTCGACATCAACGCTTCCAAGAAGGCGGCGCGGTTCGTGCGCTTCTGCGATGCGTTCGAGATTCCGATCGTCACCTTTGTCGACGTGCCGGGCTTCCTGCCGGGCGTTGGCCAGGAGCATTCGGGGATCATCAAGCACGGCGCCAAGCTGCTCTTCGCCTATGCCGAGGCGACGGTGCCGAAGATCACGGTGATCACGCGGAAAGCCTATGGCGGCGCCTATGACGTCATGGCCTCCAAGCATCTGCGCGGCGACCTCAACTATGCCTGGCCGACCGCCGAGATCGCGGTGATGGGCGCCAAGGGCGCGGTGGAGATCATCTTCCGGGGCAAGACGCCGGAGGAGATCGCGGAGCGCACCGCGGAATACGAAGCCCGCTTCGCCAACCCGTTCGTGGCGGCGAGCAAGGGCTTTGTCGACGAGGTGATAATGCCGCACTCGACGCGCCGCAGGATCGCGCTGGGATTGCGCAAGCTGCGGAACAAGCAGCTTGAGAACCCGTGGAAGAAGCATGACAACATCCCGCTGTGACAGTCGGGGCGGGGCCCGCTGTACGGTGAAAGGATCGCAATGCTCAGCCTGATTCTCGCTTTCATGCCGCTGTTCGGCGCACAAGCCGCTGCTGCGCCGACTCCGCCGGCCTGGACGTTCAAGGAAAGTGCCGATCCGGCGCAGCCGAAATCGGCCAGTGCCACCATTCGTAGCGAGGACGGCAATGCGCGGCTGGTCGTGCGTTGCGATACGGCTGCAGCACCGATCGTCTCGGTTCAGTTCATCCCGCGGCCGCCGATCCCGGCCGGAGAGTCGCGGACGGTGACGGTCACCTATGACGAGGCCATGGCCGAGATGAGCCAATGGCAGTTCCCCGGCGCGGGTGCGTATAATGGTGAAGGTGTCGAGGTGTTCATGCTCGTCGACAAGATCGCCAAGTCCAAGACCGTGCGGGTCGGCGTGCCGCAGGGCGAGACGATGATCGAGGGTGTATTCAAGGGGCCGGGCGACGACGCTTTGTTCCGCAAGGTCTATGCTGCCTGTGGCTTCCCATTTGCGATGCCGGTGCCGACGGCGCCGAAGAAATAAGCGAGACCCTGTCGTGCGGATGGCCGCAAAAGCCCCGTACGACGGCGCTCGAAACGATGGAGCAGTAGGAGCGATGAAACTCGGCCGTCTCAACCATGTCGGCGTCGCGACGCCGTCGATCGAGGCCTCGATGACCTTCTACCGCGACGTGATGGGCGCGACGGTGATCCGCGACCCCTTCGACCTGCCTGCGCAGGGCGTGAAGGTCTGCTTCGTCGACACGCCCAACAGCCAGATCGAGCTGATCGAGTCGCTGGGCGAGGCGTCGCCGATCCATGGCTTCCTCGCCAAGAACCCGGCCGGGGGGCAGCATCACCTCTGCTACGAGGTGCCCGATATCCACAAAGCCAAGGCCTGGTTCGAAGCGAAGGGCTGCAAGGTGCTCGGCGAACCACGCATCGGTGCGCATGGCACGCCGATCTTTTTCGTCCACCCGAAGGACATGGGTGGCATCCTGACCGAGATCATGGAAACGCAGCGTGGGGAGCATTGAGGTGACCAAGCCCACGCTCGATCAATGGTCGGCCGCCGCTTCGAAGGAAGTGAAGGGCAAGGACCTGATTTGGGAGACGCCGGAAGGTATTTCGGTCAAGCCTCTGTATACACAGGAGGATGTGGCCGGCGCCGATCCAGGCCTGCCGGGCTTTGCACCGTTCACCCGCGGCGTGCGCGCCTCGATGTATGCCGGGCGCCCATGGACGATCCGCCAATATGCCGGCTTCTCGACCGCCGAGGAATCGAACGCCTTCTACCGGCGTAATCTCGCCGCCGGGCAGAAAGGCCTGTCGGTCGCGTTCGATCTGGCCACGCATCGCGGCTATGACAGCAATCACCCGCGCGTCGTCGGCGATGTCGGCAAGGCGGGCGTGGCGATCGACAGCGTCGAGGACATGAAGATCCTGTTCGACGGAATCCCGCTGGACCAGATGTCGGTCTCGATGACGATGAACGGCGCGGTGATCCCGGTGCTCGCCTTCTTCATCGTCGCGGGCGAGGAGCAGGGGGTTCCGCAGGAGAAGCTGGAAGGCACGATCCAGAACGACATCCTCAAGGAGTTCATGGTTCGGAACACCTATATCTACCCACCCGAACCCAGCATGCGGATCATTTCAGACATTTTCGCCTATACCAGCGCGAAGATGCCGAAATTCAACAGCATTTCCATCTCCGGCTACCATATGCAGGAGGCCGGCGCGACCCAGGTGCAGGAGCTTGCCTTCACCATCGCCGACGGCATGGAATATGTGAAGTACGGCGTCGCCTCGGGCCTGGATATCGACAAGTTTGCAGGTCGTCTCAGCTTCTTCTTCGCAATCGGTATGAACTTCTTCATGGAAGTGGCGAAGCTGCGCGCCGCCCGCGTGCTGTGGCACCGGGTAATGACACAGCTCGGCGCGCAGGACGAGCGCTCGAAGATGCTCCGCACCCATTGCCAGACCTCGGGTGTGTCGCTCACCGAGCAGGACCCGTACAACAACGTCATCCGCACCACGATCGAGGCGATGGCGGCGATGCTCGGCGGCACACAGAGCCTCCACACCAACGCGCTCGACGAAGCCATCGCGCTGCCCACCGATTTCTCCGCCCGCATCGCCCGCAACACCCAGATCGTGCTGCAGGAAGAGACGGGGATGACCAGGGTCGTCGATCCGCTCGGCGGCAGCTATTATGTCGAGAGCCTGACTCAGAGCCTCGTCGACAAGGCCTGGGAGATCATCCAGCGCGTCGAGGCCGAGGGCGGCATGGCCAAGGCGGTCGCCGCCGGCTGGCCCAAGGCGATGATCGAGGAGGCCGCTGCCGCCCGCCAGGCGCGGGTGGATCGCGGCGAGGACGTGATCGTCGGCGTCAACAAGTACCGGCTGGCGAGCGAGGATCTGCTCGAGACGCTTGAGGTGGATAACGCCGCGGTCCGCGAGGGCCAGATCGCCCGCATCCAGCGGGTGAAGGCATCACGCGGCGAAGCGGCGTGCCAGGCCGCGCTCGATGCGTTGCGTGCGGGCGCTAAGGGCGATGGCAATTTGCTGGAACTGGCCGTCGTGGCCGCGCGTGCTCGCGCGACACTCGGCGAGATCAGCGCGGCGATGGAAGACGTGTTCGGCCGCTACGCCACCAAGCCGACCCCGGTGAAGGGCGTCTACGGCGCACCGTACGCCGAGGACAACCGCTGGGCGGAGGTCGTGCGCGGGGTCGAAGCCGTCGAGCGCCGGCTCGGCCGCAAGCCGCGGCTGCTCGTCGCCAAGATGGGGCAGGACGGGCATGATCGCGGCGCCAACGTCATCGCCTCGGCCTTTTCCGACATGGGGTTCGAGGTGGTCAGCGGGCCATTGTTCCAGACGCCCGAGGAGACGGTGGTGCTGGCGCTCGACAGCGGCGTCGACGTGGTCGGTGCCTCCAGCCTGGCTGCGGGACACAAGACGCTGATCCCGGAGCTGATCCGCGGCCTGCGCGAAGCAGGACGGAACGATATCAAGGTGATCGCGGGCGGCGTGATCCCGCCGCAGGATTACGAGATGCTGCGCGCCGCGGGGGTGCAGGGCATCTACGGCCCGGGCTCGAACGTCGTGGAGTGCGCGGCGGATGTGCTGCGCCTGCTCGGCCACAACATGCCGCCGCTCGAGGCTGCTGCCGAATGAGCCTGGGCTTCTCCGTCGAGGCGCTGATCCCGCGCGCTCGCGGCGGAGGGGCGCTGCGCATGGGGCTGGCGCGGGTGCCCGAAGCGGCGTGGTTGATGCCGGGGGCGGACTTTGACGCGCGGGCAGCGGTGTTTGAGGCGGACCCGGATTGCGTACAGGTGCTGCCGGGGGCGGAAGCGGCGGTGGCCGAAGTCGCTGCAATGCTCCGGCATCGCGCCCACGCTCAAAATCGTCATCCCGGCGAAAGCCGGGATCCATTCGCTTCAACGTCTGCGGCAATAGCCAAACCGGAACACGCAATGGATCCCGGCTTTCGCCGGGATGACGGCTTGGAGGGGAGGGCTTTCCCCATAGCCGACACGCTCCGCACTGCCGCTGCGAGCGTGTGGGAAGACCTGTGCATCCTCACGCCGGACGCTTCCGGCCAGTACCGCCTCACCGCAGCGGCGCTGGCGTTCCCCACCGACTGGCACCTCGCCGAAAAGCTCGGCCACGCGCTGACCCCCATCCACGCCCCGATCCATGGCTATGCCGAACAACTCGCCGCGGGCGTCGACCATTTCTTCGCGACCCTCCAGCCGGGCCCGATCTTCGGCCGCACCAACTGGTTCGTCGTGTCGAGCGATGCGTGGCGCTATCTGCCGCAGGACGATCCCCAAATCCGCTTCGCCCATGTGACCGCCGACAATGCCGGCACGACCCTGTTCGTCCGCTGCGAACGCCAGACGCTCCGCCGCCTGCCCCAAAGCGGGGCAGTGCTGTTCACCATCGGCATCCATGTCGAGCCGCTCGATCGCCTGAGCGACGGTGCCGTCGCGCGCGTCGCCCAGTCCGTCGCGGGGATCGGCAGCGGCGAGCACGAACGCCGCGCCGCGCCCTTTTACGCCGAGGCCCTCACCCGCTATGCCGAGCGGCGTAACCGTTCACCGGAGTTGCTTGCTTGACCCTCGAATCCCCCGTTCGCACCGACTGGACCCGCGACGAGATCGCCGCGCTGTTCGACCTGCCGTTCACCGAACTCGTGTTCCGCGCCGCCGAAGTCCACCGCGCCAACCATCCGGCGAACCAGGTCCAGCGCTCGACGCTCCTGTCGATCAAGACCGGCGGCTGCCCCGAGGATTGCGGCTATTGCAGCCAGTCGGCGCATGCCGATACCGGGCTCAAGGCGACCAAGCTGATGGACCCCCGCGCGGTGCTGCAGGCGGCGGCGCAGGCCAAGGACCATGGCTCGACCCGCTTCTGCATGGGCGCCGCCTGGCGCAACCCCAAGGACCGCGACATGCCCGCCATCGTCGAGATGGTGAAGGGCGTCCGCGCGATGGGCATGGAAACCTGCATGACGCTGGGCATGCTCACCGACGACCAGGCCAAGACGCTCGCCGATGCCGGGCTCGATTATTACAATCACAATATCGATACCTCGCCCGAGCGCTATGGCGAGGTGATCACCACCCGCAGCTTCGAGGAGCGACTGGAGACGCTGGAGCATGTCCGCGAGGCAGGCATCAACGTGTGCTGCGGCGGCATCGTCGGCATGGGCGAGACGCGCGGTGACCGGGTGGGCTTCATCCACGCGCTGGCGACGCTGCCGGTGCATCCGGGCAGCGTGCCGGTCAACGCGCTGGTGCCGGTGAAGGGCACGGTGCTCGGCGACATGCTGGCCGACACGCCGCTCGCCAAGATCGACGATATCGAGTTCGTCCGCACCGTCGCGGTGGCGCGCATCACCATGCCGCGTTCGATGGTCCGCCTGTCGGCCGGCCGCGAGAGCATGAGCGATGCGACCCAGGCTTTGTGCTTCCTGGCCGGCGCCAATTCGATCTTCACCGGCGACAAGCTGCTGACCGCAGGCAATGCCGGCGACGACAAGGACGCCGCCCTGTTCGCCCGCCTCGGCATCACGCCGATGGCCGCGGAGTGCAAGGTGGAGCTGGAGGCGGCGGAGTGAAGTCTCGCGGTCGGTTGTCACTTCGGCTGCTTTCCATAGCCGTCGTGACGCCGATCGGTCTTGTCGTGGCAATCTCGCTTTCGGCGCTCATGTTCTGGCTGTTGCCTAACAAGCCGGTTCCCGTCGCGCTCATGCCGTCAGCAATCGTCTGGCTCATTCTAACGCCACTGGCAGAGTGGCGACTTTATCGCAGATTGAAGGAGCGCTCTCCCGGTGTTTAAAAAGATCCTCGTCGCCAACCGTGGCGAAATCGCGTGCCGGGTGATGCGTACCGCCAGGAAGATGGGCATCGCCACGGTCGCGGTCTATTCGGATGCGGATGCCCGCGCGCCGCATGTGCGGATGGCGGATGAGGCGGTGCGGCTCGGGCCGGCACCGGCGGCGGAAAGCTATCTCCGCGCGGACCTGATCCTGCTCGCCGCCAAGGAAACCGGCGCCGATGCGATCCACCCCGGCTATGGCTTCCTCTCCGAGCGCGAGAGCTTCGCCAAGGCCTGTGCCGAGGCGGGCATCGCGTTCGTCGGTCCGCCGCCGGGGGCGATCGCGGCGATGGGCGACAAGATCGAATCGAAGAAGCTCGCCAAGCAGGCTGGCGTCAACGTCGTCCCCGGCTTTGTCGGCGAGATCGCGGATACCGAGCATGCGGTGCGGATCGCCGGCGAGATCGGCTATCCGGTGATGATGAAGGCCTCGGCCGGCGGCGGCGGCAAGGGCATGCGGCTGGCCTGGAGCGAGCAGGACGTCCGCGAAGGCTTCGAGGCGACCAAGCGCGAGGGGCTGGCCAGCTTCGGCGACGACCGCGTGTTCATCGAGAAGTTCATCGAAAGCCCGCGCCATATCGAGATCCAGCTGCTGGGTGACCAG
>Ga0105237_10009147_pt1 | contig 10642 bp, 16 predicted proteins | sample KBSC24metaG_FD_81520 | JGI IMG/M metagenome (GOLD analysis project Ga0105237, IMG submission 81520) | Corn rhizosphere microbial communities from Kellogg Biological Station, Michigan, USA - KBS C2-4 metaG | ecosystem: Host-associated > Plants > Roots > Rhizosphere > Soil | place: Michigan, USA... | reverse complement strand
GCTGGCCGGCAAATGCCAGGTTGCCAGGGTTGTTCTGTCGCTGCCCGATGGTAGCGCCGGACCCGTCGCCGCCAGTGGATGGCGTCGCCGACGACTGCGGCCCAGGTGCCCCGCCAGCGGGTGGCAGCATCGCCGCCTTTGCCGACTGGTTCTGCCAGGAGAGATACTGATCCTTCGCCGGCGTGCCCATTGCCGCCAGCCGCGCCACGGCATCGTGCCCCGGATACTGTGCCGGCGCATGCTTGGCGTAGCCGCGCCCCTGTAGGTCCGCCACCATACCCGGATAGGCCGTTGCGCGCTGATCCTCCGGCAACGTCATCAGATACGATGCGGCCCGCGCCTCCATCTCGACATCGCCGGCGGCAAGTGCCTGCTGATGCACTTGGTTCTGCATCAGCGCGTTCTGGTGAACGTCCTGCGCATACTGCGGTGCCAGCATCTCGTTCATCGTCGGGAACGAGGAGTTCATTTGATAACCGGACATCTTAAATCACTTGTACCAGGTATTGCCGGATGGATTGAATCCCCCGGCCGGTATCAGGTCATTGTTGTTGGTGCTGCCGCCACCCATCCAGCCTTGCACTGCCGGATCAGCGAACAGCTTGTTCACCGTGTTGCCGAGCCCGGTTGCCGTGTTGCCATAGATGGAGGCTTGCGTATTCCCGGCCTGCTGTGCCTGGCTGCCGGCATTGGCCGCAGTGTATGCCCCGCCTGCTGCGGCACTCTCGCCGAGCTGCGACACGCCCATCAGATTCGAGTAATACTTCTGGAACTCCTGATCCGCCAAGCCGGTCCCGAACGTCTGCTCGGCCTTTAGCGTGGCGCCAGATCGCAGCATCCCTTTGGCAGCCGCGCCGGCATCCACGCCGCGCAAGCCCTGATCAAAACTCCACTGATACCCAGGCGACTTCTGGAAGTTCCCCATCGCCGCATTGGCCGCGCCCTGCCCGTTCAGCCCGAGCAGATCGGCACTGGCGGTGTTCGCCACCCCGCCCGTGGTGCGCCACGGCTCCAGGTCCGCGCGCTGCTGCCGCGCCAGCTCGGCCGACTGCGCGGCGCCGGCGCCTGCCTTGCCACTCTGCAATGCGCCGCCAATCAGGCCGATGCCGCCGGATACGGCTGCGCCGGCAACTGCCGCGCCTACTGCTGCCCCGAACGGCATGCTCAGTCCTCCGTCACGAGTTGATGTTCCTCGGCGATGTCCACATTCTCGGCCTCGCCGACAGCATGGATGCAGGCAATCGTCACCCGGTCGCTTAGGGTCAGGAAACGGTGCTTCTCGCGCGCCGCCACCTTCACCGTGCATGGTCCCACAAAGTCGCCCAGCAGCTCATCGCCGCGCCACACACGCACCACCCCGGAGACGATAAACGACAGATGAGGAAACGTGTGAGCGTGCTGAGGTAGCATCGTGCCGCGATCCGGCACCGCCCACGTCTTGAGATAGATGCCGGCATACAGTGTCAGTTCCGAGAACGGCTGACGTTCCGCGCGCTTCATTCGACCCTCATGCTCACGATGAGCGTCACCCGATCCGTCTCGCCTTCATTCACCGTCGAGTGCGTCTGTAGGTTATCGAACAGCCACGCCTCGCCGACGCGCATCGTCACCCGCTCGTTGCCGCATGTGCTGTAGCAGCGATCGTTCGACGCCAGCGGCAGATATGCCTTGGTCGCGAACCACTCGGGATGCCAGCGCCCGCGGTCGTCATGCGGCGCCACCTGTCCGCCAGGAGGAACCCGTGTGATCAGCACGCCACCAAGCTGCACCGCTTCGAGACGCGCCATCAAACCGAACACGATGGGCCGCAGGTGCGGCAGCGCATGCCATGCCGGATACCACGTCAGGGTAAACGGCTCGGCGTAGGATTTGCGGTCAATCAGCTCGCCCGGCGCGCGAAAGCGCACCCAGATGTCATCGGTGCCCTCAAATGAGCCGGCCCCTCCGGTACGTGCCGTGTGCTGGTTCCAAAGGCCAGGATTTCGATAAAGGTCCATCACCAGCGGCAGCACTTCGACCCCGGCTGCAATCTGCTGGAAATACCGCATTACCGTACCCGCCGCGCCGCAATGAACCCGCTCGCCGCGGCCGTGCCGGCACTGAACGAGGCCATCACGCCCAGGTAAGCCGTCATTGCGCCCGCCCCGGAAAACCGCTGCGGCCCGGTCCACAGCGCCGTGCCGGTGCCCATATTTGCCACCGCAATCCCCGCCGCCTGGTTCGGTGTCACCGCCGCATTGCCCACCCAGGCAAAGACACCACGCAGCGCGGTGGCTGAGCTGGTGAACGTCGCATAGCCGCGCACGTCCCAGTCCCCGGCTGTCAGCGCGAGCGTCCCAAGATCAGCGGCGACGTTGTTCGACAGCCCGGAGCTGCCGAATGTCGCTGTCAGATATTCGCCGATCTTGCCGGCGGCGGCGGCAGTGCCATCAGTGACGCCGACGCCCTGTTGCGCTGCCAGCTTGCTCAGCGCATCGGCGACGGTTTGATGATAACCTGTCCACGCCTGCGAATGCTGGCCGTCCGCCGTCACCGGCGCATCGTCGTGCGGCGGCTGCGCCACGATGGGCGGTCGCGCCATCAGCTCGCCGCCCCGCTCAGTGCCGCATCGACGGCATAAAGCGTGGTCGGTCCCTGCGTGGTCAGCCGGAACGTCCGTTGCCGGAAGCTGCCGAGCCGGGTCGTCACAACGCGGTGCCGGTAATCCGCTGGCACGGACCCGCCGCCCGCGCTCAGCGTGCGGCTGCCGGTCCAGGTGCGCGCGCCGTCGTCGGACCACTCCAGCAGCACCGAGGCAGGAGCGTGTGCGCCGCCGGTTTCCATCTCGACCTCCAGCCGCGAACAGAACGCGCGATTGGTGCCGGCCCATAGGTTCGGCAACGTCGCTTGCCGGATCACCGCAATCCCATCGTCGGCGGCAAACGGCGTCGGGAAGAAGCATTTGCCCGAGATACTGTCGCCAAGCAGCGCCCCGCCGCCGAAGTTGCAGGCGCTGATCGGCCGCCACGGCAGCGAGCCATCGGTGGAACTCGAGCGCTCGTGCCATTGCTGCGTCGCGCAGTCATAGACAAGCGTCCGCCTGCCCTGCTGGATGCAATAGATGGCGTGACCGCCGATCTGGTAGGCGTAGGCTTGATCGACCTGCCCGCCCTGGGTGATGATCGCCTCGATCGCGTGGTTCGATACGCGCTCCGCTTTGTAGCCGTTGGTGCGATACACCACGCCGCCGACGCCGACCCACCAGATCGAACCGTCAATCACCGCCTCGGAGCGCGGCGTCAGCGCCCCATAGGGAATGGTCGAGCCTTGCAGGCGGCGGAACGGAAAATCCGCATCTCCGCTGTCATACCAGACCTCGTGACCGGCCTCGCCCATCATCCAGAACTGGCCACGATGGCCGATCACCCGGCGCACCACATTCGGCATTGCATCGGAGAACGCGAAATCCAGCGCGTCGAATTGCGAGGGATCGAGCAGATGCGACAGAAAGAACCGCGCGTTATCCGAGTAATCCGTGAAAGCGTAGTACCCATCCATGTGCGCGACCGTGGCCGCGCCAGGGAAGTCGCCACCGATCTGGTGCATCGGATCGGCGCCGTAAGCGCCGTTCTCGGCATGGCCGCAGGTGTAAGCACGCGGCGGCACGCACACCACGGCGGCGGTCGAGCCGACCGCAATCGTCACCAGATCGTAAGGCCGCGCCGCGTTGCCGACATATCCCATATCCTCGAAGCGGGCATTGATCGCCGGTGGGAACGAGCAGCGGTAGAGATGATCGCCCGAGACGGCATAGACGCGGCCCGGCAGATCGAAATTGATCGCGTAGATTGGCCCGGTGCCGATGGTGAAGGCCGGCACCAGTCCCGGCGTCGGCACCAGCGCGGCCTCGGTGCGCGCATCGGATGGCTGCTGCTCGGCCATGAGATTGATCAGCCGTTTCGCGGATAGCGGCAGCGAATCGTGCACGTAAGATGCGAGCGGAAACGGAATGCGCCGCATCGCGCCGGGTGCCGGTTGCGGCTGCGCGGTGCCGGACATCTCACCCCGCCTGTGGTTGCGGCATCGGCGTATCGCCGGTACGCGCCGGGATGACGATCTGGGTGCCCGCGGCGATGTCGTTGATCGCCCGGGTGACGGTCAGGAAGGCGTTGATTTCTGGCGCGGTGATGGGCACACGCTGGAGGAATTGCAGCGCGAGCGCGGCGGCGTGACGGTCCACGATTGCGTCCTAGATGTTATACAGCGGGATTTTGTACTGCGTGCCGGACACCTGGACACCAACGTAACCGGCAACCTGCGCCGGCACATCGCCATTAGCGCCCGTGGTCGCACTTGGACTGACCGAGGCGACCTTGAAGTTCAGCAACCCGGAAGAGTTCAGCTCGAAGCCTGTATTGATGAAATCGCCTGATTGATTGATGCCGGCCTGTTGCAGCCCGCCATCGGTCTGCACCGACAGCACCGTGGCCAGGCCGTGCGGGGCGCCCTTGGTCTGCAGGATCAGCGCCGGCGCCAACGAGCCGCTGTTTCTGATCACGGCGGTGGCGCCGGTCGGCATGTGCGTGGCATCGGCATCGAGGAACAGCGAATAGCTGCTGGCGGCTTGCGGGTGGCAATAAATGCCATACTGGAAGGGCTGCGACCCGATCAGCACGGTAATGCCTGCAAGGCTCGGATAGTCGCCATACGCCACCACCTGGAGCGCGATAGCGCAATAGTCCGTGGTGCCGAAGCTGGTGTTGGGCGGCATCGTGCCGGAAGGCATGCCGGCGAAATTGAAGCTGTCCACCTCGTTCACCGCCGTGCCGCCGACGCCGGGCGTGGCAAGATCGGCGCGGCCGAACAGGCCGAATACCTGCCCCCCCAAGGTGGTCAATTTGCCATAGCCTGTGACGCCGGTCGGATAGGCGACGGTGCCCGGCGCCAGGCTATTCGTCACCTCGCCGATGAGGCAGTTCTGGGCGCCGCTATCGGCCACCGCGCCGAGTTTCGGTACGCCGAAATCCGTCATGACGGCATGCGGGCCAAGCGTGGTGTTGCCGGTGACGCCGAACGTGCCGGTGATTGAGCCGCCGGCTTTCGGCACGAGCGCGGTATCCGCCGTCGCCCAAGGGGCGGTGGCAAGCGCATAGTCGCGCAGCGCCGCGGCGGTGAAGCGCCCCGATCCAGCGTGTTCGCCGACCACGGAGGCGTCGTCGGTCACGGTGCCGAGGTCCGGCATATCTACAATGCGCGTCATGGCGGCCTCATGCGAGGTTGTAATAGGCGACTTTGAACGGTGAACCGCCGATGGTGACGGTGAGATAGCCCTGTGGCGTGGCCGGCAGCGCCGTGGACGATCCGGCGCCGGCGCTGGTGGTTACGGTGGGCGCGCGGAAATACAGCATCCCGGTCGCGCCAAGGGTAAAGCCGTTGTTCTGGATGACGCCCGTGGTGTTGGTGATGGTGCCGGACGCGGAGAGATTGCCGACCACGTTGGTGCCGCCGAGCGAGACAGCGCCCGCCACCGAAAAGTTGCCGCCGACGCTTGCCGAGCCGCTGATCGCGGCGGTGCCAAGGTTGGTCGTCCCGGCGATCGCCAGGGTTGCCGCATTGACCTGGCCGGTGGCGGTGAGATCGCCCGTTACCGTCGTGCCGCCCAGGGTGACGGCGCCCGTGACCAGGAAGTTGCCCGCCACGCTGGTCGAGCCGGTGAGCGCGCCGCCGGTGATCGGCAGATAGCCGGCCAGTTCGGCGGCCCAATCGGTCAGGTCGGCATGCGTCAGCGTGACATCGCCGGCGCGGCCGGCCACCGAGGTCACGTTGAACGTGCCGATATAGGTCCGCAGCGCCGAACCAAGGAAGCGGCCCGAGCCGGAGAGATCGCCGACCAATGAGGCGCTGTCGTTGAACGCGCCAAGGTCAGGCATGTCGATGATGCGCGTGCTCATGTCGTTGTCACCGGATCGAGGTCGTCTTCCGTCACGGGATCGGCGGCATCGGTCAGCACCGGCTCGGCGGTCAGCGCCGGTGTGCCGAACGCCGGCACCAGATGCAGCGAACCCATCGCCAGCAGCTCGGATTGCATGCCGCCGTCCCAATCGAGATACAGATGAAAGCCGCAGCGGCGCGGCCAGTCCGATGCCGTGCCTTGCGGCATGGCGATGTCGAATGAGCCGGGCGCATCGGCGGCGATCGTGCCGGTGCCGGTCCACAGCACCTCGGGGGACTCTCCAGCGGGCGCCCCGTAGTCCCATGCGGTGCGCGGGCTATCGCGCCAGATCACCATGCGCAATGCCGGGCCGCCGATGCCGCCGGTCAGCTCCAGCGCCGCTGCATTGGCGGTATCGTCAGCCACGATCGAGACGCGCAACGCGAGGCTGGCGGCACCGGCGATGACGAGATCGCGGCGCGGCACATGCAGCGGTGAGGTCGGCCGATAGGGCGCAATGATGGTGGTCATCGGACGCGCCTCGCGCTCACGGGAACGCCCGGAAGAAGCCGGCCCCTGGCAGACGTGGCGCGATCACGACGTAGGTGTTCAGCTTGTCGGCACCGATGATGCTCGGCGCATCGGACAGTATGACGTAGGTGTTGATCTTGGTCGCTCCAATGTAGGCCGGCGTGCTGTCAAGCACCGCATACGTTACCACCTTGGACGCCAGGGCGCTTGCCGCCGGACCCGGCGCAAGCACCGCATAGCTGTTGAGCTTGCTACTGCTTTCCACCGTCACCGCCAAAGCGACAACCGGGAGCAGCAGAAGGAGAGCGATCAGCCACCATTTCACGGCAGGCTTTCCACACCAAAGTTGGTTCCGGCGCCAAAGTCACCCGTCACCCACGCCCCGCCAGCGGGGTTGGTCGCCATGTAGCACGCATAATTCGCAAAGCTGGTGGTGCCCGCCGTCGAGCAGCCGACGTAATCGGTGCTGCCACTGCCGGGCCGCTGCACGAACTCGAAGTTGAGCGGGCCTGATGTGCCCACCTGGATGCGCGCCTTCTGCGCCACGCCTAACACTTGAAACAATCCGGCCGGCAGCGATCCCACCGTGAATTCGGCGATCTGGCTGTTGCTGCCGGTGTTGATGTTGGAGGCGTCGCTGATCGTCGTGGGATTGACCGAGCCGACGACGCCGGACCATGCCATTGTGTTGCCGTTGGCGACGGGTGCCAACGTGACCAAATTCATGTTTCGCGTGTCGGTGGTGGCAACGATGAGTTCGGACCAGGACGTGGTGGTGGAGGCTGACCCGTTGCCGGCAAATTCGACCTGGTTGACCAAAGTTCGGCTGTTGGTTGTCACGTCACCCGAGAAGGTGCAGATGGACGTGCCATTGGCGTACATCGTGACTGAGCCGGACACGGCGTAGACCAGCGATATGTCAATCTTGTTGAGCGCCGCCAGCGGCCAGGCACCGTTGGTGCATGTGACAAGATCGGTAATGGTGCCGGCCGTGTTCCTGGTGGAAATCTTGACTTGCCCGGCCGTGCCGGTGCCGCGGACCAGAATGGCAGGGTTGCCATCAGAGCCGAAGATTCTCACCGATTGCTGCGCGGTGGATGACGTTGTAGCGCTGGCGATGTGCTCGGCGTGAACCCAGATCGTGCCCTGATTGGCGAAAGTCGGGGTTTGGAACCGCACGGCCGGCGGATCGGATGGTGAGTTTGATCCTATGACCGATAGCGCGGCCCTGCCATAGCCGGCCCGGAACTGTCCTGCTGTCGTGGTGATCGAAACAGCGCCGACGAACGTCGTGTCGATGTCCTCGCCGCCGGCGAACAGGATCGTGGCGGACGCCTCGCACAGCGGCGCGGCGATCAGCGCGAGAGCGAGCAGCAGGCGACGGATCATCAGCGAATGTCCGATGTTGCGGTGACGGCGATGTGCGTCGTGTCGATAACGTAGTAACTGAGCACGTCCACCGCGTTCGCCGTGGTGGTCAGCGTCGGTGCGGTGCCGCCTGAGAATTTCCAGTCCGACCCGTAGCTGGAGATCAGATCGGACCCGGTGGCGGATTGCGTGACGATGATCTGCCCGGCTTGCCCGGCGACGATGTTGGTCGGATTGGCCAGGGTGCAGGGGCATGAGGCATGCACCAAGGTGATGCCGAAATTGTTGGCCGCGGCAAAGTTGGGCGTGAACGTGCTGGTGCTGATGGCGACGGTGACGGGTGTGGCGCGCTGCGCCTTGCTCCAGGCATTGGCGCCGGATGTGTCCACGGTATCGAATACCGGCGAGGCCGCAACGCAAAGGATGGCGGCCAGCAGCCACGGGAGGCGATGCAGGTTCACGCGCCCACCTGAACCACGCCGCCATTGAGCCACAGCTTGCCGCTGCCTGGGTTGGACGTGGGCAAGGTCGAGAAGTCGAGCGCGGCAATCGCGGCTGTCGTCACCGTCGCATTGCTGCCCGCCGCTCCTGTGGCGCCGGTGGCGCCCGTAGGCCCCGCTGGACCAGTGGCGCCGGTCGCTCCCGTGGCGCCTGTAGCGCCTGTGGAGCCGGTCGGGCCTTGCGGCCCCGTGGCGCCGGTATCGCCCTTTTCGCCCTTCGCGCCGCGCCAGTCCTGCCCGGTCGCATCGGGCGGCAGATCGGCGGGCGGCAGAAAACCGCTGAAGAACGGCTGGTTCATCATCAGAAATACTCGGCCGCGACGCGTTCGCCGGAGGTCGGCAGCGCGATGTATTGCGCCAGCGCCCGTGCGGCCAGCTGGTCATCCCGCGGGTTGGCCGGCTTGTCGAACAACGGCGCCAGCTGATTGGCGGCGAGAAATACATACGGATCGGCGGCATAATCCGGCACATCCTGCGCCGACCAGCGCGCCAGCCCGCGCGCCGTCAGATCGTCATGCACCGATTGGACCGCCTCGGTGGCAAGCGCGGGGGCATTGGCCACCAGCGAGAACTTGCGCACGCGCCCTTCGAGCAACCCGAGCATTGCCGGGTCCCCTGGCTTGCCAAAGCTCGATGACATCACCAGAGCCGAGAGCTTGGTATATTCCTCGCTCAGCGCCTGCGGCACCGCCGCTAGACTCCACGAGACGTTGCCCTGTGCGACCAGCGCGTCGTGCATCGCGCTGACCTTCGCCAGTGCCAGCGCGGCATCGGCGGGTGATGGCGTCTCGTCCGACGCAATGACGCCCAGCTCGACCAGCGCGTTGGTGGCGATGGTGGCGGCGGGGATGGTCACGGTAAGCGCAGGACGGTCGGCAACTGGCACGATGGCCACGCCGAGCCGGCGCAACGCACGCTCGCCCAGGGTCGCAATGGTGACGGTCATCGCGTCGTTTCCTTCAGCGTTCGCATCACCCACCGGGCATCAGACAGAGCGTTGTGCTCATCGTCCGCATGCTGAACTGTCGGATTGCCGACCGCATCCAGCGATTGCCGAAGATCGCGGCAGTAACGCGGCCAATGCGCTGGGAGGTCGATCATCCGCCCGTATAATTGGCACAACGCTACCCAGTCGTAGTCAGCATAGTATGCCCAGAACTCAGGCTTTTTTCCGGCAAACGCAACAAAGTCACAAATATCACGTGCCACCTGTTCTCGCGGTGTAGTCGTGCCGGAAAGGTGGGGAAGAACGTTCTGCCTGACCCATTCCGATGCTCGGGACAAGTCACACTCCGCCAGTTCCGCATAGTATTCGGCACCATCCTCGCGCACGAGACCGATTGAGATCAGGTCGATCGTGCGGCCGTCTTCGATGAACTCGGTATCAAAACAGATGATCATGTGCGATAGCCGCGGCGCAGATACGCCGCCTGCAGAAGCTGGTTCATCTGTTGCGGTGCGTCGCCCATCATTCCCTTCGCTACGTAGTAATCATTCGGCAGTTCCATGCGCGTTGGCCCATAGTCTGCTGATGGCGTCGGGATCGCGCCGGTATAGGTGCCGGGCGGGGCGCGTGACGGGATGGGAACGCCGCGGCCGAAGCTGTAGCCGGATGGGTCAGCCATGTCCGGCGTACGCCGCCACGTATCGGCCATGCGCGGGTTGCTCGTGTCCTGGCCCGGCAGCATCAGCCGCACGTCAGGCTCACGTTGCTGGAAGTAGCGTTGCAACCCCTGCGGCCCCTGCATCTGGAGATTGGTCGGCCCTGGGGTGAACGTGTCCGGCTGACCGTCACCACCGCCCCACGTGCCACCCATGAAGCCCTCGCGTCCGTGATACTGCGACTGGTCGCTGAATGTCGGATGGTTGGGCTTCTTGTAGGTGTCCGGCAGATGGCCATTCGGTGCGGTCGCCGCGCCCGATTTCCATGCGCCGCGCAGATCGTAGTCATAGGTATCGCGTGCGCGGCCGTTGCTCTGCGCCCATTGCTGAAACTGCTGTTCCTCGGCTGGCGACAGCTGCGTGTTGTAGCGGTCGGTAAAGTCGTTCTGATCGACACCGGGCACAACCTGATTGAGCGTTGGGACGATGTTGTACTGCGGATAGGGGTTGGCCCCCGGTTCAACGAGCAGCTGGTTCCGGGGGCCAACGTCAGCCATCAGCCGGGCTTTGAGCGCGAGAGTGACGCCGCGGCGGCATCGGCGATACGCTTTGCCGCAACCTCCGCGTCAGCCTCGGCCTTGCCCGCGAGCCGTGCCAGCGCCTGGGCGTGCGCATGCACGTTCTCCGCCATCGTCGGGAACAGCAGCCCGCGCGAGGCCAGCGCGGCGAT
>Ga0105237_10009145_pt1 | contig 10643 bp, 5 predicted proteins | sample KBSC24metaG_FD_81520 | JGI IMG/M metagenome (GOLD analysis project Ga0105237, IMG submission 81520) | Corn rhizosphere microbial communities from Kellogg Biological Station, Michigan, USA - KBS C2-4 metaG | ecosystem: Host-associated > Plants > Roots > Rhizosphere > Soil | place: Michigan, USA... | reverse complement strand
TCTTGCTGCTTGCCGCTCTTTGAGAGGAGCAGCGCCAGACGGTAGTGTCCTTCGGCGTTGCCCGCATCTGTCCGGACTACTTCTTCCAAGAGACGGCGTGCCTCTTCCGGTTTTTGGTGCGACAGTGCCACCGCGAGCTTTATCTTTGCCTCCGAAAGACCGGGATTGCGCGCGATAGCCTCGCGAAAATACGCGACGGATTCCTCTTTTCGCCCGTTGTTCCAGCACAATAGCCCGATGCTGTAGTAGGGCCAGCCGGATTTCTTGACCTGCTTGCGGTCCAGTTCGATGGCTTGGAGATACGCTTTCTCGGCGTCCGCCATCCGGCCCAGCACCTCGTAGGTCTGGCCCATCTGCGTGTGTGCCTTCACGCTCAGTGGATCCAACTCCACAGCTTTCTGAAACGCCCCCAGGGCTCCGGGTGCATTGTCCGCGCTGAAGTACAAACGGCCCAGATAGTAGAACGCGTCCGCGTCCCTCGGCGCCAGTTCAGTGGCGCGCAGGACTTCCTTGAGAGCCTCGCGCGGCGGGTATCCCAGCATGTACTGGTCCATCCCCAACAACTTGTGGGCTGTGGGACTTTCGGGATTCTGTTGAACGTAGGGGGAGACGATATCGAAGCATTCCTTGTACTTGCCGGAATTGAACAGTTCGAGGGCGGCCTGGAGGGGGTGTGACGGGGTTTGCGGAAGAGCCGGCCAGAGGAGAACGGCCGTCAGCAGTGCAATCCTGAGCGGCATGAAACTAAAATAGCATCCGGCGGAAAGAATCCATGTCTTTCCGCCGGATGCCCTTCTCAACTCAGAAGTAGAACTTCGCTGCGATCTGTCCGTTTCTCGGCGAGTTGCCTTGACTGGACACCTGGCCGAAATTGGAGTTGCTTATGTTGGACGCCGGGCTGCTGAAGATGACCCGGTTGAATCCGTTAAACATCTCAAAGCGCAGCTCGAAGTACATCGAGGGTTCGCGGATGAAGAATTTCTTCTGCAAGCCGAAATCCTCGTTGTACACCGGGAAGCTCCGGGCATTTGGTAGTACCTGCGCGGAGGTGCCGTACTGGCCAGCGGCGGGGAGAGTGAACGCCGAGGCATTCAGCAAAAGGTCTTTGTTCGGATCGAATCCACCAAATGAGTTCTCAACCTTTGCGCCCGGCACAGAATTCGGTGTGTTGCCTGCGTTGAACAAAGGCAGAGAGTTGTTGGCCCCAATCTGGATCGGAATCCCGGACTGATAAGTCAAAATGCCGTTTACCTGCCACCCGCCGAGAATCTTTCCTGCGATTCCGTGGTCAAGCAAAGGTTTTCCCGGACCGATCGGCAGCTCGTAGTTGAAGGCGGTGACCAGCCGGGACGGGACGTCGTACACCGCCAGAGCCTTTTCGAGCGAGCGGTTGTAGTTGTCGCGCGCTCCGCTCGAGAAGAATCCGCCTAACTGAGAATTCGCGTCCGTGATGGTCTTAGACCAGGTGTAGGACGCCAGCACCCACAAACCTTTCGAAAGGCGCTTCTCGAACTTTACCTGCAGAGAATTATAGGTCGCATTCCCGATATTGGCGGAGTTCAGCGTTCCAACACCGTTGTATTGCGGAAATGGGCGCAGGGCTTGCGCCAGCGATCCTGTAAAGCCGGGATATGGAGATTTGAATCCGGCCGCGATGACTGCGGGAGAGTTGATGTCGTCAGAAAGCAGGTTGCCCAGGCTCAGATACTTGGGATCCACCTGATCCGGGTTGACTGCCCCGGTCCCAACGCGTGTGGATTTTGAACCGACATAAGCCACGTCCAGAACCATGTTGGAGGTCAACTGGTGCTGAGTGGTGATGTTCCAGTCCTGTTTGTACATGGGCAGGTTTGCGTTGTCCCACCACATGTTGGCGCCCTGGCCAATGTTCAGCGCAGAGGTAATGGAGGGGGGATGCGTGTAGTTTTGGGGAAAGCCGTTATCCCAAACAAAGGCCGGGCTCACGCCGTTATTCAAGCTGCTGAACGAAGCGTTGCTCGAGAAGCCATCCGTCACCGCCGTTACATTCCCGCCGCCAAGGCCTCCGTCGGGATAGTAGCTGATGCCGTAGGCTCCCCGGATGACCGAGCGCTCGTTGAGCTTATAAGCCAGGCCTAGCCGTGGGGCGAAATTGTGCCAGGCCGTGTTGGAGTTAGTTGTCAGCCGGTTCGTTCCCGTGTAGGGCCCCGTTCCGGCCGAGCCGCCGGCAAACACGTAGGCGCCGAGAATTCCTCCAGCGGCGGGGTTGGGCTTGGATGGATCCATGATGGAGTAGCGGTTCGCCACTTCCTGGTAGGGTGTGAAGACATCCCAGCGCATGCCGAGGTTCAGAGTCAGCCTGCGGCTCACCTTCCAGTCGTCCTGCACGTACGCGCCGGAATACCAAAGCCGCATTCCAGCCACAACATCATTGATGTACATGCTCGTGCTGTCCACCTGTCCGAGCAGGAAGCTGGCGAATTCGTTGCCCGTGGTCGCCGTGGAGCCTGGCAAGCCCGTTTCCAGGGCGTTGAAGTTGAAATAGGCATCCCGGCTCGGATAAACGCCCTGGTGCTGCAGCCTTCGGAGATCCTCGCCGAATTTGAAGTTGTGCTTGCCCTTGGTCCAGGAAACGCTGTCTGCGAAAAGGAACGTATTTGAGATCGGGCCCAGCAGGTCCTGGTTCTGCGCCAGCGCTGTGAAAGCGCCCCAGCTCACGGCCGGAAATCCATTGTTGATTCCCGCAATTCCTAACTTCGACCCCCATTGCTCGGCGGCCTCTTTCGATCCCAGGAATTGCGACTGGCGGTTAAAGCCCACGCGGAATGAATTGAGGAGAGTCGGAGTCAAGGTCCAGTCGTAGTTGAGCCGCCCCGTGTACACGTTCGTCGCCCCGTCGCGTGTGCTCTGCACGGGGCTGGGGAGAATCGAATACGGCCCGTTGTTATCGTTATAGCTCTGGTTCCAGGTTCCGCTCAGGTGCTGCGTCGATGTGAAATACTCATCCACTTTGAATGTGTAGGCCCCGTAATTGGTTACCGAAGAGCCCGTGGAAGGGTAGTTGTTGTACACCCCGGAAAGTGTTGCATCGGGAACGTAGCTCAGGATATTTTTCGATGCATTGCTGATCCGGTTCGCGGGAATGATATTTCCCGGGAAAACGGAGCGGGTAAAACCACTTCCGCTGGCGGTAGTCGTATTCGGATCGTAGATCGGAATCTGGTTCCCTTGAGAGTCCACCAGCCCGGAAAGATCGCCGGTACGGAACGATTTATCCGGCACGGAGCCGATCGAATTCTGAGCGCCGCCGTTCAGGCGGTATTCTTCGATGTTCACAAAGAAGAAGGTTTTGTTTTTTCCGTTGTAGATCTTGGGGATCCACACCGGTCCGCCAAATGTTCCGCCAAACTCGTTCTCATGATGAACCGCCACGTCGCTGCTGAAGAATCCTCGTGCGTCAAAGTCCGTATTGCGCAGGAACTCGTAGAGGTTGCCGTGAAACTGGTTCGTGCCCGACTTGATCACGTAGCGCTCCACCCCGCCTCCGGAGTTTCCGAATTCCGCCGGATAGCTGCTGGTCAAGATGGACATTTCCTGTACGGCATCGGGCGGGAAAGTCAGGTCTCGTGGATCGCCCTGCACCTCCGAAATCTGGGTGCTCATCCCGTCCACTTGCATTTCTTTCGATAACGTTGGGCTTCCGTTGATGTGCGCGTCGAAAGTGTCCGCCGCCTGGCCGCCGGCATGGACCCCGGGCGTAATTCCCGGCGAGAGGAAAATAAATGCCTCCGGGCCGCGTCCGCCCACCATTCCCGCCGCCGATGTCAGCGGCAGGTCATTGTAGGATTTGGGGTTGATTTCCATACTGACGTCGCTCGTTTCGCTTTTCAGCGCCGGCGACTCGGTGGTTACAGTGACGCTATCGGTCACCTCGCCCACTTCCAGACGAAGATCGAGCGCTGTGACCCCTGATACCTGGACGTTCACATTCTCGCGGACGAGTTTCTTAAAGCCCTTCAACTCCACCTGGACCACGTAGGTTCCGGGAGGCAGTTCCGGTAGGTTATAGTTGCCCGCGTCCAATGAGTTCGTCGAAGTCTCGACGTTGGTTCCAACACTGATTGCGGTTACCCTGGCTCCCGGCAGGACTGCGCCGGACGCGTCCTCAACCACGCCTCGAATACTGCCGCGCTCTGATTGTGCGTATACCCCGGCGCCGCACAAAAGCAAAATACCGACACACTTGGTCGCAAACTTGATCACGAGATTACCCTCTCTCTCCAGTCAATCCAGGACGGTTGGAAAACGACAAACCTCAGGGAAACCATCGCCCGTATGATCCGATGGTCAGACATCTTAAAGTACTGCGAAGATACTACAACCACTCGACTCGCGGCGTCAACCGATTTTTTGCAATCTCACCGAAACTTTGCTGCTTCTGGCATATATGGGTGTCCCTTCAGGGCGCTGGCGCGCCGTTTGACTTTGTTGACAAATCGGAACTATGATCTAATGGCCTGATGATATGAGCATGAAAGCCAAGTCCCGAATACTGGAGCAGGTGATTGCGGGGAATTGCAACGCCCAGGCTGAGTCTCCCACTGGGGTTTCCCTGCGCAGTTTCGCATCAGCAGACTGCGGCGCGAACGGCTTCAGCACTGGGGCGGCGACGTTGTTGCCCGGAGCGGAATTGGCCTATCATGTCCACCCTTGTAGCGAAGCGATTACAGTTCTGGAAGGGATCGCCACGGTGCTGGTCGAGGGCCGAAGCTATCAGTTGTCCGCACTGGATTCGATCCACGTGCCTGCCCAGGTCCCCCACTCCGTCCGCAACGCCGAGGCGAGCCAGAAAATGATCGCGCATTGTGCGTTCGGAGCGTCGAAGCCACCACGAAATTTTGTACAGCAAAACTTCCCGGAAGAGGATCGTGGTTCCGGCCAGCCCGAAGCCTCGGATCCGGAAGCAATCCGGCGTTTTGCCACCCGCGAGGTTTACGAGCTTTCGCCCGGGGCGCTGTTCTGTGATCTCTTTGCAGGCCGGTTTGGTTCGAAGGGAATCTGTGGAGGCTATGGGCGGTTTGCTGCCGGCGCTTCCCTCCCATGTCACGTTCACGACTACGACGAATCGATTACCATCGTGGAAGGCAGCGCTCTTTGTTTCGTCGAGGGACGGCAATATGCACTGAGCGGGCTCGACACTGCTTTTGTGCCGCAGGGGCGGCCCCACCGCTTCTTTAACGGCTCGGAAGCTCCTATGGCCATGGTCTGGGTCTACGCTGGCGATGAGCCCGGCAGAACCCTCATCGACGCTGGTTATTGCGCCGGATCGTTGGTTTGGCCATCGGAAATGTCTGGGGCGGCGGGTCTAGAATAGCGTTTATGCCTGAAGATGATCTGACACCGGTGACGCGCACCACGCTCACCGCCGACATCTATCGCAAATTGGTAAGCCATATTATCCGGGGTGTTTGGCGCCCCGGTGATCGCATCCCGGCCGAGCGGCAGCTTGGACAATCCCTGGGCGTGGGCCGCGCGTCCTTGCGGGAAGCGCTCAAAGCTCTTGAGATCATGGGCATGATCGAGACCCGCTTGGGCGACGGCACCTATGTGTGCCAGCGCTCCGAGTTCCTGTCGCGCCCCCTGCTGTGGGCGATCACAAGCAGTTCGGAAACCGAAGTGCACGAGCTGGTGGAAGCCCGTAAACTGATTGAAACCGAGCTCGCCGGGCTGGCCGCGGAGCGGGCTACGGCGGACGATCTCAAACAAATCGGCGCGCACCTGGATCGTATGGAACGCTCCGTGAACGTCACAAGCGAATTTCTCCAGGCCGACATCGAATTCCACCTGGCCGTTGGCCAGGCGGCGCATAACAATATTTTGATGAATGCCCTGCACCTGATTCGCAATCTCCTGCAGGAATGGATCGGTAGCACGCTCCAGGCGGAGGGGATTGCGCAGAGGGCCCTGGAGCACCACAAGGCGATTTTTGTAGCCGTCGCCAAGAAGAACGGACCCGCCGCTCGCGCTGCCATGGCGGCCCATCTGGAGGAGATGGCTCGTTTCTTCGTCGCAGCCCAAAAGAAGAGAGCCACCGAGCGGAGCGAATGAGTTCGTTTTTTCGTTTGGCAAGGTGATAACTTGAGGGGTGGTTGCACTACATTGAGACATAGCAAGCTCGCAGGGATCTTCTCCGTTTTCCTTTCATTGCCGGCCTTCGCCCAGTTGCCGCCGGCCGCGGCCGCACCGGTCGATTTCGTGAAAGACATTCAGCCTGTGTTTGAACAGCGCTGCTATGGGTGTCATGGTCCCCAACTGCAAACCAGCGGTTTGCGCCTGGATGACGGCGCCGCGGCGCTGAAGGGCGGCAACTCGGGCGCGGCAATCAAACCCGGCGACAGCGCGGGAAGCCCTCTCGTTTTGCGAATCGCCGGCGCACCCGGACTGATGCAAATGCCCCCGGGAGGAGCCAGGCTGACGCCCGAGCAGATCGGGCTGATCCGCGCCTGGATTGATCAGGGCGCAAAATGGCCGGCATCGGAGGCAAAGGCTGTGACCGCCCCTCGGCGAGGCGCTTCGCATTGGTCTTTTCAGCCGGTCCACAAGCCGGCGGTGCCGATGGTCCGAAATGGTGCGTGGGTTCGCAACCCGGTGGACGCCTTTGTGATGGACCGCCTTGAGCGGGAAGGGATTCAGCCTTCCCCCGAGGCCGATAAAGCTACGCTCCTGCGGCGCCTTAGCCTGGATCTGACCGGTTTGCCTCCCACGCCGTCCGAACTGGCGGCATTCGTCAACGACAACCGGCCGGATGCCTACGAGCGCCAGGTGGACCGCCTGCTCGGTTCACCCCACTACGGTGAAAAATGGGCCCGGTATTGGCTGGATCTCGCCCACTACGGAGACAGCGACGGCTATGAGAAGGATTGGATCCGGCCTGCCAGTTGGCGTTATCGGGAGTGGGTGATCAACGCCCTGAACGCGGATATGCCCTTCGACGAGTTCACCGTCGAACAACTGGCCGGTGACCTGCTCCCCAACGCCACTCTCGAACAAAAGGTCGCCACCGGCTTCCACAGGAACACGCTCACGAATCGCGAGGGCGGCGTGGACAACGAACAGTTTCGTTTCGAAAATGTGATCGCCAGGGCATCCACTACGGGTATCGTGTGGATGGGCCTGACCGTGGGATGCGCACAGTGCCACGATCACAAATTCGATCCCACGACTCAAAAGGACTTCTATCGTCTGGCGGCGTTCTTCGACAACGTCGATGAAACCGACATCGATGCGCCCATGGCAGGTGAGATCGGGCCTTGGCTGGCTTCTCACGATGAATACCGCCAGAAGCGCGAAGCGCTCCTCAACGAGTATCATGTGCCGGCGCTTCAAAAAGAGTGGGAAGAGAAGATGCGGGATGCGGGCGCGCATCCGGGGAAGTACACCGACTGGGATCTGGCCTGGGACGTTCTCCTGAAGCTCACCGTGGGCGGCGACGGCGAAAAGATCATCCAGAAGAAGCCCGAGGAGCGGACACAGCGCGAACAGGACGCCCTCACCGATCACTTCATCGCGTACTATTTTTATGCTGTCGGAGACGCGAAGAACAAAGAGGTGAAATTCAAGGAACTGGGAGAGAAGCTCGCGGCTTTGAAGGCAAGCTATCCGCAGCTTACCCAGGCTCTCACTGTCTCGGAAGCCATCGACCGGCGCAAGTCTTACATCCGCCTCCGCGGAAACTATAAGAATCTGGGAATCGAAGTCCAACCCGGCACGCCGGAGTTCCTGGGTCCTCAACCCGCGGCCAATCCCACCCGTCTGGACCTTGCCCGCTGGCTGGTGTCGGGAAAGAATCCTCTGCCGGCGCGCGTGATGGTCAACCGTTTTTGGCAGGAACTTTTTGCAGCCGGGCTGGTCAGGACGTCCGATGATTTCGGTTTGCAGGGCGACCGTCCTACGCATCCGGAGCTCCTGGACTGGCTGGCGGTGGAGTTCATGGAGGGTGGCTGGAGCATGAAGCGGATACAAAAAATCATGGTCATGTCCGCTACCTACCGCCAGAGCTCGGTAGAGCGCCCGGAACTGAAGGCGAAGGACCCCGCGAACACTTTGCTGGCGCGCCAAACTCGCGTTCGGCTGCCGGCGGAGCTGATCCGCGACGAATCGCTCGCTGTGAGCGGCTTGCTCTCGCCAAAGATTGGCGGCCCTAGCGTCCGCCCGTTCCAGCCCGCCGGGGTTTCCGAGCTGGGCTACGGCGCCGGCGTCGCGTGGGAGGAAAGCAAAGGCGAAGATCGTTACCGCCGCGGCCTGTACATCCATTTCCAGCGCACGACGCCTTACCCCCTGCTCTCGAATTTCGATGCCCCGAAGGGGGACGTCACCGTATGCCGCAGGTTGCGGTCCGATACCCCGCTGCAAGCCCTCAATCTGCTCAACGATCCCGTTTTTCTGGAAGCCGCGCGCGCCCTGGCCTTTCGCGTAACCAGCGAGGCTCCTCCGGATTTCAACAACCGGCTTCGGTATGCGTATGAGCTTACGCTGGACCGCAGTCCCACGCCGTCCGAACAGACGCGGCTGGAGCAGTTTTTCGAAAAACAGAAAGCGATTTTCGAAAAGGAGCCGAAATCCGTGGATGCGCTCGCCTCCCGCTCGGCCCCGGATCGCGTGGGCGAGGCGGCGTGGGTCACACTCAGCAGCGTCCTGCTGAACCTAGACGAGTTCATTACCAGGGAGTAAATCGTGAACATCAATGAGTTTCTGTCCATCCAATCGCGGCGTGCGTTCTTCCGCAGTTGCGCGGGTGGCATCGGCAATATCGCGCTAGCGAACCTGCTGGCGGCCGAAGGACGCGCGGGAACTTCCGGAAAGCAGGCGGGAGACGATCCGCTCGCGCCGAAGCTCCCGCCGCTTCCCGCGAAGGCCAAGAACGTAATCTTCCTGTTTATGGAAGGCGCGCCGAGCCAGATGGATCTCTTCGATCCGAAGCCGGCCCTGAAAAAGTATCATGGCCATCCGCTGCCTCCTTCGCTCACCAAGGATTTGAAACTGGCGTTTATCAAACCGACGGCTGCGGTGCTCGCCAGCACGCGTGAATTTAAACCATACGGCCAGTGCGGCATGGAACTATCGGATCTGTTGCCGTACACCTCGCAGCGCGCCGATGACATCTGCCTGGTGCGCTCCATGTATAGCGACGCCTTCAATCATCACCCGGGGCAGTTGCTGTTGTTTACCGGGTCCATCCAGCCGGGCCGTCCCACACTCGGGGCCTGGAGCCTCTATGGGCTGGGCAGTTTGTCGCAGAATCTCCCGGGGTTCGTGGTCCTCACCTCCGGAGCAGGCACCAGCGGAGGCTCCGACAATTTCTCCAGCGGATTTCTTCCTTCCACCTACGCCGGTACGGTGTTCCGAAACACAGGAGATCCGATCCTTTATCTCAAGAATCCGACCGGCATCAGCGACGCCACGCAGCGGAACCGTTTGGACGCGATCCGCGATATCAATCAGGAGCATTTCGCCCGGGAGAACGACGTTGAGATTGCGTCGCGAATCCACTCCTATGAGCTGGCCTTCCGAATGCAGGCCTCCAGCCCGGAACTGCTCGATTTCTCGAAGGAGTCGCCGGCCACGCTGGAAATGTACGGCGTGAACAAAGAGCCCACCAAGCCCTACGCCACCAATTGCCTGCTGGCGCGCCGCATGGTGGAACGCGGCGTCCGCTTCGTGATGCTGATGCACGCAAGCTGGGACCATCACAGTGAGATCAACGCCGGGTTGACAAAACAGTGCGGAATCACCGACCAGCCGGTAGCCGCGCTCCTGAAGGACCTGAAGCAGCGCGGACTGCTGGATAGCACTCTTGTGGTCTGGGCAGGGGAGTTCGGCCGCACCCCTATGGCGGAGATTCGCCGTCCGGAAGAGGTAAACAATGCGGGCCGAGATCATCATCCGAACGGCTACAGCGTATGGCTGGCCGGCGGAGGCATTCGAGGCGGGCAGGTGATTGGCAAAACCGATGAACTGGGTCTCAGCGTCGCCGAAGAAAAGGTGCACATCCACGACCTTCAGGCCACCATTCTGCAGCGGTTGGGCTTCGATCACACCAAGCTCACCTATCACCATATGGGCCGCGACTTCCGCCTGACGGATGTGGAAGGCAAAGTTGTAGAGAAGATGCTGGTGTAAGCGTGAACCGCAGAACTTTTTTGAGCGGTCTCGCGGCCGCCGGACTCGCGGGCGCGGCGCCGCCAGCACCAATTATCGACACTCACATCCATCTTTTCGATCCCACCCGGCGCGAAGGCGTCCCCTGGCCGCCGAAGGATAGCGCCATTCTCTACCGGAAAGCGCTGCCGGACCGGTATCGCGAGGTGACCAGGAACCTCGGCATCGTAGGCGCCATCGAAGTGGAATGCAGTCCCTGGCTGGAGGACAACCAGTGGGTGCTCGACATCGCAGCGAAAGATACCGTGATCGTGGGAACGGTGGGAGATTTGGAGCCAGAGAAGCCCGCCTTCCAAAAGCAACTGGATCGGTTTCACCGAAACCCATTGTTCTTGGGTATCCGGTGCGGCAACCTGTGGGGGCGCGATTTCTCGGCGAACGTTTCCAATCCCGGGTTCCTCGCGGGCGCGAAGGCGCTTGCCGAGGCCGGCCTGGTGATGGACATT
>Ga0105237_10009143_pt1 | contig 10644 bp, 6 predicted proteins | sample KBSC24metaG_FD_81520 | JGI IMG/M metagenome (GOLD analysis project Ga0105237, IMG submission 81520) | Corn rhizosphere microbial communities from Kellogg Biological Station, Michigan, USA - KBS C2-4 metaG | ecosystem: Host-associated > Plants > Roots > Rhizosphere > Soil | place: Michigan, USA... | reverse complement strand
TCGGCAACGTCACCAGCGTCAATTCCTGGCGCATCGTGCAGGCGACCCCGCGCAACGAGACCATGCTGGCGGTGGTCGGCATGGAGCAGGGCTTCGAGACCGACCACGTCGCCGTCATCAGCGAGCAGGACATTCTCGGCGATCGCCTGGTGCGTCCGCGCAAGGCCACCCGCAAGCTCGATAATTTCATCTCGGAGGTGACGAGCCTGGCGGCCGGCGATCTCGTGGTCCATGTCGAGCACGGCATCGGCCGCTTCGTCGGCCTGCAGACGCTGGAAGTCTCCGGCGCGCCGCATGACTGCCTCGAACTGCATTATGCCGCGGAAACCAAACTGTTCCTGCCGGTCGAGAACATCGAACTGTTGTCGCGCTACGGCTCCGACCAGGCCAATGTCGAACTGGACCGGCTCGGTGGAACCGGCTGGCAGCAGCGCAAGGCCAAGCTCAAGAACCGCATCCGTGAGATGGCCGGCGAACTGATCAAGATCGCGGCCGAGCGGATGCTGCATGAGGCGCCGAAGCTGCCGGTGCAGGCCGGCATCTATGACGAATTCTGCGCGCGCTTCCCCTATGACGAGACCGAAGACCAGCTGACCGCGATCCAGGCGACCTTGAAGGACCTCGAAAGCGGCCGGCCCATGGATCGGCTGATCTGCGGCGACGTCGGTTTCGGCAAGACCGAGGTGGCGCTGCGCGCGGCGTTCGCGGTCGCGCTCGACGGCAAGCAGGTCGCCGTGGTGGTGCCGACCACGCTGTTGGCCCGCCAGCACGCCAAGACCTTCACCGAGCGCTTCAAGGGCTTTCCGGTCAATGTGGCGCAGGCCTCGCGCCTGGTCTCGACCAAGGACCTCAATCTGGTCAAGAAGGGGTTGACCGACGGCTCGATTGACATCGTCGTCGGCACCCACGCGCTGCTCGGCAAGGCGATCAAGTTCCGTGATCTCGGGCTCCTCATCGTCGACGAGGAGCAGCATTTCGGCGTCAGCCACAAGGAGCGGCTGAAGCAGCTGCGCGCCGAGGTGCATGTGCTGACGCTCAGCGCGACGCCGATCCCGCGCACCCTGCAGCTCGCGCTCACCGGCGTTCGCGAACTGTCGATCATTGCCTCGGCGCCGGTCGACCGGCTCGCCGTGCGCACCTTCGTGGCCCCGCATGATCCGCTGATGATCCGCGAAGCGCTGCTGCGCGAACGCTATCGCGGCGGACAGGCGTTCTATGTGGTACCGCGCATCGACGATCTCGCCGGCGTCAAGGACTTCCTCGACAAGAACGTCCCGGAGATGAAGGTCGCGGTCGCCCACGGCCAGATGCCGCCGACCGTGATCGAGGACATCATGTCGGCGTTCTACGACGGCAAATACGATATCCTGCTCTCGACCACGATCGTGGAATCCGGCCTCGATATTCCGAACGCCAATACCCTGATCATCCACCGCGCCGACATGTTCGGTCTCGCCCAGCTCTACCAGTTGCGCGGCCGCGTCGGGCGCTCGAAGCTGCGCGCCTATGCGCTGTTCACGCTGCCGGCGCAGCAGAAGATCACGGCGCAGGCCGAGCGCCGCCTCAAGGTGCTGCAGTCGCTGGAAAACCTCGGCGCGGGATTCCAGCTCGCCTCGCACGATCTCGATATTCGCGGCTCCGGCAACCTGCTCGGCGAGGAACAGTCGGGCCACATCAAGGAGGTCGGTTTCGAGCTGTATCAATCCATGCTGGAGGAGGCGATCGTCAACCTCAAGGCCGGTGTGGTCGAGCCCGCCGCCGACCGCTGGTCGCCGCAGATCACGATCGGCATGCCTGTTCTGATCCCCGAGGAATATGTCGGCGATCTCTCGGTGCGGCTGTCATTGTATCGCCGGCTGGCCGATCTCGACACCGACGACGAGATCGAGAATTTCGCCGCCGAACTGCGCGACCGCTTCGGCAAGCTGCCGGACGAGGTGCGCTATCTGTTCAAGGTCGCCGCGATCAAGGCCTATTGCCGGCGCGCCAATGTCGAGAAGGTCGATGCCGGCCCGAAGGGCGCCGTGATCTCGTTCCGCGACAACAAGTTCGCGCAGCCGGATCGTCTGGTCTACTTCATCCGCCAGCACGGCAATGCTGCGAAGGTGCGCCCCGACATGAAGGTGGTGTTCCTGCAGCACTGGCACACGCCGGAAGAGCGCCTGATGGGAACCACGGAGATCATGCGCCAACTCGCCAACCTCGCGGAGAACAAGAAGGCGGCGTAGACGCGATGACTTCGTCATTGCGAGCGAAGCGAAGCAATCCAGACTCACCAAGCAACAGATGGATTGCTTCGTCGCTTCGCTCCTCGCAATGACGGCAAGATGCGAAAACAGCCGTCGACATCGCTGCCGACGGCCGTTCGTGATCGACAAACGCGACGCTTACTTCGGATATTTGAACTCAGGCGCGGCCTTCAGCGACTCCTTGGTGGTATTCATCGACGCCAGCCACTTCTTGTCCTTGGCGTCGTAGCGGACGTTGACCGATGACGGCGACACCGCGACGTAATGTTCGCCCAGGCCGAGGAAGCCGCCGACCGACAGGATCAGCGCGTCGACCTGATGGTTCTTGATTGCGAGATCGGTGATCTCGCCGACGGTCTCGTCCTTCTGATTGGTGACGTTGAGGCCCTTCAGTTTGGACGAGAACATCTCATCGGCGGACACCGTCGAGAACTTGGCGTCGGCCGGCGCGGTCCCGGTGGTGCTGGTCGCGGTCTCGGCCAAGACCGGGCTTGCGAGAAGCGCAAACGATGCAGCCAGTAATGCAATTTTCTTCATGGCATCCTCCAGAATATAGTCGATGCCCACCAATGCGATGCTGCAAACAATGTTCCGTGAGGCCGCTGAAATGTCAGGGATCGAACAACGTCTCAGGACGCGGCGCGATGGCCGTCATCGCGAAGCCGGGCGAGCAGCGATCCCGGCGTGTCCGATGGCATCAGTGCGGCAACGCCCACGGTCGGCTCGCTGCGCGGGGTACCTTTGCCGTGTGAGGTCTGGCGGATCACGCTGGCGAGCCGGCGGGCGATCGCGTGCGCTTCGCGCAATTCGGTGTCAGTGAATGCCACGATCGCCGAGCCGTCCGCGTGCAGCGTGCCGAAATCCATCTTCCGCATCAGATGGCTGACGATCCGGGCGCCGTCGCGTTGCGCGCGCGGGTTTGCGGGATCGAAGCCAAAGCGGGCAACGGACAATCCGCCTCCGTCCGACAGCGCGTGCTTGACGGCGGTGGCGAAGTCGCGGGCGAAGGCTGCGGGCGTCAGCAGGCCGGTTTGCGGATCGAGCAGGCCGCCGGCATCGATCGCGCGCAGCGTCCGGGTCAGGCGGGCTTCGAAGGCGCACTGGCGGATCAGCGGCATCGCATGCGCCGCGATGCGGCGGGGCTCGCCCGACATGATGTCCAGGTTGGGCAGATCGTAGGTCGGTGCCAGGTCCTTCGAGGTCAGGACCACGGGCAGGTTGCGGAAGCGCACGTCTTCCGACAACACGGTGAGGAAGGCATCCGCCACACGCGGCGTGAAACCGTCGCTCAGCACGATGCCATCGATGGCGCGGGTATTGAGGTGCTTGCCGGCGGCCTCCATGCTGAACGCGCCGACCACGCTCATGCGTTCGCCGAGCGCGACCGAGAGCGCCGGATAGCAGCCGCCACGTCCCATCAACAGCACGGTGGCCTCGTCGATGGGATCGCTCTCCGGCAGCCGGGTTTTCGCATGGGCCTCATCATGAAGACGGCGCAGCACGGTGGCATGCAGCGCTCTCACCCGCAGCGACGCCCGCAGTCGCGCGAGCAGACGGTCCGGCTTGGCGTCACCATGCATGAAGGGAATTGCGTTCGCCGCAACTCGTCCCTTGAGGTCGATGGCGAACAGCGGCACGTAAGGTGTTCGTGCCGCGACACGCTTCGCGACGGCGGCGAGGTCCGCCTCGGTCGCCCCGCTCATCGCCGCAAGCACCGCAACGGGCTGGACGTCGGCCACCGCCCGCGGTGCTTCGGTCCAGTCCGTCTCGATCAGCGGGAATAGTCCGGCAGCGTCGAGTGCGTCGGCGAATGCCGGTCTCCCGGCGTTCGACACGAGCAGGATCGGGCCTGGCTGGGACATGGGATACTCGGATAAACTGCGTGACCGGCCGGAAGCCTAGGTGGCCGGCCTTAACGCAGCGTCAACGGCGCGAACGGGTGGTTTCAGATCGAGCCGATGCGGTCGCGAAAGGCTTCGGCCATCAGGGGGTTCAACCCGAGTTCGGTCATCGCCTCACGGGCCCTGGCATTGTCCTGGGCGCGCCCGGCGAGGCGATATCCGCTCAGCCGGTCGGGCAGGGCCGTCAGCAGCGCCCCCTGACCGAGCCGTCTGGACCATTCCTGCAGGTCATTTGTCAGAAAACGGTACCCGCCCACCGCCATGACGCCTGCGGGCGGTGCGGTGATCGAGATCGCGCCGGTGGTGCGGTCGGCCCGTGCGGTATATTCGGTATCGACGTAGTCGCGCGGCGGCTGGGCAACTAGCGAGTCGCTCGGCGGGGGTGGCGGTGCATAGGCTGGGACGACAACCATTGGCCCGCGCAGTCCGAGCGTCCCCTTCGCGGTCAGCAGAATCTCGCCCGCGATCGACGAGCCATACGTTCCGCGCGGCGCGCCATGTGGCCCGGCCTTGACCGCTGCCGGCGAACCATCCTCCGCGGTGCGGCGTGCGCCGAACATGCCGGCTTCGCCGAACAGATAGACATCCGTCAGCGTTGCCGTTGGTGGCTTCCAGGGCTGGCTGGATGCGACCTGCTCCGGCGCCCGCCACATGCCGATGACAGTGCGCAGGCTCGGCAGCCGTGCGGGGAGATCGCGTTCGCCGAGCCGCTGCGCCAGTTGAGCCGGCGCGATCAGCGTGTCGCAGCCGAGTTCCGCGATCTGTTGCTGCAGCACATCGCCGTCAAACGGATGGTGCAGCGCCAGCGTGCCGCCGGTGAGCAGCCATACGGCGAGCGAACAGGCGAGGCCGGCAAACGAGGTCGGCGCAAACGCCGACATCAGGGTCGATCCCTGCCGCACATCCGCTTCCAGCGAAATCGCAAGGCCGCCGGCAATCAGCCCGAGATGCGGGCGCGGCACGGCTCGGAAGCCGTCGCTGGTGATGTCGAACGAAATGACCGCAGCCTTGCGGCCATCCTGGATCGCCACGCGCGCCGGTCGAGGCCCGCGCGCGATGGCGTCGTCAAGAGAGGCCATGCCTTCCGGCAAGCCGGAGCCAAAGCCGCAGACATGGCGGATCGAAAACACCTCGGCCGCCGCGTTCATGGCGATATCGGCGTGAATGACGCCGTCGATCTTGTCGCAGGTGACGATGGCGCGCGCGCTGGTACGGTTCAGCGCCGAGACGAGGTCGGCCTGCCGCCACAACTGCGGGATCAGCGCGACCACGAGCCCGGCGCGATGCGCGGCCAGGACCGTGAGCGCGAATTCGACGGTATTGGCCAGTTGAACAGCGATCACGGAATGCGCCGGCAGCCCGGACTCGACGAAATGTGCCGTCAATGCCGATATCGCCTGGTCGGCCTGCGCGTAGGTGAGCCGCTTTGGCGCTTGGCCGGTGATCCTGAACTTGTTGAACGGATCAACCAGGGCCAGCGCATCGGGATTGCGTGCCAGGGTCCGCTGGAACAGCGTCTCGAAAGTCGGCGATGGGTTGGCAGCTTGATTCACGGCGGTCAGTCACTTCCATGCGGGCCGCTTGGCATCTTCAATTGGCCGGCTCAGTTGGCTTGGTCGCTATCTGGTCTCTTGGCCTGAGGAGGCGGGTCGCTGCCACCAAACCTCCGGGAGGTATCCCGTCAGGGCGGTAGCCGATGGTTGTTCTATCCGATTCCATCGCGCGATCCATTGTTTGTCCGCGCTAAACACGGGGATAGCGTAGAAGCCCGACATCAGGACGCGATCGAGCGCACGGACGGCCGCAACGAAGGCGGGGCGTTCGCGCGCCGCAAGCAACGCCGCGATCATCGCATCGATGGCGGGATCCTTGGCGCCCATATAGTTGCGCGTCCCGGGTATGTTGGCGGCCTCGCTGCCAAAATAGAACGACTGTTCGTTACCCGGCGACAGCGATTGATCCCAGCGATTCTGGATCATGTCGAAGTCGTAGCTGAGCCGGCGCTGATCGAACTGGACGGGGTCGACGGCGCGCACCGATGCCGCGACGCCGGCGCGCTTCAAGTCGTTCGCATAGGCGAGCGCGATCCGCTCCTGGTCGCGGGTCGTGGTGAGGATTTCAAAGGACAGCGCCGCGCCGGTCGAGCGCTGCCGCAAGATCGTGCCGTCAAGGACATATCCGGCCTCGGCGAACAGTTTGAGGGCGCTGCGCAACGCGGCGCGGTCGCGGCCAGAGCCATCGGTAATGGGCAGACGATAGCTGCCATCGAGAATGTCAGGAGGCATGCTCGACGCGAAGGGTTTGAGGAGGGCGACCTCCTGTCCATCGGCCGGACGCTTATAGGCCGACAATTCGGACCCGGCAAAATAGCCAGCCGACCGCGCATAGAGCCCGAAAAAGTAATTCTTGTTGATCCATTCGAAATCGAACAGCAGCGTCAAGGCTTGTCGCACCTTGACGTCCGCGAAGACCGGTCGGCGGGTGTTGAAAACCAGGAACTCGGACGGCTGCGGCATCCCGGTCTTGATGGTGTCCCGAACCACCTCGCCATTGCGCGCCGCGGGGAAATCATAGCCGTCGTGCCAGCGCAGCGGTTCCGTCTCCGCCCGAAAGTCATAAAGTCCGCGTTTAAAGGCTTCGAACAATCCATTCGACTCGCGATAGAAATCGAATTTGATCTCGTCGAAATTCCACAGTCCCCGATTGATGGGGAGGTCGCGGCCCCAATAGTCGGGGTTGCGCGTGAAGGTGACGCTCACACCCGGGTTGACCGCCGTGACGCGATAGGGACCGGAACCGATCGGCGGGGTCATCGATGTCTCTTCGAAGGTCGCGACATCGGTTGCATGCCGCGGCAGGACCGGCATCAGGCCGAGGATCAGCGGTAATTCGCGGTCGTTTGCGCCGGCAAGATCGAATCGCACCGTCAGCGGATCGAGCGCTTCGGCCTTCGCGACCTTGGAGTAGAACTGGCGGCCATTCGGACGGCCATGGTCGCGCAACAGCGCCCAGGTAAACAGCACGTCGTCGGCGAGCACCGGCTGACCATCCGAGAAGCGCGCCCGCGGGTTGAGACGAAAGGTGACGAAGGTCCTGTCGTCGTCGGTCTCGACGCTTTGAGCTAGGAGCCCGTAGAGCGTAAACGGCTCGTCATCGCCTCGGGCCATGAGACTTTCAACCGTATAGCCTCGCTGGAACACGTAAGCCCTGATCTGCTGGACGGCGACGATTCCCTTGACGATCAGCGGATTGAGGCTGTCGAAGGTTCCCAGCACTCCCCAGGTGAGGCGACCGCCCTTCGGAGCATCCGGATTGGCGTACGGCAGATGCGAAAAACCTGTGGGAAGCGCAGGCTTTCCATGCATCGCGATACCGTAGCTCTCCTCCGCAGCGAGCGATCCCGACAGCGGCGCGAGCCCCAATATCAGCGCAACGACCAGCACCATGCGACGGGCAGCGGGCCGCAAGGCCGATCCGATTGCGCACAGATTTGATTCGATTTGGCTCACCCACAACTTCTATCATAGGCCTCGCGCGAGGAACCAAGCTCGCATCCAAGACGCTTGTCGGCATTGATCTTTCCGTACGTCACTGTATGAAAGCGGTCGATCGCGAAAGGCGACTGGGCCTGTCACGTATCCGCCTTAATTGACTAGGAGACAGCCGCGCGAAACGGCGAGGTGTCGCGCCTCCGGCGATTTCGAGCGATTCCCGTTCAGAAAGGGTTTTCCGCAATGAATTTCCGTATCTTGGCCGCGTCGGTCGGGCCGCGAGGGCGGCTTCTCGCCTTTTTGGCGGCAACCGCGCTGGCTATCCCCGTGGCAAGCGTGGCCCAGACCCCGCCCGCAGCTGCGCCGAAAGCCGCGCCGAAGGCTCCACCGGCTGCGCCGAGGCCGGCTGCGCCCAGAGCCCCCGGTGCGCCGTCGGCCCAGGCTCCCGCGGGCCAGGCCCCGGCGGCTCCCCAGGCTCCCGGCGGCGCGCAAGCCCAGGGGCAGCAGCCCCCGGAGCAACAGATTCAGCTGATCTACGCACCCTGGACCAAATTCTGCCTGAAGGGGCAGGATGCCAACGCCAAGCAGGTCTGCTTCACCGGCAAGGACGGTCGTATCGAGTCCGGCCAACCGGTCATCGCAGCCGTGATCATCGAGCCCGAGGGCGAACCGAAAAAGATTCTGCGTGTGACCTTGCCGCTCGGAATGCAGCTCGTTCACGGCACCCGCGTGATCGTCGACAACAACCCCCCGATGCAGAGTCCCTATGTGATCTGTTTCGCCAACGGCTGCATGTCGGACTACGAAGTGACGCCGGAACTGCTGGCCAACCTGAAGAAGGGCCAGAATTTGGTGGTGCAGGCCATCAACTCCAACGGCGCGCCGCTGACGTTGCCTTTGCCGCTGCAGGAGAATGGCAGCAGCTTCGGTAAGGCCTATGACGGTCCGCCGACCGATCCGAAGCAGTTCGAGGAAACCCAGAAGAAGCTGCAGGAAGAACTGCAGAAGCGCGCCGAGGAGCAGCGCAAGAAGCTCGAACAGCAGAATGGCGCCACGCCGGCCAACGCGCCCGCCAAATAGCGCGGCGGATGCTCGAACGGGACAAGAAAAAGGCGCCTGCAAGAGGCGCCTTTTTCATGTGGGCGGACGGCCGATTGAAGGGTCGAGGTCAGGAAACGTTAGAAAGAGGCGTCAGTTGAGCGAGGGATTGCGCGGGCGGTAACCGCCGGATTTGTCCTTCACGAAAATCTCGGCGACCTGGGAATGCCTGATCGGTTCTCCGGACTCGTCGGGCAGCAGATTTTGCTCGGAGACGTACGCGACGTACTCGGTTTCCGCGTTTTCCGCGAGCAAATGGTAGAACGGCTGATCCTTGCTCGGGCGATTCTCCTCGGGAATCGACAGCCACCACTCCTCGGTGTTGTTGAATTCCGGATCGATATCGAAAATCACGCCCCGGAACGAAAAGATCCGGTGCCGGACGATCTGACCGATCTGAAACTTGGCAGTTCGCGCTTTGATCATGTCTTGTCGAATAGACCATGATTGCTGCCGAAGCTAGGGGGCATTGGACCAATTTACCCCCCTCGGCGGCGCTCGCCAGCCCCCTGAATCCGGGCAAAACGCCGCCAAAAGGACGACCTTGCCGTAATCGATATCCTCAATCTGGCGTTGCCTTATTCCTGCGCAGATCCCCGCACGCGATCGCTTCTACGGAAACTTGGCGACCCGCCAATCCAGCAGCGTCCGGGTCGCGGCCGAGAGGTCGATCGCCGAGGAAAGGCCCGCACCGTCGACCACGAGCGCCACGTGGATGGTCCCGGGCGTGCAAGGGGAGGTCAGCAGCAGCCGGTGCGCCGTGGTCGACCCGGTCTCGCTGGCAAAGGCGATGGGCCCAGAGGCAGGGATACCGAACATCCTACCGAGATCGCTCAGCACGATCGTGCTCGCGGCGCTGAAGGAGGCCGGCAGGTGCAACTCGGTGGGCGCGGAGCAGGACGCCGCAGCGGAAGCCCGCCACACCAGAACGCCATAGCGCCTGCCGGCGGTGAGCGCCTTGATGCTTGCAAGGGAGGATGGGACCGTGAGCCACGCCGCCCCGGCCGCGCCGCCGGCGAACCCCGAACTGGCCAGATCTTCGCTGGCGAAGGCGAGGGTGTCACCGGCAACCGCGCTCGGATAGATGCGGTCCAGAACGCGCTGATCCAGTCGCAGGACGACCTTGCCGCCGGCGTCGGTCTGAACCAGCGAAAAGTCCTCGCCATTGAACGCGTCGGCTGTGGTCTGCAGCTTCGACGGGTTGCCGTTCATGAGTTCATGATGGCGGCCGCTGTAGATATCCCAATGCCATTGCGTCGAGGACAGGACGCGACCGCGTCCGGCCGGCGCGGTCCACCAATCGGATCCGTTACCGCTGTGATCGAGGCTTTCGTACATCGATCGCACCATCCAGGGCGTGCGCGCGTCGGTCATGCTCGCCCCGAACTCCGAGACGAAGGCGGCCGTTGCCACCGTCGTGGCACGGTCACGGATTGCGTTGATGGCGTCCGAGTAGGTTCCGTCGCCGGCGGCAAACGGGTCGATCGTCATTCTCGCGCCGTCGTAATAGTGGCTGTTGAACACATATCTGGAGCCGAGGGCACCGACGGTCGAGAGGCCCCCTTGCGCGCTCGCAAACTGGTTCCAGAACACCAGCGGCTCGACGAAGGCAAGCTTGTCCGTCCACCCCGCGCTGTCCATCGCGGCCCGGAATCGCAGATAGAACGGCATCAGATAGGTCTGCTCCCACGTCGTGCCGGATGCGCCGTCGAGTCCGCCATCGAACGGCTCGTTGAAGGGATCGACCCCGATGATGTTTTGAAAGGCCGTGGCAGGCAGGGACCTGCGCAGATAGCTCATCACCTGCGCGGCCTGGGAGATGTAGGCATCCTGCACGCCCATCGTCCCGGCGCTCGTGACGATCGCGCGGTTGTGCCAAAAATCGCGCATCGCATCGCGAACGGC
>Ga0105237_10009141_pt1 | contig 10644 bp, 8 predicted proteins | sample KBSC24metaG_FD_81520 | JGI IMG/M metagenome (GOLD analysis project Ga0105237, IMG submission 81520) | Corn rhizosphere microbial communities from Kellogg Biological Station, Michigan, USA - KBS C2-4 metaG | ecosystem: Host-associated > Plants > Roots > Rhizosphere > Soil | place: Michigan, USA... | reverse complement strand
CGGCGACTTGTTGGCGCGCACACCTCTGACAGAAGAAGGTCGGCTTCTGTTGCTTGCCATACAACAAGCGACTCGGTCGCTTTCCATGATCACCGCCAATGTTCTGGACTGGTCAAGACTAGAAAAAGGCGAAGCACAGTGTCGACCATCGAGCCTCAATCTTCGTCAAGTATGCGAGTCTATTCTCAATATACTTCCCAATCGGGATGATGATTTCGAAACTGAACTCCTGGTGGTAGTCTCACCAGAAGTTCCGGACTCCCTGTTCTTCGATGAGACTTACCTTCAGCGAGTTCTGATGAACCTCCTCACAAACGCCCTTAAATTTACACGTTCTGGCTTTGTGTTACTCATGATTGAAGTGAGGAATCATGTCTTGAACATCAGAGTCCAAGATTCGGGCTTTGGGATAACTGAATCCTTCATTCCCCAACTATTTGAACCTTTTAAACAAGCTCAGACATTGGGTGCTGAAAGGGGAACTGGACTTGGTCTGGCAATAATCAAGCAACTAATAGAGAAGATGGAAGGCACAATATCCGTGGAAAGTAACCATTTCCAAGTCGAAGGCATCGGACATGAGAAAAGTGGCAGCACATTCGACATCGCAATTCCAATGCCTCCGAGTCCAAGCGCTCCCAGAGCCCTTGACTCGATAGGTCTGGATGGTAGTGAGGTGGCCATCTTTGGGGCCTCACATGGTCGATTCATGGAAGGATTTCGAATGGCATGGGCAGCTTTTGGATTCGACGTCATCCTAGCAGATCCGGATGGTAAAATTCCTGAATCCTGGAAAGTCATATGGGCTGATGTGAAATTCTTGAGTGCGCGCCCCAAACTACTTCAACGTCTTCTACTACTCCAAGACCAGTTTGTCCTTGTGTCGTACGACTCTCAATTGGTCTTGGACAAAACCATTGGCTGTGTGCCCCCATCGCATTTCATTCCCATCAGACGGCCATTTGTGTGGCATAGAATCATTGAAAGCGTGGCCAAAGCAGTGCGACCCGGGAAATCTGCCGTCGATCGAGCAGTCAGATTTGCACCCGTGGTGGAAGTAGTGGAGGAGGGTACTCCGACCGTGGAGAAGCAAAACCTCCAGGGCTCCACTATTCTTCTGGTAGAGGACAATAAGATTAATCAGAAATTGGGCGTCAAAATGCTGAAACTCTTAGGATATAATGTCCTATTGGCAGATGATGGAGAGGAGGCGATCGAAAAAGTGATGGCACATGATCGAGAAATCGATTTGATTCTGATGGACCAGTCCATGCCACGTAAGGACGGCATTACTGCCACTAAAGAGCTGCGAGAAATGGAGGAGGTCGGAGGTTTGGCTCGAAGGCGACCTATTGTCATGGCTACAGCTGTCGTAGGCCCAGACGCTCAGGCTCTTTGCATGTCAGCTGGAGCAGATGCTTTCCTCACCAAGCCACTATCACTTTCACAACTTGAGCGAGCGATGCAAAGGTTCCTTGGATGAAACAAGTTTCGCTCTGCTATCTTGCTGCATTTGCAGATCTAGAGTCGCAGAAACTGCATTGGAGTTACCTGAACTCACCAATGCTTGCAAGCTCCGAGCACGTCATCGAAAGCTGTTGGCTCCCTCCATTTGAACAGGCAGGGCTCCCCTCAAAAATCAGGCATCGTCTGCAGTTCAAAGCGAAAGGGAATGAGACTTGCCATGGCAGAATATGGAGCGGTTACACAACAGCAGTCCTCCGCTGTGAGGAAGCCATCCACGTCGTTTCGCTCCCTCGCTTAGCCTGAAAGCTGACAGCGGCAGCTCACGGAGAAGGTAGGCGATCCTGGAGGGACTGCAAGAAGATGAATTCGTGTATTTTTGAAGCTGGCCACACACGCTGTATTGTACTTATTGTATCTGAAGACAAGCCTTCTTGGAAGCAGGGAGTCAGGTGGCCACCTCTCCAAGGCATGGTCGGTGGTTAGTGGTCACGAGCAGCCATCCGTATACAAACTGAGCCGGTATGGCGGAGGCAGATTACGAGAAATCAACCTGGATTGGAAGTGTCCATGTGATGTGTCAAAAATTGCCTTCACGGAAATGAAATTGTTGAGACGATTCACGACTCACGCCTTGCTACATTTGCTAAGGAGTGAGTTTCAATTATCAATTATTATGTCGAGGCTCGACAACACCTGTACTTAGGGGAAATGAGGATGATAACGTCGGAAGCTTTGTCACTTAACAACCTAGCCTGATGGTTCCCAGTGGCACCCACGCGGGTAATCCTGCGCTTAGGGGATACCGAGATAAGAGCCCCCATACCGTCCGAGGAGGTTTCCCCTCCCATCCCCAGCAAGCCTCAGCGAGCCCACCCGGGAGGCCCAGCACCGCCGAGATGACCCCTGCAGCTAAACCTCCAAGGGGCCAGTAAGCCTGGGAGATGCCCCGAAACTTAGTGGCACTAAGTAACGACTAACCCCAAAATGCCTGACAGGCACCTGGAATTCCCATGCTCTTGAAGCGGGACCTGACTTTGGGGTGCCATTTCGTCGTCATCTATGCCAGGGATCGTTTTTAGTGACATGCGTCCGACTCCGAGCGGTGGCGGGCATGAAAAGCAAGAGAATGTGGAAGAAGCCTTCGCTGCCATATAGTATTATTACAGTATTATCAGTATATATATCTTCATTCCTTCCCCAGCTTGTAGTCTTCCTTCCTTTTCCGGTGTTCCTGTACCTTCCTCAGTGTTCACTGTTCGCTACTGCTTATTGATTCATTCTCACGCTTTGCTTTTCGCCGGGAGGGTTTTTATCATTTACATATCCCCAAGCACAGACAAACAATCTTTACCAGAAGACCGTGCTCCTTTGTGCCGACTCTCTGGGTTTACTTGATTCTGTAGCCCCTTATAACAACACCTAAGATACCATCTCCCCTGAGCGTTCACGATGCATCCTACAGCGCCTGAAAAATCCACCCCTTCCCACCTCAACGGCCACTCCAACGGAGCCACGTCGAACGGTCGCGGGTACTCATCTGACCCCAAATACGATATGAATGCTCCTTCTACAATCCGCCAAAGGTTCCTCTCTGCGCCATCTGATCTAGGTGTTGTGCTAGTGGGATTCTCAGGCGGACAATGCAAAGAAGGCGTCGACGCCGCCCCAACTGCTCTAGTGGGCGCAGGGCTGTTAGATCAAATCAGCGATGAACTAGGTTACAAACTGCACGGCGACACCAAAGTTCATAACTTCAACGAGATGCGGATGGTTGATGACGAACCACATCGAGGCATGAAGAACCCACGCTCTGTTTCCGCTGTCACGGAGAAACTGGCTGAGCAGGTATACGAGCAAGCCAAAGAAGGCAGGATGGTGCTCACACTGGGCGGTGATCACTCAATCGCCATCGGAACCATCGCCGGTACAGCCAAAGCCATCCGTGAGCGGTGCAACGGACGAGAAATGGCAGTGATTTGGGTTGATGCACATGCAGACATCAACACACCTGAGACCTCGGACTCCGGCAACGTACACGGTATGCCAGTAGCCTTCTTGACGGGACTGGCCACATCAGACAGGAAGGAGATGTTTGGATGGCTGGAGGACGACCAGCGCATCAGCACACGCAAACTCGTCTACATCGGTCTGCGGGACGTGGATCGGGGCGAGAAGAAGATCCTACGTGACCATGGCATCAAGGCATTCAGCATGCACGACATCGACCGTCACGGTATTGGCCGCGTTGTGGAGATGGCGCTTTCCCACATTGGCACAGACACACCCATTCACCTTAGCTTCGACGTCGATGCCTTAGACCCAATGTGGGCTCCTAGCACGGGCACCCCGGTGAGAGGAGGTTTGACCCTGCGCGAAGGTGACTACATCGCCGAGTGTGTGCACGAGACCGGCCAGTTGGTGGCCATGGATCTGGTCGAAGTCAACCCAAGCCTTGAGGTTGCTGGCGCCAGCGAGACTGTCCGCGCTGGTGTGAGCTTGGTGCGATGTGCCCTGGGAGATACATTGTTGTAAGCATCCATGGAGGCGATGCACGGTTGGAGTACGAGTAGATCAGCGATTTGATGAGCAAATGGAGCAATGGATGGGTCAACAATGGGGGTACACTTGGTGTGCCTCCGCTTATACCTTACTGTATTTAGTTCTCTCCTTTCCTTTCTTCAAGTTCCCCGGCGCCAGACAGCCGGGTCGAGCTGGCGTAGGATGTGAGTTTGGTAAGGACAGGGCTATTTTTTGTGTATGGAAAAGTTCACTATATAGTTTCGTCAGGCTCACTCAGGCTGGTGGTTAAATGCTCGAGAATAAGATTTTTTTTAAAAAAAAAATAATAACTGGGAAACGGGTCCTTCTTTACCATATCAATCAACGAGATGAATTCTGCAGAATATTGGGAGTCTGATCGATAGTAGCACTTGCGCCTTTCGAAGATAGGTCTGATATATGATTCCTGATGACCCTGCAGAGCGCTTACAGAAACATGGTCTGTAGGTGGTGAGGTCAAATGTGGGTGGCATTGACACCGCATGATTGTGAGGCTGAAAAATGGGGGGAAGAATGACGCGTCAGAGGTCCGATGGTGTTCTTTGACCCTCGAGTACCGACCGCGTCTTAACTACGAGAACCCTTGATCGAGTATGTAGAATTCCTGCTCGCTGCTAGGCGGAACCTCACAACGGTCGCCTTGTTTAATGCCATCATTTGCTGATCGGAATGATCTTCGGATTGGATGTTACCTCGGAAGTGTGACAACGGGGCCTGCATTTGACACGACCACGAGGAGGAGAATTGCACTGTTCAGGTCTGAGTAAATAAGTGTTCACCACGCATGCTGAAGTCGCGACTAAGTCTAAACCCCCGGGACGAAACCGGATTTGAACGGCAATGATTCAAGAGGCGATGTCATCCTGGTTTCCATTTCTCAGAAGAAATCTTTAGTATACCAAAAGAGCCATCTTCACCCTAAGTTAGAGCAGACTTTCAGGCTACGAGTAAGGTGTACGAGTATCTCTAAGGCTTTCATAACTTATGATAGGATATTGGACGCATACGTGGTTGCAGCCTCGCGCTTTGCCGTCTTAGGGCGTCTTGGTGGAGGCTCATATCGGGATTTTTGTGACCCAGCAAAAGAGGATTATTGATCGCAAATGACCCATGTCGCTCCTAATTAGGAAGTCAGGCGTTCCCTTTGGGGAATTCTGTGACCCAGCAAAAATGAATTTGAGGTCCTCATTTAGGCGACATGCATGATGATCATGGCGCTTTTGGAGGGTCTGTTCACCCGTAAAATAGTCATGTTGCATATGACGTAGAATGAAATCCGAACTGGGAGCTTGAGTCATCCAAATTCGGTATTACGTGGGCCAGCAAATACTCCGAACCGTGACTCCAGTTTACGGTCACATCTGGTTTACGGCAAAAATCTGGTTTCCCGGTTTTGTTGGCTCGAGATTCGCGTAATTGGGATGCGCTTAATGTCCCATCTGGTGCGATATGCTACAGCATCGTCATTGTGGAGTACCAGTCTGCAACTCAATTGCTGATTCGCGAAGGTCTCTCATATGATGCAGACGTGGAGGCACTCGACTACTTTTCTTACGGTGTCAACGACGTTCAGGCTTATGTGAGATGGTTTAGCACATTCTTGCGTGGTAAATTCTCATAGTAATATCCTTGGGAAAAGGATGTACTTCGTATCTAGCAACGAACAAGGTGTACCTAAGTCAGGTACGGTTTGGACAATCTCAGCCTAGCAAACACAACGGCTTTAGCCGCCTCGTATATTAGTTCTATCAGTGGATTAACCGAACCCTAAATCTCCTAATCAAGAATTCTAATATCCCGAATCAAATCCTTCGTAGCCCATAAAACCCAAACCAATGCGTAGCCAGAGTACTGGGAAGATCTACCCTTAGTAGGTACTAATGCAGAGATTGAAGGAGCCTAAATGGTCAAACAGCGATGCAGGCCCCTACCTTCTTGGAGATTCCTTGTCGTAGCCTCTTTCCTCTAGCCTATATAGACTATTTAACCTCGCAATTTGTGCTTAACTTCCTAATGCAAAAGTGGAAGCCTTCTCAACTGGGAGTTTCTTCGAACCAACGAACTTTGTGCAGGGGACAACCCTATTCTCCCAGGGGGTCGCTCCTCACCAAATGAAATGATGGGTTTCTCCTAGTTTTCGGAGATTCTCCTACGAGTAAGCCTCGTGCTTGGTGCCTAGCCTCCCAATGTGGGATATCATAAGCTTCCTAAGTAGGTCTTTCTTGAACCGGCAAAACTTGACAAAAGCATCCAGCTGTCAAGCCAAAAAGTGCGGGGTCCCCGCATTCTCGGAAAATCTGTTTCCGAGATTATTTCCTGATACGGCTAGTTCATTTTCCTTATTAGGATATGAAGTAGATTTTCCTTGCCCAGCACTTGAAACTGCCAGACCGAAGTTGGACAGTTGCATCCAGTAATTATTAATAATTAATCGACCATTTCCCTATTCAGGCTCAGTCGCGATATCGATTGGCTGGGGCTGCAAAACACGCATGACACGCCGCTCCCTGAAGCAGAAGTTGTCCACTACGTGGACACTTGGGGGCTATTTCTTCCCAAGCACCAATGATGAATGGATGAATGAAGGACGTTTCCGTTCAGTCATGATGGTGCAGCATCCCTGGACCCAGTACTCCGTATTCATTATGGAAATCAAAGATAGCTCTCGTTGAGAGCTCGCGGCTTGGGCAGTAGACTCCCGAATGGCCGACACCATGGGCCCATTCGGCATCGACGTCTCTGGCGTCTTCCTCTCGTCCAACAAAGTGGACCAGTATCCGTATCTGAGGTAGCTATCCTTACAGATTACGAGTGCGGAGTAGAGTAATTGGTCAGGTATAATAGCACAAAATTGTACCTCGCACCGAATAGGTATAGCACGTATTAATTGTACCTCGCATTCGGTGCCGAGGGCGGGGCTACTCGGTTTCATCAGGACATTTGCTCACCGACAGTCCTGGTCAAGGTAAGGATGATAATAGGCAAAGCCTAAATAGCTTGGCATTACAAGCTCAGCGCATTATGATCCTCCATGCTCCCTACTTCCAAGATGAGTTGATTATTGAATTCTGTCGCTGTCACTAGAGCCTATCTGTAAGCGGAATTCGCGGGGACATGTATGTATGCCCGTGCTAGAGTGATGTGTTCTTCTTGATCAAAAGTCTGGTAGAGAGAACAATAACAGCAGGCTCAAGGGTAGCTACGCCGTCGAGGACCTTAAATCCTATCGGCTAAGCCAAGCTTCATGAATCATAGAATGACATTACGCGTCCGGACGAGAAGGATCGTCTCCCTGAATGTCAGGCATTCGAATTTCCGGTTCACCCTGATGTCCATCGGGTTTCCATCATCCTTTACCATCACCTTAACAAAGCTCTTGAGCTCTGTTGAGAGCTGTAAGCCTTGTTTGTTGGAAGTCCCTCCCCTATTTTCGCTTTGTGAATACCATGTTGATATCTCCCAGACCCAAAGTAAAGTGGTCCTTGGATTCTTTCAGCAGTTTCGTCCCATCCTCGCCTGGGGCCAAACTGACATCAAATTTACGGATCAAATTGGCGGTGAGCAGGCGGATTTCTAAGTATGCTAGATTCTTGCCAATACAACCGTATGGTCCAGTACCGAACGGACCCCAGGCGTCTTTGTGAAGCACGAGATCAGGCCGTGAAGTCCATCGCTCTGGGATGAATTCACATGGAGATGGGTAATTTTCCGCATCTAAACACACACAAGATACGTCAGCCAAACTTCTTGCCCCAATGGGTTATTAATTTACTCACCGCGTGCCATCACGTACCCAGGCATCTGAATACAGACGTTTCCTGGTATGTATTGGTCTGCAATCATGACGCCTTCGTTCGGGGTCTTGCGGAAAACACCACTGGGAACTGGGGGATTGAGCCTCAATGTCTCATTGATAGCTCCATTTAATAAAGGTGCGTCCTGAATCTTGATATGTTCGATTTTCTCGCCAGGTTTGACCAGCCCGTCAAGTTCGTTGCGGAGTTTCTGTGTCAGACCTTTTTGAGTTGAGAGGTGATAAAATAAATGAACTAGGGTGGCTGCGGTTGTGTCACTGCCGGCCACAATAATAAGTCTTGTATCGCCCTGCAACATCGGATATTGAACATGGCGGGTGGCTTCATCGCCTTTCTGGTAGTGCTCGATTAATGTGTGGGTTATGTCTTGGTCCTTCATCTTGCCCTGAGAATTGATACGATCCTCAAGTTGTTCCCCGCAAAATTGGATGAACTTCCAGTAGTCCGCAGCCAGACCAGGGATTGCTGTCACAACGCGGAAGAACCATACTGGAAGACCGAGTCCCACAGGGTCCATGCCACCATTGAGTAATTTGATGGCCCAGTGAAGCTGACCAGACTCTACCATGTTGTAGGATTTGCCGAATGCCAAATCCCCCATGACATCAAAACTGTAGAGATTGAACCATGTTGACATGTTGACAGGTTGACCTGTTGAAGCATCATGTAAGCGACGGATATAGTGAGCGGGCGTGGAAATGTATCAAAACGCACCACTTTTCTCTTCCATCTTCTGGAGCAACAAGTCATTGTATTTCTCAATACGATTTTCATACCCTCTGAGAGCTTTGTCACTGAAGGCCGGCGACCAAATTCGGCGGCGGCGATCATGCTGGGCACGGTCACGGCATGTATGCATGCTGATCAGTGGGACATCCTGGGCGTACCATTGAGCCTTGATACACTTGGACTTGGGGCTTGCAATAACTTCAACACCATCAGGGTGGGTCACAGAGACGTCATGTGGGCCGATCCGTACGAATTTGCCATGGCGTTGATGGAGCTCCAGAAGGTTGTGGCAGGTGTCCAACTTGGCTGCAACACGGAAGACGAAGTTGAACTTAGAGAGTCGTGCCCAGTATGGCCCAGGGATCTTGTTCAAAGGGTTGAAGAAAAGGCGGTAAATAATCAAGCTGGTATATAGACCAGCGAGATAGAGACCAGCATACTGTGCGGTGAAAGTCAAAGCATCTCTCGTGGAAAGGTTAAAGTAGCTTGACTGGGTAACTGTAGAGATCATACAAGCTAGGAGAAAGGCCTGCAAGTATCTGAGTGGATAGATATCGCGTTCTCCAAGCTTGAAGAAGAATAGGTGAGAGGCCACACCGGCTAAAGGGACGGCAATTGGTAAGTACGACTCTAAGGCCATAGTTAAGAGTAAGGTCTGGTATATTTGTATAGTAATAGTATTAGGAACAAGGCGAAGGAAGAAGCAGAGGAAGAAGCAGAGGAAGAAAGGAAGAGTAACGATTGCTAAATAGAGTGTGAGGCTAGGCCACCTCCATGGATCTGAGTCGGTGCCGCTGAGCATACATGAAACCAGTCCGAGGAATGGCAACCAAGCAGTGGCACCTCAGGATCGAGAACAGCCATAGTCAGAGATGAAGTTAGTGTAAGGTTGGTGCACTGGTAATAGCCGCGCAAAGGCCATCAGCATCATGACATTTCAAGGAGGCAATACCTCAATCCACTTTGTCCTTGCTGGCGTGCTGGGTGAAAGCCAGAGGACCAAGGTTCTTTACCTGACAAGGAAAGGGGGAGGAGAGTCTGATCTGGATAGTGTTTTGCTAAGCCAATGCTAGCCCGTTGTGTCTTGAGTTCATCCTTCCCGGCTGCTAAAAAGCGGGGTTCTCCATAAGGTGGCTTGATGGTTCTTGATGTCGAACGAGACGACTCGAACTGACTCGATTCACTCGAGAACTTTATCCGTGCATCTCGAGACCTGAAGTGGAGCGTTTGCATTTCGAGATCTGGTTTGTGCCAATCCAGTGATTCCATAATTAGCGATTGGTTGCTTATTGGTTCGCATAGTCAATTCTCCGATCGCGGCACGTGATTGTTTCCAACATCACTTTGAAGTTCCGAAACCGAGGTGTCAAGGCCTCGGCTTTTGAATACACCACAGGGGTGTTCTGGATGGAAAGAGTAATGTCCACTACTATTGGGCTGCCCAGCTCATTCTTCGCCTAATATCAATCGACGAAATACTCTTTCAGCTTCTTGTGGTTTCATGCTCCCCTTGTCTGGATGTCTAAACATTTGGCCCATGAGAAACTGCAACTTGCCCATCTTCTTCTTCTCGCGGATATCTGCCACGTGTTGAGGATACTTGTCCATGATCTCCCGCGCAATTGACTCATACTTCGTGTCAGAAAGATTCTGGAAGTGCAGCTGCTCCTCATCAACGATGTGTGAAACTGAACGCTCGTCGCCGTTGTACTTCATTTTCAGAATAATCTTTGCAGAGCCACCAGTAATTTTGCCAAGGCTCGATAGGGACAAGATTTCCGCCAGCGGCCTTGCAGGTACAATTTCTTTTGACCAAGGCCGATCATCTGACGACAAGAGTGCACCCAATTCGTGTAGAATCCAGTTCGCGACGAACTGCCCAACTGATTCTGTTGGTATTGGGCGGCCGAGGGCTTTGATGAACTCCTCCACTACTTCCTGGAAGTAGATCATCCTCTCCCCATCATCTAGAGCGCAAAGAGTCTCGGCGTCAGGACTAGACAGTCCATACTTCGAGATCAACATCTCGACCAATTTCGCTGGGGACGGAGGAAGGGTTGACGTAAGACGATCG
>Ga0105237_10009140_pt1 | contig 10645 bp, 9 predicted proteins | sample KBSC24metaG_FD_81520 | JGI IMG/M metagenome (GOLD analysis project Ga0105237, IMG submission 81520) | Corn rhizosphere microbial communities from Kellogg Biological Station, Michigan, USA - KBS C2-4 metaG | ecosystem: Host-associated > Plants > Roots > Rhizosphere > Soil | place: Michigan, USA... | reverse complement strand
GCCGAAATCCGCGCCGGACGCATGGTGGTCGTCGTCGACGATGAAGACCGCGAAAACGAAGGCGACCTCACCTTAGCCGCGGAGCACGTTACCCCCGAAGCCATCAATTTCATGGCTCGCTACGGACGCGGACTCATCTGTCTCACCCTTACCGAGGAGCGCGCCGACCATCTCCGCCTCTTCCCCATGACCCAGCAGAACTCCTCCCGCTTCGGAACTGCATTCACTGAAACCATCGAAGCCCGCGAAGGCGTCACCACCGGCATCTCCGCCGCCGACCGCGCTCACACCATCCGCACCGCAATCGCCCCTGGAGCCACCTCCAACGATCTCGTGCGTCCCGGCCACATCTTTCCCTTGCGCGCACGACAGGGAGGCGTCCTGGTCCGCGCAGGACAAACGGAAGCCTCCGTCGATCTCGCCCGCCTCGCCGGACTTCAACCCGCCGGCGTCATCTGCGAAATCATGCGCGACGACGGGGAAATGGCCCGCATCCCCGACCTCATCCCGTTCTGCGCCGAGCACGGTCTCCGCATCCTCACCGTCGCCGAGCTCATCCGCTACCGCCTGCGCAACGAGCGCTACATCGTCCGCGCCGGAGAAACGCGCATTGAGACTAAGTATGGCGAATTCCGTATGATCGCCTACGAAAGCGAGGTCAACGGCGGCGAAAGTCATATCGCCCTGGTTCGTGGCGACCTTTGTCCCAGTTGCCCCGCCTGTAACGAAGGCCCCGCCAACATTCCGGGAGATCCTCGTACCTCCCGCCCGCCATGCTCCCACGCGGTTCTGGTGCGCGTCCACACCCGCTGCACAGCTGGCGACATCTTCGCCGCCGACTGCCACTGCCGCGAAGTCCTCGACAACTCCATGCGCATGATCGCCGAAGAGGGCTGCGGCGCCATCCTGTACCTTCACAACACCTCGCGAGGCTTCGACATCGATAAGGCCCCCACCGTCGCCTCTCCTTTTGCACCCACTGGGACGGCACTCTCCAATGGCGTTTCGGTCGCGCCGGCCAGCAGTCTCCTCCTCCATCAGCAACTCCGCAGCCGCGAGGGATCGCAGGCTCGCAGTGGCCGCATTCTCCGCGCCATCGGTCTGGGCGGCCAAATCCTCTCCGACCTCGGCATCCAGCGAATCCGCCTCCTCTCGAACACCCCCATGCATATCCCCGCCCTCGAAGGCTTTGGGTTGGAAATCGTAGAGCAAGTCCCCATCCCCGTAGAAGACTGCACCCGCGTCTAGCCGCTGCTTAGGACATTCGCTCGGTCCTGGCCCTTCATCTCAGTCAAGGAGACAGGGACCTTAACTGACTTTGTCATCTCAAGCGCAACACCATTCATCCTTCACCGAGACCACCAAGTGAAGTTGTCATCCCGAGCGAAGCCGAGGGATCTGCGGTTGCTTCTAAAACGCCAACAAGCATTGAAAAGCTATCCAGCTTTCCCCCGGCGCTGCTACACTTCGCGGCACGGTCGCCAAAATGCGCAGATTCTCATTCGGATGTCTGTCCCTCATGTCACTGACCGCTGCCGTCGTGAGTGCACAATCGAACCACTCACTCACGATCGGCGGTACTACCTTCGACTGGGCCGCTCCAGCCCCGCCCCTGACCCCCTCGCAGCAGGCATTTTTACAGAGTTACAGAAACGCCGTGAATGCGCATAACGAAAGCGCTCTGCTCGCCCTCGAAGATCCCGCGCGAAGCAGTTGCAAGTACGACGGACGTCAGATCCTTCTTAAAGATCTCCAGCGCTCAATTCCCGACAATGCAAAAGTGCGCTTCTTTCCCGCAACCAGGGACTTCGCCAAGGACTTTGGACTAGGCGATCTCGCCTATCTTCCCATCGCCCCCACTGCAATGCTGGGAATAAGCTTCGGGTCCGCAACCAAAGACCGCATAAGTTCTTCCCAGATCCTCCGCCCAATCCGCGAAAGCGAAGGCGCCATCACACTGGTCCCGTATTGCCTGACAGAAAAAGGTCAGAAGCTCTTCGAACAGAGAACGCAGTCTGGAAAATAGCCCGTCGCAACACTGCACTGATAGCGGAATACATGCGTTCTCCGCGGACTGTCACCGTGTACCATGCTCAAGTCAAGAAATTGCACTCGAGATGAGGCCTCTACAGGCACGCCTCGCAGAAAAAGTGAGTATGACCATGCCGATCAATTCACGATTCGAAACGTCCTGCTGTGTTTTTGCGCTCATCGTCGCAATGGGTCTGTCGACATCCGTGGCGCAAGCACAAGACACTCCCGCTATCAAGCTTGATCCCGCCACCATGACGAAACTCGGCACCGTTGACCCGCGCTATCTCAGCTACAACGTCGAGATGGTCGAAGTCACCGGTGGAAGATTCTGGAAGCCGTACAACTCCGCTCCCGCCACCGATGCCCCAAAGGCTCCCACACCTCCCAATCCAAATCAGCCCGTCGGATTGGATGCGAGCATGTTTCAATACCGTCCGCCGCTGGATCTCGGCAATCCCCGCCTGCGCAAACTGGCTGAAGCTCTCGGTCCCTCCTACGTCAGGGTCAGCGGCACATGGGCCAACAGCACCTATTTTCAAGACAACGATAATGCCGCAACCGACCAGCCGCCCACGGGATTCAAAACCGTTCTCAGCCGCGTGGAGTGGAAAGGCGTCATTGATTTCGCCCGTGCCGCCAACGCCGAAATCGTCACCTCCGTCGCCATCAGCGATGGAACCAGGAATCACGACGGAGTCTGGTCTCCTGATCAGGCAAAGGCGTTTTTTCAATTCACAAAGCGCGCCGGCGGCAGCATCGCGGCTACCGAATTTATGAATGAGCCCACCATTCCAAGTGCGGGCGGCGCCCCCAGTGACTACAACGCATCGGCATTTGCACGCGATGCAAAAATCTTCGAGACACTCCTGCGGAAAGAGTCGCCAAAAACTCTGTATCTCGGCCCTGGCGGTACCGCCGAAGGCATTCCCATGGGAACGAGAGCAATTAAGTTGAAGTTGCTTCCGACTGAGGAACTGCTCAAAGCTACTGGCCCGGTATACGATGTCTTCTCTTACCACTTCTATGGCGGCGTATCGCGTCGCTGCGGCGGAGAACTCAAGATCGACGACACTCTCTCGGCCGATTGGCTCGATCGCACCAACATCGTCGAGAAATTCTACGAGGACCTTCGCGATCGCTATGTCCCAGGAAAATCAATGTGGCTCAATGAAACCGCGGAAGCAGCCTGCGGTGGCGATCCGTTCGCGGGCCAATTCGCTGACACTTTCCGCTTTCTCAATCAGCTAGGTGCGCTCGCGCAGAAAGGCGTCAAGGTCGTCATGCATAACACTCTCGCTGCCAGCGACTACAGCCTCATTACCACCGACACTCTCCAACCCAAGCCCAACTACTGGGCAGCCGTCCTCTGGAAGCAGAGAATGGGCACCACTGTCCTCGATCCTCACACCCCCACCAACGCACCTCTGAGGATCTATGCGCATTGCGCTAAGAGTGCAAATGGTGGCGTGTCTCTGCTGCTTCTCAACACTGACAAAACTCAAAAGCATTCCGTTGCTTTGTCTTCCCCCGCAGAACGCTACACGCTCACAGCCGGCGACCTCGCCAGCCCAACCATCTCGCTCAACGGAACAACACTGCAGGCCGCGCCAGACGGCTCTCTCCCGCCCATCAAGAGTCAGCACGTCGATGCCGGCTCCGTCATCCTCGAGCCCGAAAGCATCACGTTCCTCGTCGTCCCCTCCGCACAAATCAAGAGCTGCATGAAGTAGCAGTGAGTAGGGTGCCCATTCTGCGAAGCAAAAGGTAGGAAAGCCAGAAGCTGAAAGCTAGAAATAGAAGCTGGGAGCAAGCATCTGTCTCTAGCTCGGGTGCCCCATCCTTGCGCAGCAAGGGTGGGAAAGCAACTCAGCCTCGTTCGCACATCAGCATTAACATCGGTCACTCGTACCGCAGCGCTACCATCGGATTCACCTTGGTCGCTCGCCGCGCAGGGAAGAAGATCGCCAGCAAGGCCGCCGCCATCAGCACCACCGCAGCCCCACCCAGAGCCACCGGATCCCACGCCCGCACCGAAAACAGCAGTCCGCTCATGAACCGCGTAAGAAACAACGCCATCACCAATCCAATACCCAATCCAATGCCGATCGTCCCCAGTCCATTCCGAATCAGCATCCCCAGCACCTGACCACGATCAGCACCCAGGGCCATGCGCAAGCCGATCTCCTGGTGTCGTTGCGCAATGCCATACGAAGTGACGCCGTAAATTCCAACCGCAGCCAGCAGCAAGGCCAGTCCTGCAAAAACCGCCAGCAGAATCAGCGCCAGCCGTCGACGTTCCAGAGAATCACCCATCACTTCTCTCATCGTGCTCACCCGATACACCGGCAGGTCCGGGTCGATCGAAGCCACCTCGCGCTGAATCGTCGGCACCATGTTCATCGGATTTCCTGCCACGCGAATTGCCAGAGCCATTGCGCCGGCTGGCCGCTGATTCTCAGGCCAGTAAACTTCCACACGCGACCGCGCTTCCAGCGTGCGGTTATGTACATGTCTCACCACTCCGATAACTGAAGCCCACGGCGCCTTGGAACCGCGGCCGCCCGAATGCAGCCTCTTTCCAATAGGATCCTGATTAGGCCAGTACGCATCCGCCAGGCTTTCATCCACAATCGCAACCGGCGCTGCTGTATCAGAATCGCGCGCCTCAAAAGTGCGCCCGCGGATCAACGAAATTCCCATCGCCTTGAAATAATCCGGCGTGACCACGCGCTGATCGGCCTCAGGCGTCGTGTCCTCCAGCCGCACAGATTGCGTGTCAATCGTGGTGGTTCCTGACCCGCCCTGCCCGCTTAAAGGTAATCCGGAAATAGCGCCCGCCGCCTGCACCCCGGGCAATCTCTGCACGCGATCCACCAACTCGCTATAGAAACCGCGTATCTGTTCCGGCTTGCTGTAAACGGCATCCGGCAACGCCACCCGCATGGTCAGAACTCCCTCCGGCCGAAATCCCGGATCCACCTTCAGAATCTCCGCGAAGCTGCGCAGCAAAAGTCCGGCCCCGGCAATCAGCAGAAGTGAAAAAGCAGTCTCGCAAATCACCAGCGCGCTCCGCAGCCGCTTCGGCCGCTTGCCCTCCGTGCTTCTTCCGCCTTTCAGTCCCTCAAAGCCACGCTTGCGCCCCGCATGCAACGCCGGCGCCAGCCCAAACAAAATTCCTGTAGCCAGCGAAATGGCCGCGGTCAACACCAGCGCTCTGCCATCAATCCCCGTATGGATCGCGCGAGGCAACGACTTGGCTGCAAGAGCAACTAGTTCGTGCAGTATCCACGGCGTAATCGCCACGCCTACCACCCCGCCAGCCAAGGCCAGCACCACGCTCTCCGTCAGCAATTGCCGCATCAGTCGCGTGCCGCTCGCGCCCAATGCCATCCGCGTCTCCATCTCCTGTTGCCGCTCAGTCGATCGCACCAGCAGAAGATTGGCGATATTCGCGCACGCGATCAGCAGTACCAGTCCCACCGCCGCCATCAGCACCATCAACGATGGCTTCACATCGCCCACCGTCTCTTCCAGCAGCGGATGCAGAATGATTCCAAAATTGAATTTCTGGTATGGATAAGAACCGTGCTGCTCGATCATCGTCTTGCCGACGCGATCCATGTCCGACTGCACCTGCGCCAGCGTCAGCCCCGGTTTCATCCGGCCTAGTACTTCCAGTCCATGGCCGCCCCGGCTGTTCTCGCTCAGATCGTCTGCCGAAAAAGCCAGCAGTCCCCAAATCTCCGCTTCGTCTGGATACGCGAATCCCGCCGGCATCACTCCCACCACCGACATCGGAACTCCGTCAACATCGATCGTGCTTCCAACCACGTTCTTGTTTCCGCCAAACACCCGCCGCCATAGCCCATAACTGAGCACCACCTCGTGATCGCGTCCCGGCTGCGCTTCTTCCGGCAAAAATGTGCGGCCCACTAGAGCCTGCGCTCCCAGCATCGGGAACAGGCTCGGAGAAACCGAGGCGCCCACCACCCGCTGTGGGCTGCCCTTGACCCCCAGGTTGATCGAGCCCGAGCCAATCGCCGCCAGATCACTGAAACTCTTGTTCAACTGCTGGAAGTCTCTAAACTCCGGAGCAGAAACCCAATTCTGATCATTGGGCGCGCCAATCCCGGTGAACCGCGTCCACACCTTTACCAGGCCCTCGGGCTTGCTGTAGGGCAACGGCCTCAACAGCACCGCGTCCAGCACGCTGAAGATCGCTGCGTTGGCTCCGATCCCCAGCGCCATCGTCAAAATCACGACTGCCGCGAAACCGGGCTTGTTTGCCATCTGGCGAACAGCGAATCGCAAGTCTTGAATCAGAATGCCCATTGTCTTTGCCTCCGGGGAACCTAAGTACGTGCGACAGTTCGCTGAACTACCCCTCTAAGAGTCCTGAGTCAGATAAGGTGAAGCAATATTCACGCCAGAGATGGCGCTCCAATTCATTGAGTTTACGATGTCAAGAGTCAGCAAGTTCCCTCTCATTTGTCCGCTTTCGAAGACATTGACCGAAAATGAACGGGCCCAATGCATAATCTGCGCAACGACTCCTTGTTGGCGTATCGGAACGAGGAAACGATCTATTGGAAGATGCCGCGACTGGAATATGATCGCGCTTCTTTGATGGCATTGAGCAACAGAATTGATTTTCTTCCGCTCCGTTTCCTGCGGTATGCTGCCTTCACAGGATTGCAGCCTTCCCGCTGAAACAATCCGCTGCGGAGCCACGACATGCAGACACCGGCTATCCCCGCCAACGAAGCCAGCAGAATCGCTGCCCTCTACGCACTCAACATCCTCGATACCGCTCCTGAAGAGCGCTTCGATCGGCTCACCCGGTTAGCGAAACGTGTCTTCAATGTTCCTTACTCCACCATCAGCATGATCGACGACCAGCGTCAATGGTTCAAATCGATCCAGGGCCTCAGCCTCTGCCAAACCTCGCGCGACATCTCCTTCTGCGCCCACGCCATCCTCTTCGACGAAATACTCTACGTCGAAAACGCGCTCAAAGACGAGCGGTTTCACGACAATCCCGTCGTCGTTGGAGATCCGAAGATTCGCTTCTACGCAGGCTGCTCGCTCCAGGTGAACGGCTTCAAGATGGGCACATTCTGCGTCTTTGACAAAAAGTCTCGCCCTTTCACTCCCGAAGATCGCCAACTGCTAAAGGACCTTGCCACGCTGGCGGAAAGGGAACTCGCTACCCCCGATCACGCACTCGCTCACTGACTCCTCGACTTTACAACAAAACAGCCTTCGTATCTCGATGGACGAAGGCCGACTTTATGCCCAGAGTCTGGGTAGTTTTCCGGGGATATGAGAAGCACAGAGCGTGCGTTGACCTGTAGCTACAAGATCCGTGCATTCTATTCAACCTGGCAAAGGTCGAAGCAAAACAGCGGCTTTCACTTCGTGCGCACGCGGCCCGTCAATCTATCTGGGCGATTTCTACCACCCCAGCACGTACGCAAACATCAGCGGAGCCACAATCGAAGCATCGCTCTCGACAATGAACTTGGGCGTCTTCTCGCCCAGTTTTCCCCACGTGATCTTCTCATTCGGCACTGCGCCTGAGTATGACCCATAACTCGTCGTCGAGTCCGAAATTTGGCAGAAGTAAGCCCACAGCGGAACATGCTCCCGCTGCAGATCCTGGTGCAGCATCGGCACCACGCAAATCGGGAAGTCACCCGCAATGCCGCCGCCAATCTGGAAAAATCCAAGCGGCGTCTTAGCGCTGGTGTTCGTGTACCACTCGGCCAGTTCCATCATGTATTCGATACCGGTGCGCACTGTGTGCACCTTCTTCACATCGCCTGTTATGCAATGGCCCGCATACATATTGCCGAGGGTCGCGTCTTCCCACCCCGGCACAAACATCGGCAGATGTTTTTCCGCCGCCGCCAGCAGCCAGCTATCTTTCGGATCGATCTGGTAAGAAGCCTTTAAGTCACCCGACAGCAAAATCTTATACATGAACTCATGCGGAAAATAGCGCTCTCCTGCTTGGTCCGCGCGAACCCACTCCTTCAGAACCTCGTTCTCAATCCGCCGCATGGCTTCCATCTCTGGAATGCATGTGTCCGTCACTCGATTCATGTGGCGATTCAGAAGTGCAGCCTCTTCAGCCGGAGTCAGATCCCGATAATGCGGAACACGTTCATAGAAATTGTGCGCGACAAGATTGAAGACATCTTCCTCAAGATTGGCGCCCGTGCAGCAAATTCCGTGAACCTTGTCTTGGCGGATCATCTCTGCCAGCGACAGCCCTAGCTCAGCCGTACTCATCGCTCCCGCGATGGTCATGAACATCTTGCCGCCCGCGGCCAGGTGCGCATTGTAAGCCTCTGCCGCATCAACCAGCGCAGCGGAATTGAAATGACGATAATGATGCTTGATAAACGATGTAATTGCAGACATATTCCTTGTTCGTGCTCCCGTTCCCTACGCTAACACAGCAAAATCAGCAGGAGATAAGCGCAATCCTGCAGGCGCTAGGCAAGCGTCCAGCGCAAAAAAACCGGCCATGTTTTGCGGAGAGAGGTGTATGCATCAAGCAGGGCACAACAGGAACTCTGGAGGAAATACGATGAAATCCGGAGATTCGGACAAGTTATGGCGCGAAGTTCAATAACTACACCGAACTTCGCGCTCGTACCCACCATACCCAAGCAAGAAAACACCGACGCAGAGCCGTTCGACGAGTGCACCAGTTACAAGAATGCCCCGACGAAACTAGGTGACGCTCGTGGTAAGCGTGGCGGAGATGTTCGAGAACGCATTGTTGATGCCGGTTGCGAGGTAACCCATGCCGGTGATGGCGCCAAAGGCGATAAGCGCAACGACCAAGGCATATTCCACAAGGTCCTGGCCCTCTTCGCGATTGAGGAGGTTACGAATATACAAATACAGGTTGGTGCTCATGTTTCCTCCAGAAGGAAATCGAATGTCTCGTTATTTTGCATTTTAAGAGAGAACTATGCAATGAAATACGTCAAAAGTGTCTTGCACAATGGTAATGGCGCTTGCACCAAAAGTGCCTACTCTGTGCGTATTTCGGAGAGCTTTTTTATTTACTTTTTGTTTCGCGACCGAAAGCAGACAGTGAGTACCTTTTTGCTGAAAAATACAGATTTTGCAACTGAAACGGTGAACGTATCGAGCTGAATCGCCGGAAATCACTCGAGCTGGGCATAGTCGCCAATCTCGCGCACTGCATCGACGATGCTCTCGAGCCGGCCCACATCGCGCCAGTAATAGCGATCGGCGTCGAATGCCGCGATCGGCTTGTTTCCTGCTGCTAGGCGCAGGTACGCGGGAATAATCGAGAAAACCCCTTGCTCGTCGAGGACAGAGAAAATGCTCGGAGCGAGAATGTGTATGCCGGCAAAGGCCCGCGCTCGAGGCTCTTCGACCGCTCGTACCAACTCAGGAATGCCATCGAGGCCCACACGACGGCCGCATAGTTGGCCCCCCTGATCAAAAAGAAGGTAGCGTGACGTGCGGCGATCTTGAACGGCGAGCGTCGCGAGAGCATTTCGCTCACGGTGGAAAGCCAACATCTCACTGAAGTCGATGGTGCTGAGGACGTCAACATTGTGCACCAGAAATGGCTCGTCCGATCCAACAAAGAAGTGCGCTGCATTCTTGAGGCCGCCGCCGGTATCAAGCAGAACGGGTTCGTACGAGATTTCGATATGCATGCCGAAGTTCTGATGCGCGCGCAGATATTCGGCAACCATATCGGCAAAATGATGCGTGTTAATGATGACGTCGGAGATGCCAGACGACCGGAGTCGGGTCAGAGTGATTTCCAGCAGCGTGCGCCCGCCCACTTCCACCAGGGCCTTGGGACGATCATCCGTCAAAGGACGCAGCCGGGTTCCCAGGCCGGCGGCCAGCACCATCGCTTTCACTGTGCTACCTTCTCTGGGAAATTCTTCTCGAGCTCGATGTGGCGCAGAATAACTTCGACGCCATCACTCGAACGCAAGTGCCGAGCAAGCTGTTCAGCAAGGAAGACAGACCGGTGCTGGCCTCCTGTGCAACCGAAAGAAACCATCAAATTAGAGAAGCCGCGACGCTGATAAGCCGCAATAGAGGAATCTACGAGGGATTGTGCTCTTTCAAAATACTGATGCACACTTTCCTCTTGATTGAGGTAATCAATGACCGCGTTATCTTTTCCGGTTAGCATCTTGAATTGTTCTTCGCGCCCCGGGTTCGGAAGGCTTCGCGCATCGAATACATAACCGCCCCCATTGCCTGAGTCGTCTGCGGGCATCTGGTGGTGGAAAGAGAAGCTGAAGATGCGCACAGTAAGAGTCTTCGACTGCGGAGCAAGTTGCTGAAGCTTGCCTGAAGAAAGCATGCTTTGAAAAGCATCCATCAGCGCAGGCAGCGCTACCGGAAGTTTGACGTTGTGCGCCAGCCAGCGAAGATTCTTCAGCGCATAGGGAACGCTCTGCAGAAAATGCGGCTTGCGTTCGTAGAAGCCTCTGAAACCGTAGGCCCCAAGAGCCTGCATGATACGCACGTACACGTATGCATAGTAGTAATCCATGAATGCGCTGCGATCGACAGGGATGAACTTCGAAAGGCAATC
>Ga0105237_10009139_pt1 | contig 10645 bp, 9 predicted proteins | sample KBSC24metaG_FD_81520 | JGI IMG/M metagenome (GOLD analysis project Ga0105237, IMG submission 81520) | Corn rhizosphere microbial communities from Kellogg Biological Station, Michigan, USA - KBS C2-4 metaG | ecosystem: Host-associated > Plants > Roots > Rhizosphere > Soil | place: Michigan, USA... | reverse complement strand
TGAGGAGGAAGACCTCCGCCTCGCGCTCGATCAGCCCGCGCGCGAGCATCGCGTCGGTGATGCCGACGCCGAGGCGGCCGGCGAGATGGCCGTAACAGGTACGCGCGGCGCCGAGGGCGCCGGCGCGGTTGGACTGCCTCAGCGAGCGCACCGGAAACCGCGGGGCAAGCGCAGCGAGCGACTCGACCGCCGTGGCAACGTCCGGGCCGGCGAGGCGAAAGTAGCGGTTGCGACCGCCCTTCTGCACGGTCAGGAGGCCGCCGCGTTGCAGCTTTGCGAGGTGCTCGGAGATGGTCGAGCGCGAGACGCTGGCGACCTCGGCCAGCTCGCTCGGCGGCAGCGACCGTCCGTCGGTCAGCTCGACCAGCACCGCGGCTCGACTGGGGTCGGCCATCAGGGCCGCCACAGCGGCGATGTCGACATCGCCAGCGGACTCACGGCCTGCCCGCTCGACATCGATTTCGGTCGCGGTGGCAGGCTTTGTGGCGTTGGCCATGACCCAAGGCTAGTCCGCGGACGATTCGGCCGTCACCGAACCGTTGTGCCCTTACGCTCGGTGCGTGACCGGTTCCGACCCAGCCCGCGGCCGCCGGCCGGCGCTCACCGTCGCATCGGCCGGCTATTTCTTCGTGCTCCTCGACGTAACGATCGTCAACGTCGCCCTGGCTCGGATCGCCGGCGAGATGCAGTGGGTCGTCGACGCCTACGCGCTGGCGCTGGCGGCGACGATGCTCGGGGCCGGCGATCTCGCCGACCGGCTCGGCTCGCGCCGCGTGTTTCTCGGCGGCCTGTCGATGTTCGGCGGCGCCTCCAGCGTGTGTGCACTGGCGCCGAGCGCGTCCATCCTGATCGGGGCGCGCGCGGTGCAGGGCCTTGGCGCAGCGGCGATCCTGCCGAGCTCGCTGGCGATCGTCAACCAGCTCTTTCCCGACCCCGAGGAGCGGCCGCGCGCGATCGGCGTCTGGGCCGGGCTGGGGGGCTCGGCCTTGGTGGTCGGGCCGATCCTTGGCGGCCTGCTCGTCGGCGCGATCGGCTGGCGGGCGATCTTCTGGGTCAACGTCCCGTTGGTCCTCGCCTCACTGGTCGGCGGCGCGGCATTGCTGCCGGAGGGTCCGACGGCGCGCGCCGTCAGACCCGACCTGCTCGGACAGGCGCTCGGGACTGCGGCCCTCGCGGCTCTCGTCTTCGCCTTGATCGAGAGCGGCCGCGCCGGGGTCGGCTCGACCGCGACCCTGAGCGGCGCCGCCGTCGCGCTCGCGGCACTGGCCGGGTTCCTCGCCGCCGAGCGGCGCTCGCGCCGGCCGCTGCTCGATCTGGGATGGTTCGGGCGGCCCGAGTTCAGCGGCGCAAATGCCGGCTCGGCGCTGATGAACTTCGGCACGCTCGGTGCGCTCTTCGCCATCGGCCTCTACCTGCAGCAGGGCCGTGACCTGTCGCCGCTGGCCGCCGGCCTGAACCTCGTGCCGCTCGCGCTCCCTTTGGCCGCGCTCACGCCATTCACCGGCCGAGTCGTCGGCGTCGTCGGCCCGCGCCTGCCCGCCGGCCTCGGCCTGCTGACGAGCGGCGCCGGCTATCTCGGCGTGGCGCTTATCGGCGGCCGCGCGATCGTCGGTCCCGGCGGCTGGGCCTTCCTGGGGCTCGCGGGCGCCGGCATGGGCTTCGCCGTGCCAGCTCTGGTCGCCGGCGCCACCGAGGCGCTTGGGCCCGACCGTGCGGGCATCGCCGCCGCTGTCAACAACACCAGCCGTCAGGTCGGTGGCGCGATCGGCGTCGCCCTGATCGGCGGGTTCGTTGGGGTCGCTGCTTCGCTGGCCGCCAGCGGCGCCTCGCTCCTGCTCGGCGGCGTAGCGGCGCTCGCCCTCATCGGCCGCGACAGATCGGCGTCAGCCGACGCGTCGAAGGCTCGGTGAACGGCCGACGGGAGAGTGGGTCCGGAAGCAGCTAGCCCGGTTTGCCCGGCCCTCGAGGTGCCCACCCCCGACCGCGATGAGCCCCAGCGAGCGCGTATCCTCACCGCGCTCAGAGACGAGCCCGACGATCGCGTCGTACCGGCCCCGACCACTGCTGAGGTGGACTACCTACTTGGCCAACGGGCCAAGACGCGCGTCGCGGATTCTTGAGCGACTTGGTGTCTTGCGGCTGATCCGGCGAGGCCGCCGCGTACGCGCGGCTCTATTCGCCCCAGCGGGAGACCATTGGCCCAGGCGCCCAGTTCGGCCAGCTGGCAGCGCCGATTGGCAGTCCCCCGAAGAACTCCGCGATCTTGACTGGACCAGCGGGCCGCGAGTTGTCATACACAGCGGCCCGGTCCGCCAGCGAGATAGCTTGCGCGACGAGTCGCCACAACCGGTGGTAGCGCTCACGAATCTTGTGCTCCGGTACGTCGTGCCCGCCCGCCTGCACCCGGTATGCAACGCGCCTGACCGCGAGCTCCTCTGGCACGAGCATCGCGTGGAGGACAACGTGATAGCCCGCCTCTTGCGCAGAACGAATTAGGTCGACCTTCGACGGGTGGGAGAAGACGGTCTCGGCGATAAACGACCGGCCGCTGGCGATGAGGCGCGCGCGCGTCTCGGCAGCTACCTGTGCGGCCTCGTAGGCGTGCGCATCCGAGTCGGTGGGCCACCTGGCCTTGGCGATTTCGTCCGCGTTGACGTATGCATAGCCCGGCAGCTCCAGCGCGAGAAACTCTGTGACGAACGTGGTCTTGCCCGAGCCATTCGGCCCAATGACCACATGCATTTGCTTCAAACGGACGCGCTCGTTCCGTCAGGCCGGTACTCGGTCAGCTCGCCTTGCTCGTTCAGCGCCACTGTCGTGACCCCGCGCGCAGCGAGGACCGCACCCAGGTCTGTCGTTCGCAGACGCGCTTCTAGCCGGGACTGCACCTCAGAATCGAACACGATTCCCTCCTCGTCGGAGAGATGCTCGACTGGGAGAGTCCCTGCCAAAGTGGCTTCTACGCGATGCCTGGAAGCTGTCTGTCGCGCGCAAACCGACCTCCCGACGCGCGCCCAGTGCTCAAGCTGCTGCTTGGCCGAACGGTTCTCCTTGGCGCCTTCGACGACTGCGCTGTCGAATAGGTCGGATGGAACTCGCGTTGGCCGGTCGGCGGTGGCCGCCATGAGAAACTCCTTGGTAGAAGACTGCTACGCATAGTAGCAGAATGATACAGAGCGGCCTCGACCCAGGGATTGAGCGGGCGAAGGACCCGCTCGCCAACTTCTCGCAGTTCTGGCAGATCGCGACGGAGCCCGCCGAGCGGCGCAGGCTGCTGGTCTCGCTGTCCGAGCAGGTCCGGGCGCAGGACGGCCGCATCGTCGCCGTACAGCCCCACGAGGACTTCCTCCCCTACTTCCAGGCGGCGAGCCGCTGCCGGAAGCAAGGGAAACGGGCGGGGTGCCAAAAGCGGGAGCGACGGGGGTTGAACCCACGGTGTACCCACCCCTCAGAGCAGCCGGCGATCGCGGTCTGGGCGCGGGCCGCCGGCCCTTCGATGAGTAGCCGCTGGACTTGCACAAAGCCGTCGGTGCTGCTCGGGGCTTGTCCGCGACCGAACTCGCGCCTATCCTGACCCTATGGATCAGCCACGGGAAATCGAGCTTGTCTTTGCTCCTCAGGATGAGGGCGGCTATCACGTCTACGCCCCTGACCTTCCAGGTCTGCACACCGAGGGCGACACCCTCGATGAGGCGACGGCGAATGCCCAGGAGGCGCTTGCGCTCTATGTCGAAGGGATGCGCGAAGACGGACGCTCGCTTGACGCTGGGGTGATCCGGCGGAAGTTCCCGGTCCCTGCGTGACCGGCGCCCTGCCCGACATATCGGGGCAGCGTCTGGTCAAAGCTCTCGAACGCGACGGATGGGAAGTCGCTCGCCAGCGAGGAAGCCACGTTCGACTGAAGCATCCTGACCGGCGGGTCTCGCTCACCGTCCCTCTTCATCGAGAGCTCAAGCGTGGAACCCTCTCGGGAATCTTGAGTGACGCTGGAATACACGCTGATCGTTTGCGCAAGCTGCTCTAGCCAGCTCAAAGGGTTGCGCTCGAATGGCCGAAAAGTCCGAGCAACTCCCCCGCCAGCGTCCGGACGCGCTCCGACTCAGTCCTCCCCGGCAGGTCTGTGAGAAGTGCTGTCGATAGCTCTCTGAGTGGATCACCATCCTTCCAGGACTCCAGCCAGGGATCTCCGATCGGTTGCCTGTTCTCAAATCCTGCTGGCTTGGCCATCTGCTCAAGCTGGCTCTCGACCTCTGTCGCGACCCCCATGATGACCTCTGGAGTCCATGGGTTGACTTGGGCCTGAATCATCGTCGGCAACAGTCGTGCTGTGCGGTTGTACTGGTCATAAGCCGTAAGGCCGATTTCGCCGTCGCGGCGTAGCCACTCCTCCGCATCGAGCGTGTCAGCAAGCTTCGCTGCCAGGTCGTCGAACTTGGGTTGGTTCAGCGCAGCCATCCGCCAACCCAGGCGACCCAGTGCGCGCTGGAGTCGGTACGTCGCCACCAAGAGATCGTTCCCGTCGAAGGCTGTCGCGTGCGTGGCGGCTGCCTCGCGTGCCGCCCGCTCGCAGTACTCGGCGCACCCGTCTTCGTCTGACAGCAAGACTGCGCAACCGAGCCTCAGCACTCTCAAGGAGAACCACATCCGCGAGTCGTCCGACCCCCTAGGCGTTGTCGCGCGTTCGATCGCGTCGAATTCCCGCACTCGGATGATCGGCACAACCCTTTTCACAATCTCTACCGCTCGCAGGATCCCTCCCCAGGAGGGCCCCATCGGTTCGTTGACGTGCTGTGCGTGCCCCCACATCCCGGCCGCATCGATCGCCGCCTGCCCTTTTGATTCGACTCGATGCCGAGCCTCCTCTCGTATCTCACGCCGTCTCTCAGCGACGGCGGGACGGATCTCCTCGACCATCCCATTGACTGCTTCCACCGTCCGATCCAAGGCACCCAAGTCGATCTGCGCCTCAAGTGCCAAGCGGAGATGTTCCAGCTGGTGAAGTCGAATACGCTCAGCAACTCGTGGAGCGCCGAGCCACTCGAATACTCGATCGAATGCCGTGGGCAAGTCCTCCTTCTTAAGGTCGAGCACAGGCGATGACCAAGCTTCGATTGTCACGTCGAAGATACCGAGACGGGTACCGTCGCACAGCATCATCAACGGCACACGAACACGTGGATCGGTCGCGTACGACCATGCCTGCCCGAGGTGCTCGTCACTAAAGAGATCCTGCACAGGCTTCTTGGCCTCGATGATCCACAACCGATGTCCGAAGACCGTTGGCAGGTAGTCGACTTCGTATCGCGTAGACCCAATCATTCGGACTGGCGGCTCTAGTCGCAACTGTGACTCCCGCAAGATGCGATGCCGCGTGCCCAATCCGTAGCCGAGAAGCCGTAGCAATGGATCAATCCAGTCGCCGCGGATTTCGGCCTCATTCCGGTCCTTGAAGTCGTATGAGGCCAGAAGCTCCAGCTCGTTGCGAGCGTCGACCCCGCCCATCCTCAGCCTCGTTTTAGGTCAAGGGCAGCGGCGGGCATAGAGCGCAGCTTAGGCGGTGTCCGAGTGCAGCTCTCCAAACAGCAACACGCGCAATGCTGCTTCATCCGACGCTCGGTCGCGCAGCAGGCGTCCGCGCTTGTCAGTCGCCAAATCGCTAGGCCGTAGGATTATCAATCGGAGCCCGCGAGCAGGAATCTCAATCGCTCGACGATCGTCGTAGATGCGCCGTTGAATCCCGCGATGTACGCCGCTGACCGTGAGCCTGTCGGGCTTGTCAAAGTGAGCGACAGGCTCGTCGTGCTGGCGCTCTCGGTACTCGAACACGAGCCGGTGTCCGACGTAGTAGGCGTCGACAGGCAGGGTACGCCTGCGACCATCGCGCCCAGGGTCCCCCCGGAGCCAGTCAAAACGGTGCTGGCGCCTTGCGGCCTCCCCGAGAATCGCGTCGCATAGGTCGACTACGTAACCCTCATCCGAGTCCCGACGCGAGCTGCGCTGCATAGGTCGAGGCACCGTACTACCGACCAGAAGTGCCGGTCGTACACTCGCCCGAATGACGTCCCGCAGCTCCGGCTCAGAGCAGGCTCCGAAGCTCAGCCCCGAACAAGACGCCTTCGCTTCATGGTTCGTGAAGTGGTGGCATCGCCGAGGGCGGCACATTGAGCGAGATCGAGGTCTGCCGTGAGACTCCAAAACCAATTAGACGTCCAGCCAGAACGCGGGACCAACGGCCTTGAACCCGCGAGCATCGATGAAACTGGCGGATTTGCAGGCAAAATCGCGTTGAAGGCACGCCAATCGCGACGCCCCAGACAGTACCCGCCAACCAAGAACCACCCGATTTGCAGCGAAAACACCTGATGAAGCGGGGCTCACGCGACGACTCTCGAAACACGCGCCTCCCTGGGAGCGCATCAGCCAGCTGCATGCTAAGCGCTTCGGCTGACGCCAACAGCTCAGCCAAACTTTGAGGTACCAGCGTAGGGCATCTCGGATAACTGCGGGGGTCATTTCGTGGTCCTGACGTGCTCACGCACCTCCCGCTGCTTATTGCATCGGCCGTCCATCTGGCCGGCTATGCATTCGATACTTCGTCGGCTAGCTCGACTATTCTCTTTGACAGTGGGTCGGACCCCCAAAAGCAAGACGCTATTTCAGGTTCGGCATGGACTCTTGCTCGCAGCGATGGTAGTGCTGCTCCCTGCCGTACCCTTGACGGCCCAACAAGCCACCAGCCCGGGAGCACCGAGCTTCACGAAGAGCAATGTCGCAGTCGGACGGGCGTCGACTACCAAGGTAGGTACGAGCTGCTTCCAGTCCTACTACGCGCGGGCGCGCGCGCTTGCGGTTGTAAGCAATTTCAATCCACACTCCCTTAAGGCAACTGTTTCTTGGAGTCTCTGCCTCTCCCCCTATCTGCTCACCCATATCTTTCTCGGCAGGCATGCCCTCGCTGGGGCTCACGAGCTAGAAGAATTTCTGTTCTATGGCTACCCTGTGCCTCCTGAACTCCCTGTGCCTCTTCTTCATGATGCGCGCTTCCGCGAATTGCATCTCCAACTTCAATACTTCACAACCTATCCTCCGCAAACCGAACCGGTGGGGGCTGACGAAAATGGATCTTCTAACTATCTATACCGAACACCCTCGCTTACTAAGTTCATCGAGAACGACGGAGGCGTGCCGTTTCCCTCGATTTCGCTTGGTAGCTTCACAATCCAGATGGCGGGTGGAGCGGGGAGGTTTCCGTTTGACTGGTACGCGGGCCAAAAGACCGTGTCAGCCTACCTGCCTGCCCATAACGACCGACCGCTTACATATTGCGCGAATCGTGAAGCACCGGAAGAACTCGAGCGCACGAAATATTTGCCGACCGGCTGTGAATCCACAATACCGGTCGAATACCAAGTGTTCGATGGCCTCAACAATGGCCCGTTCCAACTTGGTGCCAACGTCCGCACAAGCGAAGGCGATACAGACATCGCACTTTGGTTCTCTCGACCTTGGAGCCTTCGCTTGTTCGTACTGGTAATGGCCGTGATTCCTCTTCTACTAGGCCTACTGTTTTACGCACTGCTCTTTCGTAGAGGACGTAACGGTCAGCAAAAAACCGGTCCCGAGTTGGTCATTGCCATAACCGCAGCTCTACTCGCGATCCTTCCCATTCGGTCAGTGCTGGTGCCAGCTGAAATCTCCCAACTTACGACTATTGACTATCTCCTAGGGTCTGAGGTGGCCGTGCTTGCGTCAATAACATGCATAGCGGTTTGGGGGGCGCTCAAGTCACCCGACTAGAGTATTCGGCCTGCGGTCGCGGCCGATTGTCTACCTTGACAGCCGACGTCGTCAGTTGCGGCGACTAGCTTCGGTCTGTGGCCGCTACTTCAGCCGCTGGGGCCAGTTCCCAACTGGCACCCCGAGGTCGCCAACAAGACACGGGTCAGGCGACGGTTCGGGTTCCAAGGCCGAGCTGACCGTTACCCTACGCCCGATTGCGAGCCAACCGCGTTAAGGAGGCCGTTCTGGCCGAGGCTGAGCCATCCCAGGTCGGGCAGCACGAAGGGCCCTAGAAAGCCAAGACCGCCCTCTAGAGCCCTTTGCTCGCGCTACTTCAATCTTCTTCAAGCTGGACGGGAGCGACGGGACTCGAACCCGCGACCTCTGCCGTGACAGGGCAGCGCTCTAACCAACTGAGCTACGCCCCCGCGATGACGCCGCAGGCAACCGGCGCCTGAAGCGCCCGCTCAGTATGCCAAGGCTCGGCGCCCGCCGTGGAGCGGAGCGCAAAATCCGCCGCCCCGCACGCGCCGCTCCCGCAAAACTGGCCGTCCAGCCAGTCGTTGCTCTAGGCTTACGCCGTGGCTCTCGTAGGACCGGCGCCGATGCTCGACAGCAACCCGTTCTCGGTGATGCTGCAGGACCTGCGCGACGAGCGCTCGGCCGGCCTGCGGTTCCCGCCGGGAGAGACGCGCTTCTCGATCCCGCGCACGCGCCGCTTCGCGAACGAGCCGCTGGAGATGCTGCTCGAGAACTACGAGCGCTACGGCCCGGTGTTCACGCTGCGGCTGTTTCACAGCAACGTCGTGTTCATGCTCGGGCCGGCGGCCAACCACCACATCCTCGTCTCGCATGCGTCCAACTTCGCCTGGCGCGCGGGGCACTTCCGCGACCTGATCGGGCTGATGGGCGACGGGCTGCTGACGATCGACGGCGACTTCCACCGCCGCTCGCGCATGATCATGCTGCCGGCGTTTCATCGCGAGAACATCGCCGCGTCCTACGACACGATCGTGCACGAGGCCACGCGCGCGCTGGACGCGCTGGCGCCGGGCGCCGACTTCGACCTGTACGCGTGGACGCGCAAGCTGGCCATGCGCGTGGCCATGCGCGCGTTGTTCGGCCTGGACCCCGACGGCAGCCGCGCCCGCGCGATCGACGCGGCGGGCCTGTTCGAGGAGGCGCTGGCGTTCTACGCCTCGGACTACTTCCTGCGCGTGCTGCGCACGCGCCGCTCGCCATGGGCGCGCATGCAGAGCGCGGCGCGCGAGCTCGACGCGCTGATCTACTCGGAGATCGCCGAGCGCCGCGCCTCCGGTCAGCGCGGCCAGGACATCCTCAGCCTGCTGCTTGACGCGCAGGACGAGGACGGCAACACGCTCAGCCGGCTGCAGATCCGCGACGAGGTCATGACGCTGCTGTTCGCCGGACACGACACGACCACGTCGACCGTCTCGTTCATGTTCTACGAGCTCGCGCGCAACCCGCATGTCGCCGCGCGGCTGGTCGCAGAGCAGGACGCAGCCCTCGCCGGCGCCGCGCCGACGGCAGCGCAGCTCGCCTCCGGCGAGCTCAGCGAGCTCGAGATGGTGCTCGACGAGACGCTGCGCAAGTACCCGCCCGCGTGGGTCGGCCCGCGCCGCGCCATCGACACGTTCGAGTTCGCCGGCCACACCATCCCGGCGCGCGCGTTCGTCAACTACAGCTCCTGGGCCAGCCACCACCTGCCCGACGTGTTCGCCGAGCCCGACCGGTTCCGCCCCGAGCGCTTCACGCCCGACGCCAAGGCGGCGCTGCCCAAGGGCGCCTACGTTCCCTTCGGCGGCGGCTCGCGCACGTGCATCGGCATGCGCTTCGGCCAGCTGGAGGTGCGCACGATCGCCACGCTCATCCTGCAGCGCTTCACGCCCTCGCTGCCCACCGACTTCACGCTGGCGATCCGCCAGATGCCGACCATCAGCCCCAAGGACGGCCTGCCCATGCACGTGCACGCGCGCGCCGACGTGCCCGCCGCGCCTGTATCCGCCGCAGCCTGACGCCGCCGGTGCGGCCGCCCAGCCGGCCGCACCGCCCAGCGCGCACGAACCAGATGCCACCCGCCGCTCAGCGCAGGCTGGCGTCGATGCTCAGCACGTAGCCCGCCTCGCCGCCGCCCGCGTCCGTCGGGCGCGCGCCGAGGCCTTCGATGCGCACGCGCGGGTCTGAGAACAGCGTCAGCTTGAGCGCTTGCAGCGGAAAGCCCTGCGGGCGCACGATGAGCTTGCCTTCGCTGGCCTGCGCGACGGCGTCGACGGACGCGCCGACGCCGAACAGGCCGCCGCTGGCGCGCACCTGCACCTGGCCGTGCGAGCTGCCGAGGAGCTGCACGTCATAGCCGTGCGGCAGCGCCGCTCTGACGTCGGCTTCGCTGAGGCTGGCCTGCGCGTGCAGCTTCGCTCCGCGCTTTTGCAGGCTGACGCCGTGCAGCGGCAGCGGTCCCTCGCGCGTCGTGTCGGCGCTCAGGTCGAGCTTGTGCAGGCCGCGCGCTTCGTGCAGCAGCTTGCCCGTCTGCGCCGGGCTGACGCTGATGCTGCGCGCGCGCACGGTCACCGCGTCGGCGTCGCCCCACAGAAGCTCCACGGCCGGCCAGGCGCTGACATGCACGCTGCGCACATCGCCGTACTTGCCCAGGCGCGAGGAGATCCTGCTGGCGGCGATCTTCGGCAGGAAGATCTGCGCGAGCCCCAGCGCGACGACCAGCGCGCCGGTCAGCCACAACACCAGGCGCAGCGCCCGCCCGCCCCGCCGACCGCCGCTCTCGCCGACGCCGCCGTTTGCGCTGCCCGTGCCGACGCCGGCGCCGCGCGGCGCCGATCGCGTCTGGGAG
>Ga0105237_10009138_pt1 | contig 10646 bp, 11 predicted proteins | sample KBSC24metaG_FD_81520 | JGI IMG/M metagenome (GOLD analysis project Ga0105237, IMG submission 81520) | Corn rhizosphere microbial communities from Kellogg Biological Station, Michigan, USA - KBS C2-4 metaG | ecosystem: Host-associated > Plants > Roots > Rhizosphere > Soil | place: Michigan, USA... | reverse complement strand
GGATTACCAGTCGGCTGCGGCGATCCGGTGAGTATCGCATCGCTCAAAACCGGCGAAACGGTGCTTGATCTGGGCAGCGGCGGGATCGACTACTTTCTGGCAGCACGGCAGGTCGGCGAGAGCGGCTACGTGATCGGCGTGGACATGACGCCCCAAATGCTCATGAAGGCCAATGCCAACAAGGTCAAGATGGGCGTGAACAACATCGAGTTTCGGCGCGGACAGATCGAGGCGCTATCCGTTCAGGACAACAGCATCGACGTAATCATGAGCAACTGCGTGATCAACCTGTCGCCGAACAAGCATGGCGTGTTCAAGGAAGCAGTGCGCGTGCTTAAGCCGGGTGGAGGGATCAGCATCAGCGAGATTCAGGTCGTCGATAAGTCGACCGCCGAGGGAATTGTTGAGCGGAAAGAAGGAATGCCGCGCATCTTCAGCGCACGGATCACGGCACGGAAGCCGGAATAAACGAAAAAAGAAAGTTTAACCACAAAGACCACAAAGGCCACAAAGAAAAGGCAAAGGGAAAAGCATGTTCCTGAACGGGTATGTCAATCACGAACGGCATAAAGATTTGCTGCGCGAAGCCGATCAACGGCGGCTGGCGCAGGAAGTTAATCAGGCGCTTCCACTGACGCAGCGGATCGGACAATCGATGCTGAAATTCGGGGCGCAGTTCGCGGTGCAGGACGGCGCGGAGTGCGTCGTGGTCGAAAATCGCGCCGGGCAGGTGGTGACGGTTTGTTCGGCATGAAGCAGCGGGTGTTGATCCTTTGCACCGGGAATTCGGCGCGCTCACAGATGGCGGAGGGGCTGCTCCGCCATCTCGCCGGGGATCGCTTTACGGAGCAGAAATGGTACCAGTGAATTGTATCTCGAACCTGCCCCCCGGAACGATGTGAGCGAACCCATCGACAGTGCCTTCTCCAGTAGCACCGCTGAATCGGCCTGTTCCGCCCGTCACCTGCCAGTGACCAGTCCCGTGATACCATCCGTCCCTATTGGGTATCGGGCAGGCTACATCGTGACTGACCAGCGTGAGCGAATCGCCGTTCGCCGCCGTCAGGGTTTCGTGTTGTCATTCGGTATTCCTCCAACGCAATTCGCTGATGCGCCTGTGAAGACGACATGCCCTTCATTTGTCCCTTTCCCCAGATGCGTAGCGATGCCTGTTCCGTTGAAGATCGGGGTTCCATCGCTGGCGATGGAAATAGTGCCTGAATAGAAGCCGCTGAAAGGAACCTGTTTTCCGGCAGCATAGGCCGAGTTCGCGCCCGTCCCAAGACTTCCCAAAGTGATGAGCGTCAGCACCATCACTAACCACAACAATCTGCCTGACCTATAAAAGAACGTTTTCATGATCGGTTTACTCCGATTAATCGACCCGGAAAAGTACGGGCAAGCTCAGTTTAGAAGCACAACGTTTGCGCTCCGTTGACGAGTGCTTCAACAGCGGTGGCTGCTCCGACGATGGAAGCACCTGCGATCAAGTTGGCATCCGTGATGCCGCGCGGCTTGGCGCAGGAGCCGCAAGCCCACAACTCACCGCCCCCTTTAAGGAAATTGCTGATGAGTTCCGCGAGGGGCGGAAAACCATTCGCCTGTTTGCCGTCCGCTTTCCCCGGAGTTGCCAGCCACACGCCCTCGATGGTGAGCAGCACCGTCGCCCGCTGCCCTGAGTTCAAGGCGGTATTGCCGACGACGAACGCCAGCGACGCGCGTTCCACATCTTCCGTTCCGCGTGTGTTATGAATCATCACGTGTCCCATTGTGATTCCCTTCTGTTTTCGTCTTATGGCTTTCGCTGGATTAAAAAGTAAGTCGCGCCGTCGCTGGTTTGCTGCTGAGCGACGAGCAGATTGTCCGTTAACCGACACCAGGCAGGCAGATCGACGGCAACGGTTGGGTCAGTAGAGCGGATTTCCAACTGCTCTCCCGGTTGCAGCGTTTGAAGTCGCTGCCGAATAATGCCGAGGAGATTGGTAGAGCAGCCTTGATCCCCGGCGTCATAAAAGGACTCGACCTCGAAAATCGGTTCTGGAGTCTCAGACATGGTGTACAGCCTCACAAGTCATCAATGGAATATCCTCCGTCCGCCTGGAGAAGGATATTCCGTTTCACCGAGCAATAAAGCTAGTTCGCTAGAACCGGGAAATTGCGGATGTCAGCGGGAGCAGTGACTTTGCCAGCGATGAGCGACTGAAACTTGGGATTGATCGTCGCAAAGGCGGCATCGGCGTGTGCCTGATTGTCCCAGAGGACGCACATCCCGCAGTCACCATCGCTGCTGCCGCCAAAAAAGACGGCGCTCAGACAGCCCGGCTGCTGCTTGATCGCGGAAATCAGATCGTTTGCCAGCGTCTGCGCCTGCGCGCTTGATCGCTGGTCAAGGGTGAACCGAACAAGACGGAGTAACATGATTGGGAATTCCTTTCTGCGGCCTGTACGCTGGTCGCTAGACGCCTTCGGTGACTTCGATAAGCTCGTCAGCAACCAACCCGTGCGCCTCGCGATGCACGGCAATGGCGGCTTCCTTGTTCGGCGCTTCGACCAGGCAGAAAACCTTGCCTGACGATGGGTCGAACCAGTAGCGCAAATACTTGACGCCATACTTGCCCTGCGTGTTGAGGTCGGCTTGATGAGCGCCTGCGACCGCATCGGCGGTCAGTCCTTCGACATGCTGATGAATATCCATAAACAGCGGCATTGCTTTGTCTCCTCACTCTGAACGTCGAATAGTTCCAGAGTAGCCGCGTTCCGAATATTCGTATATCAACCGATTGGTGGAACTGGTGGTGGAATTCCTGAGGCTCTAGGGCAGCAAGCCGAGTTCCTGAGCGCGCACAATCGCCTGAGTGCGATTGGCAGCGTCTAATTTGCGGTAAATATTCAGCGTGTGGGTTTTCACGGTTGCCGCTCCAATGACGAGTTCATCGGCAATTTGTGGGTTGGTCATTCCCGCGGCGATTAAGCGAAGGATTTCGATCTCACGGCGGGTCAAAACATCGTGCTCAAGCGATTCAGCGGCATTCGTATTGACAGCGGGTACAAATTCATGGCGAAGATAGGCGTTTGCCGTGTCAAACGTCAAAGCCTTGCCTCGTTCCCAATACGCCTGATAGGAACCCACCCCCATCTCTGCTTGCAACCGGCTTTGCAGGTCATCAAGGAACGCCCATTGGCGAACCCAATCTGCGCTGGTATCGGGAATACTCTGAACCCATGAAAGCAATTCCACCGCATGTTCACGATCCGTCGTGGAAAGCGCATACGCAGCCGCAGGTGCAATCCAGCTTAACAAGGCATACTGCGGGAGGCTTTCCGTGAGGCGAAGCGTCTTGACAACATAGAGCCGAGTCTCATCCCGGTCGTCAAGACCGCACGACAACATGGCAAGCGACCAATAGCGCAGTTGCAAATCCATGACATTGGTACCGTGATGAATACCGAGTTCCTTCAGCCGCACACCTTCAATATAATCTGTGTGCAGACAGGCCAGAAGCGTTAATAAAGACAAGCTCTGCGGTTGGAAGATGAGCGAAACGATGTCTTCTACAAGCGTCAAGGCTCGCGTCGCGTAGTTCTGGCAGGACACAAAATCCCCCTGACAGAAAGCGCATAAGGCAAACAAACTTAAGGCATGGGCGAGCTGGCATGGCTGCCCTAATTCGTTGGCGTTCTGCAATGCTTCGTTAGCGAAGTATGTCCCGTTGACATAATCCCCACGCAAAATGCTGCCCAAGCCGAAAAAGTAATCACAGACGACCAGCGCGAAGCGATTTCGGACGATTTGCGCCAACGCCAGACTTTGTTGTGCATAACCGAATGCCTGATCATAATCATTCAGATCAAAATAGGCGCGGGCAAGCTGACTGACGACCCAGCCGACATAGAAAGGTTCGTCCAGTTCCTCGAACAGCGCCTTGCTCTTTTCCAGATGCGAGAGCGCATCGACATCGCGCTCCATGCAGACCAGCACATAGGCGATCATAAGATGACTGAAGGCGATCTCAAAGCGATCCTGTTCCGAAGTCGCAATCGCCAGTGACTCCTCAAGACTCGTCAAGGTTTCCTGATAGTCGGTTTGATACCACCAGTGGAGAAAGCCCCAGCGCCGCGCGATCAGACGCCCCTTCAGCGGCAGATCAGAAATCGGTTGGGTCACGATGTGCCTGAGCATATTTAGAATTTCAAGATGGCGATTACCCAGAAATCCAAAGAGATACAGACCGTTGAGCATTTGGTGGAGTTGGGTGATCTGCTGATTCCTGACCGACCACTCCCATGCAAAGCGGATATTCTCGAAGTCGCTTTCAATCGCGTGCATGGTTTCCGGCTGCTCGGTTTGTTTCAGCGCTGCCTCGTATCCCAGAAGGACTTGAGCAAAATAGGCAGTGTGGCGCACATAAGTGGTTTCGGTTTCGCCGCGTTCCTCCAGTTTTTCCGCTGCATACTGGCGCAGGAGTTCATGAATGCGAAAACGATTCGCCGACTCGCGCAGGATGAGCGATTTTTCAACCAGAGCAGCCAGAAGAGTCAGCGGCGCTCCCGCGATGTGTTCGGCGGCGACATTATCGAAGGTTCCTCGAAAAACGGACAATCCAGCAAATGCCCTGCGTTCATCTTCCGACAGCAATATCCATGAATGATCGAATACCGCGCGCATACTGCGATGCCGCTCTTCGATATTGCGCATGGTAGTCGAAAGAATATCGAGATTATTCCGCGTTGCGGCAGCGATTTGTGTGGTGGTGAGACCTCGCAACCAGGACGCCGCGAGTTCAATCGCCAGAGGCAGCCCGGCAGCCATTCGACAGATGACAATCACCGACTCGTGTTCATGTTCCAGATTAAAATCCGGCTGGATCCGATGCGCATGAAAAAGAAAAAGCTGAACAGCGTCGTAGTTTTCCAGCGAGGTGGCGTAGGCACTGAGCGGTAAGCTCATTCCCGTGACGGGATAGAGCCATTCTTCCTGAAGATTGAGCGCTTCTCTCGACGTGATAAGGAGCTTTACCTGCGGAGCATGGGTCAAAATTGCACTGACGAGCGCTGCCCCCGGAAGCAGATGTTCAAAATTATCGAGCAGCAGGAGCAGGGATTTATCCTGTAGATAGTCCAGAAGCTGAACATCAGGTTCATCTTCCCCGTAAAAGGTCAAACCGATGGAGCGCCCAATCGCATGAACCAGTAAATCGCTCTCTGCAAGCTGTTCCAAGCCGACAAAAACGACCCCGTCGGGGAACTGTGATGTCCCCCTGCGACCAACCTCAATCGCCAAACGGGTCTTGCCGCTCCCACCCAAGCCTGTCAGGGTTAAAAGACGGCATCGAGGATCGTCCAGACGGGTTTGAATGTCGGCTAATTCATGTTCTCGACCGAGAAACGGCGTAGGATGGGAAAGGGGATACTTCCCAGTGAGAGTGGTCATCGTTGTTCCTGCGCTGCGCCCCGCCTAAATTCATGGATAATCACTGGCTCACCATTCTGATCTATAAGCATTTGACATCGCTATAGAATACAAGTCGCATGGTTCTGGCGCAAAAGTAATTTAGTTTGTGCAATCGATAATGACAGCACCCTGTTAAAAGGCAAGTGTCATATCTTTGCTGGCGAATTGTATAACAAAACAGGATGCTGCACCCGGTTGAGCGCAGCATCCTGTTCTCAATAGACTTTTACCCCGCTGTTGGGAGATCAATCGTGATGGAACCATCCTTGATCCCGTCGCTTGCCGTCTGAATCCGGGCTTTCAGATCGGCTGGGATGCGGCTGTCCCAATCATGGAAGGGAGCCAGACCGACGCCGCCGTTTTGCAGCGTGCCGGTGCTGATACCGGCTTTGACCGAACCATCGGCAACCGTCTTGAGGTAGTTGTAGACGGCGACATCCACGTTTTTCTGAGTGGAGGAAATCAGAGCGTCCCGCGCCTCAGGATCGGTGTTGTACTGGTCGACATCGAAGCCGACTGCCATCACGTTGTTTTCCTTAGCAGCCAGCAGCGCACCGTTGGCGGCCACAGCGAAGACAACATCGCAGCCACTGCCGATCAGTCTCTGAGCGGTTTCCTTCCCCTGAGTCGAGTCGGTGAAGGACGGAACGTTATTATCCGTCGTTTGAATGTTTATGTAATTATTCATCCCCCGAATATCCTCGCCCGCTTGCCAGACGGCTCCCGCACGGAAGCTGATCACATAGCGATCACTCGCAGGGGTCTTCATACTGGAGACGGAGCAAACGAAGCCCGACTTGGACATGCCACCCGCCAAAACGCCCGCCAGAAAACCCAACTGGTCTTCCGCAAACATCAGGCTGGTGACGTTGGTCAGACCGCCATCGGCGTAGCAATCCGTGACCGTGCCAGCGCAAGCTTGCGAATCACCAGTAGGGGTAAAGGCATTGTCGATGATGGCGAATTTGATATTGGGATACTGCTGGGCTTTCAAAGCGGTGGCATCGCTCATCGAGGAACCGACGGTGATAATGACATTGGAGCCTTCAGTCGCCAACGCATCGATGTTCGTCTCATAGTCAGCGGGCTGCCTGGATTCGATGAATTTCGCCTGGAAACCCATCTCTGTAGAGGCTTTCTGGACACCTTCCCAGGCCAACTGGTTGAACGCATGGTCATTCACGCCACCGGTATCCGTCACCAAACCGACTTTAATCGGCGAGCGATTGGACTGAGCGGCGGCGGTTGTGGGGCCTGCTGCGGTTGCAGCGGGAGCGATTGTTGGCTGAGCAGGTGCAGCGATTGTTGGCTGAACGAATGCGGCGGTCGCAGTTGTTGACGCAGCGGCAGGCGCGCAGGCGGCAAGAAGCATCGTGACCGTTAAGACGAGCGACAGAACAGAATTAGGTTTCTTTGACATGCTGATCTCCTGTTTCAGAATTCTGGTAAGACCTGGGCGTGGTGAATTTCAGGATATGAAGCGAGGACAGCAATCTCACCCGACGCAAATCTACGATTTGCCCACCCCTCTCGCGCGAACAGTCTCGCATTGGAGAGGGGCGGCCAGTGTGAATCACAGGTGCATTGTGGCGGATTACAGATTTTCGTCTTTGATCGTGTCGACGATGTTGTCGTTGCGGATCATCGCGCCGGAGACCATCATGGTGACGAAGACAATCGCCAGCACCCCGGCGATGCAGGCCAGGATCGCCCCCCAGGGCAGGGTAAAGGCAAAGACACCTACCGTATCGAACTGGGAGTAGATGAACACGCTCAGGGCGATTCCAAGCGGCAGACCATAGATCAGGGCGGTCAGCCCGTAGAACAGGCTCTCGTAGCGCAGCATACGCCGGAAGCCGCCCGGCGTCAGCCCAACCGATTTGAGCATCGCAATCTCACGGCGGCGCAGCTTAATATTGGTGTCCAGAGTGTTGATGATGTTGGTCACCCCGATCAGCGTGATCAGCGTCAGAAACCCGTAGAAGAACAGGTTGATCAACAGCGCCTGTAGATTTTGGCTCTTATTGATTTCCGCTGTCTCAAAGTATGAGAAATTGCCACCAACCGTAGAGGCGTAGAGTCGTTTGAGGGCTGCCACCGCCGCGCCAGTGTCACTGGTCTGGATATACATGCCTCCGGGATTGATCGGACCTACCTGCAAAAGCTGGTCGCTCAAGCCGTCGAAGACGGCATCCGAGACGATCAACTCTGGAGTCAGCGTCGTCCCCAGAAAGGCCAGAGGTAGCTGCTGAGTGACCTTACCTATCGTCCATGTCAGGCTGGCTGGTGCGTTGTTCCCAGTGTGGGATGACCACTCAGGCATCTTGGAGACCGTCATCGTATCACCCGGCTTCAGCTTGAATAGGTCGAAATCGTACAGCTTGCCAGCCTGACGCAGGTTGGGGTGGGCGATCAGGATCGCCAGCGGCTTGGCTGGATCGGAATACTGCTGCACGTCCAGGCCAAGCTGCGCGGCGTAGTGGGCAAACTCGGCTGGCCCGACGGCACTCACTTCGAGCACAAAGGCGTAGGTATCGTCTACAGGGCGGGGTAGATTTTCAAGTTTAAGGTTGTTCAGTTCCTGCAGGGCCAGGTAAGCCGGGTCGGTGATCACCGCACGCGGGGGGACATACAACTCGTAGGTGGAGCGTCTGTAAGTAACCCGCTCCACTTCTGGCACCTGGCTAACCATCTCGACAAAATTCTTGGCATGGCTTTGGTGGTAGTCCAGGTCAACTTGCAGGTCGAAGTTCATCGCTTTGCTCGCCATGCTGTAGGTGGTGTTGGTATACAGCATCAGGGCGTTGAAGGCCACGAACAGAATGATGCTGATCATGAGCGAAAGCACTGTGGTGCGGTAGCGCTTGCGGTCACGCTGGAGCGATTTGAGCGCCAGTTCACCCTCGAACCCGAACACACGTCGGATCAGCGGGCTGGTGCGCAGCTTGAGCGGCTTGCCCCCTTCGATCTCGCCGCTCTGGCGGATGGCATCGATGGGTGAAACTCGCGAGGCGCGTCGGGCGGGAATCCAGGCGGAGAGCAGGATGATCGCCGCTGAAAATAGCATTGTCACGCCGATGACCAGCGGCGAGACCACCAGCGGCATCCCCTGTGCCGCGTCAGTGATGAGTTGGGCGATGATCCCCTGGGTGAGCTTCAGCAGGATCGCGACCCCGATGACTGCGCCCACGATGCCCAATGGAATGCCAATCACGCCGATGACGCCAGCCTCCACCAGCACCGTCCGGCGGATCTGTGCCGAGGTCGCTCCCACGCTGGCAAACATGCCGAACTGTTTCTTACGCTCGCTGATCGAGATGGCGAAAGCGTTGTAGATCACAAATGCCGAGCCACACACAATCAGGGCGATGAGGGTGGCGATGATCACCGGGAAGAAACGTGCGTAGTTGTTACGACCGCTGGCACCCATCCAGGCCAGCAGATTCTCGTTGTAGGTGATGCTTTCGGACGGCTGGCTATCCGGGCTGGTGGGGGTCACAGTCAGACCAACGCTCTGCGCCATCTCCGGCGCGCTGGAGTAAATGCTGAACGGATCGCGGGCGAGGATCGAGATGTCCACTTGGTCGGCTGCTGTCAACTGCGCCGGGTCGAGATAAGTCAAGGCCGGGAAGGCTGCGGGCGTACTGGTTTCGTCGGACAGCGGCACCATCAGGCCGACCACCGTGTAGGTTTTGGAATCGGACGTGGTAAAGGTTTCCGCATCTTGCAAAGAGACATATTCTTCGCCTCCCCAATCTTTGACGAGTTCATCGTGGTTGGGGAAATTCCGCTTGCCAAAAGTCACCTGCAATGTGGAACCCGGTTTCAAGCTAAGGCCGGAGTCCCTGACCATCGTCGGGGATATGAGCAGCTCATCCTCGTTTTGGGGAAAGCGTCCGGCGATCAGTTGGATGGGGTGGTTTTGGAAAGAAAGCGCGTCATAGGCGGTGATATTCAGGTAGGGTCTGGCGGTGTTGTGGCTGCCGTAGGTGGCGTTCCCAAGCTGCTGGCTGAACATCGCGGTCTGGACGGCGCTGTTTTCGGTGATATATTTCGCATTTGCGTAAGGTACGGCGAGGAACTGGGCGTGCCAATTCCCCGCCATGAAGATCTCGTGGTCAATCATCACCTTCTGGAAGCTGATGCCGAGCAGAAGCACGCCGCAGATCAGGGCGGAGGACAGGATCACCGCCAGGATAGTCACCGCAGTCCGCTTCTTGTTCAAGCGCAGATACTTCAGAGTGTACGTCGTCAGGATGTTCATGCCCGTACCGCCTCGTCGCGCACGATATGTCCGTCGCCAAAGGTGATGATGCGGTCTGCCTGCAAGGCGATGTCGCGGTCGTGAGTCACCAGAATGAGCGTCTGCTGGTAGCGCTGGTTGGAGAGCTTGAGCAGCGCCATGATCTCTTTAGCGTTGCTGCTATCCAGGTTGCCGGTTGGCTCGTCAGCCAAGACCAGCGCGGGATTATTAATCAGCGCCCGACCGATGGAGACACGCTGCTGCTGCCCACCCGATAGCTGGTTGGGCAGATGTTTCGTTCGATCCGCCAACCCAAGCGTGGTAATGATCTCCCCCAGACGTACCTCGTCCAGACTGCGCCCGTCCAGCAGCAGCGGCAGGGTGATGTTCTCTTCCATGTTGAGGATCGGAATCAGGTTGTAGAACTGGTAGATCAGTCCAATCTGTCGGCGGCGAAAGATCGCCAGTTTCGTCTGGTCGAGGGTACAGATGTCCGTGCCATCGATCAGCACCTCGCCGGAAGTGGGTGTGTCCACCCCGCCCAAGATGTGCAGCAGGGTCGATTTGCCTGAGCCAGACGGCCCAACGATGGCAACGAACTGACCCTTTTCCACGCTGAAACTGACATCATCGATGGCCTTGATCTGTGTATCGCCTTTTCCGTAGACCTTCGAAAGGTTGTTCACCTTGAGAATTTCCACACCGCATCTCCAAAGTTTTTAGAGTACTGAGATTCACAGCATACGGATGGCGAGTGACCCTACGGTGACTGCAATTGTGACAATCTATTCACTAACATAACATCTGGATGTCAGAGCAGGCTTCCACGAGGCTTGAGGATCGTTCAGACTGCTAAACTACCCCGAAGAAGAAGCGGATCTCGAAACTTGTCCCCATGCCGCGCTGGCTATGGAAGGCAATATCCCCGCCCTGAGCGTTAAAGATGGCTTT
>Ga0105237_10009135_pt1 | contig 10648 bp, 12 predicted proteins | sample KBSC24metaG_FD_81520 | JGI IMG/M metagenome (GOLD analysis project Ga0105237, IMG submission 81520) | Corn rhizosphere microbial communities from Kellogg Biological Station, Michigan, USA - KBS C2-4 metaG | ecosystem: Host-associated > Plants > Roots > Rhizosphere > Soil | place: Michigan, USA... | reverse complement strand
GCCATCGATTGACGATCAGTTTCCGGTCCGCCACCTTACCCACCGTCTTTTTCCATTGATAACGGTTATCGAGGTTACGCCCTTCCACGATACACCCGCCGGGAAACCGGACAAAGCCCGGACGCATATCTGCCAGTAACTGTACAAGATCAGCACGCAACCCCCCCGGACGGTCCCGCCAGGTATGTTGCGGGAAAAGGGAGATCATATCCAGATCGACGGTGCCCCGGCCCTCCATCCATATATTGAGATGCGCCTTGGGCTCCGTTGCCGTAGCCGTAAAGCTAACCGAGTCCTTGCGCCAGCCACCCGCGCCGGCCGCAAAACCCTCGTCGGCAGCACCTCTCGCGCCCAGCGGCAGACGGGCAGTGCCAATAAGGGTGCCGGAGGGCGACTGTAATTCGAGTACCAGGGTGATGGGTGTCGGAGTACGATCCCATACCGAAAAATGATAGGTCTCCCCTTTTTTTATACCCATCCCCCGGAACCCCTCATTGGAAAGCCCAAAATTGCCATCGGTAAAATGCGAGATCCGTATGTACCGGGGATTATCCGGTGACTCGGCGCCCCTGTTGAGCACCAGGATACTTCCATCAGCCGCTGCAACACGGTTCTCTTTCCACCCCATCAGCGGCATGGCAAACTCGAAGGACCGGTTTTTGACCAGTTCGGCATAAAGCCCCCCATCGGCCGCCAGATTGATATCCTCAAAAAAAATACCCCACATGGTCGGCTGAATGACCGCTCCGGGCTTATCCAGGCTCACACTAAGGTCCTGGGCTAAAGCCCCTGCCCAGCCAAAAAAGAAAAACAAAAAAAACGCAATTCCCCGGTTACGTCCCAGGGAACAGCTTTTACTACTATATGCCATTGTTCTGATTTAAACTATCCGTATGACTGAAGATACCCGCAAAACTGAACGAGCCGCTCTATTCGAGGAATTCATTGACCTCTATTATCCGTCGATCTTCTCGGCTATTAGCAAGCTGGCGGGACTGTCTGATGAAAAAGAACTGGAAGTCCTCACCGTAAAAGTGTTTGTCGATCTTTGGCAAAACAGTGATGAACTTTTCAGCAAAGTAAGGCCCCCGGCGTATATCTATAAAATATTGTTACGCCATGTCTTTGACTATCTAAAGAAAAAAGGGTCCAGGGACCACCTCCGCAACCTGCAAAGTACGATACTCATCGACCCGGTCCGTTACGATCTTTTTCCCTGATCTCCGCAGTATCGCCCGCACTGGCTTGCTGTAACACCGGTTTTTCATTACCGGCCCGAAAGGACCTCTGCGGATCTTTTGGATGCCGGAGTGTACACCGATACATCGACCAGGCCAGTATGCACAATCCCGCAACCCCGGCAGCCAAAGCCCATGCCCGCGAACCCCTGCGGGAAAAACCCGATCGTTTATCCGGCTGAAACTCACCCAATGGGCGGCTCAGGGGAGGATTCCTTAACCGTTGTACCGTCTTTTTTATTTCCCCTTCGACCTCCTCTTCAGAAAGGGGACGTAGATGGAGTTGTAAAGCATAGATAATTGCTTTGGCATGCCGGATAAGATCGGCCTTCTCCGGATGCTGCGCCTGCCAGTTTTCCCAGAAGCTTGCGTCAGGCGTATCCCTTCTGAGCACCCAGTTCCGGAACGACCCGGAAAAGAGCAGGTCTTCGAGATCATTATATTCCAAATTATCCGATTTTTTTTAAAGATATTTTCCGGAGACGGTTGAGGGAATCCTGAAGAAGATTGTGAACAGACTGACAGTTGAGCGACATGATCTCTGCAATGTCTTCGACATCCGCGTGCATATAATAACGAAGATAAATGACTTCCTGCTGACGGCGGGAAAACCCCGTCAGCACTTTTCGCATTTTACGGGCCAGTCCGGCAAGGAGCCCTTCACCGATAAAACGATTATCGATGGGCGGAGCATCATTGAAAAGAGCCTCGAAATGCAGTTCACTCCAATTGTTTTGCCCCCTGAAACGGCCGGCAGTATGGGCCAGATTGCGACGAAGGGATTTGAGCAGGTAATATTTGACAAAAGAAGTTTCGCTGATAGTGAGCCGGTTGGTCCACAACGAAAGAAAAAGATCCTGGATACGGTCTTTTACCATTGCTTCATTGCGGGTGAACCGGGTGCCGTAGTTAAAAAGATCCTGGTAATGTATCCTCATCAGTTGGCCGAACGCATCGGCATTGCCATTCCGGAACTCATTCCAGAGAAGGAGATTTTCGTCGAGAAGATTGACGGAAGACATGGCAAGCGTTAGATTTGACGAATTTCATGAAAGATAATAATTTTTTATGGAAGATCACACATGGCCGGCTGCACTTATAGATCACCCAGATCGACGATCCCGTTCTGCAGCGCAAAACGAATGACCCCCGCCACATTACGGGCCCCGATACGCCGGGAAATATTGCTCCGGTATTGCTCTACCGTTCTTTCCGAAAGATGCACCTGCCGGCTGATCTCTTTGGCGGTCTTCTGCTGACAGACCAGCCGGATGATGGCTATTTCCCGTGCCGAAAAACCGGTATTGGCAACGATCAGCCGCGGCTGATCCTCATCAGGAAATACACGATGAATAATATGGTTACGGGCCTCTTTACAGTAATAGTCCTTGCCCTCCAAAAGAAAGTCCACGGCCTTTTTGAATTCCGCATCATCTTCACTCTTGATGACATAACCATGCGCACCCGCATCGAACATCTTCAGCACAGCCGAGGAATACCCGTTAAAGGAATACGCCAGTATTCGCGTTCCGGCACAGCGGTATTTGATCTCTTTTACAACGACATCCCCCGAACAATCCGGCAACACCTGGTCGACAATCACCAGTTGCGGATGATGCCCGACTGCCAGCGCCATCCCTGCAGCGCCGTTGTTGGCCTGGTAGAATTCCCCAAACAGGTCCCCGATGAGCATCCGGATACCGTTGACGATCATATTGTGATCGTCGATCACCAGCAGCGACTGATATTTTTTGGGCAATACATTCATACTAATGGGATTGAAATATCTATATAATACCCTTCCGGCCAGAAATTGTGCAATTCAAAACTGCCCTTCAGTCCCAGCACCCTTTCCCGTATGTTCTGCAAACCGATACCGGGAGAAACACTTACGGTCTCGCCGGAACCGGTATCGGGCCCTATCCCCTTCCCATCATCGGAATAACGAAAGGTAAACACCCGGTCGGACGCCGCCATCTTCAAGGAGATCATACTGCAATTGGCATATTTGATGGAATTACTGACCAATTCCTGTACGATCGCCTGCAACTGGGTGAACTGTCCATGACTCAATACCCGGGCGCCATTTCCCGCTTGTAGCGAAAAATCGATACCTGCCGCCTTCTTCACCTTTTCCAATAAGACCGTCACCTCTTTTCCAAAAGAAGCTACCGTACTCAGACGGGTTGATTTGAGGTCATGGGCGATATTGCGGACAGCCTCCATGATGAGCGAGAGTTGTTTTTTCTGCTCCTCGTCCCCTTCTTTTTTAGCAAGAATACTGGCATACAACAGCATTGGCCCTATCTCATCATGGAAATTACGCGCCAGCTGCAGCCGAAGACCCAGCAGACGACGCTTTTGATGCTGCCGGTAAACCACGAACCCGGCAAAACCACCCAACAAAAGCACCGTTAAAAGGAACAGTAAGATGATCGTTGACTTTTCCGCAGCCTGCTTTTTCTCCTCCGACCGGCGAAGCGCCATCTGCGTATTTTCCGCCTCCGCCAACGCATAAAGATTATTGTCCTTATCGGAGCTAACGGCATAATAGGCAGAATCCCGCCATTTATACACTTTCTGCAACCCGGCATACGCTTCCGCGAACCGTCCCTCCCCCGCCAGCAGCCGGCTGTTGTTTTCCATCAGGAAGGTGGGGTCCAGTGAAGAATAACGCACCTTGTCACCCCCCGTTGTCAACAGGGACAGATAATACCGCGCGCTATCCGTATTATTCTGGTTGAAATAAAGGTCCACCGCTTCCGAATACAGATTTTCCGTATAAGCCGTTTGCAGATGGGGGGGAAACCCCTTATCCTGTACATCGCGGATAGCAGCAAGCAGACAGTCACGCGCCGCACCGGCATGCTGAAGAAAACGGTTGTATTCATAATACATGCTGTGCGAAAGATAACTATACAGCAGACGATGACTGGCATATTTAGCAGGCGACTCCCCTACATTACTTAGTATATCCTCCATCAAACAGACGGCATCTTTTGCCCGGCCGCTATCCCCACCCCTGCAGGCAGCGTAATTCACTGTTTGCAAAATACTTACGGCAACAAACACCTGTTCCGCACTAATGGCGCCTGTATGGATGGCGACCGGCAGGGCCAGCAGGGCCGGGCGAAGGGCTGTATACCGGGCAAAGACGCGCGGATAATCCCTGTTGTTTGCATATACCGTCAGGGCAAACAGATCGCTATGGGAAAGCCCCCCCTTCTCAAACTGCCCCGTCTTTATTCTCTCCTCATTATTTTTTTCAGAATAATAAACAGCACTGCCCAGCCGGCTAAAATTATAGGCATGGATGGCCATATATGTATAGTATGCAGCCCGGTACTTCCCCCATCGGGCATCGTTGAAGGCCACCTGCCGGTAGGCTGTCAAAAACTGAGGAAGACTGTCCTCCTTCTCCAGCAAAGGAGCTATGGAATCGACCGATTTCAAATAATCCGTATCACGTATGATATGACCCCGGTAGCCAGCGGTAAGAATAGCCAGATGAGACATAAGGGAATCCGCGCGCTGGGCATGCAGGGCGCTCCAGGACAGAGCCCCCAGACAAAAAAGTATTGGTTTTAGCTTTGGCAGATACCCCATAGTACGATCGAAAATAGTACTTGTTCAATTCACATATAGCGAAAGTACTATATTTTTTGTGCAGACACTGAGACTGCAATAACTTACTATTGCCTAATCTACCATAATTAATCAATCTATTGAAAGAATATATAGATCTTTACTATCCATCCATTTTCGCAGCTATATCCCGACTCACCCGGTTGCCCGACCGCCAGGATCTGGATGCACTTACCCGCAATGTCCTGGCCGATCTCTGGCGCCAGAAGGAAATTTTTGAAACAGAACGCCGGAAGGGCGCTTTTATCTATAAAACCATGCTATACCATATTTTCTCCTTTTTAACAGAAAAAGGGGATATGGAAAGGATCTCCTTCTTAAAGAAGATCCTTCCTACCAATCCCGATCAGTATATTACAAAGTAACTCCCCGCCACATCAGGCCTTCGCGGGGATAGTTTTTTTAAAGAATTTCTTAACGATAAGACTTGTCGCCAGGCCCGCAGCCATTTTAAACAGATTGCCCTTCACATCGCTTGCACCGCCAAAAAAATGCCCGATAAGATTCTTCACGATATTTTTTGGCTTGAATCGTTCGGCTATTTCCGTAACCCTGCTGCGCATGTGCTGCTCATTAACATAGTTCTGGTGCTCGAGATCGCGAATCGCCTCTCTTAACTCATCAATGGTAGTGATCTTAGCCATGCCTTTTATTTTATTATCTTCCGGATCAGCATATTACTGAAAGGTTCTTTTAGCCATTGCCCTCTCCGGGCATATAGAATAAGCCCGGCGAAGGTATAGATCCCGCCTACGATAAAAAAGCCATAAAAACTCTTTCCTATCCAATCCCCTATCAGCAGCGCGAATCCTATACTGAATGTTATGATGACGAAAGAAGTTATAACGATCATGCCCAGCCCGGAAATCAACTCCCCGGATACGTCAGCAAGACTTTCGATCGCCTTGTATTTCCATAACGTAGTCCTCGTCTCGATGTAATCGCCTGCATCAGAGAGCAGATCATCGATATCCGTTTGTTGATTGTCCATATTAAGACATCGAGTTTTTTGTCTTGCTGCTGAAAGTACCCTTTACGCCATCCACCACTTCATTGAACTTGTCTTTAACGGTGCCCCCAAGATCAGCTATGGAATCACCGATATCGTTCCCGGTCTCGATGATCTTCTTACGGGTCTCAGACCCTTTATCAGGAGCCAGCAAAAGACCTAATGCGCCGCCTACGGCAGCACCTACGAGAAAACCGACTAATACTTTTGTAGTACTCATATCTTTTAAATTTTAGTTCATGGAATATAGCTAAAAATCCTTGCCAGTTTTTTATCCGGCTGACAAGAACAAAAAAGCGCGCTTTATGAGCAAAAAATTCTACATTCCGGGGCGGACCGCAATTGTGGTATCATTATGGTTGTATAGTCATCAGCAAACCATCGCTAAACCCTTGTTTTTTTATGCAAAATGGTACTATCCTGCAGTTCTTTCATTGGTATTATCCCCACGACGGGAGTCTATGGAAAAAGATCAAGGCCGAAGCCCCCCGCCTGGCAGATATGGGGTTCACGGCCATCTGGCTCCCTCCGGCCTGTAAAGGTACCAACGGTACTTATTCGACGGGTTACGACATCTACGATCTCTACGATCTGGGAGAATTCGATCAGAAAAATTCCATCCGTACTAAATATGGCACCAAAGACGAATACCTGGAGGCTATCAGGGCGATCCATGATGCCGGCATGCAGGTATATGTGGATATTGTCTTAAATCACAAGGCAGGCGGCGACGAAATTGAATTGATAAAAGTCCGTAAGGTCAACCCGGACAACCGTACGGAATTCATCAGTGAACCCTTCGACATCGAAGCCTATACAAAATTCACTTTTCCCGGCCGCAAAGGCAAATATTCTGATTTTATATGGGACTTTCGCTGCTTCTCCGGGGTAGACTATGACAATAAGACCAAAGAAACAGCCATTTACACCATCCTCAACGATTATGGAGAAGGATGGCAGGAGGTAATTGATGACGAGAAAGGGAATTATGATTACCTGATGTATGATGATATTGAATTCAGGAACCCTGCCGTGCGGGAAGAATTGAAAAAATGGGGGGAATGGTATTGCAACCTCACCGGGTTCGATGGGGTAAGACTGGATGCCGTCAAACATATTTCTCCTGATTTTGAGAACGAATGGCTCGATCATATGCGAAAGACCACGGGAAAGGAGTTTTTTGCCGTCGGGGAATACTGGGCACCTGGTAATCTGCCACTCTTGTTAAAATACATCGACGCCACGGAAGGAAGAATGTCGCTTTTCGATGCCTCGCTCCATCACAATCTGGAAGCTGCCTCCAAACAAGGCAAAGATTTTGACCTTACTACCATTTTCGACGATTCGCTGGTGGCCGCAAAGCCGGAATTAGCCGTAACGATAGTGGGGAACCACGATACACAGCCCCTCCAGTCGCTGGAAGCACCCGTAGATCCCTGGTTTCATCCTCTCGCCTACGCCCTTGTCTTATTAAGGGAAAAAGGCTATCCCTGTGTTTTTTATCCCGATCTTTATGGTGCGAATTACAAGGACAAAGGACATGACGGTAATGAATACGATATCTGGCTGCCGGCAGTGGAGAATATGGAAAAATTGATGCGGGCCCGGAAAGATCTGGCCTATGGACCGCAGCGCGATTACCTGGATCATGCCAATTGCATCGGCTGGACGCGGGAAGGAGATGATGAACATGCAGCATCAGGCTGCGCTGTATTGTTAAGTAATGGAGATGAAGGGTTTAAGACGATGGAAGTAGGGCAAAGATATGCAGGAAAGATCTTTGTAGACTACCTTGGAAAACATCCGGCCAGGGTGACCATAGATGCGGAAGGCAAAGGTGAGTTTTATGTGAACGAACGATCCGTTTCCGTATGGGCGGAAGAACATAAATGAAAACAGTCATAAAGAAATTTGCAATTGACTTACGGATACGCGTAGGTTATGGGACGGCATTTTTCCTGTTGCTATCCTCTTACCTCCTTACCATCTATGCGAATTCCGAACTGCTGAAAGAAGCCCGGCTGGTGGATCACTCCAATAAGATCATCATAGGAGTGGAATCTCTCCTTTCTTCCTTAAAAGACGCAGATGTCGGTTTCCGGGGTTACCTGCTGATGAATGAACAACAATTTCTTGCCCCCTACATCAATAGTAGAAGGGCAGTGGACAGCAACTACAATTTCCTGCTACAGGAAACAGCCAATGACCAGGCAGAACATTCCGAACTGACCACCCTGCAGCGGCTCATCGACAAGAAATATGAGGTCATGGAACAGGGCCTGGCCCTCTACCGGCAACATTCTTTTCAAATGACGGACAGTCTGAAGGTCAAAAGCTTTTTCGGATTTGAGATCATGGGGCATATCCACTCCCTCGTAAGACAGGTGCAACAAAACGAACAACAACAGCTGAAGATACGGCTCGACACTATGACAACGCGATACCGCACCCTCAACAATGTCATCTTACTTTCCCTTGGCATGGCGATCCTGATGGCCTTGTTCGGTTATTATACCTATTCTTTTGAAAATAAGGCGCGTCGCGTTGCCGACCAGCGTATTGCCGATTACCAGCAACAACTAAAAGAACAGATTGAAGAGCTGGACAACGCCAACAAACAGCTCATCCGGATGCGCAGCATCGAGCAATTCGCCGCCACCGGCCGCATCGCCCGGACTATCGCCCATGAAGTACGCAACCCGCTGACCAATATCAATCTCGCCGTAGACCAGTTAAAGGCCGATCTCAACGGCACACAGCCAGAGAACGCCGAAATGATGCTGGCCATGATCTGCCGCAACAGCGCCCGTATCAATCTGCTGATCACCGATCTGCTCAACTCCACTAAATTTACCGACCTCGTTTATGAACGCGTTTCGGTGAACCGTCTTTTGGACGAAACCCTCGAACTGGCAAAAGATCGGATATCTTTAAAGGACATCACGGTGATGAAGACCTATTCCGAGAGCATCTGCGACATATCCGTGGATGTGGAAAGGATAAAAATAGCTTTTCTGAATATCATCGTCAATGCCATCGAGGCGATGGAGGAAGGGAAAGGCATTTTGCAGATAAAAACAATAGCCCGCGAAAATAAATGCGTAATAGCTATCTCTGACAATGGTCCCGGCATCGACGATGAATCCCTGTCAAAAGTGTTTGAACCATATTTTACCAGTAAGACGAAAGGCACCGGCCTGGGACTCACCCATACGCAAAATATTATTCTGAATCACAATGGCCACATTAGCCTGGAGAGCAAAAAAGGGGAGGGAACGACATTTACGATACAACTGGATTTTGCATGAGCAGCTTATCGATGGCGTCATTGATCATGTGTCTATACAACGGTTTCGCGATAAACAGGTCGACCCCACCGTCATAAGCCTGTTTGCGTTCCGTCGCACCGTCATGCGCGGTGATCATGACTATCTTGATCTCCGGATAGTTCTTTTTAACAAAGGGAATAAATTCCAGACCGAAACCATCCGGCAAATGGTTATCCAGGAATAAAATGGTCGGCGTATCAGTCTGTAACGCAATAACTGCATCGGAAAGCGAATTCACAAAGCTGGTACGAAGATCACGTTGTTTTAACATTCCGCTTAGTAAATAGCATATATCCAACTCATCATCTACGATCAGGACTTTATATGTATCAGTCATAATAATTGTTTCCTCTTATCCTTCAAAATTTAGTACCTCAACAATTTTCAATAACTAAAGATTTACAATTTTATTGCCATATAACAAAAGGGTGGCTGCGGGCAATAAAATCACCCCGTCCCGCTTTTCTGGCCTGTATGTAAAAGAAAAATCGTAGATTACATCAAAGAATTATTCCCCAGATTGGGGAATTTCCACCCCACCCCGACACCCAAAACCCATCTCTCAAGCCAGATAGAATTTGGCAAGAGTTTTAGAATATACTGGATAGGCAATAAAATTTATCCTTGCATCATTTCCAGTAATTTTAATTATTGAAAATCTCATATATGAAGCGAATTCTTATCATAGACGACGATATGGATATGTGTAATTTGCTAAGCCGTTTTCTGCAAAAAAAAGGATTTGAGACAGAAGCAAGCCACAACGGCAATAAAGGGATCGCCAAATTCAAAGAATCCAAATTCGACGTTGTACTATGTGATTTCCGCTTGGGAGATAAGGAAGGAAGAGAAGTGCTGAAGGAGATCAAAAACATCGATCCATACGCTATCGTCATTATTATTACGGGATATTCCGATATCAAAACGGCCGTTGATGTGATCAAGGCCGGCGCCTTCGATTATATCACCAAACCCCTCATCCCGGAGGAGGTGCTGAATGTTATCGGCAGGGCCTTACAACAATCTGCCGAAGGAACTCGGGAGGCGACCCCGCAAGCCGTCACCGGCAGCAGTCAGCCCACAGGTAAAAAAGTGCTGAAGGGGTCTGCCGACGAAGAATATCTCGTTGGCCAGGCTCCGGCCACAAAAGAGTTATACCGGCAGATCGAACTGGTGGCCCCCACCAATTATAGCATTATCCTCTACGGCGAGAGCGGCACGGGTAAAGAGGTTATCGCCCGCACCATCCACCTGAACAGCGCCCGGAAAGACAAACCTTTCATCGCCATGGACTGCGGAACCCTGTCCAAGGAATTAGCCGGAAGTGAATTATTCGGGCACGTAAAAGGCGCTTTTACCGGCGCACAGGGCGAGAAAGAAGGCCATTTTGAAATGGCCAATGGTGGAACGCTTTTCCTGGATGAGGT
>Ga0105237_10009134_pt1 | contig 10650 bp, 5 predicted proteins | sample KBSC24metaG_FD_81520 | JGI IMG/M metagenome (GOLD analysis project Ga0105237, IMG submission 81520) | Corn rhizosphere microbial communities from Kellogg Biological Station, Michigan, USA - KBS C2-4 metaG | ecosystem: Host-associated > Plants > Roots > Rhizosphere > Soil | place: Michigan, USA... | reverse complement strand
CCCGCTCGGCACGAAGCCCTGAAAGGTCGTCGTGAAGGCCGAAGTCAACGACAACGCCGAAGCGCTCAACTCCGCCACTTCAATTCCGCTGCCCGCTTGCGTTCCCGACGGTACGAACATCGCGTAGATCGTCGATGGCTGATTGCCCACCCGCACCACCGGCACCGAGGGCAGATACGAGAACGCATCGAACGTCGTCAGCCCCAGCGTCAACTTGGCCAGATATCCGGCTCCCGCGGTACTCGAAAAAGCCCCCGTTGTCGCGACGAACCCGGTGGCGTTGGTCCCACCCGCCACGTACACCGAGCCGTCGGCGTTAACCACCAGCCCCGTAATCGAGGTCGAGAAGTTCTTCGGCCCAAGATACGTGCCATACAACTGGGAGCCGTTCGCATTCAGCTTGACCAGGAAGCCATTATTCAAAGCGCCCGGATTGCCTGTCACTCCTTCGTTCGATTGCGTGAATTGAAACGCGTTCGGCGTCGTGGGAATGCGCGATCCGCCCGCCGAAACCGCCCCGGCCGCCCACACATTGCCGGCCGAGTCCGTTGCCACCGCGTTCACCGCCGCGCCCGTCGCGTCCGTGCCACGCCCCAGAAAGTCTCCGAATAGCAGCACGTTGCCACTCGGATTCAGCCCCACCAGGTACAGCCCGAGCGTGGTGCTCGTCAGCCCCACATACGCGTTGCCCGCCGAATTTGCCGCTAGCGCCGTCGCTTTCAATCCGCCGCTCAGCCCGAACGAATAAATCAGCGTCTTGCCGTCCGCACTAAGCTTCGCGACGAACGAAGTCGGCGGCGTTCCCGACGGCGGGAGCGCGCATGCCGCTTGCAGCGGCTGTGCCGTCGTACAGCTGATGGAGGCTCTCACCGGAAAATTCGCCGACGCGGTAGTGCCGGCAACATAGATACTGCCCGTGCTATCCACGCTCAGTGCCGTCGGGACATCATCGCCGTCGCCGCCCAGGAACGTAGCCCACGCCAGCGTCTTGCCGGTCGCGTCGAACTTCGCGATGTAGATATCTTTGTTGTTCGTCGTACCCGCCCGCGCAGCCTGGTACGACCCCGTCGTTCCGGGAAGCGTTGTGGACGAGGTATATCCCGCCACGATCACGTTACCGTTGGCATCGACCGCTACCGCGACCGATGCGTTACTATCGCCGGTGCCGCCGAAGTATGTTCCGTACGTGACCGCCGGATTGGCCGCCGTAGCTACGGCTGGCAGAAAAGAGAGGAGTGCGATTAAGCAAGACTTGCTCATGAGTTCGACCTACTGGAGAGAACTCACAATAGCATGCCGCGCTTATTGAAGAGTGATCCTGACCGGCGGTGACACACGGTCGGGCCTCGGATCCGGGCCGTGCGCGTGAAGGTATGTGAAAAATCCCGTGGGGCGGCCAATCCTGGCCGCAGCCGCCTTTCCAGGCGGCTGGACGCGCTGGAAAGCGGGGTCCGAAGGCAGGATTGCCCGCCCCAGCGGGAGACGGCCAATTCTTTCAGAGACCCGTAATCTTGTATTACTGACGTCTTCATTGGCATTGGTGGCCCGGCGCGGGCCATCGGACACTCCTTCGAGAAACTGGATCATGCCTGTTGCCGCCACCCTTTCCGCCCCGTGGTGGCCTTGGCGGCCATCAACGTGATGAAATCTGCATCGTGGCAAAGCGTGCCGTCACCCGGTCACACCCGGTTGAATTTTTCCTCTAACTGTCGCATTCTAAATACAAGACCGGAGGGGCATTTGCGTCGATTCGTGATCGCTCTGTTTATCGGAGGCGCCCTGTTGTACGCCGCCGAATCGTTCACTCAAGGCCAGCGTGGTTTTTGGTCCCTGCAAAAGGTCCCCGATCAGGCGCCGCCCACCGTCGCCACCAAAAACTGGGCCCGCAACCCCATCGATCAGTTCATCCTGGCGAAGCTCGAAGCCAAGGGCGTGAAGCCCGGCCGCCCCGCCGATAAAGTCACGCTCCTGCGCCGCGCCACCTTCGATCTGACCGGCCTCCCGCCCACTCCCGAAGAAGTCGATGCCTTCGTCGCCGATCGTTCGCCCGACGCCTATTCCAAAGTCGTCGAGCGTCTGCTTGCTTCTCCGCAATACGGGGAACGTTGGGGCCGTCACTGGCTCGACCTCGCTCGCTTCGCTGAATCGGAGGGCTTCAAGGCCGATGAGCCGCGCCCCAATGCCTGGCGCTATCGCGACTACGTCATCAAATCGTTCAATCAGGACAAGCCCTACAATCGCTTCGTCCAGGAGCAGATCGCAGGCGACGAAATGTGGCCCGCCGATCCCGATGCGCGCATCGCCACCGGTTTCAATCGTCACTACCCCGATGAGAGCAACGCTCGCAATCTGCAGCAGCGCCGCCAGGAGATTCTCGATGACATCACCGACACCACTGGGTCGGTTTTCCTGGGCCTGACAGTCGGTTGCGCGCGCTGTCACAATCACAAGTTCGATCCGATCCTCCAGGCCGATTACTATCGCCTGCAGGCGTTCTTCGCCAACACTGCCGCCAACGACCACATCCCGTATATGCCTGCCGCGCAGGTCTCCGAATACCAGCGCAAGAAGGCCATTTGGGATGAGAAGACCGCGCCTGTTCGTGCAAAGATCGCCGCGCTTCTTGAGCCGCAGAAACAGATCTACATCAAAGGCTATTTCGACAAATATCCGCCCGAAATCCAAGCCATGATCCTCAAGCCGGCTGCCCAGCGCTCGCCCTATGAAGCGCAGATGGTCGCCAAGGCCAAGCCATACCTGGAGCAATCCGATGCGGACGCCGCCAAGACGCTGACCTCCGAGGCGAAAAAACAATACGATGCCCTCAAGGCCGAACTCGCCCAGTTTAACGACATCAATCCCGGCGAGTTCCCGGAGGGCATGGGCATGGCTGACATTAGCCGCACCGCGCCCGCTACTCATGTGCTGGCCGTTGGCGTGTACGATGCGCCGCAGCAGGAGGTGCAGCCCGGCTTCCTCTCGATCCTCGACCCGACCCCGGCCAAATTCTCTCCTCCCGACGGTCTCGAATCCACGGGCCGTCGCACCGCGCTCGCGAAGTGGCTCACTGATCCCGAGAACCCGCTGCCTGCGCGCGTCATGGTCAATCGCATCTGGCACTATCACTTCGGTCGAGGCATCGCAGGCACCCCCAGCGACTTCGGCATGATGGGCGAACGGCCCACTCACCCCGAACTCCTCAACTACCTCACCAAGGAATTCATCCGCAATGGCTGGAGCATGAAACAGATGCACCGCCTGATCATGAATTCGGCGGTCTACCAGGAGTCGGCGGAATCTCGCAAGGACGCCGCCGCCCTCGATCCCGACAATCGCCTGCTGTGGGCCTTCCCGCGTCATCGCTTGGATGGCGAAGAGATCCGCGACTCCAGCCTGATGGTCTCTGGGCTGCTCAATCCGAAGTCTGGTGGCCCGAGCGTCTATCCGCAATTGCCCGAAGGCATGATCGTCCCGCGCGGCGGCTGGAAGCTTTCGGCCCCCGATGAGGCCAATCGCCGCAGCGTCTACATCTTCGCCAAACGCAACTCGCGCTACCCTTTGCTCGAAGCCTTCGATATGCCCGACACGCATGAGTCCTGCTCGCGCCGCACGGTGACGACCACCGCCCCGCAGGCTCTCGCGATGTTGAACGACAAGGTCGTGCTCGAATGGGCGCAGGCCTTCGCCACTCGTGCGCTGGCCGACAAGGACCCGGTCGATCGCGCCTTCCGCCTGGCCTATTCGCGCTCGCCCGATCCCTGGGAGAAGGACACCGTCGCCACGTTCTTTCACAAGCAGGAAGCCGTGATTGCCGAGCGCACCGCCAAGGGCGAAAAGCTCGCGCTGCCCTCCAAACTTCCGGAAGGAATGCAGCCCGCCTACGCAGCAGCCTTTGTGGACTTTTGCGAGATGCTGCTCAACTCCAACGAATTCGTCTACGAGAACTAACGCTATGAACAGCCGTAGAGAGTTTCTGATGCGTTCCTGCGGCGGCTTGGGCGCCCTCGCAGTCTCGTCCATGCTGCAAGGCGCCGCGCCTCCCGATCCGCTCGCACCCAAGAAGCCCGACCATCCGCCCACGGCCAAATCCGTCATCTGGCTCTTCATGGAAGGCGGCCCCAGCCACATCGATCTCTTCGATCCCAAACCCGAACTCGAGAAACTCGCCGGCAAGCCCATGCCGCCCTCGTACGGCAAGGTCATCACCGCGATGGGCACCTCGTCGAATACCATCATGCCCTCGTCGCGCAAGTGGAAGCAGTATGGCCAGAGCGGCATGTGGGTGTCCGACTGGTATCCCAACATTGCCGAGCATGTGGACGACCTCACCATGCTGCGCTCCTGCTGGGCCGATGGCCTCAATCACGTCGGCTCGGTCTGCCAGATGAATACCGGCTCGATTCTCGCCGGGCGTCCCTCCATGGGCGCGTGGGTGACTTACGGACTCGGCACCGCCAACAACAATCTGCCCACCTACGTGATCCTTACCGATCAGGGCGAAGTGCTTGGAGGCTCCAAGAACTGGAGTTCCGGCTTCCTGCCTGCTACGTATCAGGGGACGCTCCTGCGTCGCGAAGGTGCGCCGATTCTCGATCTCGCGCCGCCCTCCACCATCGGCGACAAGCAACAGCGCGGACGTCTCGACCTGCTCAACTCCCTCAATCGCCATTATGACGACAAGCGGCCCGAAGATACCGAAATCGAAGCGCGCCTGAACTCCTACGAACTCGCCTATCGTATGCAGTCCGCCGCGCCCGAGGCCACCGACCTCACCGGCGAATCGGAAGCCACCCGCAAGCTCTACGGGATGGACAATGAGGTCACGGCAAAGTTCGGCACCAACTGCCTGTTGGCGCGCCGCATGGTCGAGCGCGGCGTCCGTTTCATCGAACTCTATTCCGGCAGCGGTAGCGGTTGGGACGCGCACTCCGATATCGATCGCAACCACGGTCGGCGCTGCCAGGAGACCGATGTCCCGATTGCGGGCCTGCTCACCGATCTGAAAGCTCGAGGTCTGCTCGATTCAACGCTCGTCGTCTGGGGCGGGGAATTCGGCCGCACCCCGTTCAACGAAAACGGCAACGGCCGCGACCACAATCCATGGGGCTTCACTTCCTGGATCGCAGGAGGAGGCGCAAAGAAGGGCGCCGTAATCGGCAGCACCGACGACATTGGTCTGCGCACCGTCAATCGCCCCATGCACGTCCACGATCTCCACGCCACAATCCTCTGGGCCTTAGGTCTCGACCACGTGAAAGTGACTTATCTGCACAACGGCCGCTCCGAGCGCCCCACCATCGTCAGCGGAGGCGTAGTCAAAGAAGCCCTGGCCTAATCTACTTTTGTGGGGCAGGCGCTTCCGCCTGCCCATTCCGGAGTCCGAATAGGCAAGGCCTTTTGAAAAGCCTTCGCCCAGTCTGTACTACTTAGTGGGGCAGGCGTTTCCGCCTGCCAACCCGCGACCCACTACTTCTGCACTTCCGCCTCGATCGCTTCAAGCTCTTTACCCGCCTCCGACCACTTACCCTGCGAAGCCAGATCTCGATAACGCCGCAGGTGCTGCCGTATCCTCTCCAATCGAGGATCCACATTCGGAGCCGCAGGCGCCGAAGGCGCAGCAGTCGAAGTCGTAGTCGTAGTCGCCTTCTGCACCAGATCCTGCGCTTGCGGCGATAACTGCTTCAGCGCCTCGTCGTAAGTATTCGTATAGATCAGCCGGTTGCCCACCGCCAGGACGATCTTCTGCAACTGCGGCATGCGCGCTTCTGTCGCCTGGATGTAAATCGGGTCCACGTATAGGAACGTATTCCCCACTGGCAGTACCAGCGTCTGCCCGCGCAGTACTTGCGACCCTTGCTGATTCCAGAACGACAAGTCCTTCGAAATCACCTGGTCCTGATTGATGCGCGCCGAAATCTGCATCGGGCCGAAAATCAGTGACTGTTTCGAAAGCAGCAGCACCACCACTTCGCCCAGATGCTCGCCATCACAACGCGCCACCATCAGGCCGATCAGATTGTCTTTGGTGCGCGGTGTAAACGAAGTCAGCAGTAGAAACTCCGCCTTCTCCGATCCCGGGAGTGTGGCCATCACATAAGTGGGCTCCACTGGTTCCGCGCCGCCCTGCTGGCTGGTGGTGTGTCGTGCCAGATCCCATAGATCTTCCTTGTTATAGAACGACCGCGGATCGAGCATGTGATACGTCCGATAGATCTCCGCCTGAATGCGGAAGAGCGTCTCCGGGTAGCGGGCATGCGCGCGCAGATTCGCGGGCATCTCAGAAGCAGGTAAAAAGAGGTCGGGGAACAGCCGCTGATACGACGTGATAATCGGGTCGTCGGGCGCGAAGACGTACAGGTGCGTTTCGCCATCATAAGCGTCCACGGTTGCTTTCACCGCATTCCGCATGTAATTCATGCGGCCCAATTCCCCGCCATCGATCGTCCGCGCATACGGATGTGCCTCGGACGTCGTATAGCCATCCACCATCCATATCAGGCGCCCGGTGTCGCTCAGGACGAGATACGGATCCTTATCCCACTCCAGGAATCCGGCCAGCGTCTGCAGGCGTTCGCGGATCTGACGGTGAATCATCATCCGGCTGTTCCCGGTAAAGTAGTTCGTCAGCAGAATATTCGGTTCGGCCTCGTTGATCGCGGCCGCCACTCGCATCGCCAGCGACGAAACGGGAAATCCGCCGTGGCCTTCGTACCTCGTCCGGACATTGTCCTCGCCCGAAGGATAGTTGAACTCCTCCTGTGCGGTGTTCACGAAGACCGGCTCGTGCGTGACTTCGCCGTAATACAGTTCCGGCCGGCTGACCTTTAAGGTCGGCGTGTTCACAACCGTCGGCGCATTCTCAATCAGCAGCTTCGGAAGGCCGTCCGGCGTGATCTGGCTGACTTCGGCCAGCACCATTCCATAGCCGTGTGTGTAGATGAATGCCGGATTGATCCAGCTCGCCTTCGCGCCCGGCAATTGGCCGATATCCAACTCGCGCGGCGAGAGCAGTACCTGACGGTATTGCCCGTCGATCGTGTACCGATCCACGTCGCTATCGTGAAACACGTAGTACGGACGCAATGCCTGAATCTGCGTGATGGTGTCGTGGAATGCGCGCCAATCCCAAAGCCTGACGTTATCGAGCGTCGGGCGATTGGCGGCCACATCGATCGGCGCATCCGGCTGCGCTTTGAACTCGATCTCGCGAACCTGCTGCTCCAGTCCAAAAGCACTCCGAGTCGCGTGGATGTGCGTGTCGATGTAAGGTGACTCCAGCGAAATTTCGTTCGGCCCGACATACAGAGCGGATACTGCCCGGGGAGCAATGAACGCGATCACGAGCGCCAGCGACATCGACGCCGCCAGCCGGAAGCGGCCCAGCCAGATGAACACCGCCGCGGCGAGCGAAGCCAAAATCAGCAGCCATTGCAGCGGCAGTCCGATGTGCTGATCGACGTAGTCCACTCCCACCAGAAACGAGCCGTGCTCGTTGTAGACCATCTCATAGCGCGCCAGAAAGAAGCGGACCGCGATCGCCAGCAGCAGCACCACCCCCGCACCGCGCAGAAAGCGCGACTCCAAACCGCCCTCCAGGCGGAAAAAGGCGGGATCGATCTGGCCTTGATCGCGTAAGTCCGGAAAGCGAAAGCGCAACTGCCACGCCCGTGCCGCCACCCAGTACAGCAGGATGCAGAAGATCACCACCGACAGCACGTAACCGCGGAAGAGCAGATAAAACGGCAGGTCGAAGAGGTAAAACGCCAGCGGCTTTTGAAAAACGGCATCATGCCACGCCGTCGCAACCGCAGGCAGACCTCGCGATCCCACGAACCGCACTACCGTCCAGGTATCGACGCACGCACCTGCGATCAGGTAGCTGAGAAACAGCAATGCCAGCGCGCTGACTTTGGAGTAAAGCGGATGTTCCCGCAGCGATGTGCCAGCGAAATGCAGCGCGCGGGCATGCGTAATCCACAACGCGAGGAACGCGAACAGGGTGGCTCCCGCCACCGGCGCCATCGCGTAGTACAACATACTCAACCACGTGCGGAACTGTCCGAGCTCCTTCCACCACGACACCTCAATTGCGTAAGAGGCGATCGAGTGGGCCCCGAGCAGCAGTGCCAGCAGAATGACGATCAGCGTGATGCGTCTGGCGCGCGTGTGACGGGCTCCACGCCCAGGTTCAATCTCGTACTGGGGCATGCGTCAAGCGTAGCACCCCGCAACGGAGGTGAATATCGCTAGGACACTTTCTTGGCGTGCCACTCCAGACTCTGGCCCTGTACATCTACGGTCAGCACGATCTCGTCCGGCTTGATCTTGCCTTTATATTCCAGCTTCATTTCCTGGTCCTGAAATTTCGCTGTGATGGTGAATGAAAGGTTATCGCCGTCGATCTTCCCATCCGTGATGGTGGACTTGCCGACCAGCGAACTGGTGGTCTCCCCGGTCAACTTGTTGCCGTCGACCTTAAACGTGAAGGTCCGCTCCATGGCCCCTGCCGGGCCTTCCGCGGTGGCCTTCCAGGTCCCGTTAATGTCGGCGGCCGAAGCCGTAAATGCGAACAGCGCTACCAGCGTCAAAAGCCACTTCATGAAGTTTGCTCTCCCGGGAATATAATAGGTCAATCTACCATCGGAGACAAAGACCCCCATGTCACGCGAACTGTTGATCCAGGGGCCCGACGGCCAGACGAAGACCGTTCCCTTAAATGGGGAGCGGATTTCGGTGGGCCGTTCGAGCGCCGCCGAACTGTGTTTTCCGGAAGACGCCGGTCTGTCACGCCAGCATTTCGCCTTCGAAGCGCAGGCAGACGATTGGACCGTGCAGGACTTGGGAAGCAAGAACGGAACCTTCGTCAACAACATCCCGCTCAAAGCGCGACTGGTCCTCAAGCCCGGAGACCGCATCACAGCGGGCCACCTCGTGATTGTCTTCTCCCCGGATGCAGCGGGCCGCGATAACGGCGTCGTCGTCTTCGACGGCACCGAGACCAATTCGCCATCCACTTCGACCGTAGTGACCAGCCTGGAGGGCGCGCTCAGCAACCAGACCATGGCCATCGAGCGCGGCGGCGGCCCGAAGAGTTCCGCGCCGATGCAGGCCCTGATTCGCGCCGGCCAGGAATTGTCTGAGAATCGCCCGCTCGAAGAACTGTTCCAGGTGATTCTGGATCTGGCGATTCAAGCGGTCAACGCGCAGCGCGGCGTACTGCTGACTCTCGAAGGGGAGCAGTTGATCCCGCAGGCGCATAAGGGCGATGGCTTCCGCATCAGCACCGCGGTCCGCGACCGCGTGCTCAAGGAGAAGTGTTCGATACTGGTGCGCGACGCTCAGCTCGACGATGCCTTCAAGGGCCGCATGAGCATCGTGGAGCAGAAGGTCCACACCATGATGGCGGTGCCGCTGCAGACCAAGGATCGCATCATCGGCATCATTTACGTGGACTCGCCCTTCGTGCTCCGCGAGTTCACCAAGAGCGACCTGGAATTGCTGACCGTGATGGCGAACGTCGCGGCTATCAAGATCGAACATGCGCGGCTGGCAGAAGTGGAGCAGGCCGAACGCATCATGGCGCGCGACCTGACGCAGGCCGCCGATATTCAGGGCCGTATGTTGCCAGACCAGGCGCCGGTTGTGCCGAATGCCGATCTGGCCGGCTTTAACGTCCCCTGCCGCACGGTCGGCGGCGACTACTACGACTTCTTCCCTTATCCCGATGGACGCGTGGCGCTCGCGCTGGGCGACGTTTCGGGCAAAGGTATGCCTGCCTCCCTGATGATGATGGCGCTCCAGGCGCGCGTGCAGGTGCTCGCCGAAGATCCGGTGGACCTCTCGGCCTTCATGACTCGGCTGAATAAAGGTACTTGCGCCAAGTGCCCGAGCAATCGCTTCATCACCTTCTTCTTCTGCGTGCTGAATCCGGCGACCGGTGAACTGCGCTTTGCGAATGCGGGACACAATCCGCCCATCGTGGTGCGCGCTTCGGGCGAAACGATCATGCTCGAAGGCGGGGGGCCGGTGCTCGGCATCGTGCCGTTCGCGCCGTATAAAGAAGAGCGCGTGCAGCTCAATAAAGGCGACATGCTGGTGCTCTACAGCGACGGCGTAACGGAAGCAAACAACCCCGATTACGAGGAGTACGGCGAGGAGCGCTTCATGAAAGTGCTCGCCGAACATCGCACTGAGCCCGCCACGACGATTGTGCAGGCCGTGACCAAGTCCCTCTTCGAGTTCACCTCCGGCGCCGCCCAGGCCGACGACATTACGTTATCGGTAGCGAGATTGGTCTAGTTTTGAGACACCGCTCCCTTGCGGTCGCGGCTCGGTAACGCACGGAATGTACCGAGCCGCGACCGCGAGGGAGCGGTGCTTTTCCGTTATTCCAGCCTGTAAATTGCCAGGCCGCTGAGCAGCTTGGGGTAGAAGTCAGTGGACTTCTGCGGCATCACGCCTCCTGCGAAGGAGGTGTCGGCGACCTGCTGTACGGAAGTGGGCTTCAGCAGGAAGGGCACTTGTGCGTCGCCTTTGCGTGCTTCGTCGATCGCGGCGTCGAGGCCGCGGACGTAGTGCAGGTGCTTCTCATCGCGCACTGCTTCTTCGCCGATTCCCAATACCTGCCCGAGCAGACGCTCGTGCAGAATG
>Ga0105237_10009133_pt1 | contig 10651 bp, 7 predicted proteins | sample KBSC24metaG_FD_81520 | JGI IMG/M metagenome (GOLD analysis project Ga0105237, IMG submission 81520) | Corn rhizosphere microbial communities from Kellogg Biological Station, Michigan, USA - KBS C2-4 metaG | ecosystem: Host-associated > Plants > Roots > Rhizosphere > Soil | place: Michigan, USA... | reverse complement strand
GGGCGCTTTTGTGCAAGGTATAATTCTGAGAAAAAGTTGCTGTTTTTGCGATTTTTGGCTGAATGCTTCTGCTGGCTTGTCTTTCAGCGAATTAGGCGAGGGTATAATTGGGTATAATTTGCTGTTTTTATACCTTGGCTCAATGCAGCAATGTGGTGGAGTACGGCAATTTGATGCCAAATGTTGATCCGTTGGGTTGTTCTCGCAGAAGGTAACATGTAACATTCGGAGAGATATTTCTTTTGGGACATTTTCTAATGCTGAGGCCTTGAAAGGCTTGATTATACTATCTTATTAGTGTTTGGGTAAATGTTACATAATGTTACAAAATGTCACATTCCTTTCCCCTGTCTCATCTGCCTCGTCCTGATTTTCGCTTACACGATTATTGGATAATCCTAATTTGGGTTTACAGTATGTCAATGAGCTTCTTCAATTAACTAATCTTGTGATTGGCTGATTAATTCCTTTATAGCAAGGTACTATAATTAACGAGGGGTTTCCAAATTAAGATGTCCACATCTTTTCAAATTAAAATGAAAAAGTTAAATTAAAAAAAATGGGTTTTAATGGTGCATTTTTGACGCGCACATACGAAAATGTATGCAAAAGCGGTAGGGTATTATTCACGCATAAAAAACGGTATTATTCATATATGGAAATCAAAAGCAATTTGTAGTTTTAAGTAATAACTGCAGCGTGTATAGTTTGAAGTGAAAAAAGCAGTTACCTATAGAGCGATTATCCTTACCCATATTGTCAACTATGTTTTTTTCACTTTTAAATTATATACCAAATGAAAAAACTACTAAGCCTGCTGCTGCTTGCGGGCAACTTTTATGCCAGCCTGGGGCAAACCCAGATAACGAGCTCAGCCATGCAATGGCATATGAGCATGGACAACAATAATCATGAGGATTGGAGCTATTCGGTCATTGCCACTGATAAAAAAACATACATTGGATGTGGCTATACGCTAGACAAGACAAGCGATAAGTATTTTCCCGCAATTTTTAAGCTGAATAATTTAGGACAGATAGTATGGACAAAAATTGTAACTATGGGAGATCTAAATGTCGGTACGTTTTACCAGGTAACAAAAGCAAGCGACGGTTATATTGCAGTGGGAAGAAAAAATGGCGAAGCGATCGTTGCTGAGTTTGATGATGACGGCAATTTTTTAAACAATAGCCCAACTCTTTTACAGCCGATAAACGAGGTTACTTCAATTGGCGGAACCATTACCGAGTGCCGTGCGTTCAGCGTAGCACTTGATCCTAATTATAATTCTATAAATCATATAGTAGTAGGGGGGAAAATTACCCTTACCTCATCGGGAATAGATAATCAATACGCTTTCGTTACAAAAATAAATAATGTAAGTGGAAGCCTAGTAGATGATATCTCTTATTATGGTGGAAATAATTATGGTGCAGCCAGCGGAAGCGGAGGGAATGGTGAATATGGAGATAATAATATTACTAAATTATTGACAAAAAGTACAGGGGCGAGTAGTTATACCATCTACGGTTGCGGATATATAAGCGCATCGAGCAATGATAACGTAGTGCAAAGTTTAAATAATGCTGATGCGACTTCTGTCTCGGTAACTACTTTTGATAAAGATATGTGGCTGGTATGCCTTCAGAATGATCTTAATCCGACAACTACCGGTGCCTTTGCTACGCAATATAACAAAACCAATATTTTAGTGGATGTTTCAGGTACCTACACTTCAATTAATACTGTAAACAGCAGCACTTATCCGTATTCCCAGGTCGGGCCACTTACTGCGCGCAATAATGGGAATGTATCGACAAATCCTATTACCTATATAGGCGCGGGAGGCGCAACTAAGACCTCGCCTGCCACTGTGCCACTGAATGCAGGCCATAATATGAATGAGAAAGCGTATGATATGATATTTGCCGCTGATGGAAATATAGCACTTGTTGGCCTGGTGAACTATATAGATGGAAATAACGGAGGCAACCTGGTTGACAATTCTGCAGGCACTGTAGTTCCGGTTTACACTGAATTTATAGATGGAGACGCCTTCCTGCTAAAGCTGGACCCATCGGACGGCTCGCTGATAAGCGCAAAAAATGTGGCCCATATGGGTGGAACCGATTTTTCACCTCAAATAAGGCAGGATCGAAACGGAAACTATATTATAGCCGGATCTACTGCGGATAAATTTGGAAGCAGTAATTATAATTTGCCAGATGCGATAGATTTCGAGCAGAATGGGTTAGTAATATATACCAATGACGCTTCTACTATGGATATATGGGAACGCAGCTATGCTGCAAGCCCAGCTGAAGATTGTTTTTGCGCATTTGGACTGGATACTACTGCAGATGGAGGTTTTGTAGTGAGTGGAAATAATGATGAAAATGGGGATGACTGGTCTGTTACAAAGTTTGCATGTCCATATGCCCCCAGCCAAATGAGTGGATTTTATCAGTATGTATCTTCTGGAGTTACTCAGCCGGATTCGGCATATACAATAGCCAGCTCTACAACCTGGTCTTCAAACAGGATAGTTGCATCTAAAATAATAGTACCAAGTGGTGTAACACTGACGATACAAAACTGTACCATCTCATTTGCTTCGAGCGATCACCTGTGGGATTATTTTCAATTTCCAGGCAATGGAACTACAGGTAATATGATGGGTATAGATGTAAAGGTGGGCGGACACCTAGTGATAAGTAATGCTACCTTACAAGGGCTCACTACAACCTATGGCAGCAGCAACCAGTATAATATGTGGGATGGTATAATAGTGGAAGGCAACCCTAATAAGCTACGCAGCAGCACCAACCAGGGTACGGTGACGGTGAGCAGCAGCACGCACATAAAAAATGCACGCTATGGTATAATAGGCGCCGAAACTTACAGGGCTTATGTAACCAACAACTATACGGATGCTGGGGCCGCTTATGCACCATTTACCGGAACCAACTATTGCAGCAGATATGTGAGCACCGGCAAACGCGGCGGCGGTATAGTAAGTGTAGATGGCAGCTACTTTGATAATTGCCGCTTTGGTATGAACTTCCAGATATATAATAATGTGGCAAGAACCAGTGCGCCCGTGGTAACCAATACCACCTTTGATTGCAGTGCAGACGGTATGGGCGATGTGTGTACCTATACGGATGCGAATGGGAATAATGTACCCTCTGCCTGCCATTTTGCAGTATGGGGTGTAGATGGAGTAACGCTGCATGATAATACCTTTACCAGTGATGCATCATTTAACCCTATTGTGCAACCGATAGGCATAGAAGTGGCAGATGCGATGGTGGACGTGAGCGCGAGCGCCAGCGGCAGCTACCCGAGCTATACCTATGGCAGTGGTAACAGCTTTAGCAATCTTAACTATGGTATACAGGCCAACTACAGCCCGGGCAGCAACTCGAAACTGCTGAATGTGCTGCGTAACACTTTTGACAACAATACGAACGGTATAGCCGTACAAGGCTCTATAGGCGGGCTGGCTGTGAATAGCAATACCATAAAAGTGGCGCAAAATAGTGCGCCCAATGGTTGCATAGGCCTGAACCTGGCGGGATGCAGTGAATATACAGTAGATGATAATACTATAACCCGCTGCAGCAGCTGCAGCAGTACATCACAAGGAACGGGCATAAATGTGAATACGGGGTATGCGCTGAATGCTACATATGATAACGTAATTCAGAGCAATGGTTTTGATAACATGCATTCTTCTACTACTGCACAGCAAATAAATGCTAGCCCGGACTTGAAACAAGGTCTACAGTTTCATTGCAATACTTACAACACTGGTAGTTATGATATAAACCGCAGCTCTTACAACAATGTTAGTGGTACGACCATTCCAGCAACAATAAGGCAAATTCAGGGAACGTCTATAGATTATAAACAAGCATCGAATAATGTGTTTGCAAATTCATGTGTAAGCAATACTTATTTAAATAATGATGCAGTAACTACTGAAAATGTTACTTACTGGTGCAATCCAATTACTAACGAAGATCCGACAAGCTGTTATACAAGTTTGTATTCAATCTCAGCTACAAGTTTTCATCCGAGCCATGCAGATGAATGTCCAGACCCACTTGTTATAAGTGGTGGTGGGTCTTATCATTTAGATGCGCCTATTAATTTGCAAAATCATACTTATATCCTTAACCTTGATAACACGATCAGTACTACAGATCCTGCTGACCCCAGCTATCCTGACCTGCTAACAGAGCGGAACCTGGCCATAGATAAATATGTGCTGTACTACAATTATAATAGCAATTATGACAGCGCCGCTATGATGCTGGAAAACTACAAACGCTTTGGCAGTGCATTTTCCTTCTACATGGAAGAGCAGAGCTGGACGGATGCGCGCCGCATGCTGGACTCCATGAAGCTGAATAATGGGGATGACAGCCTGTATAAATTTCTGGGTGGCAAAGCACTGACATTGGATAGTGCTGCCAATAACTGGCTGGGCCTGGACAGCACTACAAAAGACTCACTGGGGCACATAGTACAGAGCAACCACATGAGCGGCTATATGGCTGGTGCTATAAGCGGCATAATAGGTACCGGGAGTGTGGCCTGGCCTATACCTGTGTATGGAAGCGGTAATAAACAAACGCCTTTCAGCAATGGATCTGTAAGTGGCGGCAGCCTTTCTGTGTACCCGAATCCTAACAGTGGTACGTTTAATGTAGATGCGGCAGCCAGCGGCATGCTGTATATTTACAATATAGAAGGCATGGAGGTAATGGGCTATAAGTTGGTGGAAGGTAAAAATACATTGCGGCTACCGGGTGGTATAAGTGCGGGTATATACCTGGGCAAGTATGTGGCAGATGATAGCAAGGTGAAAGGAGCGGTGCTGCGACTGATATACCAACCATAATAAAACAGATAAGGATACGTTCTTATCTTTAGAGATAAATGTTTAAAAGAATAATAAATATATTGTGCGTATGGCTGCTGGTGCTGAATATGGCGCCAGTAGCCCATGCACAGTATTTTAGCAATTTATATGATTATGACAGCAGCAGTGATTTTGGGTTAGATGTACGGATATTAAGTGACGGCAATTATTTAACCATTGGTGGAGGATTAAATGCGACTAGCCATGAACAAGGTTTAGAATGGATAGTGATAGCAAAAGATGGTAGTAGTATAATAAATAAGCATGGTCTTTCTTCTTCATTTGGACCTTATTATGTTGGGTGGCAGGGCAGAGTGAAAACACTGAGTGGAGGGGGGTATATACTGCCTGTGACAGAACAAAGGTATAAAAATCCATATACAGAATATAGTGAATGTGGTATCGTAAAGCTAAATGCTGCGTTGGATACCGTGTTTGTGAAACTATATACGGATACTAGTCATTATTTTGAATCGGGTGACGATGTAGTCGTTTTGCCTGCAGGAGCAGGATATATATTGGGAGGAACGCAGGCAGATACGGCGGTAGATAGCCTTAGCTCTGTTTTGCTGGTGCGAATAGATACTAATGGCAATTTACTTTGGAAACATACGTATCATAAGGTATCTGGTGACAATGAGGAATTGAATAGCATTAGTCTTTTGGCCGATGGCCGAATATTGGTAGGTGCGCAAATAGAAGCCTTGGATGGCTGGCCCGGCGATGTGTATTACCGGTTGACACCGTGGTATATATTGTTAGATACCGCAGGCAACATTTTGAAGGATCTTGTGTGGAATAGTGGCCACACAGGCGGAGGAACAATATATCCTGACGCTAATGGTGGATATATACATTTTGGTGCGCTTGATACCATACTTGCCAGCCCATCTAGTGCGCTTATAAATTTCCCAAATTATGTAGCTCATACTGATACGAATTTTTTGCCCGATTGGGGGCACCGCTTTCCATCAAATAATGGACTAAGCATAAATACTAATATAGAAAATGTAAAACAACTTCATAACGGAGATTACCTTGCGATTGGCGAAGAGCTATATGATTATCCTACTAGCCATATAGCATATCGTGGCTGGGCGGCAAAGCTGGACAAAAAAGGAAACTTGCTTTGGGAACGGAACTATGAAATAGACACTAATCGGGATTGTGAATTTACAGATGCGCAGGAGCGAGCTGACGGTAGTATTATATTGACAGGAGATGGTGTTAATACAGCATTACCTGTATGGCATTATAAGGACGTGTGGCTGCTGAGTATAGACAGCAATGGATGTGAGATGCCTGGCTGTGCGCTGGGGGTGCCTGTGGTGCAAACAATGGGCGATGAACTGAAAGTATATCCAAACCCGATAAAAGATGCATTTACAATAGAAAGCGCGGCCGCAGGCCAAGTGGAGATATATGATGCAGCAGGCAGGCGTGTGGTGGCGTATAAGGTACAACAGGGCATAAACCAGTATCGCTTTCAGGATGTGAGCAGCGGGGTGTATGTGGGGCGGTATGTGAGTGGTGATGGTGGTGCGGTGAAAATGCTGCGCCTGGTGAAGGAGTGATGAGTGGCGAGTGGGACGTACAAGAGTGCGACGCAAGGATGCTGCATAGTAGCAAAGAAGCTAAGGGCAAAAAGAAATAATTTATAATAATCTTCATGTGTTTTGAGTTGTAGGGCAGATAGGGATGCATTTTTTCAAATACTCAACTTATTAGTTAATTTGCGCCCTGTTAAAAACTAAAACACACAAAATTTCCATGGCTAAGATTAAAGTAGCAAACCCCGTTGTGGAGCTGGATGGCGATGAAATGACACGCATCATCTGGAAATATATAAAAGACAAGCTGATACTGCCTTATCTGGAGGTGGATATAAAATATTATGATCTGGGCGTGGAATATCGCGACCAGACAAATGACCAGGTGACTGTGGATGCTGCCAATGCTATAAAGCAATATGGCGTGGGTATAAAATGTGCTACCATAACGCCGGATGAGGCGCGTGTGGAAGAGTTTAAGCTGAAACAAATGTGGAAGAGCCCGAACGGCACTATTCGTAACATACTGGACGGTACGGTGTTTCGTGAGCCGATAGTGATAAATAACATTCCGCGCCTGGTGCCTAACTGGACTGCACCTATATGCATAGGCCGTCATGCGTTTGGCGATCAGTACCGTGCCACAGACTTTGTGGTAAAGGGCAAAGGTAAGCTGACTATAAAGTTTGAAGGTGAAGATGGTAATACCATAGAGCATGAGGTGTACAACTTTAAAGGGGATGGTGTAGCGCTGGCTATGTACAATACAGATGAATCTATACGTGGCTTTGCGCGTGCCTGCTTCAATATGGCGCTGCAGAAGCAATGGCCGCTGTACTTCTCATCAAAGAACACCATTCTGAAGAAATATGATGGCCGCTTCAAGGATATATTTGAAGAGGTGTATCAGCAGGAGTTCAAGGCTGCGTTTGAAAAAGACAAGCTTACTTATGAACACCGCCTGATAGACGACATGGTGGCCAGCGCACTGAAATGGCATGGTAACTTTGTATGGGCCTGTAAGAATTATGATGGCGATGTGCAGAGTGATACTGTGGCACAGGGCTTCGGCTCACTGGGCCTTATGACCTCTGTGCTGATAACGCCTGATGGCAATACAATGGAAGCTGAGGCTGCGCATGGTACGGTGACACGCCACTATCGCGAATATCAGAAAGGCAATCCTACTTCTACCAACCCGATAGCGTCTATCTTCGCGTGGACACGTGGCCTGGCCTTCCGGGGCAAGCTGGATAACAACCAGGAGCTCATAGACTTCTGCCATGCGCTTGAGCAGGTGTGTATAGAAACCGTAGAAAGCGGCAAAATGACGAAAGACCTGGCGGTATGTGTACACGGCAATAAGGTAAGCCATGGCACGGACTACCTTTACACAGAGGAATTCCTGGATGCGCTGGACCAGAACTTGAAGGCTAAGCTGGGTAAATAAATAATAATATTAACTTTATATGGAAGAGCTGGATGAAGATTCAGCTCTTTCCCTTTTGAATGAGGGGTATTAAACAAATAAAGGTTCTAACCGTCTAAATGCATTCCGGATGAAATGGCTCATTCTGTTCGTTGGTATTGTCTTTGAAGTGCTGGGCACTATAATGATGAAGTACGCTGATGGGTTTACAAAGCTGGTGCCTTCCATATTTGTTTTCCTTTTTTATGCTATCAGCCTGGCTGTGCTGGTATTTGTGCTCGAAAAAATGGAGGTTAGCATAGCCTATGCCATATGGGCGGGAGCGGGCACGGCTATTATTGCTATAATAGGTGTGCTATGGTTTCACGAAAGCATTTCGCTGGTGAAGGTCGTGTCCATATCCCTTATCATACTGGGCATACTGGGCTTAGAACTTTTTGATTAAAAATATATTTTTGTATTCCAATATGAACATTTTCTTAACGGGAGCAACCGGACTAGTGGGTGGTGAATTGCTGGTGAATCTCTCGAAGCGCACTGAGGTTAATAAAATATACTGTCTTATACGGGCCTTATCAGAAGAAGATGCGCTGGCGCGTCTGCATCATGCATTTGAGCTGCACCACGACTATTTTGACGCAAATAAGATAATACCGGTGCTGGGCAATCTCTTTGATGAAAAGCTGACGGAAAACCTTACTGCAAATAAAATATTGGATGATGTAAATGTGGTGATACATTCTGCGGCAAATACATCTTTCTCCCGCGTGAATGATGAGCTGGTGGAGAAGGCTAATATAGGTGGCCTTAAGAAAATACTGCTGTGGGCAAAGAAGCTTCCTGCATTGCAGACGTTCCTGTACATAGGTACTGCTACCATTTGTGGTAAGGACATAAGAAACAGGGTAGTGCTGGAATCGGAATCTCCTAATTTGCAGGCAACACACCTGGTTAAGTATACTTTCACAAAAATGCAAGGCGAGTTGCTTATTCACGAGCATCTGCCTGAAGAAAAGATATTTATTGCAAGGCCTTCAATCATTATGGGTGATAGTAGGCCTATAGTGCCCCGCTCACCGGTGATACTGTGGGCTATGGCTTCTGTAAACCATCTGCGGCTGATACCGGTGAATGAACATGCGCCGCTGGACATTATACCAGTGGACTATACGGTAAATGCCATAGTAGGGTTGTTGTTTGCAAAGCGGAAGTATAGTGTTTATCATATATCATCAGGCAAGGCCAGCGCTACATCCACACTCCAGGTAACTAATACGCTGGCGCGGTATTTCACCGATCTGCCGCCGTTTAAATTTATAGACAAATCGTATCTGAACCAGATAAAACTCTGGACAAAAGGAAAGCTGCCGGAAGGCAGCGAGCTTTATAAGTATTCAGAATACCTGGACTACTGGCAATCTGATTTTGGAGAAAAAGGTAATCTGCGCCTGTTGTTTACAGGACTAGACCCTTACCTGGAATTCATGGAACTAGGTCAGGTATTTGATAATACCCGCCTGCTGGAAGACCTGCCGGAACTGGGCAATTCTGAGCCTGCGCACGAATACATAGCCCGCTCCATGAAATTTGTAGAAAAGATTGATGTGCTGGAAGGGGCAATAGATCCATAATCAATATGCTTGCAGTTTTTGTAATGTGGCTATTAGCAATAGCTAACACACATATTGCTCCAAAGCTTTATTTTTGCAGCGCAAATGTTTAGTCACATCCCTTTACTATAGCATATATGGGTTTATTCGATAAGTTATTCAAACGAAATAAAGAGCAGCAGGAACAGAAGGAAGCCCTTGATGAGGGATTAAAAAAAACGAAAGAAGGTTTTTTCTCCAAGCTTACAAAAGCCATTGCGGGCAAGGATAAGGTAGATGAAGAAGTGCTGGACCAGGTGGAAGAGGCGCTGGTGGGCGCTGATGTGGGTATAGATACTACTGTTGCCATTATCAACCGTATTGAGGCCAGGGTAGCTAAGGATAAATATCTGGGCACTTCAGAACTTAACCGGATACTGCAGGAAGAGATAATGGGGATGCTAACTGCAGCCCCTTCAAATGAGTTCGAAATTTTTGATATCCCTCCTGGTAAAAAACCTTATGTAATACTGGTGGTGGGTGTGAATGGTGTAGGTAAGACAACTACCATCGGCAAGCTGGCATACAACTTCAAGCGGAATGGTAAAAGCGTAGTGCTTGGTGCTGCAGATACCTTCCGTGCGGCTGCCGTGGATCAGCTTACTATATGGAGCGACCGTGTGGGTGTGCCTATAGTGAAAAAAGAAATGGGCAGCGACCCAAGCTCTGTGGCCTTTGACGCTGTACAAAGCGGTATAGCCCGCGATGCGGATGTGGTGATAATAGATACAGCTGGCCGCCTGCATAACAAAGCTCACCTGATGGATGAGCTGGGTAAAATTCGTCGCGTGATATCCAAGAAGCTTCCTGATGCACCGCATGAAGTGCTGCTGGTGCTGGATGGTAGCACTGGTCAGAATGCATTGGAACAAGCTAAGCATTTTACTGCAGCTACAGAGGTTTCTGCAATTGCCGTTACCAAGCTGGATGGTACGGCTAAAGGTGGCGTAGTGCTTGCAATCGCAAACCAATTTAAAATACCAGTGAAGTACATAGGTGTGGGTGAGAAAATGGAAGACCTGCAGATATTCAGCAAGGCCGAGTTTGTAGATAGCCTCTTTAATCTCGAACAGCAATAAAATGCAAAACAGGG